>Ga0194124_10000493_pt1 | contig 59768 bp, 42 predicted proteins | sample TA2KigCas0mmetaG_FD_148605 | JGI IMG/M metagenome (GOLD analysis project Ga0194124, IMG submission 148605) | Freshwater microbial communities from Lake Tanganyika, Tanzania - TA2015031 Kigoma Deep Cast 0m | ecosystem: Environmental > Aquatic > Freshwater > Lake | place: Tanzania: Lake...
GAGTTGTCTGCGCGACCTGCGGGTCCGGGTGGCTGGATGAACTGAACTCGGCCAGGGACTGGCCAATCCTGAATCAGGAAACCGCGCCTGCGATTGCCTCACCACGGGCGATCTGGGTGGGCTTGTGTCGAGCGGTGACGCTCGTGCCTCAAAACAAGGTTTTGGAGCCGATGAAGGGGCAGCGAAAAGGCGCCACGACCAGTCCAAGACATCATTCCAAGAGGCCGAATCCAAAAGTGGCATCCAAGCGGCCAATGAGTCGAGGCATTCAACAGATGACCTGACCCAATTTCTCTCAATTTCTCTTGGCTCCAGTTTCTTTTGATCGATACAGATGACCTGAGCCCGTTACTCGAAACAGATGACCTGACCCCGTTACTCGTTTGACCCCGTTACTCGTTACTTCGCGCGGTCCTTGGGTACTTGGGCACTTCGGAGTCTCAGGAAAGACCTACCCTTTCGCCCGCCCCTCACCTCATCACAACTGTCTCGGACCCCATCGCGCGGCGAAAAATCACTTAGCTGGGGGGCCTGCCGCACTCGCCTTCAGGGCATCGAGATACTGTCGGGCCTGGCCATTGCCGGGATTGCGGCGGAGCACCTCCTCGAACTCACGGATCGCCTCCGCGTACCGAGCCTGCTTCGCAAGAGCCACCGCCCAGTTGAACCGGGCAAGGGTATGTTCCGGATTGAGCCGGACCACCTCGCCGAACTCCGGCTCCGCCTCGGCGAACTTCCCGTCGAAACCCAGTTCCACCCCGAGCAGGTACCGCGGCTCCCAGTAGGTGGGCCTCAGGGCGATCGCGTTCCGCAGGCACTGGATGGCCTCGGGACGCCGACCCTGGGCCGCCAGCACGTCCGCCTTTCGGACCTGGACCCGTGGATCATCCGGACGTCGGTTTTGGAATACCGCGTACTCACCGAGGGCCTCCGCCCACTTCTTCTGGGCGGCAAAGATCTGTCCGAGATCGAGGTGGGCCTCGTCGAGGTCGGGTCGGATCCGCAGGGCAACCTCCAACCGTTCACTGGCGTCATCGAACCGCTTCAACCGGGCCAGGATGCGTCCAGACTGGTAAGGGGGGAGGTAGTGGTGCGGAATCAGGCGGGCAAGGGTTGTCCATTCGGCCAACGCCGCCTCCGTATCCCCGGCCATCTCAAGGAACTCGGCGAAGTTCTGGTGGATCCAGGCCCTATCGGGGCGTCGCTTGACGGCCGCTTCGAACTGCTCCCGGGCATCGGCAACCTCGCGGGGATGGAGACGGGGACGGAGTTTGGCCATCTGTTCGGCGATCCGACGGCGCTGGGCCGCATGGTTGAATTGACGGGTATAGGGCATCTCGTTCAGGCGACGCGCAATGTCCTCGAGCATCGCGTAGCGGTTCCAATCCGACAGCCCCAGTTGTTCCCCAGTGGAGGCGGCATCCGACCAGGCGCTGCGCCCCTTCGCGACGATTTCCTTGGGCAGCCAAGGCACCACCGCATCGGCGAGGGCGACCGCAAGCTGGTAGTTGCCCTCGGGATTGAGATGGACGTGCTCGTAGAAAAGGTCTCCCCCTTCGATGCGGAAATCACTGACCTCCGCGATGGCCTTCTGGGCGTCGACGAAGCCCACGCGGCGTCCCTTGCCGTCCTCGGCGACCGCGGTCACGACCAGGTTGAGGGCGGAGTCCGCCCGGAACGGCAACGCATCCAGGTCGCGGGCCATTAGGAACTCGGTCCTGGCCCCGCTGGCGTTCCCAAGGGAGAGCTCGCAGACCCCGAGCCGGAAGTGGGTTTCCGCATCGCGGGGGTCAACGTCCAGGATGGACCGACACCCCTCAGCCGCCGCGCGCCATCCCGAAGACGTGTCTCCGTTGGGACCGGAATTCGTCGGCGCTGCGCGGAACGCTGCCAGTGCCCGGGCGACATCCTCCTGGGAGATTCCGCCCCCCCTCCAGGAACCGAACGGCGCACAGTCCCGGAGATTCGTCGCCATGGTCGACACGATGACAGGGATTCCGGCCCTCCCGCCCGTGCGCACCACCTCATCAAGGTTGCGACGGAAGGCCTCCTGAACGACGACGCGACGCGGATCGGATGGCGGGAGTTCCGAGTCCCTGAACGCCTTGAGCCCCGCCCACTCCGTCGGCCTCGATCGCGACTGCATCCGTTCCTGAAGCGCGGTGAGCCACTGACCGAGGCGGGTCTTCCGGGCCCTCATGAGCCATCGCACCAGCTCCTGGTGAACCGCCCCACCCCCGAGCGATGTCTTGGGAAAGAAAGGTCCGCTGTACTCGTTGTTGCCGGCGTAGACGATCCAGAGGTCGCCATCATAACGGGATACCTCGTCGACAATCTCCCGCATCACATGGGAATTGATGGCGGTCATGGCGGCCGGGATCACCTCGAACCGTGTCCCGGGGAAGCGGTCCTCCAGCAGGACCTCAAGATGGGGCGCCAGTCCCAGCGATGGGCGCGGATCTCCTAGCGCGGCGGATTCGCCGAACAGAAAGATGCGGTACATCCCAGGATCCTTCTTGGCTGTGAATGCCGTAGCGACCGGGCTCCTGGCAATCCGGGACGGAAAGAAACGCCAGCCAAACCGAGGGTTGTCGACCCGCATGTCACGGCCGTCGATCTGCGCCGGCAGAAGAAACGAGGTGGGATATCCGTATCCGGAGATCCGAAGGGCCAGCTCGATGGCCCCAAAAAACAGCGTCGGCACGAGGATCGCCAACAGCAGACGGAGCAGCCGCGGGCGCCAGAGGTCCCAACCCCGCTTCGACCGCGAGGCCCAGACCGGACGCTCACGCGGAGGGGGCGATATCGGACGGGACCCTTCGTTGGCTTTCACCGTTTAAAGACTACCGGGTGCCCCTATCTGCAACAAGGACGCACTGTACAAGGCTCCGGGAGTCCCGGCTGCTCTTTGCTCTTTGCCGTGGCTCCCAACGTGGCGAGACTCCGTGGAGTGTCGTTTCCGATGGAGCCCTCCCTGCCAACACCCCGCCGTCGCCCGAGGCCTTCCCGGACGCTCGGCTCCTGGGTCGTGGTCATCGGGCTCCTCTGCGGCCTCACCTTCAGAGGGGCACGGGCTCAGGACGGTGCGGAGCGTCTAGCCTATGAGGCGGCCCTGAGGGATTTCGACCTTGGCCAATGGGAGCGGGCGGCCGCCTCCTTGGCCGCGTTCTCGAACGCCCATCCTGAATCCCGGCTCCGCCCGGAGGCGGAATCACGGCTTCGGTTCGCCGAGGCCGAACGCAGCTGGGCCGCCGGGGACTGGTCGGGGTCGGCGCGTTCATTCTCCAACTACCTGGCAGCCCCGACGCCCCCCCCGATGGCGGCGGTCGCCTCCATCCGGCTGGCCCAATGCCGGCTCAAGGAAAGCGAACCGGCCGCCGCGCTGGAGATCCTCCAGTCGCCCCAGGGGGCGTTTGCGCAAGCCCTCCAGCTGCGCTCGGACGCCCCGCTCGTCCTCCGTGGACTTCTGACCCGGGCCGAGGCACTCCAGGCACTGAAGCGGCCAGCCGATGCGATCGCGTCGCTCCAGGACGCCGAGTCCCTGGCGTCGACACCCCGGGAGAAGGCCCTGCGGTGGCGGGTCCTGGCCGGTCTTCATGAGGATTCGGACCAACCGGCGGAGGCGGCCCGTGCCGCGGAGGCGTGGGGCAGGATCCTGGCCGAGGAGGGGCTCCCCGAGATCCGGGCCGAGGCCAACGCCCTCGCAGGGAGACTCTGGGGCCGGGCCGGGGATCGTGGCGCGGCGGAAGCCGCGTACGGGCGCAACCTGGCCCCCGAGACCCCTCTCGACCGCCAGCGGGAGGCCACCCTCGCCCTGGCGGATCTCGCCGCCGGGCAGTCCGACTGGACCCGGGCCCGGGAGCAGTTGGAGACCTATCTGACCGGGCATCCCGACGATCCCGGCGCGGCGGAGTTCCACCTCCGGATCGGCCAGTCGCTGCTGCAGCAGTTCCTGCAGGAGCGCGGCCTCACCAACGCCCCGGCCGGTGGTGCAGCGCTGCTGACACGGGCGATCGGTCAGTTCTCGGAGGGTCTGAAACGGTCCCCCGCCCCGCTGTGTGCCGGAGGACTCCATCTCGGCCGGGGCTGGGCCCTCTGGGAATCGCTCGAGGCTAAGGATCCGCCGGAGCGGATCCAGGCCGCGGCATCCGATTTCGAGGCCGCCCTGCCGCTGCTCCCGCCCGGATGGGAGGGGTCCGTCGCCCGCTTCAAGCTCGCCGACGCGGAGCTGCGTCTGGGCAATCCTGGCAAGGCCCTGAAGCACCTGAGGGATCTGGTGCGGGGCTCCGCCACGAATGCCCGTGTCCAGAAGGAGCTCCTGCCCAAGGCACTGGTCCAGGCCGCCCAGGCCGCAGTGGGTGCCCGGGAGCCGACCGCCGCACGGGAATCCGCCGAGGAACTCATCCAGCGCCGGCTCCCGGAGCCGGAGATCGCCCCCTCGGTGATGGTCGTGGCCCAGCTGCTGGCGGAGACGGGGGATCCGGAGGCGGGGCGTGCACTGCTGCGGCGCTTCCTGAAGGACTATCCGTCGGGGATCTCGGCGCCGGATGCAGAGCTCGGACTCGCCGCGATCGAGCTCCGAACCCGGGCCTGGGGACCGGCGGTCGGGGCCCTCGACCACTGGATCGCCACGCATCCGGACCATTCCCGCAGGCCCCAGGCGGAATTCGACCGCGCGTGGGCGATGGTCCAGGCCGGACTCACAGACAACGCCGTGGCCCGCTTCACCGACATCGCCGCCCAGTTCCCGACCAACCCCATCTCGCAGACCGCCTCCCTGTGGCTGGCCGACCACTCCTTCTCGCAGGGGGACTATGCCCAGGCCGAACGGCTCTGTGTGAACCTCCTGACGAACACCGCGTGGCGGGGCAGCCCCCAATGGCACGAGGCCCGACTCCGTGCCGCGGAGTCGGCGCGCCGACGCCAGAGCGTCGCAAGCGCCCGGGAACAGTTTTTAGAACTGCTGAATGACCGGACGACCCCGACCCCGCTTCTCGCCCAGGCCTACCTCTCCCTGGGTGAGACCCATGTGCAGACCCCGAGGGCCGACGACGCAACCCCGGTGGAGCCCTACCGGAGGGCCCTCGAGGCGTTCACGGCGGCGGCCCAGTTCACCAACTCGCCGGTGTCGATCGCCGCCCTCGGCCGCATGGCCGACTGCCACCTGCAGCTCGCGACCCAGTCGACCAACAACTACGCCAAGGCGGACGAACTCTACCGGCGGATCATCGCCTCCCCGAAGGCCGACATCACCGCCCGATCCAAGGCGTCGGTCGGCCTTGGTGTGGTCGCCGAGAAACGGGCCGCATTGCAGTCGGAGGCGGCCGCAAAGCCCCTCCAGGAAGCCGCGCTCAACCACTACCTCGATGTCGTGAACGGCTCGCTCGCCCGCCCCGGGGAGGCCGCCGATCCGTGGTGGCTCAAGGAGGCCGGACGCGAGGCCGGACGTCTCCTCGAGGCGGCCGGACGCTGGCGGGAGGCGGCCACCCTCTACGATCGGCTTGCCAGCGAACTCCCCGCCCTCAAGGCCACCCTCGAGCTCCGGTCGCGTCAGGCCCTACAACGGATCCAGCAGTGACCGAGACCGGTCCCCGGCGTCGCACCCCGGGCCCGTCTCGTCCCACCGGCCCCCCTTCCTGGGGACCGTTGATCCGGGACAGTTGGTCCTCGCCAAATCCAAACTCCACCGGGAAGGTTTTGGAAACCTCGGAGTCGAGACCGGACTGCACCCCCATCGAAGATGCGCCTGCGCCACCTCAGCCCTTTCCACCATCTCGGCTACCTGATCCTCCACCTCGCCATCGGATGCCGGACGGTCGCGTCGGAACCCGCGCTGGTCGAGGTCGGGGCCCTCTGGCGCTACGACCCGCGCGGTCTGCCGGCGCCGGAGGGCTGGAACCAGGCCGGCTTCGACGACAGCGCCTGGCCTGAGGACCGGTCGGGCTTCGGTCGGACCACCTGGGGGGAAACCACGCCGCTGCCCTGGACGAATCGGGGATCCGGCACCGTGCTCTTCCGGACGACGTTCCAGGTCGACGATCGCGGAACGATCCAGAGCCTCGCCCTGCTGTGTGACTGGCAGGGCGGGTTCGTGGCCTACCTGAATGGCCAGGAATGCCTGAGACGGGGTCTCGACGGAACACCGGGAACGCCGGTGGCCTTCGACCAGAAGGCCACCGCCTTCCGATCCGCCGGGTCGGCGCAGGTCCTGTCCCTCGACACCGCCCTCCCCCTGCTCCGCTCCGGGACCAACCTCCTGGCCATCGCGGTCCATCCGACCGCCGGCATCAGCGCCGACGTGGCCCTGGTGCCCGAGCTCCTCGCCAACTTCACCCGGGGACCCTACCTCCAGTCCGTCCTCACCCACCAGGCGCTGGTGATGTGGCGGACACTCGAGCCCCAGGCCGGCCGGGTGGAGGTCGGACTCTCCGCCGACCTCTCCGACGCCCGCACGGTCGAGTCCAGGGGCCGGACCCCTCTCCAGGAGGTCCTGCTGTCAGGCCTGCCACCCGGCACGCGCCACTACTATCGGGTCCGCACCGACAAGGCCTCGTCGCCGGTGCTGTCGTTCCGGACGCTCCCGTCCGAGGGGGACCTCGACGTCGCCCTGATCGGGGATTCCGGGGCCGGCAGCGCGCCGCAGTTCGACGTGGCGCGCAACCTGAACCAGGCGCGGTACGACGTCCTGCTGCACCTCGGGGATGTCGTGTACCCGGCGCCCTATCCCGGCCTTTCCGACACCCGTTTCCTCTCCGTCTACCGGCCCACGCTGAGGTCGACCGCGTCCTTCTACGTCTGGGGAAACCACGACCTCTACATCCCGGCGGAGCATCTGCTCGATTCGATTCGGACTCCGACCAACGACGTCCCCGCCGAACGCCATGTGGCGGACCGGACCCGGCCGGAGTTCTACTACTCGTTCGACGCAGGGGAGGCGCACTTCACGATGCTCTTCTGGCCCTACTCCAGCCAGTACGCGATCCGACCGGGATCCCCGCAGCTCGAATGGGCGGAGCGCGATCTCTCGGGCAGCGCCAAGCCATGGAAGTTCATCTGTGTCCACAACCCCCCGGCCACCTCCGGCGGGCACCGATTCGATGACTACGACGGCAACGGGTTCCCGGACAGCCAGGAGGTCGCCGCAACGCTCATGCCTCTGGCCGCCCGTCACGGCGTCCAGATGATCTTCTCGGGGCACGACCACAACTTCGAGCGCCACCATCCCTCACAGGGCACCCATCGCATCGTCAGCGGCGGAGGGGGCATCCTTCTCTACGGCCTGGTGGAGCGCGACGCTGGCAGCGCGTTCTTCGAGCCGCGATGGCATCACGTCGACCTCCGGCTGCGTGCCGATCGACTGCGGCTCCGGGCGATCGACAGGACCGGGCTGGTGTTCGACGGCCTCGAGTTCCGTCGTGCCGAACCGGGATCGGACGATCCGGACGGAGACGGGCTGGGGGCGGCGGCGGAACTGGCGGCGGGGACGCGGCAGGACACCCCGGACACCGATGGCGACGGGCTCCCCGACGGCTGGGAATTCCTAGAGGGAACCCGGCCGGACCTCTCGGACCGCAGGCCGGATTCGAGCCATCTGCTGCGCTGGAACGAACGGGAGACGGTCCTCGACACCCCCGTCGTCACAGTGGTCCGGGACGCGTCGGGGCAGCGTGAACTACGATGGCTAGGGCGGGCGGGTCGACGGACCGTGGTGGAGGAGGCCGCCACCCCGGATGGCCCCTGGACCGAGGTGCTGGACCGACCCGCAGGCGACCGATTCCGGACCGATCTCCAGCGGTGGCGGATCCCGTCCGACGACGCCTCCCGGTACTTCCGGATCCGTCTCGTGGCCGAGTAGGTGGCCCCCTCGTCCCGGGCGGACGGGCGGACGCAGGTCTCCCTAGTTTTGCGGACTTGGCAGAGGCTCCCCCGCCCGCCACCGTGACAGTGTCGGAACACGAACCAACCCGAGCCCACATGTCCTCCAACCCAGTCCAGATCTTCTGGCGCGAGCCCTGGAACGCCCAGGCGCGACGCACCCTCGCGGATGCCCTGGACCCCATGGGGTTCTGCCTCGGGGAACTCGCCTCACAGCGGCTCGATGTCGGCACCGGTACCGTTGGCGGCCTGCCGGTCCCTGAGTGTGTCTTCTGGGGCCCGGCCGGTGCCGGCTGGTGCTGCCTGCACCTGACGCAGGGCTGGGAACATGCGGGGCGGCTGGCCGAAGGGTTGGCCCGCGTCTCCGGACAGCCCTGCCTTGTGATGACCGACCACGACCAGGAGGCTTGGAGCCTGGACCTCGTGCAGTCCGGCCTCCCGACCCGGCGGTTCCTCAGCCACGACCATCTTCAGCCCCCCGTCGCACCGGGCGAGGCGCTCGGCGCGGACACGCTCGGCGGTCTTATTGGCGTGCCCCCGGAGCGGCTGGCCGGATACCTGACGGTCCAAACCCTCGGGAACCCCAATCCGGAGAAGGTGCATCCCCAGGACCGATTCACCCTCGGTGAGGCCTGGGTCCGCGTGGACCTGCTCCGCGCCATGGGCATCGCCTTTGCAGGGCCCACGGAATCGGCCCTTGGACGCTTCTGCCGCATCCTCCCGAAGTCCGGGGAAACCCCGGAGGCGCCCGCGACGCAGCCGCGGGTCCAGGTGCAGACCACGCCCCGGTCGCCCTGGCGGTGGAACTGATCCGGGCCACGGGTCCAGACCGCCAGCGACCCCGGAGACCTCAGAGCTGCCAGTGGTCGATGCCCGCGGCCCGGTAGTCGGCCGGACGGAAGAATCCCTTCACGTCCATCACCAGCGGGGGCCTCCCGGCCCCGAGGGTGCGGATCCGTTCCAGGGTGAACTCCGCGGCCAGGACCCGGTGCCGCACGGCAAGGATCACGGCGTCGTAGGGTCCCGAGGCCGCCGCGTCGGGGATCAGCCTGAGCCCATATTCACGCTCCACCTCGTCCGGATCCGCCAGCGGATCATGGGCCTTCGCCTCGATCCCGTAGAGGGCCAGCTCGCGGTAGATGTCGATCACGCGGGTGTTCCGGATGTCCGGCACGTTCTCCTTGAAGGTCCAGCCGAGGATGAGCACCCGGGCCCCCTTCACGGGGTGATCGGCCTCGATGAGCCGTTTGACGGTCTGGGCCGCGATGTGGTGGCCCATCGAATCGTTGATCCGGCGTCCGGCCAGGATCACCTCGGGGTGGTATCCCAGACTCTCGGCCTTGAAGGTGAGGTAGTAGGGATCGACCCCGATGCAGTGGCCGCCGACGAGGCCGGGTCGAAAGGGCAGGAAGTTCCACTTGGTGCCGGCAGCTTCCAGGACGTCGAGGGTCCGGATGCCCATCCGATCGAAGATCAGCGCCAGCTCGTTCATCAGGGCGATGTTGAGGTCCCTCTGCGTGTTCTCGATGACCTTCGCCGCCTCGGCCGTCCGGATGTCCGGCGCCACGTGGACCCCGGCGGTGATGACCGCTCCATAGACCTGTTCGAGGAGCTGGGACGTCCCCGGGGAATCGCCGGAGACCACCTTCCGGATCCGCACGATTGTGTGCTCGGGATCGCCCGGATTGATGCGCTCAGGCGAATACCCGGCGTGGAAATCCCGCCTCCATCGGAGCCCGCTCGCCGCCTCGATGCGGGGCAGGCATTCCTCCTCCGTGCAGCCCGGATAGACCGTCGATTCGTAGACCACGACCGTCCCGGGACGCAGGTGCTGACCGATCGTCGTGCTCGCCCGGATCAGGGGACCAAGGTCGGGACGACGATGCGCATCGATCGGGGTCGGCACCGTGGCGATGATCAGCCGGGCCTCCGAGAGGACGGCGGGATCCGTCGTGAAGCGGATCGGATGGCGGCCCAGACGCTCGGCGGACACCTCCCCCGTCCGGTCCCGTCCGTCCCGGAGCTGCGCGATCCGGTCGGGATCGATGTCGAATCCGATGACGTCGAACCGCGAGGCGAGGGCCGTGGCGAGGGGCAGTCCGACATAGCCAAGTCCCACGACGCAGATCGGACAGCGGCGCTCGGCGAACTCGGCGAACAGAGGGGGATTCATGGGCGGATCGGACGACGCTGGAAACCGGGTCATGCTGCGGAGATCCTGTTCTCCCGACAAGGCTGCGTGCCCCGCCTGCGGTCCGGATCCCGTCGGGACGCCGCGTCGAGGCCTTTCGGGCGCGCAACCCCTGCGGTCAGCGCGCTGCGGCTGCGAGAGTCGGGCAGTCGGTGTACCCCTTCGCGCCCCCCGTGTAGAAGGTCGATGGATCCGGCGTGTTCAGCGGAGCCTTCGCCTGGATGCGGGCGGGCATATCGGGATTCGCAAGGAATGCCGTGCCGAACGCAACGGCGTCGACCGCGCCTGATTCGACGGCGAGCGCGGCCTCGCCGGGCGAATAGCCCATGTTCGCGACCAGCGGCCCATGGAACGCGCGACGCGCCAGACCAAGCACATCGGCATGTTGCTGGCCGAGAAAATCGGCACGCATCACATGGAGATACGAAAGGCCGCGCGGCGACAGCGCGTGGCAGAGATGGTTTGTCAGTTCGACGAGATCGCTGTCCCGCATCGAACTGAAGCCGTTCAACGGAGAGAGGCGCAGCCCGACCCGGCCAGGACCGAAGACGCTGGCGACAGCGTCGACGACCTCCAGCATGAGCCTTGAGCGGTTCTCGAGGCCACCGCCATAGGAACCGCCGCAACGGTTGCTGCCATCACGCAGGACCTGGTCGAGCAGATATCCGTTCGCGCCATGCACCTCGACCCCGTCGAATCCCGCGCGATGGGCGTTCTCCGCCGCCCGGCGGAATCCCTCAATGATTTCCGGGATCTCGTCGTCGGGCAGCTTACGCGGGGTCTCATAGGGCTTTGGGCCTTCGGGCATGTGGATCCCGCCGCCTTCGATCGCGATCGCGCTTGGAGCGATCGGCTGCATTCCCCCGTTCAGGAGCGAATGGCAGGCTCGGCCGCCGTGCCAGAGCTGGAGATAGACGCGCCCGCCTGCCGCATGGACGGCGTCGGTGGTCTTGCGCCAGCCACGGACCTGGGCCTCCGAGTGGATGCCCGGGGCTCCCATGAAGGCACAGTTGTTGGGGATCGCCATGGTCGCCTCGGCGATGAGAAGCCCGGCGCTCGCCCACTGCGCGTAGTGGGTCGCGATCAGGTCGCCCGGAACATCACCCGCCTCCGACCGGCATCGCGTGAGCGGCGCCATGAGGATGCGGTTCGGAACCTCGAGCGAGCCAAGCTGGAGCGGTGAGAAGAGGGTCGGCATGGAACTGGATTCGGTGGGGTTGGGCATAAGACTCCGGAACGGTGGAGGCGACCGGGACCAGTCCAGCACTGTTGGGAGCAGCACCAGATTCCGGGGAGAAGATGGGGGTCTGCGCGAACTCTGTCATCCCATCAGACGCTAGGCTGTCCCCGGGGTTGGGCGACCGCGGGGTGTCGTGCGTGCGCCTCATGATGCAGGGCACTGCATCACCCACCACGGCCGTGGGCCACACTCTCCGGTCCTGGTCCTAGGCCATTCCCACCGGTCCCATCCGCTTCCAATGGAGGACTGGTTCCCGCGCCTCGCGGGAGGCGTGGAGGTCGACCTCCAGTTCGATCACCCAGTCGTTGAGAGCGTCGGGATCCACCAGGACCTGTTCGATCCGCCAGCGGGATCGGTCCTCGGAGGGGATTACATGGGTGTGGCGCAGGTTCCGGGCCTCGGGATGGAAACAGAACGCCTCATGCTCCTGGTGATAGGCCTCGAGGGCCTGGCCCCAAAGGGTCCCCGGGGTCTGCGGGACGGCCGATGGTCCCGATGAGGCCAGCCGCTCGGGATCCACCCGGACCAGCCCCTCCGCCGTGGCCCAGTCGGCGTCGACCAAGGCCCGCATCAGGTTGAAGACCCGGGGACGGATCAGTGCCAGGAAGGCCTTGCCGTCCCGGGTGATGTCCTGGGCGGCCTCCTCGGCACCTGGGGGACGGATCTCCGGGGCATCCGGCCGGGTGGGAACCCGCGAGGGATCCCGCAGCTTCTCCCATTCGTCGAGAAGGCTGGAATCCACCTGGCGCAGCATGAGCCGCAGGGACTCCTCCATCTCGAGCAGTGTCTCGGTCTTGGCGGCCGCGGGGACGGTCTGGGAGAGCACCTTGTAGACGCTGTTGAGATGGCGGAGCAGAACGCCCTCGGCACGCTGCAGCTCATAGAGCCGGAGGTAGTCGGCGAAGGTCCGGAACTCCTCGAACATCTCGCGGGCGATGCTCTTCGGACGAATGTTCTCCTGTCCGACCCACGGATGACGGGCCGCCCAGGCGTTGAAGGTCTCGTAGATGAACTCCCGTCGCGGCTTCGGATGCTCCAGCTTCTCGAGCTCCTCCATCCGCTGGTCGTAGTCCATCCTCTGCGCCTTCAGCTCGGCCACCTTCTGGGACTTCAGCCGGTTCAGCTGGGCCCTCAGGATGACATCGGGATCCTCCAGGATGGATTCGACGAGCGTGATGACGTCGAGGCCGTATTCGGGCGCCTCGCGATCGAGGATCGGAAGGGTGTCGAGCAGGAACAGCGACAGGGCCTGGTTGAGGGAGAAGTCCTCCGGGAGGCTGACATTCACCCGGAGCCTGGGACCGGCCTCGTCGGGCCCTGCGATCGTGATGATCTGGCGTTCGACCAGCGATCGGAACAGCTGCCAGCCCCGTTTCCGATGGACCCGCTTCTGGTTGGGCGACTCGTGGGATCGCCGGATGAGATCCGCCATGGCGGCACAGCCATCGCCCGGACGCCCAAGCACCTGGAGGAGGGTCGCGTGGGTGACCTGGAAGCGTGAGGTTAGCCGTTCCGGGGGCGAGTTCTGGAGCCGCTCATAGGTCTTGCCATCCCAGTTCACGAAGTTTTTGTCGGGCGCCTGGCGCTTCACCACCTTCTTGCCGTCCCGCCTGGCCTTCTCCTCGAGCTTGAGATTCTCGATGACGTGCTCGGGGGCCTGGGCCACGACCCAGCCCACGGAGTCGAACCCCTTGCGGCCCGCCCGTCCGGCGATCTGGTGGAAGTCGCGCACGGTCAGGATGCCGACCTTCTGGCCATCGAACTTGCACAGCCGCGTGAACAGCACGGTGCGGATCGGGACGTTGATCCCAACGCCGAGGGTGTCGGTGCCACAGATGACCTTGAGGAGGCCCTTCTGCGCGAGCTGTTCGACGAGGATGCGGTACTTCGGCAACAGGCCCGCGTGGTGGAGTCCGATCCCCTGTCGGAGCCACTTCCTGAGCTCGGGTCCGTACGGGCTGCTGAAGCGGAACCCCTCGAGCTCCGAGGCCAGCACGGCCTTCTCCTCGCGGGTCGCCACCGGGAGGCTGGTGAAGTCCTGGGCGCTCTCGGCCGCCTCGACCTGCGTGAAATGCACTACGTAGACCGGCGCCTTCCCGTCGGCCAGGAGCGTCTCGACCGTCTGGGCCAACGGAGTCTCGGCATAGGAGAACTCCAGGGGCACCGGCCGGGTCACGGACTTCACGATCGTCGTGACCCGCCCGTTCAGCCGGGTCAGCTCCCCGGCGAAGAAGTCCGTCTCGCCCAGCGTGGCCGACATCAGGAGGAAGCGGGTCTGTGGGAGGGTCAGCAACGGGATCTGCCACGCCGCGCCCCGGTCGCGATCGGAGTAGTAGTGGAACTCGTCCATGACGACGTCGTGGACCCGTGCCTCGGGACCGTCCCGGAGGGCGATGTTGGCGAGGATCTCCGCCGTGCAGCAGAGGATGGGCGCATCGTGGTTGACCGTGGCGTCGCCCGTGGCGAGGCCGACGTTCTCGGGTCCGAACTCCCGGCACAGGGCGAGCCACTTCTCGTTGACGAGGGCCTTGATCGGACAGGTGTAGACCGAGCGTCGACCCCGGGCGATCGACTGGAAGTGGAGGGCTGCGGCCACGAGGGACTTTCCCGACCCGGTCGGCGTGTTGAGGATCACATTGTGGTCCTCGAACAGCTCGAGGATCGCCTCCTCCTGGGCCGGGTACAGCGAGAGTCCCCGGGACGTGGCGTGGCCGAGGAATCCCCCGAGCAGCGCATCGCTGCCGGTGGAGGTCATCCGGACCAGCTGGTCATAGAGGGTCACCGCGGGAAGGAAGCCACAGCCGTGGACGAAGAGCACGGGTTTAGAGCCGGTCACCGAACGTTTCGGAGGACTCGGACGGCGGCGATTTCCAGGGGAACCGCGATTGTGAACATCTTCTGAAATGGACCCTTGCGTTCGTCGGGGCGGGGAGGAACCTCGGACCCGGAATCCCGTGGCCCCGCTGGGTTTCCGCGCCGTTTTCCCGGGAGTTCAGTCTCCCGGAGGTGGGGTGGCCGGGGATGGCCTTCGGGTCGTCCCCGGCCTTTTTCATGCCCTGAAGGATCCCGCTTGAATCGCCCGTGCGGCAGGGTGTTCCGAAATTCGACTTTGTGATTCGGGGCCGACGTTCCTAAGTTTCCCCCCACATGAACCGCACCGTCGCCGAGTTGGGATTCCCAGGACGGTTGATCGCCGTGGAGGGTCTCGACGGCTCCGGGAAATCCACCCAGGTGCACCTGCTCCAGAAGTGGCTCGAGCAGCAGGGCTGCAAGGTGTTCTTTTCTAGTTGGAACTCGTCGGCTCTCGTCAAGAGCGCCACCAGCCGGGGCAAGAAGGAGAACCTCCTCACGCCGACCACCTTCAGCCTGATCCATGCGACCGACTTCGCCGACCGATACGAGCGCCAGCTGCTGCCGCTCCTGAGGGCGGGGTACATCGTCCTCTGCGACCGCTACATCTTCACGGCCTTCGCCCGGGACGTCGTCCGGGGTGTCCCGCCCGACTGGGTCCGGGGTGTCTACAGCCACGCCGCCCTGCCCGACCTGATCTTCTTCTTCAAGGCCAGCCTCGAGGTCTCCCTCGCCCGCATCCTCGACAACCGACCCGTCCTCAAGTTCCACGAGGCCGGCATGGATCTGCAGCTGTCCACCAACCCCTATGAAAGCTTCCGGCTGTTCCAGGGACGGATCTTCGAGCAGTACCTGGCGATTTTCATGGAGTTCAACTTCGTCATGATCGACGCGAACGACCGGATCGAGGCGCAGCAGGACGTGGTCCGGCGCCTCGTCTCGGGCCACATCCGTCTCGCCGACTACCGCACCGCCTCGGCCACCTGACCCATGCCCCGCCGCCCTGCCAGACCCGCCCCCCGGACCTCCACCCGGTCGACCGCCAGCACCCGGGTGGTCGTTCCCGAGATCACGCCGAAGACGTTCTTCGGACACGGCCTGCCCGGGGTCGATCTGGAGAAGCTCACCGGGAAGCTGATCGTGATCGAGGGCGCGGACGGATCAGGCCGGTCGACCCAGATCTCCCGGCTGGTCGAATGGCTCGAGGGCACGGGCCATGCCACGCTGCAGGTCGGGCTCAAGCGGTCGACGCTCGTCAGCGAACAGCTCGAGCAGGCCCAGCAGGGCAACATCCTCTCCCGCACCACCCTGTCGCTGTTCTACGCGACCGACTTCGCCGACCAGCTGGAACACGCCATGCTGCCCGCGCTGCGGGCCGGAGCCGTGGTGCTCGCCGACCGCTACATCTACACCCTCATGGCCCGCGACCTGGTCCGGGGCATGGACGAGAGGTGGCTGCGGAACCTGTACGGCATCGCGCTGGTGCCCGACGCCGTGTTCTACCTCGAGGTCTCCCCGGAGCAGCTCGTCCAGCGCGTGTTCGCCAAGAACCAGTCGCTCGACTTCTGGGAGAGCGGCATGGACCTCGGCCTGTCGCGCGACATGTTCGACAGCTTCCTCAAGTACCAGGCCGCGATGCGGGAGACGTTCCGCCGGCTCCAGTCCACCTACCGGTTCCGGATCATCGACGGAGAACGCTCCACGGCCTCGATCAACGAGGAACTGAAGACCCGCATCGGGGTGGTCCTGGCCTCGGGGCGCTGAACCACGGCCGTCAACCGCATCGAACCCGGCGCGGCAGACGGCAAAGGGTCAGGCGAGGGGGCGCTTCGTCTTGGAGACCAGTCGGATATCCCCGATCACCATGGATCGGTCGACCGCCTTGCACATGTCGTAGAGCGTCAGGGCCGCGACGCTCACCGCCATCAACGCCTCCATCTCCACCCCGGTGCCGGCAACGATCCCGGTGGTGGCCCGGATCACGATGCGATCGCGGGTCGAGGGAATCTCGAGGTCGACATCGCACCGCGTCAGGGCGAGCGGATGGCACAGCGGGATGAGGTCGGCGGTCCGTTTGGCGGCGATGATCCCGGCGAGCCGGGCGGTGGCGAGGACGTTGCCCTTGGCGATGGCGTTGGATTCCACCAGACGCAGCGTCGCCTCCGACAGGCGGATCTCACCCGAGGCGACCGCCTCGCGGGCGATGGAGGGCTTGGCCGAGACGTCGACCATCCGGGCGTCACCGGCGTCGTCGATGTGGGACAGTGTCGACATGCCCCGACACTGCGGTGTCGGGGGGGCTTGGCAAGCCGTAGGGCCAACCGTACGGCCACCGGATTCCCTACTGGCAAACCTCGGGGCCCGCCTCCACCTTCCCTCAAGAGAGTCCGTCTGGAATGTCCACCACCGCACCATCCGTCTCCTGCGAGGTCACCGTGAAGAACAAGAACGGTGTCCACGCCCGTCCCTCGTCGCAGTTCGTCAAGCTGGCCAGCAGCTTCAACTGCGAGGTCTGGGTCGAGAAGGACGGCGAATCGATCAACGGCAAGAGCATCATGGGGCTCCTCCTCCTGGCAGCCGGTCCGGGGAGCGCCCTTCGGATCACCTGCTCCGGGATCGACGCCCAGAGAGCCCTCCAGCAGCTCGAGGCCCTCGTCCAGGGCGGCTTCGGCGAGGACTAGACGCCACCCCCTGCCCCACCGCCACGATGTCCGACTTCAACATCCAGTACGTCGCCCGCCTGGCCCGGATCGAGCTGACGCCCGAGGAACAGCAACGGCTCGGCGACCAGCTCGGCAACATCCTCGGCTACGTCGCCAAGCTGAAGGAGGTCGACGTCGAGGGCATCGAGCCCACCGCCCACGCCTTCCCGCTCACGAACATCATGCGTCCCGACGAGACCCATCCCCCGATGGACCACGAGGACGCGCTGCGCAACGCCCCGGCCAAGGCAGGAGGGCTGTTCGTGGTTCCCAAGATCGTGGAGTAGAGCCGCCCCCGGGGACGCCCCCCACGGCGGGACCGAGAGTCCCTCTCGGATCCCCAATCCAGAATCACGAAACTAGGTTCGGAGACTCGGAGACTGGGGATTCGGGATACCGCAACCGCGTCAATCGCCTCAGGAGGCCACCAACGGAGCGAGATTCTCGTTCCTCTGAACCATGTCCTGGAGGGAAGGCTCCACCCGGAGGCATTCGAGAACAAGCCGACGTGCTTCCTCCTTGTTCCCGAGGATCGACTCGTAGCAGGCCAGGTGAAAGTTCCACAGACCACAGGTGCGCGCCTCGTCCGGGGCCGACAGCAGCGCCAGTCGGCACTCGGGGATCCGCCCCATCTCGTACAGGCAGCACCCCCAGGCGATGAAACGGTCGACCGGGGCGCCGGCCCGTCCGCAGAGCACGGTGTAGGACCGCGCCGCCTCGTCCCAGCGATCCATCTGCTGGAGGATGACCGCCCGGAGCTCGAGGGTCTCGGTGCGGTTGCGATCCTCGACCGGGAGACGGTCGAGCTCGCCCAGCGCCTCGGTGTACGAGCCCAGCTCGAACCAGCCGATGGCGGCACGCAGCACGTGGTTCAGATGGGACTCCAGCACAGACATCAACGTGGCACCAATCCCCCACCCCACAACTGGACAACCCGAACCCGCGTCTCAGGGCCGACGGGGTTTCAGGGCGGCGACGACCGCAGGGGGCACGAAGGGAGCCACATCTCCTCCCAGACGCGAGATCTCCTTCACCATCCGGGAGCTCAGGAACGTGTAGGTGTCCTTCGGCGTCATGAACAGGGTCTCCACCTGCTCGTTCAGCCGCCGGTTCATGAGGGCGAGCTGGAACTCGAATTCGAAGTCGCTGACCGCCCGCAGACCCCGAAGCACCGCGCAGGCCTGGCGTCGGACCACATAGTCCACCAGCAGTCCTTCGAAGGCATCGGCCTCCACGTTGGAGATCCCCCGGATCGATTCCCGCACGAGTCGGGTCCGCTCGTCGACCGAGAACAGGGGCTGCTTCGACTCGTTCCGCGCCACCGCCACCACTACGCGGTCGAAGATGCGGGAGGCACGATGCACGACGTCGAGATGCCCGTTGTGGAACGGGTCGAAGCTCCCTGGGTAGATCACCGTGCGCATGCCACGACGCTAGCGCCGACTCCCGCCGGGGAAAGGGCAAAGGCCAGGGGCCCGATGGCCACGATGCCCCAACCGTCCTTGAAGGAGGCCGGTCCCGCGTGGATGGCGAGGCCCACGACAGCGCCCCGCTGGGTCGTGTCGACCCACCTGGACCGGCATGCCGGAGAACCCGGCCGTGAGGTGGGGGTTTCCGGATTCTCCCTGACGCGTCCTGCATCCCCTGACCCGGTGCCGCCTGCAAGGTTGTCGCCCCTTCGTCGTCTTCCTAGTCTCCCATCGATGGTCCCCCGACTCCCCGCACCCCTCCGACTCCTGCCCCTGATCGTCCTCCTGGCCGCGGCGCTCCCCACCCGTGGCGAGACCCCGAAGGCTCCGAAGACCCGCAACGTCTTCCTCATCACGGCCGACGGACTCCGTCGTGAGGAGGTCTTCGAGGGGGCCGATCCCCTCCTGATCTCCAAGGAATACGGCAACGTCGGAAACACCAACCTCGTCCGGAAGGAGTTCCTCGCCGAGGATCCTGGTGAGTGCCGCCGGAAGCTGTTCCCCTTCCTTTGGGGCACCGTTGCCAAACAGGGACAGCTCCTCGGGAATCCGAGACTCGGGTCGGAGGTCCGGGTCTCGAACGGACGCAACTTCTCGTACCCGGGCTACAACGAGTTCCTCACCGGCGTCGCCGACCCCCGGATCACGAGCAACGACAAGAACCTCAACGCCAACACGAACGTCTTCGAGTGGCTGCACCAGCGACCCGGCTTCAAGGGCAAGGTCGCCGCGGCTGTCAACTGGGACGTGATCCCTTGGATCCTCAACTGTCCCCGGTCCCGGATCCCTGTCTGGAGCGGGTTCGATGTCCCCGAGGGCACACCGCGGCTGCCCGTTCCGGAGGCCCTCACCACGATGGTCGACCATGGGAAGACGATCTGGTCGGGCGTGCTGCTCGACACCTTCGTGGGCTTCGCGGCGACCCACACGGTCCGCAAGATGAAGCCCCGCGCGATGTACATCGCCTTCGGGGAGACCGACGACTGGGCGCACGAGGGGAACTACGAGCGGTACCTGCGCTCGGCCCAGGGGTTCGACCGGTTCATCGGCGAGCTCTGGACCCTTGTGCAGTCGATGCCGCAGTACCGGAACCGGACCACCTTCGTGATCACAGTGGACCACGGACGGGGTCCCGCCCCGATGGCCTGGAAGAACCACGGGCGCGAAATCGTGGACTCCGCCGGCATGTGGATGGCGATCCTGGGCCCGGACACCCCGCCGCTGGGCGAGCGACGCAACGTGCCTTCCGTGAAACAGGCCCAGACCGCCGCGACCCTTGCCGCGCTGCTCGGCGAGGAGTTCCACAAGGCGAGCCCCCAGGCGGCACCTCCGATCGGGTTCGTGTTCTGAGGGCCCTGTCCGTCCCCTTCCCCGAGATGCCGAACTCCCGCGTGCTCCCCTGGGTCCTGCAGGTTCTGATCGGACTCCACGGCAGCCTCGCGCTCGGAGCGGATGTCTTCCGGATGCCGGAAGGACTCCGGAGCCTGGATCTCGTGGAGGTGGGGAGCCCTGGCAATGCAGCCGACACCAACGGCTTCGGCGCCGTGGCCTACCCCTATCGCATCGGGCGGCACGAGGTCACCACCGCACAGTACGTGGAATTCCTGAACGCCAAGGCAAAGGCGGACCCTGACGGCGGGCTCTGGAACAACGACATGGACAAGACGCGGTCGGGCGAAGGAGCCCGCTGCGAGATCCGGAGGACAGGCGAGACCGGTCGGTTCGTCCACACCGTGGCGTCCGACTACGCCAACCGGCCGGTGTCCCACGTCAGCTTCCTGGACGCCTGCCGCTTCTGCAACTGGCTCAACAACGGGCAGGGAGAGGGCGACACCGAGACGGGCGCCTACACCCTGCAGGGCTACTCCGGCACGGATGGGCGCCGCATCCGACGGAATCCGGGGGCCCGGTTCTTCGTGCCTACCGAGGATGAGTGGTACAAGGCGGCGTACTTCGACCCGGGGAAGCCCGGGGGGCCGGGCTACTGGCGCTATCCGACCCGCAGCGACTCGCAGCCCGGACGGGATCCTGCGGGCTCGAACGCGGCGAACTGGTTCTCCGGGAACCTGCTCGATCCGGTGCGGTACTACAGCGAGGTCGGCTCCTTCCCCAACGCCGCGGGGCCCTGGGGAACCCTCGACCAGGCGGGGAACGTCGCCGAGTGGACCGATGGCCTGACCCCACCATTCCTGAGAACCCTCCGGGGAGGGGCGTTCGACAGCGACGATGCGGGCGTCCACACGAGCACCCCCAACCCGGTTTTCTCGTCGATCTCAGACGCCCCCGACATCGGCTTCCGCATCGCGGCCCCCCCCGGGGGCGGCACCGTCCCGGTCCCGCCGGCGGCATCCGAGGCCTCGGCACCCGTCGGGGTCGACTTCCCGCGACGCCCCTGGCGGGATGCCGAGACCGGTCGGCCGTTCTTCCCGCTGGCCTGGTTCAGCTACCAGAGCGACGAGGCCGACCTCGATGAACTGGCGGCCCAAGGGGCCAACCTTGTCCTGTTCGTCAACGCACCGGCCGACGTCGACACCGACGAGCAGACGACCTGCAACATCGTGCGGATGCTCCGCTACCTCGACCACGCGCGGTCCCGGGGGATGAAGGTGCTGGTCCAGACCAGCGCCTGGCATGGTGGCCATGCCAGGAACGACTCTGCGGAAATCGCGCGGCAGCGACGGTGGATCGAGGCGGTCCGGGATCACCCGGCCCTGTTCGGCTACCAGCTCTACGACGAACCCGAGTACGCCGCCGGCTACAGCCTCGGCGTCGAGGCGCGGAACCGGCTCCGGGAGTTCTCCACCGCCCTGACTCGGACCCGGGAGTCACTCCGGGCCTGGGATCCGAAACCGCATCGGATGATCTCCGTCGTGTTCAACCTCGTGCCGTTGTCCACCTGGACCGAGTACCTGCCCGCGGTGGACTCCTTCCAGGTCGACCGCTACCCGCTCGACAAGGACCAGGCGTACTTCGGCCACCGCGGCGACTGGGGTCCACTGATGATGGCGTGGTCGATGGCCCATGGCGCCGCCGCCCTCCATCGACATTCCCACCTGCTGAACCCCTCCCCCTGCATGCAGGGGGTCGGCTCCGAACACACGGAGTCCGGAATGCTGGGTGTCTGGCGGAACCCCCTCTACGACGAGACGCGGTACATGGCCTATTCGTCGTTCACGGTGGGGGCTTGGGGGGTATTCCACTGGATCCGTCGCTTCGGGCGCCCCGAGTCGCCGTACATCACCGACAACGTCAGCCGGCTGTATCGCGAGCTGCGCACCCTGATCCCGGCGTTCGAGCGGAGCTACACGACGCCCCCGTTCACCGTCCGCCACAACCACGAGGGGATCACGCGTGGATTCCTCACCGATTCGGTCCCGGACGTCACCACCCTGACCCTGGAGGATGCCGACCACTTCTACCTTTTGGTCTGCAACAACTCGGGGACATTCGGGGACGTAACCCTCCGGCTGAGAGGACTCGCCCTTGGCGACAAACGGGCCCGGACGGCGGAGGTCTTGAACGAGGACTGGAGCCGCAGCCTGGGATATTCGGAAGACTCCGGGGAATGGATCCTCGCCCCACACCCGATGTGCTTCGGCGATGTGAACGTGTGGCGGATTCCAAAGAAGTCCGCCGAGCCCTAGGGCGGAGAGCCCGCCAACGAGGCGGTCGACGCGGCAGAGCCGCGTCTTGAGAGGGTTCAGCCGATGGGACATCCCGGCGGAGGGCCAGAGACCCGGAGTCCGTCCCGCGACGTATGGGTTGTGCGCTCCCGATTCCATGGATTGGGGAGATTGGGAATCCCGGGCAGATGGCTGGCCTTGGCCCTGCAACTGCTGGCCGAGCCTCCGGGAAACCTCCAAGGTTTTCCCGACGCCATCACGGCCGCCTGCACGAGCCAGTTCCATCTGGAAGGCCCCTATGCCATCGGGGGTCTTGCCACGCCGCTGGCCCTCGACTCCGCGACGCCCCGATCGTTCGGATTCCTCGGCAGCATCGACGAGCTGTCGGTCTATTCCGGGGCGCTCGACGGGACGACGATCGCCCGGATCCAAAGCGCAGGTGCCTCGGGGAAATGTCCGTCCGGCCTCGGCAACCGGATGGTGAACGGAGACTTCGAGACACCGCGGTTCCGCGCGGAGGACGGGATCAGCCCCGAAAGCCGTTCGGTCCGGATCCGTCAGCTGCCCGGATGGGAAGGGGTCGGTGGGAATGCGTCCGTCGACCTGGAGCTCGAGGGTTTCGGCGGAGTGCAGGCCGGCGGCGGGGTGCAGTGCCTCGAGCTCGAAGGGATCGCGGGACCCGAGGGGTTCGTCTGGCAGCAGCGGATCACCACCCTTCCGGGACAGACCTACAGGCTCCGCCTCGCCTACGCCAAGCACCCCGAGGCCACCGCATCAAGGGTCCGGGTCGAGGTTTCCGACACCGACCTCGTCCCGCTGGAGTTCCATCAGAACACCCCCAATTCGCGAACCCAACCGGGATGGGTCTGGACCGCCTCGGAGTTCACGGCGAAGGGCGACTCGACCCGGGTGCGTTTCGTGGGGCTCTCCCCCACGCCGGGACTGGGCATGCTGCTCGACGCGATCTCGGTCGAGGAGGTCCTCTTCGTTCCGATCCCCGTACGGAACCCGGGCTTCGAGGATCTTGTCGGCACCGATCCGGTGCATTTCGGGACGGACGGCCGACTGCTGCCGCTCCACTACGGCACGTTTCCCAGCAACCCGCTGGATGCGCTGAGCTTTCATTCGTCCGAGGCGATCCCGGGCTGGAGGAGCGTCACCGCGGGCGGCACCTTACACCCCTCGACCCAGCAGGTGCCGCATCCGTCCCCGGACGGACACAACGTGGCCTGGATCAATGGATCCGGGGCGATCCTCCAGACCCCTCCGCAGACGGTGCGCGGGGGGACCGTCTACCGTCTGAGGGCGGATTTCTCCGACGCCCTGGAGGTCCCGTTCGGGGGCTCCCTCATGGGCCTGTACGGGGGCGAGACCCTGTTGGGCGAGGCACGGGACCGGACGACTCCAGCGGATGGGGGCTCCGTCACGGAGCTCCTCCAGATCGAGGTGCCGGCAGATTCCCCTGCGATCGGCAAGCCGCTCGAGATCCGGCTCGCGACCACGTCCACCTCGTAGTTCAGTCATTCCGAAATCGACCGTGTCCGCCTCGAGGAGAGCCGCACGGATGGGAGCACCGCATGTTTCCAACTGCCCGCCGGGGTCGTGGCCTCGTTCGGGGCCGACGTCTCGGCGGCCGACGCCACCGATCCCTCGGTGGCGCTGGAGGAGTTCGGCCCGCTCGCCCCTCTGGCACGGCGGGACCTCCGGGCGGAGTTCACCCTCACGACCCCGGGTACGGAGCCGCTGGGCTTCCAGGTCCTTCCCCACGCCCCGGGACTGCGTCATCTGGCGCTCCCATTGGTCGGACTCTCCTGGCCGATCGATCCCGACGGCGACCGCGATGGTCTCCCGGACGGATGGGAGGCCGACAACGGTCTGAGCCCGATCGATCCCACGGATGCGCTGCGCGATGCGGATGACGATGGCCTGTCGGCCCTCGATGAATTCAGCGGGGGCACCGACCCACGGGACCCCTTGGACACCCTTCGGCTCACCCCTCCCGAGCGTGGACCCGATGGGATCCGGTTCCGCTTCCGCGGCAAGGCCGGGCGGACCTACCGCCTGCTGCGGCTCCATGAGCTCAGGCCCACCGGAGTGCCATGGCTCCAGGTGATGTCGAGGACGGTGGAACTGTCTTCGGAGCGCGACCTCCTGGATCCGAATCCCCCGGAAGGAGCCGCCTTCCACAGGATCACGGTCAACCCCCAGTGAGAGGGACGGGGTGCGAGGTCCGCGGCGGCGGACGTCTCGGATCCAGCCCGGAGCCTACGGCTTGGCAGGCCCGGGTTCGCGGGTCGTCGACCGCTGTTCCGCGACCTGGGCGAGTTCCGCATCGAGGCGCCGATCCAGTTGAACCAGGCGACGGGCGGCGACCCCGGCGAGGATCGGACCGCGGGCCTCGAGCTGGCCGCGGGGCATCTGGTTCCGCTCCGGTCCGAATCGGGCGTTCACATAGTTCTGCACCACCTGGGAATACTCCAGACACAGCGGGCGCAGCGGCATGGGGGCATGGAAGGCCAGCACCTGCCATTGGACGAGTTTCCGGGATAGCACCTCCTGCTGGGCGTCCGGCTCCCAGGTCTTGACCAGGTCCGACAGCAGGACGGACGCCGGTTCCGCGACGCTGTTGGTGTCCTGACGGCGCGACACCGTCTCGCGTCGCAGACGGTCGAGCGACTCGAGCAGGCGTTCCCGGGGCCATTGCTGGGAGGGATCGGTGGAGAGGGTCTCCGCTGCGGTGACCGCCCACCATTTCTCGACGTCCCGGAGCGAGAGGAAGGTCCCCCGCGAGGCCTTCAGAAACGCCGTCTGCCAGTTGAGGCTTCCCGAAAGCGACCCGAGAAACTCCATCAGAAAGCGGCGGCCGGCCGGCGTGCGGACCCAGGCCTCGGTGAACAGCGTCGCCGACATCTGGAACTCCTCGAATTTCGACGGTTCGGCGAGCTTCTCCAGCGACAACACGTCAAGCTCGGAGAACGGCAGCGGCGAACGTCCCTGCTGATAGATCCGGACGGCGGCGAGAGGATCGGGATACCGGCGGTTGCGGTTGATGACCGTGGCCTCCTCCACGACGAGGTCCCGACCCTCCTGCGCGAAGAGGAGCTGGGTGAGCCCCTCGGAGAGCCACAGGGGCGGGACGATGATGTCGGGCCCCCGGTTTGACCGGTTGGCATGTTCGAGGAGGACGACCTCGACCAGGGCCCGGACCAGGGCCTGCCAGTCCATCGAGCCGGGCACCGGCACCTGGTACTGCCAGCCTCCTTGGATGGCCTCCGCACGGATCGCCACCTGTTGCGGCGGGGTCTGTCCCCCCCGGCGGGTGGGCTGCATCTGGATGTGGATCCGGGACGCCCAGGGCCCCCGGGCGTCGAGACGCCGGTCCACGGCGGTCTTGACCCGGTCGGCCGTGATCGCAAGGAGCTCGGGACGGAGACGGACGATCTGGTTGGTGCCGACCTCCTTGAGGTCCCGAATGGGATCGGGAAGGACGCTGCCGGCTCCCCGGACGAGGAACTGTCCGGTCCTCCCCCAGGCCACGACCGGCATCTCGAAGGGCAGACCCGGCACCGCGCCGGGACACCCCAGCGTTAGGAGGAGACCTCCCAGAAGACCGGGAAGCCACGCGCACCGGGTTTCGGACCGTGATCGCATCGGTGGGGACGTTCGGACGGTCACACGGATCGGACCCGCACGCTCATTTCGAATCCGACTTGGCAGCCGGCTTTGCCGTCGGCTTGGACTCGGAGGACTTGGAGTCCGCCTTCGGGGCGGGGCTGGTGGAGTCCTTCTTGGCGGCGGACTTGTATCCCTCGCTCCGGTAGTCGGTGATGTAGAATCCGCTGCCCTTGAAGATCAGTCCGGCACCACCACCCACCCCCCGCTTCACCTTCCCCTTCCCCCAGGGCTTCCGGGGACAGAGGTCCTTGGGGCAGGTCGTCAGCGGCGGGGCCGACATCGACTGCTGGCACTCGAACTCGTGACCACACTTGCTGCAGCTGTACTCGTAGGTAGGCATGTCTCGGAGATCCCAGATAAGGAATGTCACGAAGCGACGTCAAGGCAGGGCTGCCGCCCACGAACCAATCCCGGGTCAGGATCCAACAAAGCAGGGCTGGCGCGCCAGTCCGGAGACACGACGGTCCAGGCGATGAATGCACGATCCAAAACCCCACCATGGACTCCCCTGACCCGGGTCCAGACTTCGGTCGCCCCACCCCACCCCGACTCCCTGGTGATCGCAGAGCGGAATCCCCGGTCTCCGATCAGCCCCAAGCATCCCCTGGATCCACGCGAGAACCCTGCAGCCCGGGATTCCCGGGGTACGGCGACCCGGACGGAGATCCGCCGCGAGGCCCCACGGGCGACCGGACCGCGTCTGTCCCTGCAACCCGCTGAGCGGAGTGGTCAGGACCGGAGCCACAAACGCGCCACTCGGGGCGAGCCGAAGGCCAACCGTCCGGGAAACGGTCCTACTCGGGCTTCCGGAAAATGAGGATGTGCTGACGCGGCAGCACGCGGAGGGTCTCCACCCATTCCAGCGGATGGAGCGCCATCTCCCGCTTCACCTGCTCCTCGGTCATCTTGTGCAGGGGCTTGATCGGCACCCACTTCTCCTCGCCCCGATACTCCACGAACACGAGGCGTCCACCGGGCTTGAGGGACCGCACCAGGTTCCCCGCCATCTCGAAGGGGTGATCGAACTCGTGGTAGACGTCGACCATCACGATGAGGTCGACCGACTTGGGGAGCAGTCCTGAATTGGTCCGGGACCCGAGGACGGGCACAACGTTCGTGATGCCGCGGGACACCATGGCGTTCCTCAGGAGGACGAGCATCTCGGGCTGGATGTCGGTCGCGTAGACCCGTCCCTTCGGTCCGACCTCCCGGGCGAGGCCCCACGACAGGTAGCCGCTGCCGGCGCCGACGTCGGCGACGGTCTCGCCGGACTTCAGGCCAAGGGCCTTGACCAGCATGGAGGGACGTTCCTCCTCCTCGCGCTCCGGTCGCTCCAGCCACGGGGCTCCCTGATGGGACATGTAGTGGGCGATCTCCCGTCCAAGGAACCATTTGCCAACGCCGTCGGGCGTCCCGGGACGGAACTCGTACAGCGGAATCGGCGGCGGTTCCACGGCCAGCACCCGGATCCAGAGCACCCATAGGACTCCCCACCACAAGGCCATGCGCATGACCGTTGATGAACCGATCCGGCATCGGTGGCGAGTCCGGATGTGGACCGGACCACGATGGCACCGGCGATGGGGATGGAATTGGGGCGGCCCGGGACGGTCAGCAGGAGTCGGGGGACCCGTCATCACCGGAGGTCTGGCGTCCGGCGGGGATCGGACCAAACCGTCCCGCCAGCCAGAACGCCCGGAAGAGCCGGAGCCGGGGGAACGAATGGCGTCCCCCCAGCCGTTCATGGAGGGGTTTCAACCGGTCGGATTCCGACCCATCGAAGGCCGCCTTCAGCTCCGCGACCTCGGGACCCGAGAAGAACCGCGACCAGTCCAGGGTCTCGCCGGACTCGATCGCGATGCAGAGGTGTTCCGACACGGTCGACTCCGAGAGCCCGCGGGCCTCGCCGACCGCCTCCAGCCGTCCCAGTTCGCGGAACTGTCGGAGCGTCTCACGGACCGTCGTCGGCATCCGCTCCCCACGGGATGCCGCGGAGGACGAGGAAGAGGCCGGGGGGCCACCGATGTTGGCGAAGGTCTGTCGGGGATGGTTCTGGAGGTGGCGGGTGACGAGCCGGAGCACCGCGTCGCCATAGTTCCGCAGCTTGGTGGCCCCCACGCCGGGAATCGCCCGCAGGGCCTCCTCCGTCTCCGGATACTCCCGGGCGATCCATCGGAGCGTGGTGTCCCCGAACACAATGTAGGGGGGGACCCCTTCCCGCTCCGCGATCTCCTTCCGCATCTGGCGCAGGGTCTCGAACAGGAAGACGTCGCACGGGATCTCGCCGGTCTTGTCGGACCGCACCCGGACCGCCTCGCGGGGTCGGGTGAGCCGGATGGACCGACGTTCCCGCAGGGCCTCCGCGCCTTCCGGGGTGAGCTCCAACGCCGGGAACTCCCCGGCGGTCTGCGCCAGCAGTCCCTGTGATATCAGCTCCCGGGCGATCGCCCCCCAGTCGTTCCGCGACAGGTCCCTCCCGATGCCGAAGGTGGAGAGCTCGTGGTGTCCGTGCTGACGGATCCGCTCGCTGTCGCCCCCCGTGAGGACGGCGATGACGTGGTTGAGTCCGAACGCGAACCCGCTGCGCTGGCGGACCCGATAGGCGCAGCTCATGATCTTCTGGGCCGGGACAGTGCCGTCATAGGTCTCCCGCGGCTGCAGACAGTTGTCACAATGTCCGCACTGCGTCTCGGGGTGATCCTCGCCGAAGTACCGGAGCAGGGCGCGTCGACGGCACTCGGGACCCTCCGCGAATCCGGCCATCGTGCGGAGCTGACGCCGTGCGATCTCCTTCTCCCCATCGTCCGGCTTCTCGTCGACGAACCGCATCTGCTTGGCGACGTCCCCGGCGCTGAACAGCAGCAGGCACTCCGCCGGCAGTCCGTCGCGTCCAGCCCGGCCGGTCTCCTGGTAGTAGCCCTCGATGTTCTTGGGGAGGTCGTGGTGGACCACGTACCGGACGTTCGGCTTGTTGATGCCCATGCCGAACGCGATCGTCGCGCACACCACCCGGATCTCGTCGCGCAGGAACGACTCCTGGACCCGCGACCGCTCCTCGCGCTCTATGCCGGCGTGGTAGGGGGCGGCCCGGATGCCGTCGTCCTTCAGCCGCGCGGCCAGGGAATCCGCACCCGCACGGCTCCAGCAGTAGACGATCCCGCTCTCGGACGACCGCTTCCGGAGGAACGCCAGGACCTGCCGGTAGCCGGAGTCGCGGTGTTCGACCCGGTACAGCAGGTTGGGACGGTTGAAGCTGGCGACATAGGTGGCGGGATCCCGGAGCCCGAGCTGGGAGACGATGTCCTCCCGGACCCGGGTGGTCGCGGTCGCCGTGAGGGCCATGAACGGGATGTCCGGGAGGTGCGCCCTCAGATCCTTCAGCTGGCGGTACTCCGGCCTGAAGTCGTGTCCCCACTCGCTGATGCAGTGGGCCTCGTCGACCGCAAGGCACGATACCGACCACCGGCGCAGGGCATCGATCATCGACCCGGCGAGGAGGCGCTCCGGCGACAGGTAGAGCAGCTTGAACGTCCCCTGCTGCAACCCCCGCCACCGTTCCCGACGCTCGGCATCCGACAACGTCGAGTTCAGGAAGGTCGCCGCCACCCCGTTGGCACGGAGGCCGTCGACCTGGTCCTTCATCAGGGCGATGAGCGGCGAGATGACCACCGTCAGCCCGGGCCGGACCATGGCCGGCAGCTGGAAGCAGAGGGATTTGCCACCGCCCGTGGGCAGCAGCGCGAAGACGTCGCGTCCCAGCAGCGAGTCCCGGATGATCTCTTGCTGCAGCGGACGGAATGCCGGGTAGCCGAAGATGTTCTTCAGCAGGTCGGACAGCTCGGAGGTTGGAGGACAGGTCGGCATGCGGCTCCCGCAGGACTGGTCGGAGCCTAAGGCCCGGGACCATGGGCGGTCACTCCCCAGATGTGGGGATACCTGCACCGGGTCGGGACGGATAACCCCGGCCGGAACCATTCGGCACTCCGTCGACCGGTTGGACGCGTCAGAACCCTTCCATCCCGATGACCCGGAGGATCTCCTCGAGGGTGGTCTCCCCATCGGCGACACGACGCAGGCCCTTGGTCCAGAGCGTCTCGAGCCCATCGGCCACGGCGATTTCCTCGAGCCGTCGGGTGGGCAGCCGCTCCAGGACGGCATCGCGGAGGTTCTCGCCGACGGTGAGCATCTCGGTGACCGAGAGACGTCCGCTGAACCCGGTGTGAGCGCAGGCCGGGCAGCCCATCCCCTTGCGGAACTGGGCGGCCTCGCGGACGGACGGCGGCACCGAGCGCAGAAGGGTCTCATCCGGGGTGTAGGGCTCGGTGCAGACCGGACAGTTCCGTCGGACCAGTCGGGTCCCGAGGACGCCCGCGACCGACGAGGCGAGCAGGAACGGCTCGATGCCCATGTTGATCATGCGGGCGAACACGCCCGGGGTGCTCGCGGCGTGGATGGTGCTGAGCACCAGATGTCCGGTGAGGCCGGCCTGAACGGCGATGTTGGCGGTCTCGGCATCCCGGATCTCACCGATCATGATGACCTGCGGGTCCTGCCGCATGAGTGAGCGCAGGGCCACCGGATAGGTGTAGTCCCGCGCGGGATTGCATTGCGACTGGGCGATCATCGGCAGGTTGAACTCCACCGGATCCTCCACCGTCGCGATGCTGATGCTCGGACCCGAGCGCTCGAGGAGATGGTGCAGCGCGGCGTAGATGGCGGTCGTCTTCCCGGAGCCCGTGGGACCCGTCAGCAGGATCAGTCCCGTGGGCTTCGACAGCAGACCCTTGAAGGTCGTCAGCGTGTCGTCCTCGATTCCCAGGCCATCGAGATCGAAGCTGCGTCCGCGGGGATCGAAGATCCGGATGACCACCTTCTCGCCCCGGATGGTCGGGAAGGTCGAGATGCGCAACACGACGTTCCCCGCCTCCTCGAAGGTCGGAGCCCTCCCCTCCTGCGGCAGGGTCGTCTCGTGTCCGATGAGGTTGGCCATGACCTTCAGTCGGCCCACGATCTTCGGGAGCAGATCGCTCGGCAGGGGGACCAGCTCGTTGAGGACGCCGCTGAGGCGGACCCGGACGGCGACCGAGCTCTCCCAGGGCTCGATGTGGATGTCGGATGCGCCTGACTTCACCGCGTCGATGATCAGGCAGTCCACCAGGCGGACCGTGTCGATCTCGTCGTCGGAGCGGCAGGATTGAAGGAACTGGATGGTCTGCGAGGTCATGGGGCGACGGTGTTTCGACGCCCAGCGGACGGGAAATGGGGTCGGAAAGCCAGTCCGATCGAATTCAAGGAACCGGCAGTGACGTCCCGCCCGACCCGGCATACACTCCCGCTGGGCTCCATGGAAAAGCTCCTGCTCATCGACGACGAAGCCGACGTCCAATACAGCTTCCGGCGGATCTTTGATTCGCCGAACCTCCAACTGTTCACGGCCTCGAGCGGCGAGGAGGGCGTGAAGCTGGTCCAGAAGGTCAAACCCGACCTGGTCATCAGCGACATCCGCATGGCCGGCATCAACGGTCTCGAGACCCTCCGACGGATCCGCGCCCTCGACCCCCGGCTGCCGGTGATCCTGATGACCGCCTATGGGACCACCCAGACCGCAATCGAGGCCATGAAGATCGGGGCCTACGACTATCTGTTGAAGCCGTTCGAGGTGCCCCGCCTCAAGGAACTGGTGGACCAGGCCCTGAAGGCCGCTCGGGAGTCCCGGAAGGCCGTCACCACGAAGCCGATGCTCGAGGCCGAGGACTACGAGTCCGGGATCATCGGCCGCAGCGAGGCGATGCAGTCGGTCTTCAAGCTGATCGGACAGGTCACCGCGACCGAGGCCACCGTGCTGATCACCGGGGAGAGCGGCACCGGCAAGGAACTCGTCGCCCGCTCCATCTTCCACAACAGCCAGCGGTCCAAGCGCCCCTTCCTCGCCATCAACTGCGCGGCCATCGCCGAGAACCTCCTCGAGTCGGAGCTGTTCGGCCACGAGAAGGGCGCCTTCACCGGCGCCACCGGCCAGCGCGTCGGGAAGTTCGAGCAGTGCCATGGCGGCACGATCTTCCTCGACGAGATCGGTGACATGTCGCTCGCGACCCAGACCAAGATCCTCCGGGTGCTCCAGAGCGGGACGTTCGAGCGGGTCGGCGGGAACCAGACCGTCGAGGTCGACGTCCGGGTCATCGCCGCGACCAACAAACCCCTCGAGGAGGCGGTGGCGGCGCGCCAGTTCCGTGAGGACCTGTTCTACCGCCTGAATGTCGTCCGGATCCAGATGCCGGCCCTCCGTGACCGCCGGACCGACATCCGGCTGCTGGTCGACTACTTCCTCCGTCGCCTCGCCGATCCCGCCGGCAAGCCGAAGTCCATCGGCCCGGAGACCCTCGCACTGCTGGAGTCCTACCACTGGCCCGGGAATGTCCGGGAACTCGAGAACGTCCTGCGCCGCGCCACGGTCGTCGCCAAGGGACAGGCCATCCTCCCGCCCGACCTCCCCGCGGAGGTCTCCCACGTCGGAACCATCCCCTCCGCCCCGCCCCCTCCGTCCACCCCGGGGACGCCGACACCCCAATCCACCGTCGCCACCCCATCCGATCCCCAGTCCACCTCCCTCGCGGGGCTCGCCCAGAGCCTGTTCCGCATGGGACGCACGGATCCGAAGCTCAAGGTGCTGCCCGCCGTGGAACGGGTCCTCGTCATCGAGGCCCTTAAGGAGACCCGCGGCAACCAGGTGCAGGCCGCACGCCTGCTCGGCATCACCCGCGCCACACTCCGCAAACGCATCGAGAAGTTCGGGATCCGACAGGACGTCTCGGTGAACTGACACGCCCAGCGCCATGCCGATCCCGGTCGTCACCGTCGAGGAGATGCGATCCTGGGAACGACATTCCTGGGAGGCCGGCGCCCGGGAGGACGACGTCATCCGGCAGGTCGGCCACTGCATCGCCGGAACCGTCCGGGAAGGAACGCTTCCGGGATCCCGGATCCTCGTCCTCGCAGGCCGCGGCAACAACGGGGCCGATGCGCTGGCCACCGTCCCACCGCTGGCCCCGGACTTCCGGATCGAGACCCTTCGCATCCTCTCGCCGGCATCCCAACGGGACGAGCTGGCCCGGGCCCTCGAGGCCCGACCGGATCTGATCCTCGACGGACTCTTCGGCATCGGGCTCAACCGGGACCTCGATCCGGAATGGGTTCATCTGATCCACCAGGTGAACGAGTCGGGTCTCCCGATCCTCGCCCTCGATGTCCCCTCGGGCCTCGACGCCGACACCGGCCTGCCCCGGTGCGCCGCCATCCGGGCCACCACCACACTCACGGTGGGGGCCCCCAAGGTGGGATTGCTCCACCCAGAGGCCCTGCCCTTCGTGGGACGCCTCGAGGTCGCCCACCGGGTGGGGCTTGTCGGAAATCCCACGGGAACCCGGGGACTGCAGTGGACCCTTGCGGAGGAGTTCATCGAGGAACCCCGACGTCCGGTCGACAGCCACAAGGGAACCTTCGGACACGCAGTCCTCATCGCCGGATCCGTCGGCTACTCCGGCGCGGCGGTGCTGTCGGCCCGGGCCGCCGCACGGGCGCTACCCGGACTCGTCAGCGTCCTCACCCCGGAGGAGGTCTGGAGCACGGTCGCCAGCCAGCTGGCGACCCCCATGGTGCATCCCTACTCCCCGGCCCATCGGCTGCTCGAGGGCGCGACGGCACTGCTGGTCGGACCCGGACTGGCCTCCGACTCCATCCGGGACGCACTGCGGTCGGAGGTTGAGCGGATCTGGGATGGGTTCCCGGGCCCGATGGTGGTGGATGCGTCGGCTCTCGACTGGATCCCACGTCGGCCCGCCCGACAGGGGCTTCGCATCCTCACCCCCCATCCCGGCGAGGCGGCACGGCTGCTGGGTGTCTCCGCCCCGGAGATCCAGGCCGACCGGGTCGGCTCCCTGAGATCCATCGCCCAGCGCCAGGGTGCGGTCGTCGTCCTCAAGGGCCACCAGACCCTGGTCGGGGAGTCCACGGGTCCGGTCTTCGTGAATCCGAGCGGCAATCCCGGACTGGCCCAGGGGGGCACCGGGGATGTCCTCGCGGGATATCTTGTCGGCCTGCTCGCCCAGAACGCCCATGCCAGCCACCCCGTCCAGACCTGTCGGAGGGCGGTTTGGAAACACGGTGCGGCCGCGGATCGTCTGGAGCGGCGATGCCGGAACTGGACGGCCGAGGAGCTCGCGGAGGAGCTGGGGCGGGTGTGACGGACACGCCATGGCGGATGGATCCGACCCTTGAACCGCCCGGGGATTCGGGTAGAGAGACCCTCGTGCTGCAACACGCTCCACGAAAAGCGTCGGGGCCCGGCAGACCCGGCCTCGCCATCACCGCCGGGTTCTGGGTGGCCCTGGTGGGGTTCCTCTCCCAGCCGGCCCTCGCCGGCGTCGCAACGCTGGTCACCCATGGTCTGTACCAGGAGGCCGAGGGCTGGGTGACCCGGATGGGCCAGGCCATGGCGCGGCATCCCCGGAGGCGATCCGAGTTCGGCCCCTCGTCCCCGCCGGTCTACCTGCTCCGATTCGACCGCGACCGGAATCTGCAGGCCCGGCTTCTGGAGGGCACCTCACCCTCCCTGGATCCCTCCGGAGACGTCATCCTGCTTCTCGACTGGAACCCGTTCTCCGGGGCCCTCATCCCCATCAACGGCCTGCCCGAGAGCACCACGGTCGTCGGACCGACGATCGCGGATGCACTGCTCTCCTCGGCACTGATCCCCGAGTTGCACGGCCCTGTCGCACGGCTGCCCCTCCATCTGGTGGGATTCTCCCGGGGTGGCTCCCTGGTCGCGGAGATCAGCAAACGACTGGGCCAGCGCGGCGTGGTGGTCGACCACCTGACGCTGCTCGATCCACATCCACTGAACAACGACGGCTTCAGCGACGGCCTCCTGCCACCCGCAGGCTGGTTCATCAAGGACGGTACTGCCGCCAATGGGGTCTATGAGAACGTTCTCTTCGCGGATGCCTACTTCCAGACCCTGTTCATGCCGGTCGGCGCGGTTCCCAAGGGCGCATTCGTCCGGAGCCTCGACGACTGGGGATTGAACGATTGGGGCTACCTTCTCCCCCACGACGATGTCCACCTCTGGTACCACGGCACCGTGGAGGTGGCCCTGCCCGACACCTAGGATGGCGACCAGAATCTGACAGAGGCCCTGCGCCAACGCTGGTATGCCCCGATCGAGAACCTCGGGCGTCATGCCGGATACCAGTATTCCCTCCGGGCCGGTGGAGACCGGAGCGAGGTGTTCGAGCCCGTCGATGGGGCGAGCGGCTTCCCCCGGCAGGGCCTGAACCAGTCCTGGGGATCGGTGCTCGGGATCCCGTCGGGATCCAACCGCGCTCCGCTGACCGACCGGCTCCCCGAGGTCCGACCCAACCTCCTCGGGTTCCATCTCGCAGGTCCGACGATCCAGGACATGGCCTCGAGCCCATTGGACTTTGCCCATGGCGCACCCCTGAGGGAGGCCGTGATGACGCCTGACTCCGCCCCCCTCAAGGCGCGTCTGGTGTACCTCCTGGAGGGAACCGATCCGGCCACGCTGACGGTGTCTCTGGACCTCGACGCCAACCCGCTGAACGGGACCCTCGATCGGATCCAGTTCAGCATTCCCCCGACCGGTTCCCAGCCACGTGACATCGAGATCGATCTCAGTGCGCTGGGGCAGGGTCTCGATCGGGGGCGGTACCGCATCGGGGCGAGTCTCGAGACCCAATGGATGACCCGGGACTACCTGGCCCCGGAACGGCTCCGGGTGGTCCCGCACGTTCCCTCCCTCGAGGTGTTCGTCGTGGAACCGGCCGGTGGGGCCCCGAGGGTCGAGCTCGTGATCCAGGACCTGTCCCGGACTCGTTCGCGGCTCGAGGGCAGCGCCGACCTTCAGACCTGGGTCGTGCTCCGTGAGCTGGATCCGAACTCCGCCGGCGGGATACCACGGAGTCTGCGTCACGACGTGGTTCCCGGGGAGGGTCTGCTCTACTTCCGTCTCCGGACGCTGGACTGATTCCGGGAGGGTCGGGGGTAGGGATTGTCCGGGGTCGCCTCGGAACAGAGCCTAGAGATCCGACGGATTGGCCTGGGATCCCGGCTTCTGTAGGTTCGGGCCATGAAGAGGACCGCGATCTTCGCCGCCTGTCTCCTCGGCGCCGTGGCAACGGCAGGACTTCCTCCACAGGCTCCCCCTCCGGCGTTCCGCGCCGAAAGGCCCTGGGACCCCTCGACGACCTCGACGCGGGCCGTACGCCCCCACGGTGGCGCCACACTCCATTCGATCGGGGATCCGACCGATGCGGAGCAGCTCTACCTCGAGCTCATCAACGAGGTTCGTGCCGATCCGCTTGGAGGCGCCCTTGCGCTCACCAACACCACCGATCCCGACATCCTTTCCGCCTACCAGTTTTTCTCGGTCGACCTCGCAAAGTTTGTGGCCGACACCCGGAATTTCCCGGTGGCCCAACCCCTCGCCTTCGAGCCGAGACTCATCCAAGCCGCGCGTGGGCATTCGCTCTGGATGCTCACCGAGGGCATCCAGGCGCATAACGAGACCGACCCCGCCAACCCTGGAACGGTGATCACGACCGCGGACCGGATCACCGCCGTCGGCTACCCCTGGAGGACCCTCGGCGAGAACGTCTACGCCTTCTCGAAGAGTGTCCCGTTCGGCCACGCCGGATTCGAGGTCGACTGGGGCATCGGCCCGGGGGGGATGCAGGACCCTCCCGGACACCGCATCAGCAACCACTCGACGGCCTTCCGGGAGGTCGGCATCGGCGTCGTTGAAGGCAACGGGCCCAACGGCACGGGGCCTTCCTCCGTCACCGTGGATTTCGCGGCGCCTCAGATTGAAACACCCCTGGTCACGGGCGTGGCCTACTACGACCTGAACTCCAACGCGCGCTACGACCTCGGGGAGGGCATCGGCAACATCCGGGTCGACGTCTCCGGGTCGGACTCCTACGCGCTGACCAGCGCCTCCGGCGGCTATGCCGTGCCGTCCGGGGACGGCGAGCGGACGGTGCAGTTCTCGGCCGAGGGCTTGTCGACAGTGAGCCTGACCCGCACGATCAGCGGTGGGCTCAACACCAAGGCCGATCTCCGGCTGACCTATCCCGCACCCGTCGCAATCGGACCCGGACGGGGTGCCGTCGGCAAACCGCTCACCTACAGCCACGCCACCGTTCCCGGGGCGGCCGAGTTCCGCGCCAGGCTGGTTCTCATCCTCACGAAGCCGACCTCGCTCGATGGTTCCCGCGGCATCGAGGACTTCACCGCCGATCTGGGTGGCACCCCCGAGCCCCTGGTGGACCGTCCCGGCGGAGGCAAGGCCTACCATCTGACCCAGACCAACGGAGTCACCCCGAACTGGATGCAGGCGACCGGGACCTACCGTCCGAAGGCCACCGGAACCCTCCGCTGGCTCAGCCGGCTCGGGTGGGCCTCCTCCAACCAGGTCGCCCGCGTCCAGCTGACGGCCGATGGAGGGACGACCTGGACCAATCTCTGGAGCAAGACCGGCACCGGCACCGCCGGAGACGGGACGTACACCCAGCAGTCGGTCTCCCTGTCCCCGTTCGCGGGACGCACGGTGCAGTTCCGATTCTGGTACGGCATCGATTTCTGCACCACCAACTGCGCCGTCTTCAACCAGCCCGACAACTCCGTCGGATACCACTTCGACTCCGTCGAGTTCCTCGACACCGAACAGCTGAAGCCGCAGTCGGAATCCGTGGTCCCGGCCGGCTCGCCGGTCGTGCTGACCCCGACCCTCACGGGCTCCCATGAGGTCTCCCTGCAGGCGATCAGTCCACGGGCCGACTGGCCTTGGGGATCCGCCCTGCCTGTCGACATCGTCTCCTCGATCACGCCCCCGACAATGGCCCTCGGCACCGGGACACCACCCGCAGGGGGCTGGGTCGCACCTGCGATCGTACCCCTGACCGCGGTGGTGAACGCCCAGGGCAACACCCTCACCAAGGTCCAGTTCCTCGCGGATGGACAGGTGGTCGGGGAGGACGCCACGAGCCCGTATTCCCTCGATTGGAACGTCACGACAGCAGGCTCCCGTTCGGTGGTCGCCCGGGTCGTCTTCGGACTCAACCAGACGGTGGACTCCGCCGCCGCCATTGTGGCGGTGTCGTCTTCCTCCCCAACCGTGATCCTGACCGTGGGCACTCCCCCAGGAGGCGGCTGGGTCGCCCCCGCTTCCGTGCCGCTTGAAGCCGCTGTCGATGCCCACGGCCACGCCATCACCAAGGTCCAGTTCCTCGCCGATGGCACCGTTGTTGGCGAAGATTCCGGGGCCCCGTACTCCATCACCTGGTCCGGCGTCGCTGCAGGCATGCGGTCGGTCGTCGCCCGAGTCCTCTACGGTTCCGCCCTGTCCGTGGACTCCGCACCCGCGACGGTCCTGGTGTCGGCGCCGGCACCGACCGTGACCCTCACCGTGGGCACTGCACCCGAAGGCGGCTGGATCTCCCCTGCCTCCGTGCCGCTTGAAGCCGCCGTCGACACCCACGGACAGCCCATCACCAAGGTCCAGTTCCTCGCCGAGGGCCGCGTTGTCGGAGAGGATTCCGAGGCCCCCTACTCCGTCGTCTGGTCCGACGCCGCCGTCGGCACACGGTCGGTGATCGCCCGGGCGCTCTACGGGGAGGGCCTGTCCGCGGATTCCGCCGCCACGTCTGTGACGATCGGCGAACCGCCCGCCGTCGTGGACATCACCGGCGTGGCCGCGGCCGCCGACGGCTCCATCGAGGTCCGATTCACGGTCACTGGAAATCCCGCGGGGCTTCCGAGGCTCCGGGCTGCACCCGTCCTGGAGGGACCGTTCGTGGAGACGGCGGCGCTGCTGCAGACGAATTCCCCGTCGGCCTTCACATTCCGGGTCCAGCCGAGCGGTGCGGTTGGATTCCTGAAGGTGCTCATCCCCTGATCGCGAGGACGGATTCCGACACCGACCCCACCGATGACGTCCCCCGACTCGATCCGCTGGCAGGAGGTCCGGGCCGTGTCGCTGGATGCGGCCGGAACGCTGATCGAACCCCACCCCTCGGTTGGCCACGTCTACGCCGAAGTCGCGGCGGACTCGGGACTCGGACGCTGGGAACCCGCCCTCCTCGAGGCGCGATTCCGTTCCGCCTGGGGAGTCCGGGGGGACTTCGATTTCTCACGGACCGCTTGGATCCGCCTTGTCGACCACGTCTGGTCGGGACTCGTGAGCGGACCTGTTCCCGAGGCCTTCTTCGAGGTCCTGTGGTCCCGGTTCACCGAGGCACGGGTCTGGAGGGTCTACTCCGACGTCCTTCCCTGCCTGTCACGGCTCCGAAGCCAAGGGTGGCCGATCGCGGTGGTCTCCAACTGGGACGAACGCCTCCATGCGGTCTTCGCCAACCTCGGGCTGACCCAGCAAGTGGATTTCCTGCTGCCTTCCGTCGAGGCCCCGGCCCCGAAACCGGATCCCCGGATTTTCGGCATCGCGGCCCGCCGACTCGGAGTGGAACCCGGCAGGCTGCTGCACGTCGGGGACGGCGAATCCGAGGACTTCAGGGGCATCCGCGAGGCGGGAGGACAGGGAATCCTCCTCCGACGCAGGGGTACGCCCTGCCCACCCCTTGTTCTCGAGTCGTTGGCGGACCTGCCCCACTTCCTCGGCAACCACTAACAGGACCGCGAAGCCGGCCTTATTCCGGTGGCCGATTGGTTGACGGTTCCCCCCGACCCGCGTTCCATCATCCCTAATGTGGGCCCGGAGATGCCCGCAGCTCCAACTTATGGATCTTGTCGGACGAATCTGGCGCTCTAGCTTGGGGCGTAAGTACATCATGGCTGGGACGGGATCCCTCCTATTCGGCTTCCTGATCGCCCACCTTGCCGGAAACCTCCAGGTGTTCGGTCCGCCGGAGCTGATCAACACCTATGCCTATTTCCTGAAGAGCAAGCCGGGCCTCGTCTGGGGAGCCCGTCTTGGTCTTCTGGCCATCGTAGGACTCCACGTGGTGTCGGCCATCTCGCTGTCGGCCCAGAACCGCGCCGCCCGGCCGGTGCCGTACGGCGGGGTCAAGACGCCGTATGCCGCGCCGCTCAACTCTAGGACCATGCTCCTCAGCGGCATGACGATCCTGACCTTCGTCATCTACCATCTCCTGCACTTCACGGCTCAAGCGAACGGCATCAACGGAGTGGGGGATTTCCGCCATCTCGAGACGACCCTCCCGACCGGCGTCAAGGCCCATGACGTCTATGCGATGATGGTCCTGGGCTTCGGTGTCTGGTGGGTCTCCCTCGCCTATCTGATCGCCCAGGCGCTGCTCTTCATGCACCTCAGCCACGGACTCGCCTCGATGTTCCAGAGCCTCGGATTCCGCAGCTACGCCTGGTGGCCCCGGGTGCAGCTCTTCGCGAAGGTGGCCAGCATCGCGCTCTTCGTCGGTTATGCCTCGATCCCCGTCGCCGTGATGGCCGGGATGGGGGCCGACTACGCCAGGAAGGCCCAACATTCACTGCAGCACGCCGTCGACGGCGGAAAGGGAGGACACTGACCATGGCCACGCTCAACCCGAAGATTCCCTCTGGCCCGCTGGCCGAGAAGTGGTCGGGCTTCAAGTCCAACACCAAGCTCATCAACCCGGCGAACAAGCGGAAGTACAAGATCATCGTCGTCGGCTCCGGGCTCGCCGGCTCGAGCGCCAGCGCCACGCTGGCCGAGCTGGGCTACGAGGTTCACAACTTCGTCTTCCACGATTCCCCACGACGCGCCCACTCCGTCGCGGCCCAGGGCGGTATCAACGCGGCCAAGAACTACCAGAACGACGGTGACTCCGTGCATCGGCTGTTCTACGACACGATCAAGGGCGGCGACTACCGTTCCCGCGAGGCCAACGTCTACCGCCTCGCAGAGGTGTCGGTGAACATCATCGACCAATGCGCCGCCCAGGGTGTCCCCTTCGCCCGTGAGTACGGGGGTCTACTGGACAACCGCTCCTTCGGCGGTGCCCAGGTCAGCCGGACCTTCTACGCCCGGGGCCAGACCGGACAGCAGCTCCTGCTCGGCGCCTACTCCGCGCTCTCCCGCATGATCGGTTCGGGCGCGGTCAAGTCCTATACCCACTCCGAGATGCTCGACCTCGTGGTGGTGCCCGATGAGTCCGGCGTCTCCCACGCCAAGGGCATCATCGTCCGCAACCTCCAGACCGGCGGGATCACCCGTCACAACGCCGACGCCGTCGTCCTCGCCACCGGCGGCTACGGCAACGTCTTCAACCTCTCCACCTATGCGCGGGGGTCGAACACCACCGCCATCTGGCGCGCCTACAAGCGTGGCGCCTGCTTTGCCAACCCCTGCTACACGCAGATCCACCCGACCTGCATCCCGGTCAGTGGCGACTACCAGTCGAAGCTGACCCTGATGTCCGAATCCCTCCGCAACGACGGACGGATCTGGGTGCCCAAGCGCAAGGAGGACTGCGGCAAGAACCCGGCCGACATCCCCGAGGACGCCCGCGACTACTACCTCGAGCGCCTGTACGGGGCCTTTGGCAACCTCGCGCCCCGCGACGTCGCCAGCCGCGCGGCCAAGTACCAGTGCGATGAGGGCCGGGGCATCGGTTCCACTGGACTGGGCGTCTACCTCGACTTCAGCGACTCCATACGCCGCCTCGGCGAGGACAAGATCCGCGAACGGTACGGCAACCTGTTCTCGATGTATCACGAGATCACTAACGAGGACGCCTACAAGGCGCCCATGCGGATCTACCCTGCCGTCCACTACACGATGGGTGGACTGTGGGTGGACTACACCCTGATGAGCAACGTTCCGGGACTCTTCGTGCTCGGCGAAGCCAACTTCTCCGACCACGGCGCCAACCGCCTCGGGGCTTCCGCCCTCATGCAGGGCCTTGCCGACGGCTATTTCGTCCTGCCCTCCACCATCTCGGGCTACCTGGCCGGACAGAAGCCTACCCAGCGTCCGGGGGTTGACACTGCCGCGTTCCGTGATGCCGAGTCGAACGTCCGCTCACAGCTCAAGCAGTTCCTGGGTGGATCAGGCAAGCGGACCCCGGGTAGCTTCCACAAGGAACTGGGGAAGATCATGTGGGAGTATTGTGGCATGGCCAGGAACAAGGCCGGCCTCGAGAAGGCGATCAGCCTCCTCCGCAACCTCCGCGAGGAATACCGGCACAATCTCAACGTGCTCGGCGGCGGCGAGGAGTGGAACCAGTCGCTCGAGAAGGCCGGCCGTGTCAGTGACTTCATCGAGCTGGGCGAGCTCATGTGCCGCGACGCCCTCATGCGCGAGGAGAGCTGCGGCGGCCATTTCCGCGAGGAGTACCAGTATACCAAGGACGACCCCGAGGTGCAGCAGGGTCTCGTCAACCCCGGCGACGTGAAGCGTCGCGACGACCAGTACGCCTTCGTGGGCGCTTGGGAGCATGCCGGAGCCGACAAGACCCCGGTCCTCAACCCCGAGCCCCTCGTCTACGAGGAGGTCAAGATGAGCACCCGCAGCTACAAGTGATCCCGAAGAACCCGAACCCCCAGAAACCCGCATCAAAGCCATGAAGGTCCACTTGAAAGTCTGGCGTCAGAAGAACGCCTCCGTTCGGGGTGAGTTCAAGACGTACACCTCCCCCGAGCTCAACCCCAACATGTCGTTCCTCGAGATGCTGGACGTGGTCAACGAGGACCTTGCAGGCTATGGCGAGGAGCCCATTGCGTTCGACCACGACTGCCGCGAGGGCATCTGCGGCACCTGCTCCCTGGTGATCAACGGCAAGCCCCACGGCCCCCACCGAGGCGTGGCTACCTGCCAGACCTACCTGCGCAGCTTCCAGGATGGCGACGAGATCGTCATCGAACCCTGGCGTGCGCGCGCCTTCCCCATCGTCAAGGACCTGGTCTGCGACCGGAAGGCGTTCGATCGCATTCAGCAGGCTGGCGGATTCATCACGGTCCGGACCGGTGCGGCGCCCGATGCGAACTCCATCCCGGTGCCGAAAGAGAACTCCGACCTGGCGATGGACGCCGCCCAGTGCATCGGCTGCGGCGCCTGCGTCGCCGCCTGCAAGAACGCCAGTGCTATGCTCTTCGTTGCCGCGAAGGTCTCCCACCTCGGCCTCCTGCCCCAAGGCCAACCCGAGCGGAATCGCCGGGTCAAGGCGATGGTCGAGCGGATGGACACCGAGGGCTTCGGCGCCTGCACCGTCACAGGGTCTTGCGAGGCGGTCTGCCCGAAAGGCATCTCCCTCGATTTCATCGCGCGCATGAACCGCGACTACGCCACGGCCCTGATCAAGGGCGATCCGAAGAAGGTGGCCGGCGGCGGAGCGGGCTGAGCCTCCTTTGGGGGCATGAGCCCCAGTCGGCCGGATCCAAGGGGAACACCTCTCCCCTGCGGCGTGTAGATGAAGTCTCCGGTTCCAGGTTCGGGATCGGGATTCTTCCCGCGGACCCCGGATCGCCCCGAACGCAGGGTTGCCGGAGTGGTGCCTGGACGGAGGATTCCCGTTTTCGGCCCTCGGCGTTGTTTGTAGGTTCGCCGGATGAAGGTGTGCCGCTTTGTTCCCCCAATCTCCGGTTCCGCAAGCCACTTGCTCCCCGCCCCGAGGCTGGGAGTCCTGACCCCGGATGGGTCCCAGGTCCTGGATCTCACATCCCTCGGGGTGGAAAGCCTCCCGGCTCTCCTCAACCAACCCGACTGCCGCCTCGCCCTGGACGGATATCTGCAATCGGCGCTGGGCCGACGGATCCCCCTCTCCATGGTGACGCTCTTGGCACCGGTCGACACCCAGGAGGTCTGGGCCGCGGGAGTGACCTACCTGCGCAGCAAGTCGGCCCGCATGGAGGAGTCCGACTTCAGCGCAACAGCCTACGACCGGGTCTACGACGCCGCGCGACCCGAGATCTTCTTCAAGTCGATGCCCGCCAAGGTCAGCGGCCCGGGCGGTCCGATCGGCATCCGGTCCGACGCCCGCTGGAACGTGCCCGAGCCCGAACTGGTCCTGGTGCTGAACGCCAGGGGTACCGTCGTGGGCTACAGCATCGGCAACGACATGAGCTCGCGGGACATCGAGGGCGAGAACCTCCTCTATCTCCCCCAGGCCAAGATGTACAAACACGCGTGCGCCCTCGGGCCGTTCATCACGGTCGGGGTGTCCGAGGAGGAGGCCCGGGCCTGGACGATCTCCATCGCCATCGAGCGGGCGGGCGCCACGGTCTTCTCGGGCTCCACGGAGGTTTCCAAGATCAAACGGGGCTTCGACGAGCTGTCCCAGTGGCTGTTCCGGAGCCAGGAGTTCCCGTCCGGAGCGATGCTCCTCACCGGAACCGGAGTGGTTCCTCCCAATGAATTTACCCTGGCTGCCGGCGATGTGGTCCGCATCCGTGTCACCGGGATCGGCGAGCTGGTGAACACCGTGGAGGTGGTGTGAGGCCGCGCCGCGGAACCGAAGACCGGGAACCCAGAGGAAGCCGGGGGGGCACGGAACCCGACACCTTGATGGGATCGGTCCGCCCACAACCTGTCACCGGACTGCAGCCCCTTTCCGTCCTGGTCCCCACTCCTCGTTTCGCTTCCCCGAATCCCGTCCCATGACCTCCGATCGCCGGCAGTTCCTGAAGTACGGTCTCACCACCCTCGCCGCATCGACGCTGGGTCACGGACTCCGAGCGGCCGATCCCTTCCCGCGAGGCCACCGCTCCCGCCTTCGGCTGGCCTTGGCCGCCTACTCGTTCCGGGACGACTTCGCCGCCGGAAAGGACGGAAAACCCGCGCGGATGGACATGCTGCGGTTCGTCGACTATTGCGCCGACCACGGCTGTGATGGCGCGGAACTCACCAGCTACTATTTCCCGACGCCCATTTCCGGGGAATACCTCTCGGCAGTCCGACGCCGGGCCCACCTGAGGGGTGTCTCTGTCAGCGGCACCGCGGTGGGCAATGACTTCTGCCATCCGCCCGGGGCCAAGCGCGAGGCCGAGCAAAGGATGGTCCGCGATTGGATCGCCCATGCCTCGGTCCTCGGCGCCCCCCATATCCGGGTGTTCGCAGGAGACGCGAAGGGACAGAACCCTGCGGAGGCAAAGCGGCTCTGCATCGAGGCGCTGAAGGATGCCGCCGCCGAGGCTGGGAAGCGCGGGATTCTCCTCGGGGTGGAGAACCACGGCGGAATCGTCTCCGAGGCCTCGGACCTGCTGGAGATCGTCGAGTCGGTGGGCTCTCCATGGGTGGGCATCAATCTCGACACGGGGAACTTCCACACCGCCGATCCCTACGCCGACCTCGCCCGCTGCGCCCCCTGGGCGGTCAACGTGCAGCTCAAGACCCATGTCCATCCCCGCGGCAGCCGCGGCACCCAACCCGCCGATCTGGACCGGGTGTTCCGGATTCTCCGCGACTCGGGCTACCAGGGCTGGGTGACCCTCGAGTACGAGGAACCGAAGGACCCCTGGGTCCGGGTGCCGGAGATCCTCAAGAATCTCAAGGAACGGATGGGCTAGTCCCATTCCTCAGGGGCTGGCGATCCCCACATCGACCGCAGCCGACCTCTTGTCTTTTCCACGGCCTTCCCATGACCCTTGCGTCGTGAACCCCAAGGCCCGAAGGACCGTTGCGACCCGTCCGCGAACACTCCGGGTCGCCACCGTCCAGTTCGAGAGCCGGCCAGGCGACAAGGAGCACAACTTCGCCATCCTCGAGTCCTTCGTCCGCAAGGCCTCCCAACGGGGCGCGCGTCTCGTCGTCTTCCCCGAGTGCTGCCTCACAGGCTACTGGTTCCTGCGCAACCTCAGCCGGAAGCAGCTCGGACAGCTCGCCGAACCCATCCCCGACGGTCCGACCGCCCGACGCCTCCAGGCCCTCGCCCAATCCAGCGGCATCTCCATCGGCGCCGGCTGGGTCGAGTCCGGCGAGGAGGGGGTGTTCCACAACAGCTATGTCGTGGCCCTGCCCGATGGACGCCTCCATCGCCATCGCAAGCTCCACGCCTTCGAGCATCCCGCCATCGAGGGTGGATCGGACTTCACCGTGTTCGACCTGCCTGACGGATGGCGGGTCGGCGTGCTCATCTGCTACGACTGCAACCTGATCGAGAACGTCCGCCTCACCGCACTCCAGGGAGCCGAGATCCTGATCGCACCCCACCAGACCGGCGGGTGCAGGACCCGCAATCCCCATCTCATGGGGGTCATCGACCGCCGGATCTGGGAGCGGCGCCACGAGGATCCACAGGCCCTCCGACGCGAACTGCGCGGCGACAAGGGGCGGGCGTGGCTGATGCGCTGGCTGCCCAGCCGGGCCCACGACAACGGACTGTTCCTGGTCTTCTCGAACGGCATCGGCGTGGACGACGACGAGATCCGGACCGGCAATGCGATGGTCCTCGATCCCTACGGTCGCATCCTGAAGGAGACCTGCAGGGCCGGGGACGCGATGGTGGTCGCCGATCTCGACGCCCAGCTCCTCCCCGACAGCACCGGCCAGGTCTGGATGCAGGCCCGCCGACCCGAGCTCTACGCCCCGCTGATCGTGCCGACCGGCCGCGAGCAGTCGGTCCGGAAGCTCAAGCTCTCCGAATGATCCCGACCCGGAATCCCGACCAACCCAACCCCACCTTCCGACATCCCCCTGATCCTCCATCCCCCATGAGCGCCATCCCGCCCGTCCTCCCATCCCCTCCGTCCCGATCCAGCCTCGCCGACTTCGTCCGGAACCGGTCCGAGGTCGACCGTGGCCACGGCCTGTTCGAACTCGAGAGCGACCGCATGCTCGAGGTGAACCTCTCGGACCGTCTGTGGATCAAGACCGGGGCCATGGTCGCCTATGTCGGTTCCGTCCGCTTCACACGCGAGGGCCTCTTCGACCACGGGATCGGCACCTTCCTCAAGCGATCGCTGACGTCGGAAGGCATCCGGCTCACCAAGGCGGAGGGACAGGGTCGACTCTACCTCGCCGATGGTGGGAAGAAGGTGAACATCCTCGATCTCCGGGGCGAGGACCTGTTCGTGAACGGCAACGACGTCCTCGCATTCGAACCCTCGCTTCAATACGAGATCCGCATGATGCGCCGGGTCTCCAAGATGCTGGCCGGCGGACTCTTCAACGTCCGCTTCGCCGGCACGGGAGCCCTCGCCATCACGACCCACTTCGATCCCCTGGTCCTTCGTGTGGAACCCGGTCAGCCGGTCTTCAGCGACCCCAACGCCACCGTGGCCTGGTCGGGCTCCCTCTCGCCGGAGATCCACACCGACATCAGCCTCAAGACGTTCTTCGGACGAGCGAGTGGCGAATCCATCCAGCTCCGGTTCGAAGGCTCTGGGTTCATCGTCGTTCAGCCCTGCGAGGAGGTCCATGTGGGCCATGGACAGGGTTCATCGATCGACCTGGGCTGACCCGGAAACCTGCCCCCGCCCCGCCCATGCGCCCCCTCCCCCTCGGAGCCTTTGCTGGACTCCTGCTCGCCGGTGTCCTCGTCCAGGCTGCGCCGATCCCGTGGACCCTGACGGCACCGGCCTCGAACTCGGTCCACCAGCGGGATTCCCGGAACGCCGCGGAGGTGGCCGTGGCCGGTCCATTTCCCCCGGAGGCGAGGGTCCGGACCGGCGACGTGATCGAAGGGCGGATGGGGCCTGGGGGACGCTGGACTTCCTGGCAGGTCGTGGCCCCGGGCGAAACCGGGTTCCGGATCGCGGTCACCCTCCCCGCCGGGGGGCCCTGGCCGCTGGAGGTCCGGATCCGACGCGAACGGGAGATCCTGGCCACCGGCTCGGTCACCGTGGGGGTGGGCGAGGTGTTCGTCGTCGCCGGACAATCCAACTCGGCCAACCACGGGTCCGAGCGCCTGTCCCCGAAATCGGGGCGCGTGTTCACCCGGGGTCCAAAGGGGTGGCAGACCGCGGCCGATCCGCAGCCGGGCGCCAGCGGCGACGGGGGCAGCTTTCTCCCGGCCCTGGGCGACGATCTGGTCGCGGCACTCGATGTCCCGATCGGATTCATCGCGACCGGCAGCGGCGGCACCAGCGTCCGGGAATGGCTGCCCAAGGGGGTTCGGTTCGACCGTCCCCCCACGGTCATGGCCCGGGTCCAACGCTCCGGAGAGGGCTGGGAGTCCGATGGGGATCTCTTCCGGAACCTGGTCGACCAGATCCAATCCACCGGTCCGCGCCAGTTCCGGGCGGTGCTCTGGCATCAGGGGGAGTCCGACGCCAACCAGTCCGATTCCAGCCGCACCCTGCCGGGCACGGAGTACGCGCTGCTCCTGGGGCGGGTGATCCAGGACACCCGTTCCTCGGCCGGGTGGCCGATTCCCTGGTTCGTGGCGCAGGTGAGCTACCACACGCCAGACGACCGTGGATCGGTGGACATCCGCTCGGCGCAGGCCTCGCTCTGGCGTTCCGGCCTGGCGCTTCAGGGGCCGGATACCGATGCGTTGACCGAGCGATGGCGCGATGGCGACGGCCGTGGGGTGCACTTCAACGGGGATGGGCTTCGGGAACATGGCCGGCTCTGGGCCGCCGCAGTGGTCCCCTGGATCCAGTCGCAACCGGGAACCCGCTCCAGGCCGCCATCGACCCTCTCGGTCCACCCCGCTGCGGGCTGGCCGGTCGTGCGACCCGAGCAGAAGGCACACTCGGTGCCGTCCAGCGATCCGAAGACCGTCGTGCAGGGGCGCACCGAGACCTTCATGGCAGCCGGGCGGCCTGCCTTTGCAATCCTGCCCACGTTGCCTGAAAAGGTCGGGCGACCCGGGCAATCGTGGGTCTTCTACGCCCCCACCCTGTCGAACGTGCCCGACGAGGCGGAGCGCTGGATGCACGAACGGTTCCTGGAGGCCGGGGTGGCAATCGCTGGGGTCGACGTCGGCGAAGCCTACGGCAGCCCTGGCGCGCATGCGGCCCAGGAAGCCCTGTATCGGGAGGTTCGCCGTCGATTCGGACTCGCCTGCAAGGCCTGTGTCCTGGGCCGCAGCCGCGGAGGACTCATCGTTGCCAGCTGGGCGGCGTCGCATCCCGATCGGGTCTCGGGACTCGCCGGGATCTATCCGGTGTTCGATGTCCGAAGCTATCCCGGTCTCGACCGCGCGGCGCCGTCCTATGACCTGGCCCCGACCGGGCTTCTCGAGCGCCTCGGCTCCCTGAATCCCGTGTCCAACTCGGGGCGGATCGCCAAGGCGGGAATCCCAGCCCTGCTGATCCATGGGGATGTCGACACCGTCGTTCCACTCGAACCCAACTCCGGGGCCTTTGTGGAGGGCTTCCAGGCGGTGGGACACGGAGCGGATGTCCGCCTGATGGTGCTTCCGGGTCAGGGGCACAACATGGATCTCGGGTTTTTCCGTTCAGAGGAGCTGGTCCGATTCGTGATCGACCGCGCAAGGGCGGGAGCGCGATCGAGGTAGGGCGCGAACCATCGCGTCCGTCTCCGGAAAACGAGGCCTCGCGCCGGCGTGGCGACGTCGCCAACCGCCCCGGTTTCCGAGGGTCTGGGGCACCCCTATCCTCCGATGCAGCTCATAGTCCTCTGGGGCTGGACGAAATCAGGCTGACCGATCCGGTGGCCGGACTCCTTGCCCCGAACAATGCCGATCAATCGATCCGCCAAGGCGGCATCGGACCCATCCCCGCGGACCAGCGGCCGGATGTCGTGCTCCACAAGGCTGAACAGGCAGGTCCGGACCTGTCCGTCCGCCGTGAGACGAAGCCGGTTGCAGTGTCCACAGAAGGGCTGGGTGACCGGGGCAATGATGCCGATCTCACCCGGACCGTCGGCGAAGCGCCATCGCCGTGCCGTTTCGGAGGGATTCGACGAGGCCTCGATCGGGACGAGGTCGAACCGATCCGCCAGACGCTCCAGGATGGTGCGTCCCGACACGACGAGGTCCCGTTGCCAGGCCCGCTTGGAATCGAGCGGCATGAACTCGATGAACCGCATCACGAGACCCCGATCCCGGGCGAACTGGGCCAGGGATTCGATCTCATGGTCGTTCAGACCACCGATGATGACCGCGTTCACCTTCACCGGCTGGAACCCCAGCGTCTGGGCGACGTCGATCGCCGACAGCGTCTCATGCAGCCCGTCCCTGCCGGTCAGGAGGCGGAACCGGTCTCGAACGAGCGAGTCGAGGCTGATGCTCACCCGATGGAGTCCGGCCTCGCGCAGGGCGGCGGCCTGGGCCCCGAACAGGAATCCATTGGTGGTGAGGGCCAGGTCCTTGATCCCAGGGATCGCGGACAACGCCCGGACCAATCGGGGGACGTCCCGACGCAGGAGCGGCTCGCCGCCCGTGAGCCGGACCTTCTCGATGCCCAGATCGACGGCCACCCGGACGAACCGCTCGATTTCCTCGTACTGGAGGAGCTCGTGCCTTGGCTTCCACGCGTAGTCCAACGGCACCGTGGAGGCCGGGTTGGGATTTCGGACCGCATCGAACCGGGTCCGATAGAAATTGGCCGCCTCCTCGGTCTCGGGAAGGCAGTAGACGCACCGAAAATTGCAGCGGTCGGTGATGCTGACCCGCAGGTCCCGCATCACGCGTCCGTGGCCGTCCCTGAGTTCCCTCCGCATGGCCCGTTCAGCCTAGCCGGACCCGGCCAGAGGACCAGACGGGAAGTAATGTGTCCTTCGACTCCCAACCGCCCCGCTCGGTCCACTCAAGGACCCACGAACACCCCCTGGCTGTTGTTCCAGAAGGAGCCGGAACCGCTGTCCTGCAGACGGATCGCCCGGACCTGGTAGACCGCCGACTCCGGCGCGTCGTCGTCGGTGAAGGTCGTCCCATCGATCGATCGTCCCGTCTCAAGGGGTGTCGAGAACCCATCGAGCCCTCTGGTGCTCCGAAGGACCACGTAACGGCAGCCCACATCCGGTGAGGGGGTCCAGGACAGGGTCACACGACGCCCCGACCGCTCCAGTCTGGGTTCCGACGGCGGACTGACGCGGAGGAGCCGGAGGGTCGGATCCCCGAGGATGCTGTGGAAGGCAGGGACCTGAAGACCGGGGCGGGACCAGCACCGGACCATCAGGTCGGCCAACGGAGCGCCGGCCCCCAGCGGGGTGAAGTCCCAGGAAACGCCACCGAACGTGGCAAGCCCATGGTTCGGACCGGCCAGCGACGCCCGCAGCCAGTTGTCCCTCGAGATCAGCCGACCCCGGTCATCGACGCGGGCCCAGTCGGGTCCGTAGGAGAACCAGACCTGACGGAAGGTCACGGGAAGTTCCCGCGACGGGTCCACGAAGGCATCGCTGGTATGGCTCCCGCCGAGCCCGTCGAAGATCCCCGCCTCGCCCGCACTGGCATACTGGAAGTGGACCCCGAGGTCGACCGGCACCCGATCCCGGAGGTTGTAGCCGTCGAACAACACCCCGGGCTCCACGCCGAAGGCGGCCCCGGCAAGCGTCTGGGCCGACAGGACAGCAAGGTTGGCGGCCGGGTTCTCCGCCAGACACGAGACGCGTCCCCAGGTCGGGATCTGGTGCATCCGATATCGTGTCGCCTTGGCCAGATACCGCCCGAGGAGCTCGGCTTCGCTGCGGCGTCCCAATGCCGGCAGGCCCCAGAAGTCCACCCGCCCCACGGCGAAGTCGGGCGGACCCGGCAGGTAGCTCTGATCGAGGACGCCATCCCCCGGCTGGTTGCGGCTCCCGGGCTGCGTCTCCAGATCGGTCCAGACCGGAACCGTCCGGTTGGTGTAGCCATAGAAGGCGTCCGCCACCCAGCGACCCCGGTGGTCGGGATGGCCGTCCCAGCCCCCTGCGCCGCTGTGGACCAGCGTCACATGCCCCAGGATGAAGACCACGTTCGTGGTGCCCGGCTCGTGGTGGTCCGTGATCCAGCGGACGACCTTCGATCGGTTGGCGACGTTGGCCTCGATCGATCCATCCCGATGCCTCGGGGCCTCGAGCCATTCGCGGACCTGCCAGCCATCGCCAACGAGATTCGTCCGGAGCTGGGCCAGCTCGGAGCGGAGCGACGGCGCGAGGGTGCGGTCGACGAGCAGCAGGACCACGCCGCGTTGATGCATCTCCGGCATCTCGATGCCGGCCACCCAATGGCGGTAGGACTCGCCACGGATGCCCGCTCCGAGCCGGACCAGGTACTCATACCGCACCCCTTTCTCCACCGTGCCGTCGATCCATCGCTCCTCGGTCGAATCGTCGACGACGGGCATCCCCCAGTTCGTGCTGCCGAAGGCACGCCGATGGATCCTCAGGGGCCATGGATCGGGATATCCGGGTGCCCCGATCCCGCTGCGTCGAGGCGATCCCTCATAGAGCCGGGCGAATTCAAGGGCCGGGCGCCCTTCCCGCTCCACCGCCCGCACCGTGAGCTGCTGGAGGCGGAAGGTCTCGGTGAACCCGATCGGGTAGTTGAAGGTCTCGACACTGTCGATCGTTCCCTCCAGCGCCAGCGATCCCGCGGCGTTCATCCCCAGCTGGAAGCCCCGCGCCATACCGGTGGCCAAGGGCAGGTATCGGGGATCGATCCCGGGACCGTGGTCGAAGACGGTCCGGGCGCTGTTGGTCCAGACATTCAGCGCGTTCTGGTGGTAGACCCGCGTCAGCGTCGGCCCATAGGACAGGGCCAGCTCATGCCAGCCGGGCGTCCCGGACCACGACGCGGCCGGCAGCCGGCTTTCCATCAGGAACACGGGGAAATACTCCGCGGCGCCCTGGCTGAACTTCACCGACAGACCTCCCTGGACCGTGGCGTGCAGGTACCACGACCACCATCCGGCCGGCTTGTCCATGTAGCCTCCGACCTCCAGCAGCGGAGCACTCCACTCCTGGCCCCGGGGCAGCGACCAATCCGGCTTGAACCAGAGGCGGATCGAGCCGCGGTCGAGTCGGAGCTGCGGGGAACCCTCCGGGCCGGACGTCGGATACCGCAGCGGCTTTCCGGGGGACGACACCAGTCGGATTCCCTCTCGGACGATTCCGGGAACCTGGGTTTCCGTGCCCGGGAGACCGACCGGTTCCAGCCCGGCGGCGGTCGACCGCCATGCCGATGGGGTTCCATCCCACCACCAGGCGGCGAGGCGTTTCGGGAACCAGCTGCGGGCGTCCTTGGGATCGGTGCGATGCGCGACTTCCTCGGCATCCGAGAGTCCATCGCCATCGGAATCCACCCAGCCACCGGGAGCGGCAACCCCGCGGGTCACCGCGATCTGAAGGCCGAGGAACAGGGCCAGCGGGAGGATTCTCGACATGGACTCTCGGCTCCTTGCGCTTGCGTCCTGCGCCCCGTCCCCGTGTGTCGCGTGTGTTCCTCGAACGCAGGTCTGTGTTCCCGGTGTCCTGGGTGGCGGCTCCGTGGCTCCGGGCTACCGGCTCAGCTGACGGGCGGCAGCGGTCCGCAGACGCTCATCGGCCGCCGCGGCCAAGGATCCGACCAGGTCGGCGGCCGGCTGCCCAAACGCCTCGCCCAGCCACATCGCCTCGAGCGGGGCCCGGGGATCCTTCTGCTGGGCCAGCCAGGTCCGCACCGCCGGAAGGACGTCCGATGCGGCGCGCTGTCGCAGGACGACCCGGGCCTGCTCCTGATCCCAGCCATTTCGCGAGAGGGTCAGGGTGAGCAGTTCCGGCGTGGACAGCCGGGTGAGGTCACGGACCGTGGCCTTCGGCGGACCCGGCCTGTCCCCGGTGTAGGCGACGCGCCAGATGCGTCCGTGCTCGTGATCCCGACGCGGATCGCGGAAATCGACCTCGCCGTGCTGGATGATCGGGTTCGACCAGTCGGCGATATACAGGGCGCCATCCGGACCGAAGCGCAGGTCGATCGGACGGAAGGTCACGTTGGTCGATCGGAGGAGGTCCGGGAGCTCGCGGGTCTGGAAGGTGGAGCCGTTGTCGTTGATGGCGAACCGGACCACGCGATGGGCCCGGAAGTCGCAGGTGAGGGCATTGCCCTGCCAGTCGGCCGGGAACATGGGGCTGTGGACAATCTCGAGGCTGGCGAACTTGGGATAGCTGCCCGGGCTGATGCTGTCGCCCTCACGCCGCATGTCGGAATAGGTGAAGTAGGTCGCCCCTTCCATCGCATGGTAGATCCCCTTCCCGCCGGCACCGTCGGTGAAGAACGAATTCCCGTACTGGTCCCAGTGGTGTCCCCACGGATTGCAGCCGCCCTTGGTGAGGATCTCGAGGCGGGAGGTGTCGGGATTGAACCTCCAGATGCCCGCGCTGTTGAGGCGTCGGACCCCCTGGGGAGTCTCGATGTGGCTGTGGGTGTAGATGGACTGGTTCAGGTACAGGTGTCCGTCATAACCCCAGCGAAGAGTGTGCAGGTTGTGATGGGTGTCTTCGGTACCGAAGCTCGACATTACGATCGTCCGCTGGTCGCCCCGACCATCACCGTCGGTGTCGGCAATGTGCAGCAGCTGGTGGCTGGCGGCGACATAGCAGCCGCCCCGTCCGTCAGGCACCACGCCCGTGGGGATCACGAGCCCGTCGGCGAACACCGTGTGCCGATCCGCCTTGCCGTCGCCATCGGTGTCCTCGAGCACGATCACCGCATCCTCGGCGTCCTGACCGGGCTTGATCTGCGGATACAGGCGCGAGCTGGCCACCCAGAGACGGCCCTTCGGGTCCCAGTTCATCTGGATGGGCTTGTAGAGCATGGGGTTCTCGGCGAAGAGGCTGACCGTGAAACCCGGTGAGATCTCGAACGTGGGCTCCGGCTGGACCCTGAACTTCGGGTCCCGGTGGGCGCGCTCCGCGGCCTCCTTCTGCAGACGGGTCACCTCGGCGACGACCGTCGGATCCTGGTGGTCGACATCCCGGAGCTTCGCGATGCGTCCCTCCCACTCCTCGATGAGGGGGTCGAACTTGGGGATCTCCACCGCGTTCTGCCCCTGCTCATACTTCCGGAATCCGAACAGATAGGTCCAGTTGGCAGGACGCCACCGGTGGAAGAAGAGCTCGTTCTTCTTCCGGACCGCAGCGTTGAGCACGAGATAGGCCGAGCTGCTGCCCTCGACGGAACCGCCGGAGCGGTTGACGATCGCGTCGGCCAGGGCCCGGTAGCCGGCTTCGTTGAGATGCACCAGGTCCGCCTCCCTCGGAAGGGCTGCGGTGGACTCGAGGCCGATGAACTGGGAGCCAGTTTCCGACGCGAGGGACCTGAGCGCCTCCCGGACCACGGGAATCTGGGAGGTGAGGACCTCGACGGGCCTGCGGTCCTGGGGCGGCAGACCCGCAGGAATGGCCCCCGCGTCGAGGGGCCCCACCACGATGAACCGGACCTCGGCACCAGCGAGCTCGCGCACGGCCCCCATGAGCCGTTGCATCTGCGCCAGGAACTCGGCCAGCTGCGCCGCCGAAGCGGCACCCGGCGGGAGGGATGCCAGCTCCAGGGCTTCGGTCATCCCGTAGGCGAGGACAGCCACGGTGGGCTTGAAGTCGCCGATCTGCTCCTTGACCCGCTTGAGCCAGTCGGACGGCGACTTGTTCCAGTCGAAGCTGGCTCGGGAGCGTCCCATGGGGGTGTCCGCGGCCCAGCCCAGGTTGCGGAAGGTGATGCCGCGGTCGCGATACCCGGCGGTGAGATGGGTCTCGAGATGTCCGAAGTCGACCTCCCGCTCGAAGAAGGTGTCGCCCAGGAAAAGCACCCGGTCGCCCTCACGGAGACCGCCTTCGGCGGCCGACATGCGGATGGGGATCAGGGAGAGGAGGGCCGCGAGGACCATCCACGGGAGACATCGAATTCGGTTCATGGACTCAGGGGTTCCTGCGGCGAGTCCGCAACGGGGCTCCGGGCCTCGCATCGGTTCGCCGGCGGGATGATCCCTGATTACACGGGCAACGTCCGCCGGGTGGCAAGCCCGGGACCCGGAAAACCGGGAAATGACGGTCCCTTCCCTCGAAGTGTCGGACCCTCCATCACGGCACGCCCAAGCACGCTCACCTCGAAGGGTTCGCTGCTCAGTGGGTGTAGCCCTCCTCACCATGCTCGGTCTGATCAAGCCCCTGGTCTTCCACCTCATCCGACACCCGGCAGCCCAGGGTCTTGTCGACGATGAGGTACAGGACGACGGTCGCCGCGACCGAGAGGAGGATGATCAGGCCGCCCGCCTTGATTTGCTCAAGCCACAGGCTCTGGCGGTTGATCCGCTCGGCGAGGAGGTTCGGGTTCATGTCCGCGCGCGCGAGAAAACCGGCCATGACGGTGCCTGCGGTGCCTCCGACCGCGTGGACCCCGAAGGTGTCTAGCGAGTCATCGTATCCGAGGGCGTTCTTGAGCTTGGCGCAGGCGAGGAAGGTGGAGACACCGGCGAGGAGCCCGATGACCACGGCACCAGACGGGGTCACGAAGCCTGACGCGGGTGTGATGGTGGCGAGGCCCGCGACGGCACCGGAGCAGAGACCCAGAACAGACGGCTTGCCGCGGAGCACCAGCTCGAGAAGACCCCAGACACAGATTCCGACCCCGGCGCTCAACGTGGTGGCCACGAAGGCGTTCGAGGCGATCCGGTCCGCCGCGACGGCTGAGCCTGCGTTGAATCCGTACCAGCCGAACCACAGCATCCCCGTCCCCACCAGACACAGCACCATGCTGTGCGGCGGAATTGGCTCCCGGCCGAAGCCTCGTCGTGGGCCGAGCAGAATGCAGAGGATCAGAGCGCTCCATCCCGAGGTGATGTGAACTACGATGCCCCCGGCGAAATCGATCGCCTTTATGGCGGCATTGTCGTTCCAGAGCCCGTTCATCCAACCATCCGCACCCCAAAGCATATGGGCGGTCGGAAAGTAGACGACGAACATCCACGCGGTGCAGAACACCATCAGCGCCTTGAAGCGCATGCGCTCGGCGATCGCCCCGACGATCAGGGCGGGCGTGATGATGGCGAACATCATCTGGTACATCGCATAGATGTTGTGGGACACCCACGGCCCATAGTCGGGATTGGGGACGTCGGTCACGCCCCTGAGGAAGCTCCAGTCGAGGCCTCCGAGAAACGGCGATCCCTTGGAGAACGACAGCGAGTAACCGCAGGACCACCATAGGACCGTGACGATTCCGGCCAATCCAAGACATTGGGCCAGGACGGAGAGCACATTTTTCCTGCGGACCAGTCCGCCGTAGAACAACGCGAGTCCAGGCAGGGTCATGAACAGGACCAGTGCGGTGCTGATCATCATCCAACCGTTGTGTCCCGGACCCGGGCTGCCGACCAGCGAGGTCGCGGGGGCGGTGTTGCGGAAGTAGTTCTCCAGGTCGGCGAGCCGCTGTTCCACCGTGGGATCCGCGGCGGATGCATGGACGACCAAGACGAAGAAGAGAGCCAGGAATAGCGTGATCCGGAAGAAATGCCTCATGGAGCTGGCGGAGAAAGCCAGCCTGTGAACGCCTTGGCAAGGCCTCAGACAATCCCTCCTGACTCTTTGAAAATGTCCCCGTGTGAACTCGAGAAGAATGTCCCCATGGGGCTGGCGCCGCAACGCGTCGCGAGCCCATGGAAGGACATCTACGAATGAGTGCGAAGGAGCGCCGCCGATTGGTGGTGCTGAGCGAGTGGCAGGCCGGGCGGCTGAAGTTGGTGGCAGCAGCCGAGGCCCTGGGGGTCAGTTACCGTCACGCCAGGCGGATTGGACGGCGCTACCGGCAACAGGGCGCCGGTGGTCTGGTGCATCGACTACGCGGCCGGCCCGGAGGACGAAGGCGACACGGGGAGCGGAGATTAGGGCCAGGGAGCGGAGATTAGGGCCAGGTCATCTATTGTAGGTCAGGTGCGGGGCCAGGTCATCTATCACTAGATTTAGGGAGGGCCTGGGCATGGCGTGAGGGGGTGCGGCCATGATGGAGTGGGGGGCATGCGAATACCGCGATTCAAGGCCGCGCCCGGCGAGGAGGCGGGCTGTTACCACTGCATCTCCCGTGTCGTGGAGAAGCGTCATGCCTTCGAGAAACGGGAACGGGAGAAGTTCCGCGCCCTCCTCCAGGAATACGCCGCCTTCTGCGGGGTGGAGGTCCTCACCTGGTGCATTCTCTCCAACCATTTCCACCTTCTCATCAGGGTGCCCAAGAAGCCCGCCACTCCGCCGCCCATCGAGGCCTTGATCGAGCGGCTGAACCACCTCAGCAGCAGTGCCTTGTCCGCAGCCGCTGCCCAACAGCTGGTCGAACGCTTCCGCGCTGCGGGTCAGGAAGGACCGGTGGAGGAACTGCGAGAGCGGCTGTGGGCGCAGATGTACGATCTGAGCCAGTTCATGAAGCTGCTCAAGCAGCGCTTCAGCCAGTGGTTCAACCGCGTCCATGACCGTGAGGGAACCCTCTGGGAGGGACGGTTCCGCAGCACCTTGGTGGAGGCGAATAGCCCGGCCCTGGCCACCGTGGCGGCGTACATCGACCTGAACCCGATCCGGGCGGGCCTGGCGAAGGATCCCAAGGACTACCGCTGGTGTGGGTATGCCGAGGCGGTGGCGTCCAATGCCTCAGCCCAGAAGGGACTTGCCGACGCCTTGGGGGTTGGGGTCGACGCGGTGCTGCCGGAATACCGGAAATGGCTGTTCCGGCAGGGGGAGGAACGGGAGGGGACCGATGCGCAAGGCCGTCCTCTTCGGAAGGGCTTCAACCGGGAGCGAATGCTTAAGGTATTGGAGGAGGGGGGAGAACTGCCGCGGACGGAGTATCTGAGGCTGAGGATCCGCTACATGGTGGATGGGGCGGTGCTGGGGAGCCGCGAGTATGTGGATTCGGTGTTCAATCGGCACCGGGACTGGTTCGGCGCGCGACGAACCTCAGGGGCACGCCCCGTACGAGGGGTGTCGGGCTTGGCCCTGAGTTGTCTGCGTGACCTGCGGGTCCGGGTGGCCAGGTGAACAGAACTCGGCCAAGGACTGGCCAACTCCAAATCAGAAGACTACGACTGCGATCGCCTCACCACGGGCGATCTGGGTGGGCTTGTGTGGAGCGGTGACGGCCGTGCCTCAAAACAGGGTTTGGAGCCGATGCGGGGGCAGCGAAAAGGCGCCAGAGACGTCATTCCGAGGAACCGGATCCAAAAAGCAGCATCCCAGCGGGCTATGGTCCGCGGCATCGCAACAAACGACCTGGCCCCAATTTCTCTTTTGTGGCCCCAATTTCTCTTTTGCGAAACAGATGACCTGACCCCGTTACCTCTGACCTGACCCCGTTACCTCTGACCTCGTTACCTCGCGCAGTGGTCCACGGATTGGAGAGGTGGCTTCGTGTGGCTCTAAGACGAGATCCACGGAAAGGCTGGACCGTTTGCGGATGCCGTTCTCAAGGGACTCCAGAGCAGCCTGGTGGGCGGTCCAAGGAAGAATGCCACGGAGGTGATCACCTGGGACCCGAGAGGCGAATTCGCCTCGGGAGGGATCCTGTCGTCCTCCAGTTCACAGGGGCGTACAGCCCCCGGAATTCGGGGAGCCAAGGCCCTCTGCGTCCTTGCAAGAAGTAGAAGGAAAAGCCGATGGGAAAGGCCCGGCAACCGTCGGGCGCCCTCAACCCTGCCCCAATCACGACTCCACACCGCCGCCCGACCGACGCTGCGCCCGGCGCTTCGCCTCCAGCAGCCGACTCGTCGGGGTCGAGGGTTCCCCAGCCGCTGGGCCCGATCCTGTGTCGCCCACCACGCGATCTGGTTGGTTGGACCCACCGCGTGGGTCAGGAATCCCGGGTTTTCCGGAACTACCCGACGGGCTCATGCCGACCACGGCGGTTGGGGCAGGTCCACCGACTGGGACCACAGCCTCCCCAGCCTGACCCACGAGGGTCCGATCTTCGCGGACCCGATCCCTGGCCGTGAGCAGCGACTGGAGCCCTTCCTCCACGGGCGACGAGGTCGTACCAGCACCCCAACCCAGCCGAGCTCGGATTCCGGCCCACCAACGGGCCCATTCCGACGGGTCGACCTCCACCCGACGCACCCCCACGTCGATCACCATCAGCACCACGAAGCACTGCAGCAACGCCTGCCAGAGATCGCTCGCACGGAAGGTGCGTCGGCGATTCCGCAGGAACGGGTTGTCGGTCACGGGATCCAGGACCTTCCCTCCCCCCGCATCGGCAAGGCGCTGCAACCGGGCGCGGTCCGGTCCGTCGGTCTCGAACTCCGGCGAGTGGTTGACGCTGGTCCCAAGCACTTGGGATCCGG
>Ga0194124_10000510_pt1 | contig 58676 bp, 63 predicted proteins | sample TA2KigCas0mmetaG_FD_148605 | JGI IMG/M metagenome (GOLD analysis project Ga0194124, IMG submission 148605) | Freshwater microbial communities from Lake Tanganyika, Tanzania - TA2015031 Kigoma Deep Cast 0m | ecosystem: Environmental > Aquatic > Freshwater > Lake | place: Tanzania: Lake...
TTGTTGCTATACAAAAGCCTAATACTGAAAATAAATGGAATTATAATAGAAATAAACAAGTTACTATAAAAAATGATATTATTTGTTTTGGACCTCATCTTTTTAATCGTAAATATAAATATAAATATACATATAATAAATCTACTGCTACTTTTTATGAAATTGATAAAAATAATAAAAAAAAAATAGAAATAAATACTATACCATTATATGATCTATTATCTTTATATGAATTTGCAAAAAAAAATCCAGATAATTATAGTCATTTAATTGATCAAATTAAAGAAAAATTATCGAAAGAAAAACAATTAGAAAAATTTGGTAAAACTTTTGTAAAATTAGATCAATCAAATTTCGAGAAAACCAAAAATAATTCAGATTTTGGTAAGTTTAAAAAGAGAACTATGGGAATTAAAAAAGTGAACTTAAATTCAACAGGAACAACATACATATTTTTTAATTTAAAAAACGGATCATTTCAAAATGTATGTTTTCGAGATGGTGAAAAAGCTTTTTACTATAATAAAGAAAATACAGATCAAAAATTAGAATTAAATAAGTTAGATGATATTGATGCACTAAAAAATTTAGTTGTTTATATACTATTGATAAGAATATTGCATAATAAGCCAGATTTTGCAGAAGTAATTCTAAATGTAGCTAGAAGTAATCTTAGTAGTAAATTTAATGAATTTGCATCAACAAAATCTACAACTTTAAATGAGTATGGTTATCTAAAAAATAATCCAAAACCTACACTAACAAGTGTGCTCCCAATCTCTTAATCATAAATATTATTTTGTAAAAATATTTTTATTTCTATCAATAGCCAAAAAATAATTTATAAAAAGTTATCTATTTATAAATTATAATGACAATTTTTTCTTTAGGAAACGCATGCGATTTAGAACACTTCACTGGAAATACAAAATTGGAATCATTTGATATGCCCCAAATAAATGCTCCAATTATGCCAATGCCCACTGACCCCCCATTTGGCAATACGAAATACCAATGGAAAAGTGACAGCGCCGTCGCCAGAGATATGACAACAAGGATGTCTTTAGGCGGCTCCTATCAGCCAGAAGTAGACCAATATAGCCGCGATTTTGGCTCTGTCCAAAATTACGGAAATGATTATTGGGGCGGTAATACCGTAAATTATGAGTATGATAATAAACTATTGAATGCGCCAAATAATATGCAAGCAATGCACGCGGAACCCGGTATGAGGCAGCAAAATGTATATATGCCTCCAATGAGGACTGAAAACATGGAGAAAAAACCAATGGAAGTTATGAAGAAGAAAATTGTTGAAATTGTGACTCTCCCGGATTTTCCCAAAGATAAAATGAAGAGTGATCAAAAGAATGTTTGGATCGCATTAATTATACTATTTATTGTTGTCGGTTTTATCGCATTACACAAGACTAAAATGTTGTAAAAAAAAAAATTTATAAATTATAATACTTTTTCCAAATAGGTGTTTGCCGTATATCATTTATTTCCTTTGTAATGATATTGCAAAGATTTTTCAAAAAATTTAAGAATCCTTTTGTGTTATGTAATTTATCATGAATCATTTTTAGCATTTGATGATCAAAATTTTTTATAAAATAGTATATAATCGTCGGTACATACCTATCATCCCACGCTTTTTTAATTTCCCCAAAAATTTGTTCGTTTGGAGAAATTGATTTATCTGGATGAAAAATAAATAATAATTTCCTGTATATTTCTTTTATATTTATTTCTTCTTCATCCTTTTTAGCAGCCTCTTTAGCAGCCTCTTTGGCAGCCTCTTTGACAGCCTCCTTTGCAGCTTCTTTGGTAGCCTCTTTGACAGCATCTTTGACAACCTCTTTGGTAGCCTCTTTGGCAACATCATTTGGATCATATTTAACAGACTCATTTGAATTTTCTTTGCTAGTATCATCCTCAAGATTCAACATAGATTGATGATGCAAATAAGCAACCCTAAATTTTTTAATAGTTTCTTGTAATTCTGTATACAGAATTACAAAATATTCAGTTATATGCATTTATACATAAAAAAGAAAAAAAACACCACTAACCCAATCAATAAAATCTTTTTTAATTTCCGAAGTTCATCTGCTTGCTCCCTATATCCTTGGACTAATATTGGAACAAAATTTATATATTTTACAGATTTAAACCCATCTTTTCCTGTTTTCACCAAAGATGGAAATATTTTTTCAACATCCTGAGCAATAAAACCAATATCTGCTTCATTGTTAGACTTCCAGTTGAATCTAACTGTCCTCAATTTTTCCAGATCCCCGCTAACATTTTTCAGATCAACTATATTTTCCTTCAATCGTTCATCGGATACTCCAGTGAAATTATTGCATTCAATATTTTCAGCAACTACTTTATTAAAATATGCAGTTTTATCTGAACTAACATTCGTATTTTGATATATTGAATTAAAATTCGTAGTTAGGTTTCCTAGTGCAGCTGACAAGCTTGTAATATCTGATATATTTGAAACAGATGCAAATTCAATTTCATTAACTTTTACTTTATCAAAATAAACAGTTCTTCCTGAAGTTTGATTGGTATTTTCGTATAACACATCAAAATTTGTATTTATATGATTTGTTAATTGGTTAATTTCACTATTTAACGCGGCTTCTTTCTGATTAATTGTTTGCGTTAATGAAGTATTAACTGAATCAATGCTAGTATTTAACGCAGCTTCTTTCTGATTAATTGTTTGCGTTAATGAAGTATTAACTGAATCAATAATATTATTTAACGCAGCTTCTTTCTGATTAATTGTTTGCGTTAATGCAGTATTAACTGAATCAATCCTAGTATTTAACGCAGCTTCTTTCTGATTAATTGTTTGCGTTAATGCAGTATTAACTGAATCAATCCTAGTATTTAACGCAGATTCTTTCTGATTAATTGTACTTATTAAAGAATTATTTACACTATTAATTCTATTATTTAAATTTGTATTTGTTTGATCAATTCTTCTAGATAATACCAAATTAACATTATCAATCTTTGCATTTGTTTGATTATTTAATGTTGTTACACGGGAACTAAGTGAATTTATCCGATTAGTTAATTTATTATCTAAGGATTTTATCATTTCCAGTAATCTGTCATATTCACTACTAAATAATTTTAGACTTTTATTAACAGCGTTTCTTTTATCCAATACATACTGGTTAATATCATTTTTAAATACATGCATTTTATCATCAATTGCTTTAATTTGTGCATTTAATTTAGAAACCTCATTATCCGGTATTATAAAATTTTTTATAATAGCTTGTTGCGGAGCTTGTTGCGGAGCTTGTTGTATTGGAGTATTCGCATATTTTTGAAGAAGTCCACCCAATTCACGAATTTGTCCTTTTTGTTTTTGGATCATTGCCTCAATTTCTTTTATTCTTTTTTCATCAAAATGTTTAGATATGGTTGTTTCTGATAAATCATGAAGATGAATTTGAGAAATTGATTTATTTAAGAATTCAATATGCTGTGGGCTAAATGAAGATTGATTAAAAGAAACACCATTCGTATAATTTGAATTTATTTTATTCATTTTATCTGATAAATTATTAATCTGATTGTTTACATAATCTGGGTCTATTTTAGGAACTAATGTTTGGTTTTGTTTAATGAAAAAATAGGAAATTATAATCCCAATATTATTTTGAATTTGTTGTATTTCTTTAGATATATTATATGTTTGCATAATTTATCATAGAAAAGAAGAATATTTATTTAATTTTTTCGAAATCTATTTTTCTTATCTATTATACAATATGTCAAATCCTGCAAAGGTAAAAGTCTCCGTCGAGTCCCAGAATCCCACAGTCGCTTTTTTCAAAGATGGCTCTGCAAGTGTTTCATCTTCATTAGTTAATGTTGGTAATGAATTTAAGATGAAAAAATACATCCAAGATTCTGCGACATTAGAAGATGTTATGACTGTTAATGAAGATGGCGCGGTTAAATTCCATAAGAATGTTACTTTTTCTGGTGATGCAGTTGTTCAGAATGTTCAAACAATTATTATGCAAGACCAAAAATTGGAAATAGGAACCACTAATGCGAATCAAGTAAATTCAAGCGGTGTTGTAAAAATAACTGGTGCATCTACATATTCATATAGTGTTACTAGTAACACAAATATTCTTACCACTAAAAATTTAATTATTGGAAAAGATGATACTACTAATGGTCCAGGTTATACTTCAGTAGCATATACAAATACCATAACTAAAATAAATAGTGGTTCTTTTACAAAAGTTGGACCGTCTGCGATAAATTCATCAATTAATATAGTGCCAACTGATTCAACACCTATATCTTCTCTTTCTATCTTTGAAGAAAATACAAGATTTCTACAGAATGTTACTGCTCTACAATTAGCAACGAGTAATTTGACAATTACATATTCAGCATCTACTGATGGAAATAGTCCAAAATTAGAAGATTTAGTAGTTGGACAATTACTTTTACTTGATATTGATAATAACTCATACAGTGTTTTTGCTAATTGGGGCGGTGTTAGGAATATTTTTAACAGCTATGGTATTATTACTAGTGTGAACTTAACTGATAAAACAATCACAATCAAAATAACCAATCTAAATTTGAATGGAAATAATAATAATACAATAACACAAAGCGGGCTAATGTATTTTACTCCAGCAACAAAAATTACAAATATTAATAGTTTTTTTGTAATGACTGCACCAAGCACATATAAATTTACTGCGACTGACTCAAATGTTGATTTTACTACTATATATTCAAACGGCAATTATGTTATTTTTGAAGGATTAAAATATACTACTGGTGGTAACACATCTGAAATATTTAATAGGTCTCAATTAGTAACAGCAGTTGGAACTACTTTTGTAACAATTCAAGATATGATGAATTATGATGTTGCCAATTTTTCAGGAAATGCTGTGTTTGTTTCAAAACTTCAATCAATTGGGGATGATTCTGGTATTTCACTTCTTGGAAATGCAATGGGTATGTATGTTAAAGGATCCTTAGCATTTGATAATAATACCAATAAAAATCTTAAATTAGAAAATAATGCTGGTCCAATTAGCATTGGCTCTGACTTTAGTCCATATGGAGTCAATATTGGCACTCAAGGTAGTCGTGCTATTAGCATTGGTAGTAATATGAGTGGTGCATTAGCAATTAACTCTGGTGCTGGTGCAACTATTAATACAAGCAATAATAGCAATATATCACTAACAACCAGTAATACTGCTGATACAATTTTGACTACCGGTCAATTACTTGTTACTGCAAAAGATAATGTTACTGATGCTATCCTTTTGAAAGCTGATAATGGTGCCAATCAGACTATTAATCTTAAAAATCAGACCGGCACTTCAGCTGATGCAATAAAATTAACATCTGATTTGGGTGGTGTTCAAATATCCGCTGCTGATGAGAAAGATATTGTTATTGGAAATTCAACTGCCGATGTTTTCGTGAAAGTCAGCCCAAGTGCTACTTTTGCAAATGAAAAAGTAAGTGTTGTGAATACAAATGGAAGTGGTGATGAATCCATACTTCTCAATAGTGTTGCTGGAGGTGCCAAATTTAAAGTTGCAAATGGCAAGAATTTAGTTCTTGGTAATTCAAGCGAAAGATTATATGTTAAAGTCAGCCCCAATTCTACTATTGCAAATGAAAATTTGAGCATTGTAAACACAGATGGTTCTGGAGATGACGCTATTTTAGTAAATGCACTTGCAGGTGGTGCAAAATTGAAAGTTGCAAATGAAAAGAACCTTTTTCTCGGTAATTCAAGCGAAACTTTAGGCGTCAAAGTTAGCCCCAGTACTAATACTGCCAGTGAAAAATTAAGGTTAGTCAATTCCAACGGAACTGCTGCTGACTCTATTTTAATCAACTCAGCTTCTGGTGGTTTAACACTTAATAGTGGTTCTGTTATTAATTTAGCAACAAATAATAATACTGCTGCTGTAAATATTGGTACTTTTGGTAATCGCACAATCACACTAGGTGTAAATAATGGGACTAATAAAGTTCTGATAGATGCAGCTGAAGTTGTTATAACTAATGGTATAACTGTTAGTTCTGATATCCGCTTAAAAGAGAATTTTGAGTCAATGAGCAATGCTCTTGAACTTGTTTCTCAATTGAATGGTTTATACTACACTTGGAAGAAAGATGCTGGAACTGATAAACCCCGTAAATTGGGTTTTATTGCTCAAGAAGTTGAAAAAGTAATCCCAGAATTAGTGAAAACTGATTCTGAAGGTATGAAATCTGTAGATTATGTTAGTGTTGTCCCAGTTTTAGTGGAAGCCATTAAAAATCAGCAAAAACAAATTGATGAACTCAAAGCTTTACTTCATATTTGAGCCCATTTTCACGAATATATCCAGGGCAAATATGATGAATATACCCACAATCACAATGATAAAAATATCTTTAAAAGAATACGCATCATTTCCAGCAGTCGGCTGTGAATAGCCACCTCCTGTGAATGACTCCATAATTTCTTTGTTATCCTCATTTTCCCTAAAATCCCTAAATCTTTTTCTTAATTTTGCTTTGTATTGTTCGGCAAGATTAAGATATTTTTTATACAAAAAATAATCCTGGCTAGTTAAGTAGTTGCTTTCACCCTCCAATTTAACTTTCCTCTGCCTATCAATATGCCGCGTATCATTTTCATTATCTTCTAAAATGTCCAAATCATCTTCATTCTCTTTTTCATTCTTGTCAGAATTGTCTATGGGATGAATATAGTTTCGTCTGGATCTATCTGGAAAATTAACCTTATAAGGAACAATATTACTCATAGCACTGCTAGCAGCGCTTACTGATGGAACGCCAGTATAGGAGGGAATATTGGGTGAAGGTTTAGGATTGCTAGATAGACCATCCTTGGCTAATTCAGGAGGAATTCTGGAATGAATGGTTGAAGATGGGACCCCTGGATCATTTTTAAAATCACTCCCCCATGCTTCTTCTAATGAACAATAAGGCATATGCTCTTGATATAATAGGAGATAATTTTTAGAAATAAAAACCTAATAAAAACATAATGAATATCCCTAAAGGTGTTGCAATAGCTTTGGGAATTCTAGTCATACTTTCGATAATATTAATTTATAATAAAAATGAGGGTTTTACAGTAGTTGAAGATGACACAGATAAAATTATTTCAATTCAAAAGGATTCATTACTCGACAAAATAAACCAAAAGGAAGAGATTGTTAAAAATATTTGGGGATGTAGTGATTTTGGTAAAGAAATGAAATTATGTTAAAAAAAAAATATAGTTATAAAATATATTATGGTCGAAGCACATATCATTTTTAATGTATTTATGTACGCTATTGTTATCGCATATATTCTTTATATAAATTTTGCGACATATTACAATTCCGGCACTGGTTTTCTCAATTTTTTGATTAAATTATTCAATAATTGGGTATTTAGACTAATCTTTTTACTAATTGTTGGATTTTTTGCACTTGATTTATTCCCCTATGGTGGTTTTACTTTTGCTATTTTATTGACAATTGCATTCTTAAATACAAATATGCTTGTGTATAAGAAGCAGATATCCGAATCATTTTCGGGAAATATGCGAAATACCATAAATCCAGCTACATTTCACTCTTCGACGAGTGAAGATGAACAAAATCAATATGTAAGGAATGATACTGAAAATTTAGAAGATTATGTCGTTAGAAAAGGAAAAAGACATCGTGTTGTTAATAGTAGTGATTAAGTTTATTGAATACGTCCCTATGGCTTCTTTTTTATATTAGAAATATAAAATGAATGGAAAAATGTATAATATTATCATATCAATGTTTTGCATTGGTATTATTTTTTTTATTTTTATGACGCGTTGTAAAGTTTCAAAAATTCAATTAAAAATGAAAGACGCATCCCTTATTCTCATATTTTTTGCCTTATTGGCATATATTAATGGTCATGAATATCTTTTTGTTTTTATTTTGATAGCATTTTCAATAATTTACTTTACCCCTCAACATTATTTTGATCATTATTTATCTAAATTTTTAGGAAAAAAAAATAAGAAAAATCCTAAAGAACCTCCACAAGAGCCACCCCAAGAGTCAACCATTGAAACTGACATTGAAATAGATGATAATATCACGATTGATGAACAAGAAGATCAAGAACTAGAACAAACCCAAGACCATGAACAGGACCAAGAGAAAACCAATCAAAAATAAAATCTTAATGTAATTATATGTTAGACATATTATTACAAGCAATTAATTCAAGTAGATTATTTAATGGAATATCTACTCTTGGTATGCATATTGGAGGAAGATTTATATCCTCAGAAATTCCTAAAAATGTAGATACTGTTTTTAATAAGCCATTTTTCCGCCGCATATTTATATTTTTGATTATGTTTATAGCATTTAGAGACGTAAAATGGGCGATTCTTATAACGCTTATATTTATTCTTGCATTCAATTATATATTAAACTCAAAAAGTAGGATGTATATTGGACAATTTTTTGGATATATGACTGAGCCAGATATAAATAAACAGCCCGAAGTAATCACAATCGAAGATTTGGAGAAAGCCAAAAAAATAATTAAAACCTATAATGATACTTTAGAAAAACAAAAAATATATATGTAATGCGGTCTATTCTAATTTTGAAATTCTTTTCAAAGAATAATGACCGATAAAACAATTGATTTAAAAACGACTCACAATAGTAGTAATAACTTTATGCGACCCCAATTAAATGAAGATAATATACCTAGACAGGAATCCATCCGACCCAGATTATTGGAGTCAGACTTAAATCTTTTAGGAAATCCCAAAAAAACTAAAAAATTCACATCAAGTTCCGAAGAAAGTAGCTCAGTTGGAAGTGATGTTAGCACCGAAGTTTCCGATGATGATATTGGACTATCCCAAAATCCAGACGAACTACTTGGCAAAAATTTTGACCCTTTTTCAAAAGAAAATAGCCAAGATGATGACGATGATGATGACGATGGTGATGATGATGAAAGTGAAGGCAGTGGAAGTGGCAGTGACGCTCAAACAACCTCATCATCCTCATCTTCAGTTCGTAAGCCACCACAAAAAGCTAAAACTCTAGAAGAGATTGCCGTAGAAAAGCAGGAATTGTTGTATCGTCTAGAACGCCTTGAAGCAAATGGATTTAAGCCAAGCCGTAAATTCAATATGAGTAGTAATTTAGAAGACATTAAATTTGAGTATGAGCGAATGAAAAAACAAAGAGATGTTGACAAGAGCATCAAATTCCAGAGAAAGATTCTTATGGCAGTTACTTCTGGTATTGAATTTGTGAATAATAAATTCGACCCCCTCAGTATTAAGCTCGATGGATGGTCTGAATCAATCTATGAAAACTTGCATGAGTATGATGATGTCTTTGAAGAGCTCCATGAGAAATACAAGTCAAAGATGAAGGTAGCCCCTGAAATAAAATTGCTAATGATGGTTGGTGGCAGTGCATTTATGTTTCATCTCACAAATACACTTTTCAAAAGTAAAATGCCTGGATTAGACCAGATCCTCCAGCAAAATCCGGAATTAGCCCAGAATGTTAAACAAGCAGCAATGAATACAATGCGCCAAAATGAAGCCAATAGTGGAAATCCGGATCCTCTTTTTGGCATGATGATGAACTCAGCTCAGAATATGATGGGACCAAAACCCCCTGCAAATCCTCCCCAAATGGGAAATAGTCAGAGAGGACAATTAAGAGGACCCACAGGAGTGGATGATATCTTGAATATGGTAAATCGACCAAAGGTGCCTCCTCCATCTAATATTCAAAAAGAGGACACAATCAGCAGTGTATCCACTCAAGGAAGTGCGGAGAAGAGGAAGATTCGAATGAAGAAACAGCCCACGCGATTGAATTTCCAGTAAATTTTCACTAATCTTAGCATGTTAAATAAAATATTTATATCATTGGCTTGTTATAGAGACCCTGAAATAACCCCCACAGTTCGCGATGCATATAATAAGGCTCAAAATAAGCACCTCCTAGTTTTCGGTGTTTATGCACAAATGGCGCCAACAGATGAAAAAATAGACCTCAGTTTCATAGAAGATCAAGAACAGGTCCGTTTATTAGTGAAAGATAATACAAAAGCCCGTGGTCCAAGTTATGCAAGATATATAATTTATAATAAATTATATAAAGATGAACTCTATTATTTACAGATAGATAGTCACACCAGATTCGCAGAAAATTGGGACACTGAACTAATCGCAATGCACTCCAAGCTATCAGCGAATAGTGTGATTAGCACATACCCCAAAGGCTATCATCTTCAGCATGATGCTAAGCTCCCAACAAGTGAAAAAATGAATATACTGAAATTCAAAAAAATACGCGATGGTATCCCAATCTTCAACACAACAACTCTACCGCAAGAAGATAAACCCAGGCGAAATTATTTTTGGGCAGCTGGATATAGCTTTTCTTATGGGGCAATTTTCAAAATAATTCCATTCGACCCTCATTTGAAGAATCTTTTTTGGGGAGAGGAGTTCCTTATGTCCCTGCGTTTTTTCACGAACAATATAAAAATATATTCCCCCAATCGGCATATTATATACACATTATGGACTCGAAATTATCGCCATACATTTTGGGAATTGAAAGAGAAGATGAATGGAAAATTTGAGACATATGGCTTTCTTAGTTTCCTGCGTTTGTGCAGTATTGCCAATCTTCTTCCAAATAACAACAATCTTTTTCAGAAGTTAGAGCCAAAATTTAGAGATGAGATAGAAAAATACGGGGGTGGAAATAAGAAGACCACGGATGATTTTTACTCTCGCGTTGGAATAAAAGAGTCAATTGGAAAAGAGGACTATAATAAAATCATTCAGAAGATTTACTTTTCTCTAAAAATAAACTTATAATAATTCATAATAGTATTATTATTATGAATATTGAAGGAATACCTTTAGTATTATCTAACTACAATATTGAAGTAACCCCCATAAATTCATATTTATTCATTATGTTTTTCCTCCAGAGAGCCCAATTGATCGGCAATATTATTCGCATTTTTATACCTGAATGTAAAGATTGTATGAAATATGGAATAAAATTTTGCATTTTGGAAAGCAATTTTGGAGACCTCATGCGTAAAATAAGAGAATTCAAACGTGAATTCCAGCAAGACGAAATTATTTGTGAAATAATGACTTTCATAAAGGCATCCATGGATAAACAACCAAACTATCGTAAAATAGAGTATGACCTCAATGAATTAAAAATACAAAATCTTGTTATGAATTTCACAACAATTGATGAAATGATCGAAAATATTGATAAAAATATGATAAAAGATGAAGATGTTAGTAATTTCAAAAATCAATTTTACAACTATGTTGGTGTAAAAAATATGGAGCAAGAATTGATGAAATTAGATATTAGCTGGATATTTTATAAACAGTCAGATAATAAACCCAATGAAGAACTATATAATTTTGTTCAAAAGTGGTTTATTTTGTGAAAATATTGGTTTTTGGCATAAAAGTATTGATTGCCCTAAATTTTTCGTCCTGGAGCTGTTTTTTCCGGCTTTCTTTATTTTGGTCCTTGAATTTAAATATAATATCATCTACCGGAGGTTTTTGAAGCCCTAAATCGAGCGTCTTTTTCAACGGGGCTGCTATTATCCCACCAATTTTATCACCTTTGTGTGGTATTTTCAAATCAAAAAGAGATGGTGATGTATGTGGTTTATTGTCAATCGCCAATCTTTGGAGGGCACCTCTATCATTTTCAATACTAAGCATCGTATTGAAATCATTTTTCCCCCATTCAATTTGCAGGGCGTTTGGATAAATATATTTTACAGTGAATCCATTGTTTTTCAGCCGGAAAATAATATATTGGATACAATTGGCGAAGTTATAGGTCGGTTTTCCAATAATAAAATCTGGGACTACATAAAGTGAGAAGGGGTCATCACGAACTACACTGGATTGGATGCGATGGTAGCATTTCTCCAATATTTCCTCGTAAATAAGTAGTCGTCCTTTTTCCCTTTCATGGATGAATTTTTTTATTTCATTCACATTATACATATATTATTATTCTTATAAGAATAATATATAAAAAAATCCCTACTATTTTAATAAAATGAAGAAGAACCATTTTAAAAAACTACTAATATCTGGGGGTGGCATAAAAGGGCTCGCAATTTGTGGTGTTCTTGAATGGCTACAAGAAAATACGAAAATACTTGATTCCATAGAAGAAATCTACGGCAGTAGTATTGGAGCCTATATAGGATTTTTTATGGGGCTAGGAATTTCATTCAAAAATATTGCGGAAATCTTTGAAATTGATTTGATGGAATTAGCGGATATTGACATCAAACTATTCCTAGAAGAATTTGGATTTGATAAAGGCACTAAATTCATGAATCTATTAAAAGCTACCATTAAAATACAGGGATATTCACCAACAATGACATTCGAAGAATTCCAGACAATTTCGAAATATAAGTTGTTTATATCCGGCACGAATATTAATAAATCCAGAATAGAGTATTTCTCAGTGGACACTCACCCTCAAATGGAAGTTGCAACTGCACTCAGAATATCAGGGAGCTACCCTGTTGCATTCACTCCTATCCAAATTGGCGATGATTTATATGCCGATGGTGCAATCATTTCTCCTCTTCCTTGTGATCTAATTAAAAAAGAGGACAAAAAAAGAACACTTTGTATATTGAATCACCGATCAATTAAAAATAATAATACTGATAATTTGCATTCATATATATTATCTGTAATAGCTTGTATTATTGATAGCTTAACTGATAAAAATATGAATTGCATGAGACATATAATACTCCTACAATATCCCCTTCACGCCATGGATTTTGGAATAGCATTCGAAGAGAAACTGAAATTGATTGAATATGGCAAAGAAAAAGCCCAAGAATGGTGGAAAAAAAATATATAATAAATTATGAGGAATATTTTTTACCTATTATTTATTCTTGTAATATCATTTTGTTTTCTTTTTCTGAAAAAGAGAGAAATAAGAAGTTTTGAAAGCTTTGAAGGAAACCAAATTCCAAAAATTATTTGGAGTTATTGGGATAACCCACAAGTTCCCAACTTTGTCGCAAAATGTCGCAAAAATTGGGCTAAATTCGCGCCGAATTATGATATCCGATACTTAAACAAGAACAATATAGAAGACTATATCACCAATATGCCGAAAAATTGGCAGAGTCTTCCACCCTATCGGCAGGCAGATGTCCTACGGCTTAAATTGCTGGAGAAATATGGAGGTATATGGATGGACGCAAGTATACTTTTAATGGAAAATCCTGATAAATTTGTTGGTGGCGATGTTACATTATTTACTACACCTGGTACAACCAATGCGGACCCTGTCTATGAAAATTGGTTCATAGCTAGCACAAAGAATAATGAAATTATAAAGCGATGGATAATTGAAGTAGAAAAAGCCATCAAAGATCCAGATGCATACTTAGAATCATCTAGTGAATATAATAAAAAATTGGTAAATATTCCAAAATATTTGATTTGTCATTTAGCTTTGAGAAATATATATGATAATCATAAAAATATATTTAAAAATGGTAAATATCATGATAGTAATAAAACTGCATTTTATGAGCATAATAAATATAATTGGAAAGATGTTGGAATGAAGGCTTTTAATAAAGATTTTAAAATTCATCCAGAAAGATTAATGATTAAATTAAGAGGGAGCGATAGAAGAAGTGCTAATCAGAATGAAGTAGAGGTTCCAGCAGTTCTTATTGAATAAATTGCATAATATCTTCCGCAGTTCTATTTCCATTATATTCCCGAGGATTACCATTTTTAGGACCTTTTGGATAATATCTTATAGTTGGGAATCCTTTTATGTCATATTTTTGAGCAATATCTTGGTGAGCATCACAATCAATCATATGTGCTTTTCCTTTAACCATACGCATTACTTTTTCAAATTCAGGTTTAGCATTCTTGCAGTGACCACACCAAGGGGCATAAAAGAATACAATGCATGGTTTATCAGAAGACATTATTTTTTTAGGAGAATTATCATCTCTATCTGGCTCCATAAGTGCGTCTTTATATTTTTTATCCGAATCTTCAAATGATTCAATATTCATCATAGGGTAAGGCTGCATCATATTCCCATTTTGAACAGATATATCATATTGTCGGCGAGGGTAGAATATAGCGAATAATATAATCGCAAGAAGGATTAAAGAAAATACAATCCAGAGGTAAGATTGGTAACCTCCACTAGAGGATCCATTGGTATTTCCAGATTTTGGTGCAGATAAACGATTGACACGAGCCATTTTATTAATTAATATAGATATATTTTTTTTCTAAAAAAATATATAATAATGGCTGAAGATAAACTTGCTAAATTTTTACATGAAGGCTTACATCATATACATGAAATAACAGAAAATATAGATTTGAAGAAAACAACTCCAGAGTTTTTAAAAGACCAATTGCCAAAAAAAATTGCAGAGTCCTATATTAAAATTAAGTATTCTGAAAATGACCGGGAAAAAATTGATGAAACATTCTTTTCATTTCTTAAATCAAATGATAAATTCTTCTCTGAAATGAAAATTATAAATCTAGATGGAAAAGAAGAATCATTAAAAACTCATTTAGATGAATATTTTAAAACAATGCATTCTAAATATAATCAGGACAAACTATTCTATTTTTACTTCCAATTGGTTCTTATGGAATTATATTTAAATGAACATAAAATTGAACTGCCAAGAAAAGATTTAAAAGATCAATTAGAAGCCATTTTAAAAAATGAATGCATCCGTGAAAAGAAAGCTCTTAAAAAATGTATTGGGCTAAAATCAGATAAAATAGATGTTATTACAATGAGTAAATTGGGTGAACAAATTGAAGCACAGTGTAAGCCTCAAAAAGAAAAATTGGAGCGTTGTGTTTGGACGAATTTTTCTAAAGGCAAAGACAAAAAATAATTGAATTCTGAATTATATATATGATGGTATATATCACTTACAATTTTTTCCCAGTTATGTAAAAATTTTGGATCCCAATTTATTCCTTTTATCCAGAAATTATTATCTTTATCTTCAATAATGTCAAACTGCGTTAATAGATACTCAATTTCAGAATAATTTTTAGAATCAAACTTCGGTATTATAAATTTCTGGATATTACAAAATAATTCAATTAATCCATTTTTATTTTCTGTAATAGTTGGTGCATAATATGCAGAAACTATATTATTTTTTTTTACATAAAGAATATAATAACTCTCTTCCTGACCCTCAATTTTATTTTGAACAAGAAATGGATAGTTTGGTTTTGAATTTTTAATAAAATTTTTTCCCAAGCAAATACTTTCATCTGATGATCCATAATATTTTGGATAACAATTATAAAATTCATCATCTTCTAATTCTAATATATCCCAATCTCTGTTTTTTTTCACAATAATAGATGGCAAATAATTTTCACAATCAAATAATTTTTTACTTATTTCTAAAGAATTGAAAAATTCAGCAGCTTTAAAATTCCGGAATTCAATACAATACTTTCCTGGAAATTTTGATGTGCATATTTCAGGATTATCTAAATAGGGTTTCCAATATTTGATATATTGGCGATCTTCTTGATTTTTATTCATTATTTTTTACATAAGAAACTAATAAAACAAAAAATTCGCGATCTTTAACCCTAAAGTTAGTCCTATTCCGGCAACAACTGATGATAGGAAAACGACTTTTGTAATTTTATAATATTTAATTTTATCTTTCTTTTTTTTATATTTTTCTTGTTTAACATAATAATACTCAGGAGGCTGTTGTTGATATTGCTGAGATTGATTAGGTTGTGGCTTCGGAGTTGGCTGAGGAGGTGGAGGTGGAGTTGGAGGTGGAGTTGGAGGTGGAGGTGGTAGCGGCGGCTGAGATGGTGGTTTCCAACTTGGGGCTGGACCAACAGCCGTATCTCCAATATCTGCAGATTTATAAGATAATACTTTATTTAATTTACTACGCAAATCTTCCGAAATTTCAATTTTACCCATATATTTTAGATTTAGAAGAAAAATAATAATATGATGTAATAATGAATAAAATATATGTAAATATTAATCATTCCAATTTACAAAATTATGAAATTAATAAAATCTATGAAATAACCGCAATAAAATCAATCGGAAATGGTGGATATGGATATATATTTCTTACAAATCAAAATGATGTAATAAAAATTATTCCAGAGAATCCAGATGAAGAAAAAGAAGATTATTCAGATTTTAGTGAAGAATATGTAGTAAAAAAAATAATTGAGAATAAAAATAACTTTAAAATAAATAATAATAAATATGCAATAGGAAAAATTACTCAAAATGAAATAATATTAACAAACAATAAAATAATTAATCCAATCGAATTTTTAATAAATACACGAGGCATTGATGAAAAAGAGGTAAAATTAAGTTCAATTATAACAAATCGTAAAAAACAAAGATTTTCACTTTATGAAACAAATACAGTTATTATTATGCCCTATTATTTATGCTTTTATAATTACATTGAATCATTCCCAAGTAGAAAGGTATTTAAATATGAACAAATAATTCTCTTTTTTGTGAGTAAATTAATACAAAGTATTGATGAATTACTAACTATAAATATTATTAATATAGACATAAAAATGAATAATATTATGTTTGACAAAAAAATGGATATAAAAATAATAGACTATGGGCTAACAAAATCATTCACCAATTTTTATTCAAAAATAGATACAGATGTGAAATACTATGTTTGGTCAAATAATCCAAATTTTACTCATAATTACCAATTGTGTTATATGTTAAGTATATTTATTCTTGAAATAATTTTCGATAAACACGTCCCAGATATCCAAAATAATCTAGATAATATGAAATTTTTATTATTTGATTTATTATCCCAGAATTATATATCAAATGAGTTAAAAAACTTAATCAAAAATTCAATAGAAGTAGGCATGCAATATCAAGATTATAAAGAAATAGTCCAGAAAAAAATGCAAGAATATAATTGGGATGATTTTACAATCCCAAATATGTATAATTTATATTATTCAAAAGAAGGCTATTACTAGCTATTTTTTACTAAAAATTTCAGTATATCTTTAATATTAGTTGATCCACGATAATCAGTAGACTTTCGATTCTTATTAATATACCGGATTGTTGGAAATCCTGTAATACCCATATTACTCGCAATATCCCGGTGATTATCATTGTAATCACAATTAAATGCACCAACTTTAACATTTGCTTTTTTAGGTAATACACTTGCCAATGATTCCACAAATTCAACCATGGTTGGATTACTACAGTGAGGGCACCAATGTGCATAAAATACAATAAGAATTGGCTGATTATATTTTGGCTCAATATTTTTTCGCAAATTTACAACCTTAAAATCCTTTGGACGCATTTCTTGAACATTTGGTGATTTATAATAAATCAGATTTTCATTCATATAATATATAATATTAAATAAAAACAGATTTCTTTTTTGTATCAAGAACAAAAAGATCATGAAAAATATATTTTTTATTAATTTTCACACTCGCCGGAATTTTATCCATAAATTCTTTCAAATGAATTCCAAAGTCATTCACAAGAATAGTCGTATCATTAATTTTAGTCATTATTTTCTGCCCAATTGAATTATAACTATCAGCGACTCCTTCTTTCAGCATAAAATCCAAATGCCGGAATTTTTTGGATTCTATCCAGGTTCCTAAATATCCGTAATGTGGGACGAAGTCCTGGAAATTATAAAACCGCCAGAAATTCTTTATTTTAACATATGGCACGAGCAAATTGAAATTTTTATTTCCAATTGGAGGTGCATTTGCAGTTATAATATGAATTGATAATCTTTTTGCTTTAACAACGTCTTGCATATAAAATCCCAGATAAACTCCAATAATATGGGCGAGAACACCGCCAAGAGAATGTCCGCACAATATTATTTCGATTGGTTTTTTATCTACAATTAATTTTTCTAGATTTTCCGCTAAATCATTATATAGTCCAATTGCCTCATCTAAGAATCCTTTGTGTAATTCAATATCGAGGTCATCTTCCATTGGTGTTTTAAAGGGATTAAATTGCTTTCCCTTGATGGTCTTATTCCGCCATTCAATAAATTCTTTTTTCTGCTTTGGCTGAAACATTGGGAAGGGCACTCTGTAAAATTTGATCCCACTAAGTGCCTCGAAAAATGTTTTTGTTCCTCTAAATGACACAAAAAATTTATTTGGAGTCATTGGATATAAGTAATATTTAGCTAGATCAGATGAACTAGAACTAATCGGCAGAACAATACTCGGAATATAATGTTTTACATTTGGAATCGTAAGATAGGAATAGGCAATCCAGAAAAATATTTTATAATATTCGGATAGATTGGGATATTTATTGGCGTGGATTGCAGTTAGAATTTGCTTAAAGTCATTCGGAGTTAATTTGGTTTGATAAATAATATTATCATTTACCCATTTTTCGCTTTTCCCGTCAAATATACTTTTCAAAAAATTAATTTTAATTTCTGTATTCATGTTTATTTTATCCAAAGAAAAAAGTATTTCTCTCCTAATTCTTCGCCATAAACGCAATTACATCCCTAAAATTTTTGCGATTTGTCATTTTATGCAATTCTTGCGGTGGTATAGAAAACCATTGGGGCATAAGGTATTCCTTTTTACAAACACTTGGTGTATGATTCATTTTCTCCGCGGTCATCCCTAGAATATTTTTCATATATTTTTTCGGATTCTCATTTTCCTGGATAGGATTTTCCTGGATATTCCGGTAGAAAAGATTATTGGCACTATATTGGCGAATATCTTTCGGGGTTATTTGGTATTTTTTTAGAAATGTATAAACGTCATTGTATTGAATATCATTAAAAAGATTCTTCTTTTTCCTATGTGTTTCCTGTAAATCGGCATACAATTTGGAGGGCTTCCTTATTTCGCAGAAATTCTCCTCCTTTTTCTTCCCCAAAAATCGGATGTCGATTTTATTATTTGATGGATGAATATGTTTATGATTTATTGTAAGCGCCCCATCAGTGTCATACATTTTCTTGTATTTTTCGTGTCCAATGCGAAAATTACACTCATTCATAAGTAGCACCGATTTGCAGACTTCATCTTCCCCGGAATTACGCCCACATTGATGCAGTAATTTCTCAACGATCGGAATGATTTTCGGGAAATGCCCGTATTTTTCGGCTTCCATCCCTTCTTTGTATTCTTTCGTGTAAAAGTATTGTTTCCTTCCACGACTATCAATTACATAGGCGTATATTTTATTATTCAGGGGTGGATCAAAAAGGACCGCTTGAGGAAATCCAAGGGCGACCTTCTGGACTGTTTTGGGAAGTTCAGTCTCTTTAATTGATTCCTTTTTTGAATTGAAAAAATGGGATTTCTTTTGCCCCAAATTATTGATTTGATAAAAAATTTTCATTATTAATATCTTTTATTAGATAATAATTATGATACGCATTGGTGTTATTTTAGCCGGCGGACTAGGAAAACGCATGAATTCTCATTTACCAAAACCAGCTCATAAAATTGGTTCCCACTCTATGTTGCAGCATGTTATCCATAAAATGGACAACATCAATATATCCAAAATTTATGTCGTTTTTGGACAAAAAGGAGATCTACTAAAGGAAAGTGTAGCGCCCAATTATAAAATCATTTGGGTGCATCAGGACCCGCAATTGGGCACTGGGCACGCATTACAGGTCGCATTCCAAAAGATAAAAGAGAATCACAACTCTGGTGAAATATTGGTTTGCAATGGAGACGCACCTTTTATTAGAGAGACTACAATGGAGAAAATGTTTGGAACTACTGACTGCTCACTTCTCGCATGTTTTGTGAATAATCCATACGGCTATGGAAGGATTGTTAGAACTCCAGAAACTCAAGAATTTTCCCAAATAATTGAAGAAAAAGATGCAACTGATGAACAACGAAAAATTCAGTATATCAATGCAGGACTTTATTGCTTCACTTTTGAAGCTTTATCCCAGCATTTGCACACATTGGATAATAATAATGCACAGTGTGAGTATTATTTGACAGATTTGCCGCCGAAAGTTGCAGGTGTAAAAATAGTGGAAATTGATGATGAAGAAGAAATTTATAATGTGAATAGTCGCGAACAGCTAGAATACGCAGAGAGAATCATGCATAAATTCATTTAGACTTATTTTGGAATTTCTTGTGTTTTTTCTCTTGTGGCTTTCCTTGTTTTGAATTATCAGATGAATTTTGCGGTTTTGACTGAGACACTGGCAAAGATTGTTGTGAATTGGGTTGAAGAACCGGTTGGTCAGCTACTTGGGGAGCGGCTGATTGCGGTTTTCCATTATTTTTTTTAGTCCATTTCTTTTTTCCTTGAGAAGCAGGTTGTTGTGCAACTTCCACTTTTTGCGGTTGCATTTCCTGTGGTGGCTTCTTCTTATAATTCGCAAATAATTCATCCCTCATCTTTTGATAAGGGAATTCGTAGTCTTTCCCAATGAATCTGAATTGTTCCTGATTTATTATTTTTCGATTTCTATTATTCTTCTCTGGTTTCTTATGATTCACAAAGTCATCCAAGTGTTCATCTGGAATATAATAAGTTCCCATTTTATCCGGAAAAAATCCCTGGATCCATGCGTTCCACATCATATTTAGAGAAATATTCCGGTCAACATCACATAGTTTATTTGGAGGCCACCATGGAGTATTATTCACATCAATAATATAAATTTTCCCGTCTTCGTCTGACCTCAAAATATCAATTTCTCCATATTCCAGTCCAATACGCCGGCAATACATAATTATATCTTGGCACTCTTGCTCACTAAGGTGCGCCGTTGCTGGGACAATTTCCATTGATCTATTTTTAGATGTAAACCGTAGCCCTTTATTTCGTGTTTTGAAGAATGTGAATGGAATAATATTCTTAAAAATTGGAACCCTTAGCTCATACAAGGTGCTAGAGTCCGATTTGCTAGAGTAGTCAATTATCTTTTGATAGCAGTGGTCATGGAAAACTTCGTCCGCATTAATTGGGCATTTCAAAAAGAAACAAGATTTTGTCCCATTCCCATTATGTTTTGCTATACAATATCCGTTGAAAGTCCTAGGATTCACTTTGAATGTATATCCAAAATGTTCCTCCATGGATTTTGCTACAAACTCTTTCGATGTATTCACCAGGAAGAAATTTAGAAATCGCAGTTCTTTTGTGAAATCAAAGGTTTTATCAGTCTTTTTGTCTAACTTTATTTGGGAATCCCAGAACCATCCAATATCTGCATTCCTGTCGAATTTATTTACAAAATTTGCACCAGCTTTTCTAAGCATGAAATATGCAGTTGCTTTTTCAAAATGAGGATAATTTCCGTAGATATATACTTTTAGAGGGGGCACATTTTTTTTCTGCAAATAAGATGCTTCATCTCCAAAATAGGAGAAATCAACTGCTTCTCTTGGATTATCTAATTCATATACATCTGGATTATCCTGTCGAAGCATATTTCGTATCTTTTCCATTTCAGCACGTTTGCTCATATTTTATTTTTCTATTTTATAAAAAATAAAAAAACGAATCACCTAAACCATTATTCTCCGGATAATTCAGAAAATAATTTTCCAGAAATATGCATAATGAAATATTCTTATGTAAGTATTCTCACAACAGACAGTTATGTATTCGGTGCTTTAGCTCTATGGAAATCTTTAATGGACACTCAACCAAAGCATCCATTTCATCTTCTTATAACCCCAAATTTATCAAAAGAAACGATGGATTTGCTTGAAACTAGTAGGATAAATTTAATTAAAATAACGCCCATTAAGAATCCTATTTTAGATGATCCGAATGACCGGCGCTATTATAACTACTCTAAATTAAACATGTGGAGCCTAACACAGTTTGAGAAAATAGTGTATTTAGATGCAGATATGATAGTACTACATAATATTGATGAACTCTTCGAAAAGAAGAATATGTCATCTACAAATAGTGGTGGTTGGCTCCCTGATAAGAAGGATTGGAAAGAAATGAATTCCGGAATGATTGTTTTAGAGCCCAGCACTACTCTTTTTGAGCATATGAAGTCCCAAGTCGGTCAAATAGAGAAAGAACAGGGTAAGGGAGATCAAGCATTTTTGCATCAATACTATCATGATTGGTCTGAAAAGAAGGAACTACATTTGCCCCACATTTACAATATTTTTGATATTCATTTGAAGGGGTATAAAAAGCATTATGGCTACTATGTAGATACAAATACACAGACAGACAATAAAAATTATGATGAAAAGAGAGTGAAAATTGTTCATTATATTGGGCAGAAGAAGCCATGGCATCTAATAGAGGAAATCAAGGCTAAAACGGACCCTGATGAGGAGTGGGCTGCAAAGAAATTGTGGGTGAAATATTACAAAGACGTAAAGAAACATTTACGAGATAATTTAAGTTTAAAAAAATAATTATTCTATTAAAATATAATGTCGACCGAATCCAGAGATTATTTTTATGACAGATGTGTGCATATGACTACCGACGATATTGTTGATATTATAATGCAAATTGATAATGGTCTCTATGATGAAGACCTAGAAGAGCGTAATTGGTTTGGTAAATTGACTGTATTACGAGCGGAATTAATTGAAATATTGCTGAAAAGATACAGAGAATACTATTTGTTTGCTGAAAGAAAGAATAAATCACTGGATAGGGCATATAATACTTACTTGAAACATTATATCAAAATGATTGTTTGAAAAAATTGAAAATAAATATTTATAAAAATCTAACAAAATAAAAAATGAGTTCAATTGAATATTTTACGAATGGGTTTGTATCCATGATGTGGGATAGCACATTTACATATGATCTTTATGAAAATAACAATATGGACAAAAAAATTTCTGCTTTTATTGAATCAAAAGCAGAAATCCAAGAACTTTTGACAAGCCAGCCAGAGAAAAAAAGAAAATTATTCGGTTTTATTTTGACTTGTTGCGTAGATGTAAAAATGAACCAATTATTCGGGATATTTTTAGAAAATTCCGAAGATGGAGTGAAATATTGTTTTATCAAGCAATATCAAGGTATGACACCTCGGCAAATTGCCGGATACAAACGCAAGCTGAATAAATTTTCTAAAACTGTTTTTGACAAAGGAATCAAAGAAATAAAAAAAATACTGGTCGAAGACGGAAATATTGAGGAAATATTGGAATTGGTTTTTTCCAATGAAAATCATTACAATAATATTTTTACGTTTTTGAGTGAGTAAATATGTGATTAGAAATTTTAGTGATGGTAATATATATCACTAATTTTTATATTGTTACATCTTTTCAAGAAAATAGGTTTGTTCTTGATTGGAAAAGAGGCGATTGTGTTGGCAGTAATCTTGCAAAAATAATATTTATAAAAAATTGATGGTTAAAAATAAGTAATCTTTTATACTAGTCCAGTTGACAACTAATAAGATGAATCATTTTCCTTATTCATTCTTTACCTCAGGAGTGCCCGTTCCTAATCAGAAACAAAAGATAGAATTCTTACGGAAATTCCTGTGTATTTTCGGGTATAATTCATCTATATTCAAGCACTTTTTGGATCTCTATCGGATCAAAAGATTGCAACTTCCCCAGAATCAACCAGATTTTCTGGAGTGGTTTTGTGGATCTTACTTGAGCGAACTGAGTTTCATTTTGAAGAATAAATGTGAGCAACAAGGTTCCTTATCCGTCATGGAAACACTATCACAACTCATATGTGAGCCAACGAATTTAGGCTCAATATTCAGGTTACACACCGAAGAAGTGATGGTGAAATCCTGGCAACACCAACACGATCCAAACTTCAATTACCCTAGTGTAAGTGGGATTGATGAAACCGGAATTCCACTGTATGACTAGAAGTCATCAGGTTTCTATTGAGAATAACAAATTATAATAACTATTGTATATTACACGGCACCAAAAAAAGAAAATTAAAATAAATTTCCTGTTTAAAACATTTCCAACTATTATAATAAAAAATGAGTTTATTGGAGAAAAATGAAAATATGGTGAATTATTATTTTTTCAGGGGTGCCCTGAAAGCTGACGAAATTGAAGAAATCCACAAAATTGCCGCCACTATTGATCCCATCGAAGGGAATATCAGCGGGGAAATAGATAAATCATATCGCCGCAGTAAAATCAAATGGCTGGAAAATAATGACCAAACCCGTCATATTTATGCCAGATTAACCCAATTGATGAAAACCGCCAATAAAGAAATGTGGGGCTTTCATATTACAACAATCGAGGACAGCCTCCAATACACGGAGTATAATGCAGAGGAACAGGGACACTATGATTGGCATATGGATTTTGGCGGGTATAATTGTAGCACCCGGAAGTTATCCATGGTTGTTCAATTGACGGACCCAGCGGAATATGAAGGTGGAACATTGGAATTTATGGTTAACCGCAGCGTATTAGAGGCACCAAAGGATAAGGGAACCGTTATATTTTTTCCTTCGTATTTAACACATCGTGTTACACAGCTGACCAAGGGTAAAAGAAATTCACTGGTTTGCTGGTTTCATGGACCTACTTTTGTGTAAACAAATGTAGGGTATATTTTAATTTTGCTTTGCAAAATTAAAACTCCAACTTTTGTGTAAACAAATTACACAAAAATTGGGTATGTTTTTATTTTGCAAAGCAAAATAAAAACTCCTACATTTGTGTAATTTCTGTAAATTCTTGTGTAAAAATTGATGGTAAAATTGAAATATTTTCTTAATGTTCAGAGAACTTTCTCGAAAATGGACCGCATTCCCACTGATCCTCCTGCTGGATTCCCAGTTCATTTGCTGTCTGTGTTTTTTCTGATCACAGCCATATTTAACAACAATGTTGCTTTTTTGGGTTTCTTCAATGGAAAACTCGAATGGCTGATGCTTGATCACAAACTTCTCGATGCTGTAAGAGAATTGCAGCTGCGAATTCCAATTGATCAAATCGATTGGCAAAGACTTTGTCAGCACTTTCTGACAACTTTTCCGATACTGCCATTCCATTTACCTCAAAGAATCCAGGAAATTGAATGGAAAAATGTCATCTTCGTCAAACGAAATCTGCAGATTCGCCTTGCAGATGGTAGACAGGTTCTAGCCAAGTACATCGAAAATTTTGGTGAGATGTGGTGTGAACAATCCGGAAAGAATGAGCATCATATCAGGTGCCAGATTCGCGGAACACCAGAAGAGGTTATTATTCCAATTTCCGCAATTGTGACCCATATTTTATCGAAAAAGGATGTGTCCCAATACGACGAAAATCTTGCACAAAACAAAGCTGAAGAAAAAGCTGCCCGTGATGCAGAGGAAGCAAAACAACACTCTGAAGCTTACAAAATTGAAATGAGAGAAAGAGGCGATATCATTTCATTTCCACAAATCCAGCGTCATTACCCACTTTTCTCAGAAGTGTCTATGAAAGTTTTGTTCCTTCTGTGCAAACGGTTTGGAATTGCACTTGACTTTAGCTATAAGTTCAATTTGCTTGTTCGTCGACTAGTTTGTCTTGGTGATCAATCCGAATTTCAAGAACTTGCAGAAGAAGACCAAAAAGCTTTTGAACTTTTCGTGGAAAAATATATGAATCAAGTTGTCGGGCGAGTAATTGTCAGCAAAACAGTCCGTTTTCAGCAATCAAACTTGCCAGATCACTTACGTGGACTCTTTGAGATTCATTGTCTTCAGATCGAGAACCACTCACCAACTCAGGCAGTTGTTGATTCTTTTCTTGAAAAAGGTGATGATTTCTTAGCTACATTTGCTGCGTCAATATCAGAAAATGCACTTGCACTTCCTGATACATACTGGACTCAAGCAGAGTTTGGTGTGCTTACAAAGCAGAAAAAAGGATACGGAATGTGCCAGTTTTTGTTTCCCATGCCAAAAGAATTTCCATCTGACATATTTGAGTGAACATCTTAGGACCGATTAGGACCTCCTAGACTCATCTGAAAATGCAAAATTTATAATTTACACCTTCATCTTCATATACGAACTCAAATTTCCTAGAATCCACGCCAACATATTCACCCCAATCCGCCACTATTTCCATATCAATCTGCGCCCTGAATGCCTCCAAATTCTCTTCTATAATCCCACCTCTGCCGCTGCCGCCATCTCCTCCAAAACTATTCTTGTATCCCAATATCGCCACGTCCGTCGGCACCAATCCCATCTCTTTCCGCGCATTCATAATCGTCCTGCAAATCCGCCTGATTTGGTATTTCTTCTCCAATTCCGCATTCCATGTCAAATCGCTCACAATAAGGAGCCCATCTCCTGCGTAAAATTGGGAGTAAAACCCCTTTTCAATTCTACCCACATCCAATACATCCACCACAGTTATATCGTCTTCGCCCACTATTTCCAGTATTTTCGCAACATTATCACCCAAATCTTGCACTTGTTTTATAATTGTCTTTGCATCTTTCTTGAATTTCCTGCCGATATTGGCTTGATTTATTTGAACACCCTTCTTCACGAATAATCGGTAATCATTGCTAATTACCAATTCCTCAATATTGCATTCTTTCTCCAATGTTTCCCGAATATTCTTCAAAAAGCCCACTAACCCAGCATTCTCCAAATATATCGTCTGCTTTAAAACAGGCTTCTTCGCCGACTTCAGCACTGCCGACCTTATTTCACCCCTTGCATCAATGATTTTTTCAATCAAATTAATCCCATCCTGACCCACCAATTTCTGGTCGTAATTATTCCAAATATTCACCGGTAATCTCTTCAAATGAACACTTCCCGTCGAAGAGGGCTCAAGCTTTAAATAAATATGATCCGCCATAAAGGGCGCAAATGGGGCGATCATCATTGCAAAATTCAGCAAACAATAATGCGTTGTATTGAGGGAATCCAGGGCATCCTTCTCCGTCAGCTGGCTTTTCAGCCTGCTCTTGTTCATATTCAAATATGTCCGGCTTAACTGCCCAATAAATTTCTCAATACGGTTCACAATATTTCCCAGATAAAATGTATCCATTTCCCTGTGAATACAGGTAATAAATTCCTGCAAATAGTTCAACATCATAATATCTATTAAATTCTCCATTACAATATTCCGGCGGAAATCATAATACACAAACCGCTTCCCAAATTTCTGCTCATATAATGGCACCATTTGCTGCACAAATGTCAGCGTATTGAATGCAAATTGGTGGATCGTTTTGACAATTTCGGCGGCCCCGGATTCCTTAAATTTAATCGCCTCGCCTTTGACAATTGGCGTGCCAATCAGGTAGAGTCTCAGGGCGTCCGCCCCGTATTTGTCCAATATTTCCATTGGATCCGGATAATTCTTCTTTGATTTACTCATTTTCTCGCCATCTTCCGCCAATACTAGCCCATTCACAATAACATTTTTAAAAGGTGCTTTGTCGAATATTGCGGTCCCAATTACCATCAATGTGTAAAACCACCCTCTGGTCTGATCAAGTCCCTCAGCAATAAAATCGGCGGGATAATTGAATGATTGCATTGTCGCATAGGGATAATTCTGAGAGGCAAATGGGAGACTTCCTGATTCGAACCAACAATCAAAAACCTCTTCAATGCGCCTGTATTCTTTACCATTCTGGCGAATCACAATTTGGTCAATATGATGGCGATGGATGTCTCGAATCATACCTTTGGGTAGTCCAGCTAGCTCCTCCAATCTTTTATAACTATCCACACAAATTGTGTCGCCATCCGCCGATTTCCAAATAGGGATTGGAGTTCCCCAATAGCGATTCCTGCTAACACACCAATCTTTCGCCTCTTCTAGCCAATTGCCGAACCGCCCCATTTTAATATGGTCCGGAACCCAATTTGTATCCTCGCGATTATTGCGAATAATGCGGTCTTTTATCTTCTCCACATTGATAAAAGTGCATGGCACAATGCGATACATTAGGGGCTGATTGGAACGCCAGCAAAATGGATAGTCATGTGTTTCATACTTCAAATCCCACACATGCCCCCTTTCTTTCAAATTCTTGATGATCACTTTGTCCGCCTCTTTAAAGAATAGCCCTTTCACAAAATTGACCTCAGCAGTAAAATGCCCATTTGCGTCAAATGGGCAGGGTGGTTCCACCTGTTTATTGATAATTCCCTTTTCCAAACAAACCCGGTAATCATCCTCGCCGAATGCGGGCGCTTGATGTACAATTCCGGTGCCATTGTCTTCTTTGATATAGCGGTCGCCAACCACTTTGTAAGCCACGCCACCGTATTTTTCCACAAAAAAGGGATACAGGGGCTCGTATTCCATCCCAATCAACTGCTCTCCGACCATTTTTTCCGTAATACAAGCACGGTCAAATCCGTATTTCTCCAATTGGGCTTCCAATAAATAGAAATATTCCCCATCTTTCTCTACTTTCACGTAGTTTAATTGGGGATGAACACACAGCGCCAAATTAGAGGGCAATGTCCAGGGCGTTGTCGTCCAAATAAGGAAAAACCCTCCACTTGTCCTGAATTTCACAACAATACTGGGGTCACTTATTTTACGATAATTCGACTTACTCTCAAAATTCGACAATGGGGTTGCACAGCCAGTGGAATAGGGCATCACTTTTACGCCCTCATATACCAAAACATTCGACCACATATTGTGGAAAACCCACCAAACTGCATTCATATAAAATAAATCCATCGTTTTCACATTTTTATCCATATCTACCCATCGCCCAATACGCTCAATTGTTTTCTTCCATTGGTCTGAATACATCATAACAATGGACCGACATTCTTCATTGTATTTATAAATTCCTAATTTCATAATATCTTCCTTCGTTTTAATGCCCAATTTCTTCTCAATTTCAAATTCAATTGGCAATCCATGGACATCCCAACACCATTTTCTTGGGACGTAAAATCCCATCATTGACTTATAACGGGGGAATACATCTTTCAAAATAGACGCGACAATATGACCATAATGGGGGAGCCCTGTTGCGAAAGGGGGTCCGTCAAAGTAGGTGAATAACTTATTATTTCTGTTGCGTTCCTGTTGTTTTTCAAATGTTTTATTAATTTTCCATCGCTGGAGAATGCTTATCTCAATTTTAGAATATGGGTAACTCATTTTTCATTGAGGATAGAATGTAGGATTCTTTTAAGCTGAGAAAAAATTGATGGGTTGTATTTTGTTAATTTTATAACTAAATAATTATCTAGAATGACAAGATCTAGTAAATTTCAGCCTAGCCCTTATATGAGAGAACATATTGAGTGGGTAGAATTTGCCAGGAAATACCAAATAAACAAGTTCCCGGGTATTAATCCGATCTTCCCTGTTCCCTCCAATATGCTGGATGAGATTAATGCAGCTTTTGCTGAAGCGCATAAATAATTCAAGTCTCACTTAGACTTCTTAATTTATAAAAAAATTATAATAGTAAAGGTGGATGGTAGCATAATCTTATACCTCAAATTTTTCTAATAGAAATTCCAGATAAATTTTCTTCTATATTATATGATCATTTCAAACTTCATCTGGAATTTCTTCCAAGAAATCATCCAGCACTCCGACAATAACCCCACAAAATTCTCCGTCCTGTCATATGCGTATTTTCAAATGCTCTATAATTTTGGCACACTTTTTGAGAAAAATGGCGTCCAAAGTCTGGACCGTGTCACCCCTCTTAAAAACCGCAAGGAAATTAAGGCGAGCATTGCCGCTTCCCCAAAATCCACCCGCTGTGATTTATTGGGAACTTATTTGTTCATTGGACATAATGCGTTTTTAGCCAAATTATATCAAGACGCCACCCAACTCACTGCGTTAGATTATGGTGTGAAACTCACACCAATCCCACCCCAATTCCTCAACAATCTTATCCAATATTCCCAATCGCACCTTTCAGACAAAACTTTAGAATTGGAGCGCGCTGGGTTCGCCACTAAAAATACAGCTGGACTACCCGCGGATTATACTGGCACCAATTTTACGCCTACTCCAAACCCAAAATGGGAGCAATTAATTGTGCCCACTGGCGCTGTAAAAGGAACTAATAATTTGCCTCTAATTGTTCCAGCCAATCCAGCATCATTCAAAATTCAGAATTTCCTTGGGATAAACTTTTACCAAAACACCGGCTTTGCGGTAACCCCTACCAAAAATATCATCAATCTCTCCTCAAAAATATCGACAACTTGGGACAATGGTCTTAAAACCCAGACAGACCTTTTGCTGGATGTATATAAAGATTTAGATGATCACAAAAAAATAATCGCCGAGTTTTTCGCTGGATCTTCCAAAAAAGCCCTGCCTCCTCCTGGTTTCTTTATTATCATTGCCATGCAATTGTCTCAGAAATACAAGCAATCCACTATGAATGACCTTAAAATGTATTTCAGCCTTGCGGCGGGTCTATTTGACGCATGTGTGAGCGCTTGGTATTATAAATCCACTTACAATCAGACGCGTCCCATTAATCTCATTCGTAACTACTACGCCAATCAAACCCTCACAACGTGGACCCCCTTACAGACCTCTAATCCAGGTTCCATCCCCGGCAAACAATGGCTGCCCTATCAGAATTTTGATTTTGTAACGCCGCCATTTCCCGATGTAGCCAGTGGGCACACCACATTTTCCACGGTTGCCGCCAAATTATTGAATTGGTGGTTCAAAAATCCGGCTTTATATGATGGTTTCACGGTTGTTACGATCCCGAATAATATAGCACTATGCCCATCTTTGAACGTCAATGATAAAACGGTATGCATCGGAGAATACATTTTTGACCAAGGAAGCAGCACAATTGAGCCGGGTGTTACACCCAAAGAAAGGACTGTCTTGCAATACAAAACTTTGCAAGACCTGGCGGATATGGCGGGACTTTCGCGCGTATATGGTGGTATTCATACATTCCAGACGAACCAAGTAAGTGCCGAATTGGGAGATTGGGTTTATAATCAGACTCGCCAAAAGCTGACAAGTCAATTCAAATTTCGGTCACCTTATTAGATTTATTATTTTTTGAAAAGTTTGATAACTTCACTTCAGATTTTCTCAAAGAGCCGGAGCTAGGACTCCTAAAACATATTCTGATATCGAGGAACCATCCTCTAGTTCTTCAAGAAAACAAACTTCACCGACAATTTTTCTACTTGAATTTACCAATGATGCAGTCATTGGTGACGTAGCGAAAAGCGGTAAGCTTGTTGGATCGGTAATTATATAACCATCTTGACTTTGATAAGTGACTTGTATAGGAAACCATTCATCATGAATTTTGACTTGAAAAATCACAGCTGCTATCATGTTTTCATCTGTGCAAATGACAGTTTTAAACCTATCAAAAAAAACTTCTGTCCAGTATTGCATCCTAGGGATAGTTACAACCCAACGGTCATGAGTTGGGGTGCCCTCATCAAAAACCAGCTTTGTCATGCTCATGAAGAGTTTATCACCTAACTCGACAAGTGTTGCAATCAAGCCTCCATTTTTTTGATCGATTCCTTCGATCGGCCACACATCTCGATTATGTATAATCATTGGAGGTTCTGCCCCTTGAGATATCCCTTGAGGAATGAATGAAAAACTACTCCAGTCTTCAAGTGAAAACTCAAGTTTTCCATCATTGTCTTTGATGAGAATTTTGCCCTGCATGGCTCCCTTGTCGAAAAGCACAAACATGAGAACCTCGCCAACTAAGGCTTTCCCGTCAACAACTGTCAGAAAGAAAAGGAGTGTGTAATTCAAAATTTCAAAAAAGAAACGTGAAATACCAACCCCAAACATCGGTGTCCATCCATTCGGGATTAGTAAAGTGCCAACATTAGCTTGATGAGTGGTAGAAAAGACCAATTTGGTTTTTCCTACGATCGTAAGATCAATCTCACTTGAAAACTCGTCAACATCAACGGTCCCCAATCTTGTAGTAGATTCAGGTAAACTCATTTTAAGACCTTAATTCATAATAAATTTTAAATTTTAAACCCATCAATTTTTTTTAAGTTATATGACAAGTCAATTTAAGTTTAGGTAACCTTATTAAGTATTCCAAATAAAATTAAATTTGGAATATTTTGTCAGTATTTATAATTTTTTGAAAATTTCAATTACTTTATAGATAAAAAGCTTGACTATTCATCAAGATCATGTTATATTCTACCCATTTTGTGCACAGGAAAAATCTCAAGAAGTCTCGCAGCATCACCCAGTTCGGAATCCTGAAAGTTGAAGAATCCAACCAAACCAGACCCAGATCTTTTTACACAATCAAAACTGCGATAGTTCTGGTCAGTCCTTCGGCTGTACAGTCCCAAACCGTAAGTGCCATCATCAGCAAAATATTGCCGCGCGGATTTCGGATCCAGAAAGAGCTCCACAAGAAAGCTTTCGCTTGAAATAGTTGCTTCGAGACAACAGACAAGATCTGGTTTAGTCGGGTTGCCGTTATGGTCAAAAATCAATGACTGTGGTTGTAAAAGATTCCGAAGATACACTATAACTACATCTTCGCTTAATGGTAAAACAAACTTACAGACGTCATGTTCAAATCTTTCGTCAAAATAGATTTGCTCAAATGTCAGAACAAACTCGCCATTGCATCGCGATGCACTTACAAAAAACAGCTGCAACGGCGTCCATTTCTATCTAAGCCAGAATAATAAAGAATCAGAAATTTGAACCTATTAATTTTTTTCAAATCATTATCTAAAAAAATCCTTCCCATAGTCCGGATTCGGCTCAAATTCTTCTTTATAATCTTCTTTGTCTTTGTCAGAAGAAGGTGGTGGCACTTGTGGTGGCACTGGTGGCTTAGGTGCCACTGTTTTGTTAAATTGCTTTCGCAAATAGTATGCCAAATAGTAAAAGCTCATTCTAGTCATATATAATATAATTTATATTTTTGCATAACCAATTACCCCACACGCCAACCTCTTCCCCGAATGTCCGGTTGTATGGCTATCCTCATGATTCCCCATGCCTAAATCATCTTCGTCTTCATGAACCACCAGTGAGCGCCCAATCACAGAGTATTTCCCCCGCAATTTCACAAACCGGTCCACAATATCGATCGCTGCCACGCCATTTTTGCCGGCTTCTATATTTCCTAAATCACCAACATGCCTCTTTTTCGATGTCAACCCACCATGATTATGCCCATGAGGATTGTAATGAGCACACGCTGAATCACAGCCTTTGGTCATATCACCGGCTTCGTGAATGTGAAAACCATGTAGCCCCGGCTTCAATCCTCGAATGCTGCCATAAATTCGCGTCTTTTTGTCAGCCGTTTCCTCCAAATATACAACGCCATTAACACCTTTTTTGGTAGTCTGGGAATCTAAAACACAAACTGCTTTCATATTATTATTATCATTATTTTTTGCCACAATATAAAAATTCAAATACATTGCAAATAAAATCCAGAGAAAATAAGGCAATAATGTCCAAAATGCTAGCCTCTTACCTCTACTCATCCACAATAAGTATCCAGTTAATCCAATCATGCCAAAAATAATTATCAAAGAAATCTTCGGCTTCTGAAGCCCAAAGAATACCACACTCCACGCAAAATTTAGCAACATTTGTGCTTCGTATGGCAAAATATAAGACACTAATTTGAGAGGTTGCCCCATTAAGTAAAAAACAGCGGATAATCCCAATAACAAGTATAAAATACTCCAGACAATAGGGAAAACAATTGGCGGTGGTGTGAGAGGTGATTGTTTTAATTTGGAATACCATTCTCTATTTTTAGTATTCAAATTGGAATTAAAAAATCGCATAGTAATAGCATTTCCAATAAAGGGCTGTAATATCAAAAATATGAAAAAGATTATTCTTCCAATCATTATATTTTATTTAGGATATAAAAAAATTGAAATATAAAATCGTAATCCTTTCCTCTAATATACAAATAATCACGAATGAGTAACGCTTTAAAAGATCATCTTTTGGAGAACGAGACGACTGGTGCGGATTTCACCCACACTTCTCTCAGCCCATACACCCGCGTTGGAAAATACAAATTGGTCAGTAATGACAAATTTTACAAAACTTATGCAGAACAGGTCCTCACGAAAAAGAAGCCCTGTTATTTGTCGGAGCGCCATATGGAAAAATTCGGCAAGCCTTGTATTGACATTGATTTGCGCTATGAGTATGAAGAATCCCCCGAAAGGAAGTATACATTCGAAGACATCCAAAATCTCGTCAGAGATTACCAAAATGCATTCAATGAAATCACGGATTCTACCCTCAATGAAGAGGAAATTTGTGCTTATGTTCTTGAAAAAGACCATCCAGAGGCTGATGCAAAGAAGAAGCTATCGAAAGACGGGATCCATATTATGTTTCCCTTTTTGAGCATTTCCTATGAAGCACAAGCCAGAGTCCGCCAGCAAATTATTGACAAATACCAGGATCCCGAATCATCTTCGTTTTTCAATCAATGCACAAACTCCATTGACAAAATCATTGATGAGTCCGTGATTGAGAGAAATAACTGGATTATGTATGGTTCCCGCAAGGAACTCAAAGCCCAATCTTACAAGCTGACGCATATATTGGACGGAGATTTGGATGAATGTGAATTACCCGAGGAAAACTATTTGCTCGTCAAATTACTCTCGATTCAGAACCGTCTAGATGAACACCCAACAAAGAAGATCGCCAAAGAACAGAAATCAGAGAAGAAAGTGAATCTGAAGGAATTGGTCGCCATAGACCAGCCAGAAGAAGCCAGTAAATCCAAAGAGTATCTCACACAATTGCTGCAACTTTTGCATCCATCCCGCGTCGACGATTATGAAAAATGGTTCCTCATTGGAGCCATCTTATATAACAATGGCGAGGATAATTTGGATCTCTGGAAATCATGGTCACAGTCTTCGGACAAATACAATGAGAGCCACTGTGAGAAATTATGGACGCAAACTTACGCCAATTATGCATCCGAAAGAAAGGCGACCATCGGAAGCCTCCAATTGATGGCGCGTCAGGACAATCCGGAGAAATATTTTGAAGTCATGCGCGTCTATGAGAAGCAGGACGATCTTTTCTCTCTTATGAAGAAAGCCATGCGCAACACTCACTCAGAGTTCGCCGATTTGGCGCATTATGTGCTCAAGCACAAATTTGTCTATTCAAGGGATCACTGGTTTATGTGTAATAATGGACTCTGGCGACAGCTGGAATCCAATATTCCTTTTATGAAAGATTTGTCGCGTGAAGTTCGCAGTATTCTGGTGAATTATGAGATAAACATTAACAAAGAATTACTCAGAAAAGGAGATGTTGATGATAATGATAAGCTTATTGATGAGAAGACCCGTCTTAGTGCATCAATCAAGCTTCTCAAGAATCACTCCTACAAGACTGCTATTGTGAATGAATCCAAGGAATTATTCTATGACGAAGAATTCTACAAGAAACTCGATATGAACATTTATTTACTTGGATTCAACAATGGAGTATATGACCTCAAGACGGGCGTCTTCCGCCAAATGAATCCAGATGATTTAATCAGTTATTCGACTGGTTATGATTACACGGACCAAATTATTCCGGACATCAGAGCTGAAATAGAGGACCTCTTTGAGAAATCCTTGCCGGATCCAGATGTCCGCAATTTTCTGTGGATATTTCTTGGATCGACTCTCATTGGACGCAACAAGAATGAATTATTCGTCAATTTGGAGGGATCAGGTGGCAATGGAAAGGGTGTGATTACAACTTTGCATGATAATGCATTGGGTGATTATTCTGGAACATTGGATAACGCCTATCTCACAAATGTGTCGAACTCTCAGGAAGGTCACAATTCCAAAATGATCAGCGTTTTTAAGAAGCGCTATGTTCAAGTGAATGAACCTCCAAAGGGAAAATTCCTCAATCTTGACTACATTAAGGAACTTACTGGGAATGACCCTATTCAAATCCGAAAGGCGCATGCCCCGGAACCAGAAGTTTGTGATGCACCTATGTTCAAATTGGTGATGCTCTGCAATAAGATGCCGAAAATTGATGATGCCCAAGATGGTGGTTTTCTCCGCAGATACAAAGGCATCAATTTTCCCAATCGATTCATTGATGGAGAGCCAAAGCGCCCCAATGAATTCAAAGCGGACCCGAACCTCAAAACGAAGCTCAAAGATTGCGTCCAATACAGACAACAATATATGATTTTACTACTTGAGAAATGCCGTTTTTATGTCCAGAACGATGAGAAAATCAAAATTCCAGAGGTCATCAATACGCATTCGAGGTATTTGGTGCAACAATACGATGTATTCTCTGAATTCATTGATATTTCGCTGAATATTACTGGTGACAAAAAGGACATTATTACGCCGAAAGAACTACAGGATAATTTCAAAGAATTTTTCAGAGATTATCAGGGTGGTTCAGGACGCATGCCTTTTAGCACTCAGGGTGAATTCCTGGAGCGCATGAAGAAGTGTTTTTCAAATACAATTATTGAATTCAAAAACAATGTGTATGGAGCCGACAACAAACGTTTAGGAAAGGGCTTCGTTGGAGTGAAATTCAAAGAAGACATTGAATCTGATGCCGATTAATAATATAGATAATCGTAATTTTTGTGTATTAAAATATTATAATGCCTAAAAAATTAATAATTCATTGTTGTCATCATAAAACTGGAACTTATGTTATGATGAAAATACTTCGAGATGTTTGCAAGCATTATAAACTAAAATTCCAGTATTGTTCTCAAAATAAATTAAAAGATGACACTGATATATGGATGGAGAATCATAGTCATATTGATTTTAGTAAAATTCATCGACAAATTATTGGAACTCATATGATAAGAAATCCATGTGGAATTATTATAAGTGCATATGAATATCATAAAATTACGGATGAACCATGGGCTAATAATAAAATCCAAAAATTAGGAAACATAACATATAAAAATGCATTAAATCTTCTGAAAGAGAAAGATGGAATCTATTTCGAAATGAAGAATCAATTATATCAAGAATCGAGCTGGAATACAATTATGGATATATATAGGTGGAATTATAAACGCCCTAATTTTTTGGAAGTAAAGTATGAAGATTTGATGCAAGATTTTAATACTACACTTACACAAATGTTCAAACATTATGGTTTTACATCAACAATGATAGCAACTTCCTTAAAAATTGCTGCAAATCATAATATTCAAATTAAGGACCAAAAATATTTGGAGAGCGACAGCCATATCACAAATAAATCTCTTGATTGGGAAAAATGGAAAAATTATTTTAGTGATTCTGAATTGAAAAATAAATTTTTGGCAACATATCCTTCAGATATTTTAACTAAAATTGGATATCACAATTTAGCGTAATGGGTTTTTCTCAAAAAACTTAAATATCCTACAGAACTTTTATATCAGATAATTTTTATAAAAATATTACAAAAATTATGGATATAGATGTTGATATAGTTTTTACATATGTAGATGGTTATGATCCTGAATTTATAAAAATGAAAAATAAATATCTTAATATTCAAAATAAAAAATATAATCCAGATATTAGAATTAAAGGACTCAATGAAATAATTTATTCAGTAAAATCAGTTATAAAATTTATTCCCTGGATACGCAAAATATTTATTGTTACAAATAATCAAGTTCCTCCAATAGATAAACATCTAATATCTTTTGGTAGAGTTATTATTATTGACCAAAATACAATTGTAGATCCGAAATATTTACCTACTTTTAATAGTGATGTAATTGAATCTTATTTGCATAATATCCCTGACTTATCAGAAATATTTTTGTATAATAACGATGATATGATGCACTTAAGCAAGGTAGATAGAAAAGATATTTATGAAGTAAGAAATGATAAAGTACTATTAAAAATAAGAAATAACTATAATAAAAATAATCGAGTAAATAATGCTGAATATTCATTGAGAATTGATTATACTAGAAAACTATTCTATAAAATTAATCCAAATATTAAACTTATAAATAATCATCACACTAAATTTTTAAGAAAATCTACCATGAAATATATAGATGAAAGATTCACAAAACTTTTAGAAAGAATGAGAATTAATCGTGTTAGAGGAACAGGATATATTCAGTATCTTTTTTTCCTACTAAATGTTGATAATATATTACACAATAATATAATATTAAATTACGACAGAAATGTTATAGAAAAAAAATTTGGAAATAAAGAAGGCTGTAAATTATTATTTGATGATGTTATGAAAATAAGACCAAAGTTTGTTTGTTTTAATTCAATGAATCAAACTTTTAAAGAAGTATTCCCGCAAGTAATGAATGAAATAATTTAGATGACGCGGAACTATTTTGAAATAAAAAACCATAAAAACATATTATGGTTTTTTATTTTTTCGGTGGAAAATCCAACCCTGAACCAACAGTAAAACAGCCAATACAGTCACCAGAACAAGAACTTAAGCCCAAAAAGCTTATTATTCATTGCTGCCATCATAAAACAGGGACCGTTGTTATTGAAAAGATACTTCGCAATGTTTGCAATCATTTTGGACTGAAATATCAATATTGTCCTCAATCAAAATTAGAACCAGATACTGATGTATGGATGGAACATCATAGCCATATAGATTTTAGTACAATCAACCGTCCAATTATTGGAACTCACATGATCCGAAATCCATGTGCTATTATTGTGAGTGCCTATGAATATCATAAGACCACCAAAGAGGGCTGGGCAAATCGTAAGATTAAAAAATTAGATAAAATGACGTATAAAGATATATTAAATAGTTTAAGCGAAAAAGACGGACTTATTTTCGAAATGAAGAACACTCTATATCTAGAATCCAGTAAAAATACAATTATGGACATGTATAATTGGGATTATGAGATGCCAAATTTCTTGGAGTTCAAATATGAGGACCTTATGTCAAACTACAATGGGACTCTCGCCAATATGTTTAAACACTATGGATTTACAAAAGATATGATACACACTGCCATTATTATAGCAGCGGAATTCAATATTCGAAAAAAAGATGAAAAGGACCTGCAAAAGAATGGACATATTACAAATAAATCAATTGATTTAGACAAATGGAAGACCTATTTTAATAATCCAGAGCTCATCCAGAAATTCCGGCGCATATATCCTGTCGATATTTTTGATAAGATTGGATATCCAGTAGATAATCTAGATTTATTAGAAGCATCATCTACAACACCTGCTCCAAATACGAGTCCTGAACACGGAAAATAGCCTCTTTTATTATCCATCCCAATCTAATAGATTATATGAAGCAATACGATTCATATATCATATATGGGTGTCATTTCCCAAATAATATTTTTGAATTAATTACAAAGAACACTAGCATATCCTTCTTCAATTCCAAAATAGCCACCCAATTTAATTGTAAAATTCATGAATTTGAAGTTCCTATTTCAGAATCCATAACACAAAAAAAATATTTTTTGGCGATTATTCTAGAACAATCGGATCATAGTATTTTTCAATTATCTAATATTGGAGAATACAATTATCCGGGTTTCTATAAAATGCTGGAAACATTTGATATGAATAAAATAGAACCCTACTTTATAAGTGTGCCAATTGTTCGCAATTTTTCCAAAAATTAGGCGTGTGCCATTTTTTTTCCTCCTGTTTCCCATTCTTCACGATCCGAAAACCATAGAATAACCCCTAAAAATACAACAATATATATCACCCCCAAAAAAATAGCCAAAATAAAATTATCCAAAATCAACCAATAAAATAATATAACAAAATACGCAGATATAACCGCATAATTCATTTTATTTTTAACAGGACTCCCGCAATATTCTACTCCATCACCATATTTCATCATAACCACTGGAATATTCTTAAAATATGGAGCAATTACCCGAAATATCCCCTCATTTTCGCAAATAATTTCACTGGGATTAATTAATTTTAGATTTGCCACGGCTGCATTTGTATTAAAATTCGAGATTGGAAGAATTGCGCATCCTCTAGGAATAAATCTTGTTTTAAATTGGAGAATAGAACTAGAAATAAATATTTTCATTGTTAATATTAGACCATATGAATTATTTAAAAATTTTCCTTAAGAATGCATTTTTTAGTGGGATTATGGTTGGATGTGTAATGGTGCTCATGGAGATGAAACTATACAAAGTTGGTGGGCTCATTTACGGTGCACTCCCTCTCGGTTTCCTTTATATTATGGTATCATATTATATTTCCAGTATCCAGCGATCCGAGAAAGTCAATAAATTACTGCATTTCTCCAATTTTAGCATTATTGGAGGAATCATGTTTATAGTAATTATGGCGGCATACTATTATACCCTAAAAGCAACTGATAATTTCATTTGGGCAACTCTCGCATTATTAGCTGCATCAGTAATTTCAATTGTCCTTATGGTTACAAATTTACCAGTTACCTAATCTATTCATTTTCAGCATAAAGAAAGAATACTTCCAGTTGTCCCTGTCGCCCAATTCTCTGGGCTCTTCCAATAACTTGTTTGATATTATCTTGAGACATTTTATGCATAATGATGACAATGTCCGTCTTCTCCAAGTTTAGACCACTCCCACAATATTTTGCATTCAAAAATAGACATGGGATTTCCCCACTATTGAATTTCCCCAGCAAATTTGCAATATGGCTTATGCTACCTTTGACAGCATTAAGATTATTTCGCCCTGATTTTGCAAAAGCCTTTGAATAGCAATCAAAATTTCCCTCATGTTCAGAGAAAATAAGAATTCGCTTATCTTTCGCTATTTCATCGCATAATAATTTTTCCAAATTCTCAATCTTTGTGTGTTCCTCTGAAACCCACGAATTCGCAGCTGTTGCTCCTTCTTTTCTACCACCTTTTGAGTCTCCTATATACATTAGTTTCTTAAGATCCAATGGCTTTCTACAAAGAGGGCAATTAATGCCAATACTTCGTCCAGTATTTTTTAGTTGAAAATCATAGTAATTTGTTATGGATTCCAGATCAAATTTATTATTGCAACAAGCAGTAATTACTGGATTCTCAATTTCCATGAACATAATTGGATCAATATTTGATTCAATAATTCTCTGTTTTACCCCACTAATTTTAGCCTCTATTGCCTTTATTTTTTCCTGGGCTTTCTGAAGTGACTCCGTTTTTGCCTGCTCATTCAAATAATGCATTTGCTCCTTAGCCCGATACATTAATTTGGCATTCTCCAGGTCTTTTTCCATATTTGAACATATTACGTTTACAATATCTTGATTGTTCACAGAAGTAATCCCCAAATAATTGACAACCCCTTGGATATCCTCCGCTAAGAGCATATCCTTAACTTCTTGGTTGATAATTCCATCAAAAATATTTAATATAATAGATGACCGGCATTTAATAACTCTTTCGAGGCTCGGTAATAGACGCAAACTTGAGTCAATATAATCATCTTTGTTTTTAATTTTCGTAAAATTGCAGAGTTGTCCATCTAACATATTATAATTTTCAACAGTATCGCGAATGAACCCATAATTTCTATGATTACTAATGTCATTCACAGAAGAAGTAATAAACCACAGAAAATTCGTTTTGATACGAATTGAATTTGGTAAATTAATGGAATGTACCTCATCCACAAAAATTCGACTTGCTTTTTTCTTAATTTTTGTATTCCATACTTCCGCAAAATTATTCCATTGTTTCGCCGAAATTAAATACACCTTGTTTGTAGTCAAGATCTCAAAATTCTCAGAATTAGATGCATTCAAAGCATATTTATCAAAAGTAACTTTTGAAGAAATATAAATAACATCCAAACTTGTCACATTTGTCAAATATTCCTGCCACTGATGAAATAAATTATGAGGGACCAAAATGATATTTGTGGAAACTGTGTAATTCGTAGTGTTGACTTTTTTAAAAGAGAAACAACCACTATTGTAATGAGAACTCACCATTCGATTAAAATTCAGCAAAGGATTACGAATAATAATTGCCAATGCTACAAATGATTTTCCGGAGCCCACTTTACAAGCAATAATTCCAAAATTAAAATATACATTTCGGTATGGTTCAATATCTTCATCTTTGCTGTAAAATGCGGAATATTCTGGCTCTTTATACTCAATCCGTATACCTTCATTGCGCTCAATCATTTCAGCATGATATATTGACGTCTTCTGATGATTCATTAATGAAATTTTTAATTCTGGAACATTTACACATTTTGGGTGGGAATCATCCAGCTCACATAATTTATAACTGATCAATTCACCTTGTTTCTGTATAGAATCCATATTTGTCATTCGTTTTTATAATATATTAAAAATATTTTAAACCATTTTTGAATCAATTTTTTCTATATTAGAGAATGTCAAATGAAAAGATGAAAAATATTATTGGTGGTAGTTTAGCGGGAACAGCAGAAGCAATCATTACGTGGCCTTTTGAAAATTTAAAAACTCAGATGCAATTTCAGGGTAGTAATCAGACTATTCGCCAAACTGCTGCCAATATTTATAAATCAGGTGGACTAATTTCATTCTATCGTGGGCTAACACCGGTCCTTTTTTTTAATATTCCGAAAGTTATTTCCAGATTTTATGCATATGATTACGCCAAAAATTATTTACAGAAAAATAATATCACTGGAAATACTAATATAATTACATCTGGATTATTTGCCGGTTTTGTAGAATCTACACTCGTGACGGTTCCTTCTGAAACAATAAAAACAAAAATGATAAAAAACCCGAAATTATCTATTAAAAATATTATTAAACAAGAATGGCTCTATGGACTATATCAGGGGTACACACCAACTCTTTTGCGTCAATCATTAAATCAAGCTAGTCGCTTTTTATTCTATCAACATTATAAAGATTATATTATTCAAAAAAATAAAAAATTTAGCTCATATCATTCTCTTCAAGGGGGTGTTTTCGCTGGTATTTTTTCAGTAATAATATCTACACCTGCAGATGTTCTAAAAACTCAAATGCAAGAAGGAAAGAAGGAAAGAATCCTCACAATAATAAAAAACATTTATAAAACCTCCGGAATCAGCGGATTCTGGAGAGGAAGTTTAGCAAGAATGCTACGCGTTGCTCCTGGACAAGGAGTAATGTTTTTTACATATGAAGGAGTCAGTAATATCATAGATAAATTAAAATATTCAATAAAATAATGTATAAATATATTGTTAGCTCATTAATAATAGTTATTTTACTAGTAGTATATTTCATTTTATTATCAAAAGGCGTCACCCAAATTTACGAGGGTTTCTTCTCAGAGAAATTTTCAGAAGGTGCCTGTCGAGACTGTAATCGAATTGGAAAAAAAGGAATGAATCAATGCCTAAGTTGCAATAATTGTGGCTGGTGTATTGATCCAAATGGCTATGGAAGCTGTGTGCTTGGAAATTCAGATGGACCACTTTTTGCGGAATGTGCCCAATATATGTATAATGGGGGAATTCCAGTTGCTACTGGAAATCCATATATTGGCAATACGTTTTACAATGACAATCAGCCTCTTGAAAGTGCCAGAAGATGGCGTGCTATTGGCAACATCCGATAAATTCTTCTATACACTTTGTCAATGAATTTGGATTGTAACAATTTGAATAATTTAATTTATTATCCGCCGAAAATTTTACAAATGGAATACCTCCAAATGTTATGCTACTAATCAAAAAGAAAAATTTTGGAGTCTCCGCATTTGGAACTATTCTTATATATTTTTCAAAATATTCAACCCCTTCTTTTTCACCCAGTAAATATTTTTTACTGGTATCCATTTTAGATACACAATATATTTCGTAGTTATGCTTATTTTGAATAATATATTCTGCATCTTCACGAACAGAAAAGCAGTCTATCCCAGATACACTTTCATTCCCATTTTTTAAAATAATTATATATTTTTCATAACCGTTGGCAAAATGATTTGGTGTTGGTGTTGAATATTGTAATTCTAATTTTTTACCTAAAGGAGTAAAAGGATATTCATCGCATAAATAATTATTGATTTTATATCCAATTAATTCTAGAATATTTGCAGTCAATTTAGTGAAAACATTGATATCTGTATCACTATCACTTAATAACTCATATTTTAGAGCAGGTAGTATACCACTAAGTTTCCCATTTTTTACAATCGGTAAATTATATGATGAATAATGTGATCTATCTTTTGTCATAGGTAATTCCTCTAATTCATGATTATTATAAATATCGCGATAAACCCCAAGAATTTTTTTATCAGACAAAATATTTCTTGGGAATAATTCCCAATATCCAAATCCCAAACAATGGATCATTTCGTGAAATAATGTTTGGAATAATCTTATATTTATTTTATTCTTTTTATCTTTTGATAAGAATTTATTGTTAATATGCATAATTGCCTTTGAAGGCAAAATACTATTAGTCTTTTCATTTTTCATATATTTATAAATCATAGCCGACCCAAGCTCATTTTTTTCCATATCATTAACAAAAACTATTATATCAATTGTATAATGAGAATCCCGAAAATCTTTGTGTTCAATCACCAATCTTTCAATAAATTTTTTTAATATTATGAACATTTGATAATGAAATAATTGGAGAAGTTCTCTTCCATCCATAAAAATAAATTGAAAACTGATGTTTCCATTCTCTGATTTCAATGCACATTCTTCAATTATTCTTAATAATAACTCGTTTTTTTTTGTAAAATCTTTTTTTCGTATTTTATCGATATTCTTTATAAAAAGTAGCTGTTTTTCATATGGTATATTTAAAACTTTTTGTTCTTTAACATCTGATTTTTCGGTATCATTTTTACTTTCAATTGTATCTATATATTTTATAATTGCATTTAAATTAACCATAAATTTTGATTTTTTATCTCTATTTACTATTATTAAGCGACAACCTACTGGAAATTTAATATTTTCAAAATTATTATTTTGTTCTTCTTTTAAATCCATAAAATAGTATGTTTCTTCAATATAGACATGAATACCAATAATATATTTATTGATTTCATTAATAAAATTTTCTAATTTTAAAGATTCAATTAATTCTAGATATAACTTTTCATTTGGCTCTAATTCAATTAATAGGGAATTCATAATCATAATATATTTTTTTATTTGTAAAAATTCCCGTATTTTTATATTCTTGAAGTTATGTATTCTTTAAAAATAAATAATAATGACTTCCCAATTAAAATAAAACTATTCAGAAATATAATATTATTATATCAAGATGAATTTCTCCAAACTGAATCTACTAAAATAGATATAAATTCAAATAATAAAATTGAAATTATGAAAGATAATAATATCATTAAACAATACACTCTATGTCCAATTATTGAAAATTTCAAAGAAATATTTTATCGTATGAAAAACAATGAAATATATTGCAATGTAGATATATATGAAGAGTTAATCCCATTCAAATATATTATAAAAAAAATTGATAATAATCTGTATTATGAATCATTCTCATTTTTATTCAATAGCAGCATCGAAAAATAGCTCACAGGTAAACCATATTTTAGCCCTGTATCAATTTTCTGGATCGTTGAATCACATAATCCAAATTTTTCCATTAGCTTCATTAGCCCATTCTTTTCTTCATTATTAGATATTCTGTATAAATCAATTAAAACGTAGATAATTAGTAGATATTTCAAATATTTTGTATTTCCATTTCCTAATATTTCAGTGGCTTTTTCCTTAAATTCTCTAAATTTCAGATTTTCTTCGTATTTTTGAATTGGAATTTGAAGAGATGCTATCTCTTTTTCACTTAATTTGTGAATTTTCATATATTATAAAATAGAAATGAAATAAAAAAAATCCGCTTTTATCCTTTTAAATATGTAAAAATTAATAAAGCTAATGAAGCAATATTTATACTTTTACTTCCCATTTTACGAATACTTATCGCATTTTTCTCAGATATTCCAAATAAACTCAAAATAGATTCTATGCCACTCACATCAGTAATTCCTTTATATACATTATCCATTTGAAATAATAAAATTAAGCACGTTATTTGTTTTATTAGTTTTTTTTTCTTTTCTTCCGTCAAATCATTATTAATTTTTTTCTTAATATCACTGACAAAATCATCGAATTTATTGTATAAGTCTCGCTTAATCACATCCTGTAAATTAATATTTTTAGAAGCCATACTTATATACTACATAATTTTAAATTCTTTTCGACGGCGATTTAAATATTGGATCCTTTTTTTTATGTTATTCTTTTTTGTGATTCTATCACCTTCTAGCCGAATGTAATATAAATTCTCATAAATATGCCCATAGAAATTTCCATCACAAGGTGTGTAATTCAGCCAATACCAAAAATTATCAAATTTATATTCTCCATATTTTTTAAAATAAGCTCTATCTAATAGCTCTAAATCCCCGCTATGTCTTGTATTCTCATCATACATTCCATATTTCATAAAAAAATCTTTTCCACACATAAATGTTGCCATAGTTACGCGAACAGGACTCACTTCACTAACTAATTCGTGTATATATTGTCCATTTGCCAAAATAAACTCGAATCCCCCGCGAATTATATGATCGACTGATTTATCAATACGTATATTATCGCTAATATCATCTGCATCTTGTATTGTAATAAAATCTCCTCTACTCTCTTTTATTCCTTTATTTCTTGAAAAATAGACTCCCTTATTTTCCCCATTTTTTATATATTTTATCTGGGGATATTTCTCCATCATTTTTAAAATTATATTTTCAGTATTATCTGTTGATCCATCATTTACAATTATTAATTCTATATTCTTATAAGTCTGCTTAATAATAGATTTCACAGCAGTTTTCAAAGTTTTCTCACCCTGATAAACTGGCAAAATAACACTTACACAAGGAAAAAATGATAGCCCCACTGGAATTTTTTTTACTTCTAATTGGAGGTTTTCCAGAATAATCCTGTAAAAATATTCCTCGGATGCAACACAGCATTTTTTAGAAACTTCTTTCCCGTCGTAAAATTGGCTCCAATCTGTTAGAAAATGATGTTTTCCCGAAGAATACTCTATACACGCCATATTATTAAAAACTATTCCACTAATCATTTTTATATATCAACAAAATCGGAACTGAAATTCTCCTCTTCTGAAGACTCACCCAGTTCAATTTCGATTTCTCTAGATTGGCGTATTTTCCTTAATCGCTCTTTATTATTTTCCAGGAAAATTGCTTCGTCTTCTAGTATTCGTCGTTTCAGAGGAATATTATTATAAGTGTCGCACTTTGTTTTTAGAATATTTAATATATCTAAATGCCCCTCAATATAGCATTTGTTCGCTTTTGTAAATGCAAAATTTTTAAAATTACTCATCGCCAAATAGAATGATATTAAAAAACTGATCATATGAAACTTCAAAATATATCCCCGTTGATTTAAGAAATCCATAATCAAGCGGATATCCCCTGAAAAATAAATAGCATCCATATCCATTCGTTTATCCATGAATTCAATAAATTCCTCTTCAACTTCATCCACCGATTTCTCCAAATTTGTAATATTTTTCATAAAGAATGGTGCCAATATGCGGGGTTGTCTTGATTCAAAACCCTCCCATATTTTCCTATAATGGTCGAAATACTTGCGATTATCAATTATGATTCCTAAGTCGTAAATAATGAGTTTTCCTTCAAGAATTTTCCAATTCCCTTTGTGTAAGTCTGCGTGACAGAAATTCCGCAATAAAATGGATTCCCGAATGAATAGCCAGAATTTAACCATAACTTCCCAATGCTCATCTTTTTCGCTTTTCTCATAAAAAACATCAACCCGCTCACCTTCAATAAATTCCATCACAATAATATCCTCTTCCGCGCCAAATTTTGTGGGAAAATGCACATACTTTGCATTCCTAAATTTCCCCTCCAATCTTTTCAAATTTTTGTATTCCTTTTTAAAATCAGTTTGGTGCAAAAGGTATTCTTCTAAGCCATCAATATCAAAACGCAAAATAGACCTTGGGATATAGCGGATATACCAACAGAGCTTTAAAATATTTTCCCGGATACAGGGGTGGCGGATTTTTATAGCAACTCTTTGCCCTGTTTTTAAAACTGCATCATATACTTGCCCAATACTTCCACTTGCTATTGGTGTTTCGTCAAAGGACTGAAAAACATTCTCCAATGAGTCCTCATAGAATCTTTCAATAATTTCACGTGATATTTCAAAATCATGGGAAGGGCAATTTTCGTAGAATTTTGATAATTCCTGTATAAGATAATTCCCAGCCAAGTCATATTGGAACTCCAGGCGCGAACATATCCACTGACTTAATTTCCAGAATACATTTCCACCTTGTTTAATATGATATAGGATACAATCCGCCAAATAGTGGTTCTCGCGCTTAAATGTTCGCAAATACAAAAAGTATGCGCTGAAATCCGCAAATAATTTTATAATAGTTCCTAACATTATTATAATAATACAAAAAAAATGATTTAAAAAACGATTAATTATCACAAATATACCCATAAAAATGGACAATTTTAACTATGAGGCTTTACTCAAGGATTCTCTGAAAATGAATATTATTTCTCAGATTGAGTCAGGAAACCCCTACATTGATGCAGTTATGCGAATGATTATGCTTACAATTCTTACAGCTATTACAGGAAAATTTATTGGATTAGTGACTGAATGGAGAATGCCGAGTATGAACATCGGCAGAAAAATATATTTTTGGTGGAAAAAACCAAAATGCATTGTTATCACTGGAAACATTTTCCGTGAATTCCGCTTTTTACACATTAGATTCGATTTCAGCCAACGTTTTAAGGCGGTCCTTCACAAAATATTGAAATCCATGTCGACTGAAAAGAACAAGAAACTTATTCAAAAAATAAAAGAACTCCAAGTTCGTGATTCAACCCGTTTTTTTGAAAAAAAACACGAGGAGGAATTTAATTTTATTGTTGATCAAAGAGCGCCATTTGAAATTGATGCTGGAATTTTTTGTTTAGTCAATACTTATTCAAATAACATTGAGAGTGGTGACAAGAAAACAAATCTCAGCAAAGAAGAATACCAAATTGAAATATGGTCCGAACATATGAATTGCCAAGAATTACTCGAATATATTGAGAAAATCACCGACGAATATGAGCGTGAACAACGTGATAAATCAAATCGCAAAAAATACATTTTTACGTTTGATGGCAGAGACCCTGAAGTTGGTCTCAAATGGCAAGTCACAGAATTTATGAACAAGCGCACACTTGATCACGTTTTCTTTGAAGAAAAAGAAGAAGTTGTCCATTTCTTAGAGAAATTCATGAAAGAGCGTGAACTCTATGAAAAAATAGGAAAGCCCTATCAAATAGGTATCCTCTTAGAGGGTGAACCTGGATGTGGCAAAACTTCATTCATTGTTGCCCTTGCCAATTATTTCAACCGTAGCATCAAAGACTGTCAATTCAACCGTATGAAGACCATTGATGACTTAGAGAGCTGTATTCAATGTATCGGATATGATAACAAGGATATGAGCATTGACAAAGTCATCATGGTCGCCGAAGATTTCGATTGCATGACAAATGTGGCAAAATCAAGGAAATTAATTGAAAAAGAAGGTGAAGAATCCATCATGAAAGCCCAAAAGAAGAATGATGAATTCCAAAAGAATATGGCGAGTTTTCAATCAGAGGAAGCAAAGGCTATTTTATGCGCAATTGCCAGTCAAGATGATATGACAGCTCCACATGTCGTCCTTCCAAAGCCGGATCCATCCAAAAGTCGCGACATAACACTCTCCAGTGTTCTCAACATTATGGATGGAATCAACAATCAACCTGGACGCATCATTATTTTCACTACGAACCACCCAGAAACCCTTGACGAGGCTTTCCTCAGACCAGGTCGCATTGATTTGAGAATCAAATTCGGGCGACCATCTAGAAAAGTGATGTATCAAATCATCAAGAATTGGTATAAAGCCCATGATGAGTTTTACCCCGGGAGGAATCTTGTTTCCCAATTTGAAGAAAAATGGGAAAAATACTATGACCGCCTCCAGGACCAAAAATTCCGCCCATGCGATATCACCAATATTTTACAGAAATATGGTGATAATATGGAGCGAACCTTTATTGAGTTTTTGAAGAACTAAATTTCCTCTTCATCATGAATGACACTGGTCTTCTCTTCTTCGAAATACTTTTCCCAACTTATTTGTGCCAATAGAATACCATTCTTGCGCAGTAATTTGAATTCAAAACCGAAATCTTTAAAGAAAGCCTCCAAACGCAAGAATGGTGGGTCCAATTGCATTTTTTCATATAATTCATTTTTTATAAAAAATAAATCACTCTCTTCCGGTTTGTTGAAAAAAAACAAATTGGCAAAATTCTTTCCTTTAAGGGCACAATTGCGCGCTTTCATCTTCCAATTGTAGATGACTTGTCCAAAAACACTGTTCAATTGGGTCTCCAATTCCAGCTTTTTTGAAATAAGTTGCCTTTCAATTTTCAGATCCATCTGTTTGCGGTATGCATAGGTGGTCTGCAGGATTTCATCTAAAAAATATCTGTTCGATTCTTTTTTTTCATTTCTTAAATTATTATTATACATTAAAGATTATAATACTACATTATTCCTATTTTTCCGCAACTCTATGAAATAATTTTTAATGGGCTTCTTCATCTTTATAATATTCAAAATTTCCAGAATGTCTTTGCCATAATGGTTTTCCAGAGTTGCCACTAAATCATCTATACAATCATCGATTGGAGACAGCCAAACTTCTTTATCTTCCTGCCCATCCAATTCCTGCTCTAAATAAAAACGCAATTCCACCTGATAATGCAGTGAATCTGCTGGGATACGATCCTTATGAAGTCTATTTTTAATCAATTCAATCTTTGCTAGGATCATGTCCGACATCGAAGGAGAAAATTTAACATCATCGTAGAAGCTTGCTAAAGAGCAAACATAAGCCTCTATTTTCCCGGAAAAGCAGACATTCTTAGTCCGCTGAATTTCCCCCTCCAAGATATGAACAATGGAATCTCTGTATTGATGTTGTATGATTCGCTGATAAATATATGGGAAAAGCTCCGCCAAAGTATATTTCCGCCCTTTTAGTCCTATTTCTCCAATATTGGAGTTCATAAGAATCGTATGGCTGTCCTCCAATTTGAATTTATCCAGGAGACCTAAACAAGAATCCTCAAATGAAACTTCTGGGACGGGGTCTTCTAGTATATTTTCCATACTGACAATAATGTCATTCCTAATTTTCACATTATGAGCGTTTTGAGAATCCTTATAAACTGTTTGCACCTCCTCATAATTCTGACTGTATAATTTCTGCAGAAAACTTGTCTCTATTTGCTGTTCTTCTTGGTGTGATTTGTGGAATTGAACATCAATCCATTTCAATAATTCGAATGACAGTTCAATTTTGTCGTTCTTTTCGTAATTGAGCCTCTCCAATTCCACACAATCCATGAGATTGTCCGCAATAATTTCCATATAGTTTGAGCTAACATCTAGTAGTTTGAGACTCTTTGGATAATTAGGCAGTATTTTTAGTTTATTATCACTAATGTCAAATTCCTCTAATCCTTCCGGTAATTCGGGGATGCTTTCTATGCGATTATCTCGCAATCTTATGACTTTTAGCCCAAGTGGAAATATATTGCCATCTATGGATTTCAACTGATTGCTACTAAGATCCAAAAATTGCAGATTTTCCCTAAGCCTGTCAAATTTGAATAAATGAATGCGATTATGTGCAAGGTTCAGTTTTTGTAGATTGGGCAATTCTTGATCGAACCACTTTATGGTATTGTGGGATGCATTCACGACCTGAATATTTTGTGGTAATTTAGGAATATATTTGATTGTGTTATTGCTTATATTAAGGGCAATCACAGATGTTGGGATTTTGTCCGGCATAAAGTCCAATTTATTGAAACTAAAATTCAGGATTTGAAGATCTTTGGGCAAAAGATAATCATGGGAACTGCCCTTGTAAAATGCGTAGATGGAATTATAGCTAGCATCGAATGATATTATCCAATCGGGCAAATAAAAAATATTGTCATTAAAATCTTCATCTAACCAAGACAACTCAGACAAGTTGCAATAATGGAAATTCACAATAATATTATTTTTCTGGATTACATTGGGATTCGGTAAAAAATTATCATATAATTTAAAAGTGTATTCTTTCATATTCTACGAAATTAAAATATTTCATAAAATAAAACGAAATGATTGGAAGAATAATCTTTTTCATATTTCTAATCCTGCAGCCTTTCATTGGAAATGCTATAACGAGCCGGCTATTTTCAGGAAATCTTAATACTAAAAATAGGACTTGGTATTCCAAATTGAAACAATCTCCCCTAACTCCTCCACCAATTGTTTTCCCAATAGTCTGGACTATTTTGTATATACTCCTCGGATTATCCGCCGTATTTTTCTTAAGAGGACAAGCATTGATGCCCAATTTGGTGTCGTATATTGCCCCATATGAGGCGCAAATGTTGCTAAATTTTGCTTGGAGTGTTGTATTTTTTGGTCTCCAGAAGCCGAAGGCTTCACTTATTATAATTTTCGCCATGATTGCGCTGACGGCATATTTATTGTGGGTTAGTTGGGGCAAGAAGAGGACTATTGCATTCTGGATGTTATTACCCTACTTCTTGTGGATATTGTTTGCTATGTATTTGAATTTCTATATTGTTATAAAGAATAAGGATAAATCCTCTTAAATTTTATTTTTTGATTGATTCATTCCATAATCGGTGGACTTCTTCCTGATATTTGTGTTTGTTATAGAGCCAATCACTGGCAGCCACGGAATTTAATGGGCTGGATGGGTTGGGCTCATTCAACAATGAACAAATACTTAGCATCATTTTCGCAAGGGAAAGAGTAGGTGCCCATTCACTTTTGAGAATATCAAGACAAATATCACCTGATGCATTCACATTTGGGTGATAAATTTTGGGTCCAACAAAGCGCACATAAGGTGCTTTCATTGGGTAATCAGTGCCAATTTTGACTTCAAGCTCATATTTCAAGCCAGCGTAGGGAGTTCCCACGGGACCAATAATAGATCCATGAAAATTTTGAATATTTGATTCACTAGGAAACAATGTGATTCCTTCTTTATTCAATTCTTGTGGATTTTCCACAAGGTCTTTAATTTCTTTTTGAATACGTTTCGCCCACATTTTTGAATTCTTTGTAGTATTACTTAGATTTAAATTTATTTTATTCAATTTTTTTTACTGAAAAAATGAATTTAAAGAATTCATAATTATATATATAAAAAATGGAAAATCCAACGATATGGGGGCATAATTGCTCCTGGTATCACCACATATTTAATTTTTTTATTTTGAATACATTATCTATAATAAGCAGAATTATATTATTTGCCCTTGATTGGAGTATATATTACAATAGGATGTATTTTTCCACAAGATATAAAAATATCATTCGCCCAACCAATAACCTAAAGAATATTATGGAAAAACACAAAAATTTGGTTTGCGTTGCCAGTCATACATCCATTTGGGATAGTATTATCATTGTTTTATATATTTTCTGTGAAAAAATACCAACGATGGGCGCCGCAAAATATGAACTATTTTGGGGTCCATTCGGATATTTTTTACGCTACATCGGATTCATCCCGATTTATTGGGATAGGAAGATGGATACCACAACTCAGATTGTTGAATTTATTGAGAGAAACAATACCAAAAACAACCGGAATCTATTTCTAGGAATATTTCCAGAGGGAAGCCGCTGGAAGGATCGCTGGAGGACCGGATTTTGGTATATTGCGCATAAATTGAATTGCAAAATCCTGACCATTGGACTAGATTATGAAAAGAGATATATTGTGCCATATTCTATTATTATGCCGACTGATGATGTGAATAATGACATCAATGTTGTCAAAGAACAGTTATATCCATTTATACCCTTGTATCCGGAAAATACGGATGTAGAGACCAGGTTTAATGATAAGCGAAATTTATGCGTTACGAAGAGCGGGAATGTTATGGATATTCCTAGAAAAACTGGCGATGATCATGAAATAGTATTAGCTCCATATAATTCAGAGCGAATCCAAAATTTTTTTTTGATTTTTTTAATTTTTTTTTTAATTTTGCTAATTTTAAATATACAATATACCGAGCATACACTGCTATACGATTTATATTGAGACTATCCGTCAAATTGTTATCTATTCTAGCAGAAATTTATGTTAAAATGTGTTCTTTTTTATAATATTTGATGATTTATTTGTATTCTTAATTTTTTTTCAGGAAACAACCATACATATTGTGCATTTTTTTAGCAAATTGCGAATGAACATATCGCTTTAAGGTGCGATTCCTCCAAAGATAAGGACGTGACAGCTTCCATGAAATAACCATTGCCAGATTATGCATAATTGCCATCTGACGAGGCTGATGGTACACCATCCGGTTTTCTCGATATTGAGCATTTCTCTCAGTGCTCAAAATCATGTTTGCCAACAAAAACTTATACTGATTCAAATGTTGCTGTCTGAATAAAAGGTTGCTGGTAAGAAAAAATCTCCACCCCATGGTATCCAATTGAAACTTCCAGACTATTTTGGAGAAGTCAAATTTTCGTTTTGCTAGAAGAATCCAATAACTAAAATCCCTTAGACCGGAACCAGCTAACAAGTATTGGTTGTAGTCGGATACATCAATTGGATTTGTTGGGAAAAATTGTCTATTCTTTGGAGGAAAGATAATTTTTTTGCACCATTTACATTTTCGATTCATTGTCTCAACACTGAATTTGGAATGACATATGGCGCACCTATTGCAAATTATTGCATCACAATGTGGACACATGTGGCAATTTTTAGGTTCTTCAAGTCCTTGGTTTGGACCCCAACCCCAGAATTTGTGATCATTGCAACACGCACACATAATATATGAAAAAAGCCCAAAAGGACTAGTTTCACGATTTTCCATCATTGTCACAATAGAATCAAAGGTATGAGGCTGAAAAGGGATTAGCTCTAATTTGCATGAATCCAATGTTCTTGAAGTTTTTTGTCTCGTTTCTGGTTTATAACCAGGGACTTGAAAATCCCAAACATATTCAAATTCTTGACTTTCTGCGGACATTTATTCCAGATAAATATGCAGATAATGAAAATTAAATGAATCAATTTTTTTATTTTGAAACAATCCGCCCGATTGTTCCATCTTCTAGCCGGACTTTGTGACCTCTTGTATGCTTTTTTGCCTTAGTTAGAACATCTTTGACGACTCCAATTTTAGTAATTTTTTTATTGTAAGGTTTAATTATTATTTCAACAATATCACCTTTTTTTGGAGGCATTGGTGCAGGCTTTTTCTCCATATTATACTCTTATTTTTATAATAATTTTTCCAATTGTTGTTTTATTTCTTGGTCTATATCTTCCGGGAATATAACATCAAATTGGATATGCAGATTTCCTCTATCTTTATTCTTACTTTTCGAAATGGGCATGCCCTCATTTTGAATTGTGCGCTTCATATTTGGAGTCGTAATTCCTTTTAAAGGAATTTTTCTTTTGACGCCGTCTAAATGCTGTATCTCAAAATGCCCACCACATAGGGCTTGCTTCAGCGTAATTTGTGCTGTATAGGGGGAATCGTCACCATTGCGCTGGAAATTTGGATGTGGCAAAGTTTCAATGACGAATTCTATGTCATTCTGTGGGATTGTAGGGTGCAATTGGTCGCCAACTTGTTCAAAAGTTATTTTTGTCCCATCTTTCCATCCTTGTTTGACATCAAATTCTAAGATCTTTTCTTTTACAGTGGTTTCATTCATATTAATGAAAATTTTGGATTTTATTTTGAATTTCTTTAGACAGCCTGTGAATAATTCTTCTAAAGTTACTTTTACAATTTGTTGCTGGACACTGTTTTTCTTTGTTTCTTTAGGTTCGTCTTTAGGTGGTGGTGGCGGCGGTGGTCTTCTTTGCCTATGTGGCTGTGGTGGTGCCGGTGAAGTTGCTATATCATATTGTCGCCTTAGGTCCGGATTGGAAAGAACAAAATACGCTTCACATATTTTTTTGAATTTGCTTTCGGCTAATATTTTGTCATCATTTTTGTCGGGGTGCCATTGCAAGGCGAGTTTTTTGTAGGCAACTCGAATTTCATTTTGGTTGGCTTCTTTTTTAATTTCCAATATATTGTATAAATTTTCTGTTTGATTCATTATTACAATCAAACGGAATAATTTTCGTAAAAAAACTAATCAGAAAAAAATTGATGCAAAAAAAAAGATTTATTTTTTATGATTTACCTGAGAGCAGCAAGGTATCGAATGTCTTACGGACGTAATTTTAGCAGCTCTCAAGGGCTTAGTCGTGACAATCAAGACTCAAGCAACAGCACCAACAGTGCACAAAGCGAACAGGGTTCTACTCGTTCATCATCATTTGGTGGTGGATGGGGAAGACCACAACATTCTCCAGCTGCCGCTAGCGGTGGATGGGGAAGATCAAGTTTTCAACGTCCTCCAGCTGCCGCTAGCGGTGGATGGGGTAGACGTCCTGCTTCTGAAGAAGCTTCAACGCAGCAGCCTCAAGAGCCTCAATGTGAACAAGAAACATCGGAACAAACAGCTCCTCCAGAGGGGTATGATTGCAAATTTCTCATGTATTCTTTTAACAACAAGTTTGAGATTCCAAAAAACTTGTCCCAAGATGAACTGCTGATTTTTGATCAAGTTGTGCAAAGATACATCACTGGCAATCCACTCCGATACGGTCAAAAACTCAAAGATGCCATTGACAGAGCCCTTCTCAAAATTCATGAGGAACTTCAGTTGAAGCTGAGGCGAACGATTCCTGAAAAGGATAGGGGCCCTCGCGCTCTAACAATGCAGGAAGAGTTCGTCCAAGAGTTGACTAAGACTTTGTCCTCTTACGGTCATACATCTCCAGAACATGTGAAGAAGTTTGTAGCAGAATACATGAGCAAGCCTTACTCGCAGCTTGAATTTCCTGGTTCACTTGATAAAGACACTGGGCGCCCATTGTGTCTTAGGTCTTCACAGGCTTTTACGGATCAGCATATGGATCATGCGATCAACAGCTATTTCAAGTCGCTCGATCTTAGATCAATTCTACAAACCCGATTTGGATTTGTTGATGGCGTGATGCCTGAATATCGTCAGCTTCCATCTTCTTTTCGAAAGTTGATCAATTTTGCAAAAAGTGAGAATGGACGGATTGTGAATGGCTTTGTTATGGTGATTCCACCGAAATTTAGTTTACTTAGAACTAAATTGCAGGAAGCCCTCATCACTTCAAGTTGCCAGTCAAACTCGGTACAAATTTTCTCACTGACTTCAAGTGGTCTTCCAAATACAGGAGATATTTGTCTGGTAATTCCAGATGAAATTTATATCCAGACAAAGTCTGACAAGGAGATGTCAAATGACCGTATAATGACAAAGAAGCCAGGGATGTCCCAGTACAGAACAAATGGACCGAAAGGATGTATTCTTGTGGGCATGGATCAAGTTCTAGATTGGAAGCTACATGGTATTCAATGCACATTCAACGGTGCAAACATGCAGCTTCCAATGGAAAAGTTTTGCACTATCTTATGCACTCATTCGGGAGCAATTCCTTTGTTTGTTAAGGATGACTCAAAGATCACCATTTCCAAAGAACAACAAGAGCAGGACCACAGTCCTATTCATCAAGAACACTCATCTGCTGGAGGTGGCTGGGGAGCAGCTGCTCCGAAGTAATTTCAGATCCGGGTAAAACCCCCAATTTTTATAAATTTTCCCATAAAAATATATTTTGTCCAATAATAGTATGAACATTAATTCAACGAATCAAGAAAAAATAAAATATGCAGAATACGGAACACCGCACACTATTCGCGCCCAAATGCTAAAAACTATCCCGCTTTCATTTTGGAAGAATAAATCCAATAAAATATTCGAGCCCGCTGTTGGAAAAGGTGGATTTATCGTAGATATGATAAAAATTCTTAGGCAATATTTTACATATAAGCATATTGTTGAAAATATCCTTTATTTCGCCGATATTAATGCCGCAAATATCCGGAAACTTAAAAAGCTTTTGGATCCCACAGGTATTTATAAATTAAATGCGTATATAGGGGATTCCCTTACACTTCCAATTGGCGTCCAATTCAATTTAGTAGTCGGCAATCCTCCCTATAATATCAGTGGCAAAAAAGGCGTCGGTTCCACGCTTTACCAGCATTTTATCCGCGTCGCCCTAACAAAATGGCTGCTACCAAAAGGCTACCTACTTTACGTGACGCCTCCTTCATGGCGAAAGCCTAATCCACCAAATTCCATAAATTCGGGGCTGTGGGAATTGATGACACGAGACAACCAAATGGTTTTCCTTGAAATCCACGACATGAATGATGGGCTCA
>Ga0194124_10000520_pt1 | contig 57949 bp, 56 predicted proteins | sample TA2KigCas0mmetaG_FD_148605 | JGI IMG/M metagenome (GOLD analysis project Ga0194124, IMG submission 148605) | Freshwater microbial communities from Lake Tanganyika, Tanzania - TA2015031 Kigoma Deep Cast 0m | ecosystem: Environmental > Aquatic > Freshwater > Lake | place: Tanzania: Lake...
GTAAAGCTTTTTTCCCGACAGGTGTCGTTGGCCTGTTTGTTGCTACCCCTTAGGCAACAGACATTACCTACGACGGGCAACCGACACCATGACACCCTCTTTATCTTCCGGTCTTAACTGGATTGGCCTGGCCAGCAGCTTTCTGCTGGTCCTGGGCCTTTTGGCTCTGCTGCTCTTTGCCCTAAAGCGCATGCAGGGTATGTCACTTACAGCAGGTGGCCAGCGTCAGATTCAGCAGCTAGAGAGCCTTTCTGCCGGAACGCGACAGAAAATCGTGCTGCTGCGGGTCAAGGACCGCGAGATTCTCGTGGGCGTATCGGCAACACAGATTACCGCGCTGGCCGAATGGACTGACCCTGTAACCGGCGAGACTGCAGTGCTGCCAAAGGCCTCGCCGTATGGCTTGGCACCGCGCGCCAGTACACCGCCTTCGGCCGCTTCTCCTCAGACCGGGGGGTCTGCCCCTGCCGGCGCCCTGTCGTTTGCGGCAGTGCTCGAGCATGCCCGCATGCCCAATGGGCTGGTGCGGTTCTTTAAGCGAAGGGCCTGAGCCATGCAGATGCTCTTAAGACTGCATAGGGCTTTTGTTGCTCTCGGATTTGCAGCAATGCCATCTTGGGTATTCGCCCAGGGATTACCAGCGATTACGGTAGAAGGGGGGCGCTATAGCCTGACGCTTGAGCTCTTAGCACTGCTCACTGTTCTTACCCTGATTCCGTCGCTGGTGCTGATGATGACCTCGTTTGTACGGATCATCATCGTCATGTCGATTCTTCGGCAGGCGCTTGGCACCGGTAGTACCCCGCCCAATCAGGTGCTGGTGGGGCTGTCTCTTTTTCTTACTATCTTCATTATGTCTCCCATCCTCACCCAGGTCTGGGAGACAGGCATTCAGCCGTATCTGGCCCAGACCATGCCTTTTGATCAGGCGCTTGCCAATGTGCGCGCCCCGATTCATGCCTTCATGATGAGCCAGACCCGAGAGGATGACCTGGCACTCTTTTTAGAGATTGCCCGTCAGGAGATAACCGGTGGCCCAGAGACCGTGCCTTTTGCCACGCTGGTCCCGGCCTTTCTCACCTCAGAACTCAAGAGCGCCTTCACCATCGGGTTTCTGATCTATATCCCATTTGTTGTGCTCGACCTTGTGGTTGCCAGTGTGTTGATGTCTATGGGGATGATGATGATCTCGCCCATGATGATCTCGATGCCCTTCAAGCTCATGCTCTTTGTCCTTGTCGATGGTTGGAGCCTAATCATGGGCTCAATGGCGGCAAGCTTTGTGAACCCGTAGACCGAAGGAGTCTTTGTATGGACATCTCCAGTGTTGTAGACCTAGCCCGACATACGCTTTTTATTACCATGCTGGTGTCCTTGCCCTTGCTTGGCATTGCCCTCGCGGTGGGACTTCTGGTGGGTATCTTTCAGGCAGCCACGTCGATTAACGAGATGACCCTGAGCTTTATTCCTAAGCTCGTTGCCATGGGTATTGCACTCTCGATTTTTGGGGGCTGGCAGATCGCCACCATTGTCGAGTTCACACGATCGGTGTTCCAGCGCATCCCGGCGCTTTTTGGCTAGCCGGGTTCGTATCGCGACTCGTACTTTGCTGCTCCCGGTGCCATGATCACTCCCGCATCGTCTCTGCTGGTTGCCGACATCGTAGACCGGTTTGTCTTTTTCCTCTGGCCCATGATCCGCATCTCTGCGCTTTTGATGATCGCGCCAGTACTCTCGATTAACGCTGTCACTGTACGCATTCGCGTGGTGCTTGCCTTTGCCCTTACCTGGCTCATCTACCCCCTGGTCGAATGGCCCGCCCTGGACCCCACTACCCCTGCTGGGCTTTTAGAGGTATTTAACCAGGTGGCCATTGGTGCCCTCATGGGCCTAATGCTGCAGGTGGCCATGGCGGCCGTGGTCGTGGGCGGCCATGCCATTGCGGCAAGTATGGGCCTGGCGATGGCCAATATGATGGACCCCAACCTGGGTAATGTTCCTGTGATTGCCCAGTTTCTGGTGATACTGGCAAGCCTTATTTTTCTGGGTCTGGGGGGCCATGCCCTGCTACTGCAACTCTTGCTTGAAAGCTTTCACCTGTTGCCGATTGGTCAGAGCCTTTTAAGCCTTGATGCCATGGGGCACCTAATTGCCTGGTCTTCTATGATGTTTGTGGGCGGTGTGCTTCTGGCGCTACCCATTCTTGTAATTCTGCTAACCGTAAATATTGGTCTTGGGGTTGTGACCAGGGCCGCCCCTACCTTAAATATATTTGCCGTAGGCTTTCCTGCCATGATTCTCGCAGGCTTTCTTATTCTCTATGCCGGCATGAACTCGATTGCCGCGCGGATGCAGTGGCTCTGGATGTCGGCGTTTGAGCAGATTCGTATGATTCTGGGGCTACAGTAAATGGCGGACCAAGACTCAGACCTCGAAAAGACCGAAGACCCAACCGCCAGAAAATTAGAAAAGGCGCGTGAGGAGGGGCAGATTGCCCGATCCAAAGAACTTCCTGCCGCAGCGGAACTGGTTCTGGTGCTGGTCGTGCTGCTTCTGGCCGGGGCATGGTTTCTTGGTCAGACCACGGACAATTTCTCGGCCAGCTTTAACTTCGATTTTCGGGCGCTTGACACACCCAGCCTGTTGCCCGGCATCCTTGCCCGGGCGATGTTCTATGGCTTTTTGGTTATAGCCCCAATTTTCATCGTCAGTTTTATTGTGGCCATCGTCTCGTCGAGCGTTACCGGTGGGTTTAACTTTACCTGGAAGGGGCTGGAGCCCAAGTTTAATAAGCTCAACCCGATTTCAGGAATAAAAAGGATGGTGAGCCTTAATGCCTTGGTGGAGCTTACCAAGGCTATTCTGAAGTTTGGCCTTGTGGCAACGGCGCTGTACTTCACGATCTTGCTGCAGATTCACGACTTTATGACCCTTGCGGACATGGACCTGCGGCCCGCGCTTACCCGGTCGGCCGAGCTTATCGGTATTTCTGCCCTTATTGTTGCCTGCACGCTTGTCTTGATCGCCATGATCGATGTGCCCTATCAGAAGCACCAGTTCAATGAGCGCATGAAAATGACCAAGCAGGAGGTCAAGGATGAGATGAAGGACATTGAGGGTAATCCGGAGATCAAGCGCAAGATCCGCCAGCGTCAGATGGAAATGGCCGCAGGCCGGATGATGCAAAAGGTAAAGGACGCCGACGTGGTCATTACCAACCCAGAGCACTTTTCGGTCGCTTTGGCGTACGATCCGAATGGTGATGAAGCACCAATCGTTCTGGCCATGGGCACCGATGCCATCGCCTTTCGCATTCGCGAAGAGGCAGCCAAGCATGGCGTGGAGATCTTTGCCGCACCTCCCCTGGCGCGGGCCCTGTACTTCACCTCACAGATTGACCAGCCGATCCACCATGAGTTGTACTATGCCGTAGCCCAGGTGATTGCCTACGTCTTTAACATGAACACTGCCAGCGCCGATGGATCTGTACCGCAGAAGCCGCATCCAGAGGTTCCGGAGTCGATGCAGTTCGATGTCAACGGTAAGCCCGAAAAGGTCCATTAATCTCCGTCTGAGGATGTCTTGACTACCGAAAGCCCCAGCTTCTCTCTGCCGCCATCTGCCGATATTTTTCTGCGCCCCAGCGATGAGGCGCGCTTAAAGCACTTGGTAAATGCCATTGCGGAGGATTCGAGCAGCGTGGCCTTAGTGTCAGAGAGCGACGCGCTGCTCGACCACTACGGCCGCATTCTGGCTGATGCCCTGCGCTATACCGCCAAGCTCGCGGTAGAGATCTATTCCCCCGATAGTACTGATGCCCTGATCGACCGGTTTAACCGAATTCTGGCGAGCATGTCCGTGTCTGAGGCACTCAAGCCTCAGGGTTCCACCGCGCCAGCCAGGCTGCTGCTGGTCTACGATGGCCGTGCCACCGGCATACGCGAGATGCAGCTGCTTGCCCGACTTCTCAAAGACTTTCCGGGTGCGAACACCCGGGTTGCCTTACTACTGCATACACACCCTGAGGCTGGAAAGAAAGTAGAGGCCTTCGGCAGGCGGATGATCCGATGGGACGTGCTTGGGCCCACGGCTGATGAGGCAAAGGCGCTACGAGAGCGGGCCCATGCCGAGGGCCAGCTGCCCGAGGCTGAAGCTCTTCTTGCCTATATTGGTAGCCAGGATGAGGCAAGTCGTACGCTGCAGGAAACACTAGAAGTGCTGGCCCGTGCCGAAGAAGCCCTGGCAGATCCCACGCCTTCGGAGGCGTCGGGTGCAGCAGGGGCTCCAGCCGCAGCTAACAATGGTTTAGCGTCAGCATCTTCCAAGGCGTCGGTACTCGCCGCGGAGACCACCCTGGCTGCGCTATCTGCCCGTTCGGCTGCCCTGCGCGAAGAGCCTGCCTTCCAAGAGTCATCGGCTGCAGCAGCCCGCATGGCTGTGGACCCAGCCATAGCCGCCGCTGCCTTATCGGCAGCACAGCCCAAAAAGCGGATGCCCACGATCCTCTGGGTGGGCCTTGCAGCCCTGGCGGCCTCGGCCCTGCTTACCCTATGGCAGCACATGGCCGATGACACGTCCAAGCGTCCGGAACTTACTAGCGCTCAGAATAAGAGTCTGGAGCCAGCACCGGAGCCCTCGGGTTCGGGAGCTAGTCTGCCAGGCGCGCCCGGAACGGCAATGCCAGGGCCTGCAGGTGCAGACGAGCCGAGCCCAGCCGCGCAAGATACCAACGGGTCTGCGCAGGGCGCGGCAACAGCGCCGTCTGGGTCGGCAGCCACCAAGGGCCTGGTAGGGCCCCTGCCCGTTCCCGAAGATTCCGATCCCGCCAGTCGGCTGGCGGCCAAGACGGCCCCTGCCGCTGCTCCGGTGACAGTGGCCCCCGCCCCCGCCCCTGTGGCAGCGGCTCCGGCCCCCGCCCCCGCCCCCGCGCCGCGGGCTACGACGACCGCGCCCACCGCAACTCCGCAGCCCGCACCACCCCCGACCGCCCGCCCAGACACCCCGCCATCGGCTGCGCAGGCCCCAGCGGGTAATGCCCCGACCGAGATCAAGTCTATTCCGGCTGGTTTTTATGTGCAGCACATGTCCTCAGGCGAGCGGGAAGTGGTTGAGGCTTTCTGGCGGCGCAATCCCAGCCTGCGGCTGGCTCGGCTGGTCGAACTTACCCGTATTGGCGCCGAGGGGCCGAACTTTATTCTGGTCTCTGGGCCCTTTCCCACAATCACCCAGGCCAGAACCTTTATGAATCGCCCTGGTCTGCCGAAAGATATGTGGGTACGTGAGGCATCGAAGATTCGCCCACTGCTTCCCAACTCGCAGTAACCTGGTTTTCGACCATGGCTGGCCGAAAACAAGCTTAAACGGAGTATTGCCATGGATGACCCTGTAGACCAGCCGTTACCTCAAGCCAGAGGCGATGGCAGCGCCCCAACGGATTCGCCTGCCCAGCCGAAGGGGCTCAAGCGACGGCTGCGCTGGAGCACGCGCGGTGGCGAGATTATTCGCTTGGGCGGGCCGCATGAGGTCTCTGTAGTCGAAGGCTCCGGCGATGCCATAGGCCGCAGGGCAACGCCGCAGAGCGAAGAGGCCCGCGAACTGGGACGAGACCGCCTGGCCTTTGGGCCAGCCGGTACTGGTTCGTTTGGAAGGGACCGGTTTGCTGGCGGCGAAACCTCCGCCAGCCCATCGTCCTCAGGTGCCCAAGGCCCCACGCTGCAGGCCGAGCCGCTACGGGACCGATTTGCAGGTGGTTCTGCCGGAGCAGGAATTACTGATCGTATGCTCGGTGCTGACCGACAGGCGCCCAATACCAGTTCTGCCGATGGCCCTGTTCTTGGTGCAGCCCATTTTAAGGACGACTTTCGGGGCGGCTTCGGAGGCTCGAGCATTCAAGACCGTAATGCCGGAGGCATGGGCAATGGCGGTATTCAAGATCGCCTTGCCGGAGGAATGGGTAATACTGGTATTGAAGACCGCCATGCAGGCGGCATGGGCAGTGGTGGCATCCAGGACCGCAATGCCGGCGGGGCTGGTGCTGGCGGCATCCAAGACCGTATGCAGGGAGGGGGGTCTGCCGATGCCTATACGGACCGATACCAGGGTGGGGCGGGTGGACCATTCGCCGAAGACCGTTATGGGGGCGGAGCAGACGGCGGCACTGACCGTGACCGCATAGACTTACCTGAGGATGTACTGGAGCCAGCAGTGCACCCCCACCGGGGCACCCGCCAGCCTTTGAGAGTAGACGAGCTGTTGCGCCAGGTGCCTAAGCCTGTTTATGAACCCGTGGAGATGTTCCGAAATATTGCGGGTTTATCGAAAAGAATGTCTGGAATTCAGACAGAAACAGCCGATATAAGAAGACGGCTGTCTCCCGCTTTGTCGGCGACGGCGCCTAATGAATTATCGAGAAAGGTAAGCCCATGGCTGAAGAGAAAGCTACCGAAGTAGCCTCCGAGCAATCGCCCACCGGGGCTGACAGCGAGTCTGCTCCCATTTCGGATGCCTTGGAACAGGCGATTGCCCAGGAGCCCATAGATCCAGAGCTCGTCGAAGAGCTCAGGGCGGCAGAGGCCGACTTTCGCGCCGCAGAAAAGGCGCACCTGGAGACGCGTCGGCAGGCTGAGCAGGCCGCAGAACAGCTGCAGCAGATTATCGCTACCGTGCTGGATGCTGCCGAAGTTGCCAACAAGGCCGCAAGCTCTGCCTCGCTTAGCCATAAGTCTTTAAGCGAAGCCACACTGAAGATTTCAAAGGGCTCAGCCCGAGGCGCAAAGATATCGGGGGCGCTTCTGGGTGCTTCCGCAATCTTTATCTTCGGTGCGGCCGGGGTCTTTGCGGCAATGAGTGTGCAGCTTGGCAGCAAGATCAACCAGGCCGACATGCTTATGGTGCGGATGGGCACCCAGCTTATTGAGTTTCGCGACAACCTTGCCCAGGTACGTTCTACCAACCAGGACATGCTGGCCATGTCTCAGCGTAACGAAGAGCTGGGCAAAACTTATCAGCAGATTGCTGCCCGGGTAGAACAGCTTGCTGCAACGATCAAGGCTCAGGACGAGGCTCAGACCAAGCGCGCCAAAGAGGACGTGGCGCGTTTTGCAGAGCTCGCCAAGCCACGGCCCATTCCGCCTAATCCGCAGATCGAGGAGCTTTTAAAGCAGGTTCGGTCGCTTGATGGTCAGATCAAGGCGCAGTCAAAGGCCCTGGCCGAAACCTCCTCCAAGCTTGGTTCGGTAACCAAAGAAGTCTCTGGCGTTACCAAGCAAGTTTCTACGGTAAATAGCGATATCAAGCAGCTGCAGACGGTAGGCAGTAACGTAAATAACCTTAAGCGTCAGCTCGAAGCCTTGATTGCACTTGAGCAACAGCGCTACCGCGAGACCATTCAAGAGGCTACCCGCAGGAATCAGTCAGAAGCCATGGTGGCCTTTCCCAAGCGCGATGCCTCGGGTGCTCCGGGCGAATCCACTGGACCCCGTCCTACGGTAGCTAACTAGAAACACCCCTCTGCTTGGCGAAGAAGTTCCAGTAAAAAGGCCCGCAACGATTAATTGCGGGCCTTTTTACTGAACACATCCTAGTTGCTTACCTGGATGCAGCATCCAGTGCTGATGGCTGGCAGTGCGGTCGCTTGTTAAGAAGATACCCAACACCGCAGATTAGTTAACCGTCTACGATGATCTCGATGCGTCGATTACGCGACCGGCCTTCGGCGGTATTGTTGGTGTCCACGGGCCGGGTGTTTGCATGGCCGCTTACGCTAATACGTGACATCTGCACCCCCGCACGGCTTGAAATATAGTCAGCAACCGCCGAAGAGCGGGCCGCGGAAAGGTCCCAGTTCGACTTAAACCGCTCGTTCATGATTACCGGCACATTGTCGGTGTGGCCCTCGATCTTCACCTGGCCGTTGCCGCTGGAGATTGTTTTTCCTACCTTTTGAAGCAGAGGCATAAATCCGGGCTGCAGGTCGGCTCGGCCGCTGACAAACGACCCTTGTTCTGCAAGCCGAATGACAATCTTCAGTCCATCGCGCATCACCTCGGCCTGACCGGCAGCAATCTCTTTGGCAAGGTCTGCCTTGATCTGTTCGAACCGATTGGCCACCTCGGCCTCGTTTGCACCACCACCGCCCGAGCCGGTTGACTTACCGTCGGGCCCTGTGGCGCCGCTGCGCGCGCCTGTCTGAGGCCCTGCCTGGCGCACCTCCACCTGGGCGGTAACCTGCGTCTGGGCCTCGGCAATCTTTGCAAAAAGCTCAATGGTTTCTTGGTTGACCACGCCCCCGGTGCTTTCGCCTTTTTGGCCCATGGCACCGGCTGATTTTTCTCCCTTATCAGCCGCGCCCGCAGACTGTTCGCCCTTCTGGCCCGAGCCTGCAGACTTTTGGCCCTGGTCTCCCGCGCCACCACCTCTGCCGGCCTCGCGGCCCTGCGGCGGGTTCATCTGCACCACGACCTTCTGGCCTTCGGCCCGCACTTCTACCAGCCCCTTGGCGACCTCTTCGGCCAGTGCCTTTTCCACTGCCTTTGCCTGTGCCTGGGTCTGAGGATCGGGCCGGGGGTCTTCAGTCTTGGACTCGGTTTTGAGCTCGACCTCTTTCTGATTATCGTCGGTAGTGTCCTGGCGAATGGTGTCAATTACCGTGGGCTGGGCCACTGCCGGCGAAAACTGCTGGGCAATGAGACTCTGGGCTTTTGGGGGTTCTACGGTGGGAATGAGCCGCTGGACACCGAAAGAATTCTTTAAGGAGCCGGAGATCTGCTTGAACTTCGGCACGTTCATCTCGGCAAAGGAGAGAATCAACACGAAGAAGGCCATGAGCAGGGTCGCCATGTCCGCAAACGTGGCCATCCAGGCCGGCGCACCCACGGGTGGGCAATCCGGGCACTCCTCGCACTTTTTCTCCTCGGGTTCATCGGCCGCAGGAGGAGGCGGCGCCTCCTCCTCGACTGGAGGCGGCGGGGGCGCAGCGGCAGCCTCACCGCCTTCGGGCGGAGCGCCCTCTGGCGGTTCGGTAGCCTCTACTTTTGCAGCTTCTTCTGCCATGGCCTGTGGCGATCCTTCTATAGAGAGCGGCAAGAATTAGCCGCCAATGGCTTCAAGCTTTGCCTGATCTTTGGGCGGAACGTACCCGGCAAGCACCGTGGGAAGCATGCGGGGATTACCGCCACTGGCAATGAACAGGATGGCCTCGATGATCAGCGCATTATTGGTGGCAAGAGAGCTGTCTAGGTTTGAGACCTTCTGGATCACTGGGATGCAGATCATGTTGGCAATCACCGCGCCATACATGGTTGTGAGCAAGGCCACCGCAAAAGCGGGGCCAATGGACTTCGGGTCACTCATGTTTCCAAGCATGATCACCAGGCCCACAAGGGTTCCGATCATGCCCATGGCCGGGCCAACCTCTTTAATCGAATCCCAAACGGTCAGGGCGGCCTTGTTACTCGCTGTGACCTGGGCAGCCTCGATCTCAAGCGCTTTTTGAATCAGCTTGGGATCGGTGCCGTCGACCATCATGCGCACGCCCTTGGCCAGGAATTTGTTTGAGATCTCCTGACCTTCGAGGGCCACCATGCCATCCTTCTTGGCAATCGTACCGAGCTCGTAGAGCTTTTCAATCAGTTGCAGAGGCGTCTCGGCCTTGTACTTGATGGTCTTCATGCCCGTGCCAATTGCGCCAATAAACTCAGGGATACTCGAGCGCGCCAACACAGTAAACGCTGTGCCCAAGACCACAATGTAGACCGAAGGCATGTCAATAAACGGGCCCGGGTCTCCACATGCCATGGCCACCATGGCAAATGCTCCCCCAAGCCCCACGATGGTTGCGATATCCATAATATTTCAAACGCTCCTTAGTAAAGAACACGGAATTGAGTCACGTATAGTACACACAGAATCGTCAAAACCGTAGAAGACTTAATGCGCGTATCTCATGCACGAACCTTGCCAAAAATGCTCGTCCTCGCCGCGCTAGGCCTCGCTGGCCTTGCTGGCCTGTCGGGCTGTTCAGACCTGCGGCAGACCCCGTCATGCACGAGCTATTTTAAAAGCGGTGACTTGGGGCATTTCAAGCTTCAAAGCCCTGAGGTGGTTCGGGATTCTCGCTCTGGGCTTCTCTGGTATCGCTGCAGCGCAGGCCAGTCCCTAATCGATGGCCGGTGTACGGGCGACCCTCTGGTGCTCGACTGGCAGGCGGCCCAAGACTTCGCAAAAGAGTTTTCCTCGGCCTCTGGCCGCACCTGGCGGGTTCCGGAATACAAAGAGATGAAGGCCTTGTCAGAAAAGGCCTGCGATAACCCGTCCTACAACCCCAATGCCTTTCCGGATCTGCCGATCGAAAACTTCTGGACCACCACAACCCAAAGGGGCTCTCCCTGGCAGGCCTGTTCCATTTATACCCATACAGGGCATGGGCACTGCCGGTCTCGACGGGTGGACCCGATGTTATTTCTGCTGGTTAGTGATCCCTAGTAGTAGAGATCGGGTCTTCGGCCTGAAACTTCAGCCCGTATTTGTTGATCTTTTCTATTAGCGTGGTGCGCTGAATGTTCAGGATCCGCGCAGTCTGTGACACATTGCCGTCCGCCTGAGTAAGCGCCTGCTCAATAAGGGCTTTTTCAATGTCAGAAATGCGTTTTTTGAGCGGAATTGCATCAAGGGCCGGTAGAGGTGATCCCTGGGCTAGGGCAATCAGGTCATCAATGGGATTGAATTCACTGGGGCTAAATTCGCTGCCGTTGGCAGAGGCCTTTGCAGTATTGTTGTTAGCTGGCCCAGGCTGCGAGACAGGTACGGCGCCATCACGGTAGACCGGGGGTGCTTTTTCGGTAGCGGCCACCTGGGCAGCTGCGCCTTCTGGCTGCAGGTCGCGCAGCCCCTTGGGCAGCATCACCTGCGGAATATCTGGGTAACAGATGCACTGGCCAGCAAAGAGCGCGCTAAACCGGGCGATTAGATTCGAGAGCTCACGGATATTGCCCGGCCAGAGATAGGACTGCAGGGCCCCGAGCAGCACCGGCGTTAACCGCACCGATCCGTGCTGGGCATGAGCATGCACCTGGGAAAAGAACTGGCACAAGGTTTCGATGTCTTCTGGCCTGTCACGCAGTGGCGGGGTAGTAAGCGGCAGCACATTGAGCCGGTAGTACAGGTCTTCCCGAAACCGGCCGGCTGCAACCTCAGCCTCCAGGTCTTTGTGGGTTGCGGCGACCACCCGGACATCGATATCGATGGGCTTACTTGAGCCCACAGGGTCGATGCTGCGCTCTTGGAGCACCCGCAGAAGCTTGACCTGCATGTCGAGCGGCAGATCGCCGATCTCGTCGAGAAACAGCGTGCCGCCCTGGGCAAGCTCAAAACGGCCCGTGCGGTCAGAGATTGCCCCGGTAAAGGCACCGCGCCGATGGCCAAAGAGCTCGCTTTCGATCAGGTCGCGGGGAATGGCACCGCAGTTTACGGGCACAAAACGTGCTTGTTTTCGGCCAGAGTGGTCATGCAGGGCACGCGCCACAAGCTCTTTGCCGGTGCCGCTTTCCCCAATGACCAAAACCGTGGCGTCGGAATGGGCGACCGACCCGATCAACCGTTTAAGGTTCAAGATCGCGGCGCTCTGCCCGATTAAAGAGTCAAGACTCACAGCGGAGACGAATATAAAGAGCGGACATGAGGCTTGAGTTTACGGGAAATAGGCGCAAAACTACTAAAGCAATGGTTTTCCATGCCGAACCCCAAACCAATCGCGTTGCTTTGTTTACTTTTCTGAAGGATGTCAGCCATGCACAAACGCCTGCAATTTACCTTGATTTCTGGTCTTGCCAGTCTGACCCTTGCGGGCTGCGCGGGAGTTCCGGTTCAAGTTACCACCCCAGCACCCACGAAAGCAGCAGAAGCGCCTAAGCCAGAGGCCGCCGAGGCGGACAAACTCCGCCCAAGCTCAAGTGGGCTCGTACAGTCCATGATCGAGCGACGCCAGTCCATGACTGCTACCGGTTATGCGGTAATTAGCGTACAGAACCATCGGCTTCCTGCCCAGCAACGCTTATTGGCGATACGCGCCTCTAAGCTTGATGCCTACCGGGCCCTCACCGAACAGGTCTATGGCCAGTACCTTGATGCCACGACTACTGTGGCCGATATGGTGGTGCAGAGCGATAGCTTCCGCGCACGCGTTGAGGGGGTTATCTACGGGGCAACCTTGGTCAGTATTACGCCTGTGGGTGACGACACCTACGAGACAACGCTGTCGCTTGATTCCAGCGTGGTTGACGATATTCGCAGCCTTTATCTGAAGCAGTTGGCCTCTGCCCGCACCCGTTAGTTCCATGACTTTGATGCGATTGCCTCCGCGTCTCGCCCTGGCGATCTTTCTCTTGAACATGGGCGTGGTTTTCAGCCCGGTTTGGGCGCAGAGTGTCAATCCTTCTGTGTCGCCAACCGGGTCTGTCTTGCTTGCCCCGCATTCCAAGGCAGGCGCCCAGTCGCTCAATCCATCTATGTCCCCGGAGGCTCGAGTGCTTCTCGCACCCCCACCCAAGGGCGCAAAGGCAGGCAAGGGACCCCAATCGGTTGGACTATCTCAGGCGCAACCGGGCCCTGCCGTGAATGCTACCGTCTCTCCAGCGGGTCGGGTACTCTTGGCGCCCGTGCCGAAGGCGGCGACACAAAGGGCAGAGTCTCAGGCCCGTGAACGTGCCCGCGCGCAGGAACGGGCCAATCGGCCGGTATCTAATCGAAAGCCTGGCTCAGCGCCATCAGCATCGCCGCGGGCAGCCCTTGGCTCCCAGGATTATGAGGCGCAGCTTGCTGCCATTCGGGCTGAACTCATCGCTGCGGCGACTCGGGCGCAGGTGCGCGTTAAGGCCATCTCGTGGCTCGATGGCCAGGGGCAGTTACACGAGGCCAATGAGTTTCGGTCTGATGCCAAGGTTCAGGGAATCCGGATAAACCGAGGTGCGGGTGATTCTCAGACGCGGGTTGAGCTAGACCAGCTCCAACCCCTAAGTGCCTCAGAGAGTTGCAGCCCGAAGTCAAGCCCCTTTAAGCGCCATGCCTATTTTTCAGTGCGCACTGAGCCAGGGGCAGGATTCTTCACTAGTGCGCAGCTCTCCGCCTTAGCAGAGTCTCTTGGCCCCGAGCTTCTTACCCTTCTGGCCGCCGATACTGGATGGGCCTTTAGTCAAAGCCCTTTTGGGGCTGGGCGCTCTCGCCCCGATTCTCTGTATGAAGAGCGTCTGCTTGGCCGGGTAGAAGACTCCGCGCCGTTTGAGCTTTCCGTGCGGCTGGTCGATATGGGGCGCCGCCCCGAAGCCGCCCCCGCAGCCAACCCCGGCGCCGAACCAGCCGTAGCGCCTCCCGCCTGGGTTCGTCGCCTTGCGGTGCAGACCGGGCTTTCTCCGGAGCCTCCGGAACTCGGCCTGCTCGGGGTTGTCCTGGTGGTGAGTGACCGGTTGACCGGTCTGACCGTCTTTTCCCGGTCTATCGCCCTTCCCATGCAGCAGGTTCGTACCGGCTATCTCGATGCGCCCCGCGCGGTCGTCTCAGACGTCGTTCAGGCACAGCGCGCTCTAGAAAGTCTTCAGCAGGGGTTGCGCACCGGCATGGGATGCGTGTCCCCCGAGTATCCGGTGCTAGAGCGCCAGGCGGAGGGGCGGTTTCTTTTAAATGGCGGTAAACGGCTTGGTCTTGCGGTGGGTACCCAGGTTTTGCTGTCTGCCCCGGCCCAGATACCCTCAAAAATTCTGCAGCCCGAGGTAGCCGCCTCACTGATGCTGGCAGTGGTTGAGTCTGTTGATCAAGACCGCGCCTTGGTGCGTCGCGTAGCTGGCCCTGCTCCTGCATCATCTGGCGCTTTGGTCGGACTTCCTTTTTAATGACAGGTATTCACAAGGACGCTTATCCATGAAGAATTTTCCTTCGATCTCGAGGTCTCTGCCATGGCTCATGGCTCTTCCGACTGCCTTGGCCTTCGCGCAGCCTATGCCAGATACCGCGCGCGCCTTAAAGACGCTTATGGATGGTCCTCAGCACAGCAATGGCCAGGATGCCGCCTCCGGGCCACACGCCTCTGCGGGGCAGATAAGTCATATTGTTCGTCCCGGCGAGACCCTTGCGCGGGTGGTGCAGCAGGTTTATGGCAGCCATCCCTACAAAGATGCGCCGGTGTTTCGGCTGATCGTGCAGCGTAACCCGGATGCATTTGTGGGGGGCAACCACAATCGGCTCAAGGCGGGCGTACAACTGCTTCTTCCGAGCCCTTCCGAATTACATCTGGCCCTTACTGCTCAGCATCCCCAGTTTCAGGCTGCGGTCGGTCGACCTGCAAGCACCGATGCCATGCATGCCCGGGGTGCCCATACGGCCGCTGCAAAGCCCAGCTACCCAACGGCCTCGGCCGCCGCGGCTCAGGCCACAGCGCCATCCGACCCCCGACGAGGCTGGGTGCGGTTTCCCTAGGGCAGCGTTAGGTAATTTCCTTTCTCTAAAGGTTGCCATTCAGGCTGCCCTCGGGCTAGTCTTGCCTTTATGCTGACCGGAACCGAAGCCATCGCCCAAGGGGGCGGCAAGATCCTGCCCATCTACCTTGAGGGGCGGCTGATTCCCGTTCCCGATGCGACTGGTCGGGAGCTTGGGCTCAGTGCCAATCAGGTGGTGCGGGCGCTGGTGGAGATGCGCGGAGAGTCGCTTGTGCTGCTCGTGAATGGGCGCGCGCTCGAGCTCGGCGCGCAGACACGGTATCGGCCAGGTGATGCCCTGTGGCTGCGGCTTGTCGACCTTCCCCAGGGAGGTCTGGCGTTTAAGCAGGTGGCAGCCCCCGCGGGCCAGTCACAGGGTCCGGCTGCCAGCGCGCCCCTTGCCCCAGCCGGTGCCCAGCCAGGCATCTCTCCGACGGTATCGAGTCTTTTCGCCCAGCCCGCAAACCTCAGTGGCCTAGCGGCGCTGCTTTCCAGCTCGGGGGCCCTGGCCGGGCTGGTCAATAGCCTTCGGCCCTCTGCCAGCCTTGGGCCGCTGGGTATTTTGTTTCAGGGCCGGCCCGCCATGGCCCGGCTTTCTCCCGAGGCAGTAAAAAACGCCCTTAAGGCATCTGGTCTGTTTACCGAGTCTCGGCTTGCCGGTGGACAAGGCGTTCAGTCTGATCTCAAACTGGCATTGCGAGAGGCCTTGGCGCGCATGGCCCAGATGCCAAAGCTTGCCGATGGTCTGCGCCAGGCCACGCAGGCCGCTGTCCGAGAGATCGAGTCGTCTCAGGCTGACTCTTTGGCAGCCGCCGCCCAGCGTGAGCTTTCCTACGGGTTTGTGATCCCTTTTAAAGATGCCGACCCTGTTCTGGTGCAGTTTTTTCGTCCTCCTCGTAGCCCAGAGCAGCCTGACCCGCCATACACCATTAACCTGCATGCCAGTAGTAACCACCTTGGCGAGGTCTGGATGAAGACGGTAGTGTCGGGCAGTCGAGCCCTTGACATGGTGATGTGGGCAGAGCGCCCCGACATTGCCCAGCGGGCTCAGAAGGCGGCGCCCGAACTCCGAGAGGATCTGGAGGCAGTAGGCCTGACAGTGCATTCTTTTCTTGTCGTTCCCGGCCGCAGGCCGCCCGAGCCATCGCCGGTTCTTGGCGAGGCCCCTGGGGCGGTCTTTGACCGACAGGCCTAGCGCGAAAGGGTAGAGGGTAGGTAGGCATGGTCTCGCGTCGCAGCCTTGAGGCAGTTGCCTTGGAGTATGGCCAGCACCGTGCGCCTGTGGTGGTGGCCAAGGGCACCGAAGAGATGGCCCAGGCGATTATCGAAGAGGCCCAGAGGCAGGGGGTTTATATCGCCCAAGACCCGCAGTTGCTGGCCTTGCTCTATAAGCTTGAGCTCGATCAGGAAATCCCCGAGCACCTGTATGCGGCCGTGGCTGTTATCTTGTCTTGGGCCTACTGGCTTAAAGGCATGAAGCCCGGCGATGAAAAATAACGAATAGCAGCAAAAGGCTTTTCGCCTTTATGCGTCGGTAAAGCTGCTTTTTTTTCTGCCCATGGCAATGCGGCCAAGTCGGTCGTAGACTTCCACAGAGCTGGTGGGGTCGGCGCCTTGCAGCGTTTTAAGTGCCGCGCGAATCGCGTCGAGTTTGCGCTGGATAAGAATACTGTTGCGCCGATGGCGGTCGCGGCATTCGAGCACCGTGTCTTGAAAGCTGCGCCAGTCTGCGCTGGCAGCGGTGTCGTCGGCCCCAACCGCTGGTGGCTGTACCCCGGCCAGCTTGGCAATAAGACTGGTTTTCTCGGGCTGCAGAGACTCGAACCGATCGAGGTCTTGGGCCTTGAGTGCCTCGAATTCTTCGTCGAGAAGGGCGGCTAAGCGGGATGCAGAGGTTTTTTCTGAGGCGAAGCTCACCAGCCGCAGCCTTAGATCATCTTCTCAATGGCCAGGAAGCTTTCTGCGATACGGCGAGAATCGAGCGGATAGTTGCCATCGCGGATGGCCTGCTTAATACGCTCTACCTTTTCGGCATCGAAGTCGGGGCCTTCCATTACCCTGGTGGCCGCTGCACTGAGGCGAATCTCGTCGGCGGGGGGTCTAGCCGGCTCGTTTGTGGGCGCAGCCTTGCGAAACTTTTCTGCCTCCTCGGCCTTTTTCAGGCGGGCATTTTCGGCAAGAAGGTCGACCCGAGCCGCACGGTTTGCAGAGTTAATGGCATCGGTCATGAGAGTTTCCTTTAAAAACAGATACTTAGAATAAATATGGGGGGCCGCTTACTGGCTAGAGAAGAGATCGGCAGATTACACCCAGACTTTAGCCCTAGATTCAAAAGTTTGCGCATTTTTTTACGAAACATACAGTTAAAGCCCCCGAACCATATTGCGCCCAACCACCAAGCCCGTAAGCACGCGGCCCGAATCGGGGTTTTTAAGCCTGATCTGGTCGCCAATTCGACCATCGTCCATGGCCTGCAGTTGCAACGATACCTGAAGCCCGGGAGCGTTGGAAAGTGAAAACTGAACCAAATGATTACGCCGGATAAGCAGTGCCTTTTTGAGGTCACGCTGCCGAATCGGGTCTCCGGCCTTCACATTGCGCACGAGCTCGGAGAACTCCAGCCCATCGGCCTGCAGAAAGTAATTGCCGGGGTTCCCCGTAATTGTTCGGGATTCCAGTGCAAAGGCCCCGGGCTCCAAGGCCTGGCCGGCCGCTAGGTTTAGCTTCGCCACAACTACCATCATTGCCTGGGTTTCTGCCTGTGGGGTGGGCGCGGCGGGCCTGCCCTGCGAAGCGGTAGACTCCGATCGCACCGTCACCTTGCCGTATTGTGTCTGTTGTGCTGAGCCATGCCTCGAGCCTTTGGCATCGGCGCCTGGATCGGTACGTTGCAGAAACACCTGCCATTTTTCGGATAGATCTGATGCGCACCGTACGCGAACGGTCTTGGTGCCGCCAAAGGGCGCATCAATGGCCAACGCCTCTGGACAGGGTGTAATAGCAATCCGTCGGTCTATCGGGGCGAATCCAACTGACTGCGGCGTGATGCCATAGGTTTTTACCACCCATTGCCGGGCCTCGTCTTCGAGCCAGGCAAGCTCAGCACCCAGGGAGGGCTGTGAGGCAAGTGCCGAAGAGGCAGACAGGACCGAATGAGCAGACAGGGCAGCCAAAGCAGACAGGGCATGCCTCGGCCATGGGAAGAAGCGATAGGTGCCTGAAATCTTTTTCATAGCCCGCAGTAGCAGTCTTCGTGCCAACTTACCCATGGTATGGGCTCTTTATGGCACAGACCCTGCTTAGCCTCTGCCATGAAACTGACGGTACAACCCGGCGACACGCTTACCCGGCTGACTCAGCAGGCTTTAGGCCAGAGCAGCCCATCGGGTAAGGCGCCGTCCTTGTCGTTTGCAGATTTGATGAAAAGGATGCAAACCGTGGCCAATGAAAACCAGATAAGCAATATTGATCGGATCTTCCCCGGTCAGGTCATTGATTTTTCCGCCATCAGCGGCGCGGGGCGCCCAACAGAGCCAGAGCCCAGCGCAGCGATGGCCGCGCCGCCCCCCCAAGACCTGAGCGATATTCGCCCAGTGTCAGGGTTGGGCCAGGGCCAGAGCAGCCATCGGGTGCTTGAGCGTACTCTTGAGCGGGCGGTGGCTAAGGGCTACATCCCTGAAGAGGACGTTGCCGAGGTACGGCGACGAATTCTCGACATGTCGCGCGAGTACAAGTTTCTGCCTGATGACTTTGCTCGCGTGGGGCTGATTGAAAGTGATGGTTTTAATCCGCGTGCCACCAACGGCAATTGTCATGGAGTGATCCAGTTCTGTGATGGTCCCGATCGGGGCGCGGCCAGTGTGGGCTTCGGCAAGAACCCAAAAGAGATTCTGGGCATGTCGGTGCTTGAGCAGCTTGATCTGGTCGATCGGTATTTCAAAGACACCCAACTGGCACAGTATCGTCCGGCCTCTTTAGATGCCCTGTATCTCACCGTGTTGTACCCAGCGGCCCGCGATGAGCGACAGATGCACAAGGCCCTGCCTATTCCTGGGCCTCAGGCCTCGGTGCTGCATGTGGGTGGACACCAGAGTAATGCCATTACGCGGGCATCGCTGCGCAAAGGGCTTATTGAGAATGCCAATCTCAGGCTCACCCAGTTTGCCCAACAACAGGCCAAAGAGGCACTCGCTCTATCACGGCAGGCCGGAGAGCAGGCCGTGTCACCCCAAGAAAGGCCAGCCCCGGTTGGGTTTAAGGCGCCTACTGCTGCCGTTGCGCCAGTGGCAGCGGCACGGGCCCCGGGTTCCATGGGTGCGCGTGTTGACTTCATGCCCGAACTGCTGCCCAACTTCTCACTACCAACCTTCTCAACCGAGTCGGTCTTGCAGAGCCGTCCACGGACATCGTGATGCGCAGCACCCGTTCTCGCAGGTTTTTACACAGCGTTCTCCACGGAGGGTCTTTGCAGCGACCCTTCTTGAAAGCGGCAATGGTTTGCCGCTCTTTTCTTTGGCACGCGCGTTGCATCCCTCGGCACGAGCGGCAAACACTTTAGAGAGGAGGGGCTGCCATGAATCTGGTTCAAAACGCATTCGGTATTCATGAACATGCGCTCTCTGTGCGCAACCGCAGGGTGGAGCTGATCTCGCAGAACATTGCCAACGTCGATACGCCGAACTACAAGGCGCGCGATATTGACTTTAAAAGGATTATTGCCGGCACCCAGGGGGTGAGGGTAATGGCCACTAATGACAAGCACTACGAGATTGCCCATCTGGAAAACACCCCCGATGGCCTGAAGTTTCGCGTGCCGTTTAACGCCGCGACTGATGGCAACACGGTGGAAATGACCATAGAGCAGGCCCAGTTCAGCAAGGCCACGGCCGACTACCAGGCCACTCTGATGTTTCTCGAAAACCGAATTTCAGGCATTCGTAAGGCATTGCGCGGCGAATAGGGTAATTGGCCTCTAGACAGCGACAGCGCCTAAAACCCAGAGCCAAATGCACCACAGAACCAGACGCCACAGAATCGTGAAGGATGGCCAGACATGATTGACAACATTTTTGGAATTGCGGGTACGGCCTTAAATGCGCAGCTCACCCGCATGAACCTTACGGCCTCTAACCTGGCCAACCAGAACACCACCGCGCCCACCGAAGAAGAGGCCTTTAAGGCCAAGCGCTCGGTGTTCAAGGCGCTACTCTCGCGCGCAGACACCCATGCCGGTGCCCCCTATGTGGGTGGGGTACGGGTCGACAAGATTGTTGACCTGCAGGACCCCAATCCGCGGGTCTATGAGCCTGGTAGCCCGCATGCCGATGCCGAGGGCTATGTCTGGATGTCCAACGTTAACGAGGTGACCGAGATGGTGGAAATGATGGCCTCGGCTCGTGCCTACCAGAACAACGTTGAGGTGGTGAACACCGCCAAGGCGCTGATGATGAAGACCCTTGAGATTACGAAGGCATAAGTTATGACGATTACCGCAAGCACATTTCAGCTACCTCAGAGTATTCCTACGGTACGAACCGAGCAGGAAAAGCGACTGATGAAGCCCGTGAATGACGAGATGGGGCAAAAGGAATTTCTGTTGCTTTTCACCACGCAGCTGCAAAACCAGGATCCGCTTGATCCCATGAAAAACGAACAGTTTGTGGCCCAGCTTGCCCAGTTCTCTCAGCTCGAGGCCACGGTATCGATGGCCGACAAAATGAATAATGTGTTCGACGCCATGATGGGCGAGCGCATGCTGCAGGGGGCGTCCCTGATTGGCAAGAAAGTGGCGGTTCCCAATGGGCCGGCCATTTTAAAAAATGGTGCTCCGATTAGCGGAATTATCAGCATTCCCAATGGCGCCGACAGTATTGAAATGAATGTCTATAACAAGCTTGGCCAGCTGGTGAAGACCGAGACCATGGGCCGGCGCATGCCCGGCGAGGTTACCGTGCGCTGGGACGGGACCGACCGCAACGGACAGCTGCTACCCGATGACTCCTACCGCATTATCGCCACCGTGCGCAGTCAAGGTCAGCTCACACAGGTGCCTATCGCTACGCCCGCCGTGGTGAAGAGTGTGAGCTTTAGTGCCGAGGCCAATGACCTTGTGCTTGAGGTGTCCAACGGCGCCACGATCAACTTCCGTGAAGTGAAGAAGATCGATGGTGACCTGTAGCGCAGCCCCCCTTTAGACCCGCCCAAACGTTTTCTCTTAACGCCAACTTACTCACGCCACACCACCCGATAGACCTAAGGAGTTTTGCACCATGTCTTTCTATACCGCCCTTACTGGTTTGAATGCTGCCACCGCCTCTCTTGGCGTGATCAGTAACAATATTGCCAACGTTGGTACAACAGGCTTTAAACGGTCTCGGGCCGACTTTGGCGATATTTTCGCCACCTCGCCTCTCCAAAAGGCCTCCTCAGTTATTGGCCAAGGGGTTGCGCTCAAGGGGGTTACCCAGGAGTTTAGCCAGGGCAACCTGCAGTTCTCTGCCAGTGTGCTCGACATTGCCATTACCGGTGACGGCTTTTTTCCTTTGAAGTCAGCCGATGGCCTGCAGGACATCTACACCCGCAACGGAACGTTTATCCTGGATGACTCCTTTTCGGTGGTGAACTCGGCGGGTCAGGCACTGATGGCGGCAAGCGTAGACTCTCAGGGCAAGGCAGACCTTGAAACCCTACGTAAGCTGGTGATTCCGCGCAGTACGAACGGAGATGCCCGCGAGACTACCGAGATCGAATTTGGGCTAAACCTCCCGGCAGATGCCCCGGTGATTACAACAAAATTCGACCCACGTGATCCTAATACCTACGGCCTGACTACCGCAGTCACAATCTTTGACGCGGGCGGTAACGAGTACCTGGCAACGGTGTACTACGTAAAGACCCAGCGCGCCAGCCCAGAAGACCCCACCAACAAATGGCAGACGCACGTATTGATTGGGGATACAAAGCTTGATGAGCTATTGATTCAGGCGCAGTCCAATGCAGGAGAGAAGCTATTTGTCAATAAGTACGGCCAGGTCAAGGCTGAGGCGGAAATCCCCCCCCAGGATATCGCGCGTGGCGTTACAAAACTTTTTAACCTGGACCGATTGGCAAACAAGCAGGCCTCGGTCTCAGCGGAGTTCGTGGGCCGTCAGGTAGGGCCTGTTCAGTTGAATAACCTAAAGGCCGGCGAGCACTATTTGTTCCCAGACCTTGTGGGACTGGACCAAGATGCATTAGATGACCTTGATGATGAAGTCGCGTTGTCTGGGCTTCAGGTAACGCTGAATGTGGATGACTCTCCGTCTCCGGTGAGGGTAGACCTCTCAGACCTCATTCTCAATGAGGATGGTGCAATAGATATAAGAAAGGCTAACACCAAATACAGTGGTATCGAGCTTTCCCGAATCCTAGAGGCGCGCATTAATAAGGCATACGGAGACGAGCGGTATTTTGACCTTGACTCTCTGGTAGCAAGTGACGAGGAACGGCCTGATACCTATGATCTACTTCGGATTCGAATCGGAAACGAACCCGAGGCAAAGATTTCTCTGAATCTGGCGGGTGATATTGATGAGGAGACAGGGTTATTTGTTTTTGAGGATGAGACCTTTAGCGATATTGCACTTGCGCCCGGAGAGCGGCCGCCTGCAGACCTCAAAACAGACACCCTGACCCGGTTATTGCAAAGGGCAATTAATCGCGATCCAGTAGAGGATGATGGAGAGCTTGGCTCCGGTGGCGTTGGCGTAAACGAAGACGGAAGCCCCAGGGTTCTGATTCGCTACTCTGCTGAGAAGCAGACTTTCCTAATCACGCCTACAGACAATAAGGCCGAGCTTCGGATTGGCGCCTTTGACAATAACCGAGTCAATGAGGTTTTCGGTCTTGGCAGGGAGTTGACCAGTATTGATCTTGAATCGGGGACCTATGGCGGCCTAGCGATTCCAAACGGAGCCACCATCCGCGCAAGCAACTCCAACTATGGCCAGAGCGACCAGCGGACAGGAATACGGGTGCGGTTTAACGACGAGACTGGCACCTTTAGCATCTTCTCAGGAACCACCGGAGATCGTTCGTCGGTGGCGATCTTGGCGCCGTTGGCCGATCCACTGAGCATTGACGAGGTTGAAGGAGAGCGGATTGATGCGGAAACTCTTGCCCAGGCTAGGCAGGCTGGCACCTCAGACAACCCGCGTATCGCCGCATACCTGAATTTTTTGAACATCTTTGAGCTTGAGCCTGGGGATACGCCTGTAGAGCGGCTTCCGCTGCGCGGCGTGAGGTCAACACCTGCGATTGTTCAAGGCAACCCGATCGGTATCAACCTTGACAATAAGTTTACGCTTAACCCCGAAACCAGCACATTTACAGTTACTGTAGACAACGTAACAGGGCTTATCCAACTGCCTGTGGGCCGAGAGTTTACCAAGGAGAGCTTTCGCCGCTTGCTGGAAGACCGGATTAATTCTCTGGAAGACTCCCGGGGTCGCACCGTTGCTAATGTAAAGGTTGAATACAAAACCGAGGGGAATATTACTCGTCTGGAAGTTACGACAGGCACTGAAGGAAACGATTCGTTCTTGAAGATTTCCGGCCCCAGCATATGGGGACTGCGAGATCTTCCCAATGGCAGGGGAACCACTGAGCGCTGGATTGCTCCCCCGCAGGCAGAGAATGACAACGGTGTGCCTTTATATGTAGACCGAGATGGCAATGAGACAACCGAGGCAGGCGAGTTTTCAGAAGAGGAGGCCCGTGATCTCTATGCCCCGATTTTCCTTGACAAGGGGGAGCTAACCTTTAGCAACCGCGGCGAGCTCGTCTCTCCGGCAGTTCCGATCAACTTTAAACCCGCCACCATCGAAGAGACCGGTGCCACACTGCAGTTTGCCATTAACTACGATGGCACCACACAGTTTTCAAGCCCGTTTGGCGTTCTCGCGCAGACACAGAATGGGCGTCCCGAGGGTGACTTAATTGGGCTAGATGTTGCCGACGATGGTCTGGTTACCGCCCAATACTCTAACGGCAGCCAGAACAATCTTGCAAAGATTATTCTCTCTAACTTTACCAACCCGCAAGGGCTGCGCCAGATCGGTGATGCCAGCTATTACGCGACATCAAAGTCCGGCCTGATTACCTTTGGTGAGCCTGGCAAGGCGGGATTCGGTACGGTCCGTTCGGGTGCTCGTGAGCGGGCCAACGTAGACCTGACCCAGGAGCTAATTGACCTCATTACCGCACAGCGGGCCTTCCAGGCCAATGCCAAGGCCATTGAGACCAATAACACCCTGACCCAGGCCATTATTAACATCCGGAGCTAATAAAAGAGGCTAGGCAGCGCGCCTTACCAGTCTGACTGCTAAGCTGCGCCGCCGCCCCCTAAGGAGTCGCCCATGGACCGTTTCGCCTACACCTCTTTAAATGCCATTAACGAGCGCAGGCTCGCCCGGCATGTTTTTACCAATGAACTGGCAAACGTATCCACGCCTGGCTTTAAAAAGAGCTATGAAGCGGCCATGCAGGCCAATAAGACAGAGGGCATGGGCTATGACACGAGAATCTCTCCGCAGATGGAGAAGATTGAGCGCGTGCTGCTTACGCCGGGGGCACTCATGGTTACCGGCAGCTCTACGGATATTGCCTTTAAGGGGCAGACCCTATTAGGGGTTCAGGCACCCAATGGCGACCTTGCCTTTACCCGGCGAGGCGATCTGCGGGTGAATCTCAGCGGGGTTCTAGAGAACGGTCAGGGGCATCCGGTGATCGCAGAAGGCGGCAGCCCCATAAACGTGCCCCCTGGATTCGCTGTGAACATTACCCCGCGCGGCGAGGTTTTTGCCCGTGACCCCAATCTGCCCGGGGTGGCCGCAGAGGTGTTGGTTGGGCAGTTGTTATTACGCGATGCCAGCGAGACGATAATCGTGCGGCGTGAAGATGGCCTTTTTGAGTCGTTTCAAAATAACACCCGGGTGACTGGTGATTTTCCCACAGGGCCTGTGCCTGTAGAAGTTGTCTCGGGCGCGCTTGAGGGCAGTAACGTGAACCCTATTCTGGCTTTGGTGAAGCTTATCGATGAAAGCCGGTCTTTTGAGCAGAGCATTAAGTTCATTCGTGAGGCTAAGAATATCGACGAGTCGGGCGCCACCATGCTGCGCGGCTAATTAATCATTCGCTCATCGCCTGCCTGCTCTTGGCACAGGCGCGGTAAAAACGGCAAGGCTACCCGCCCTCAAGGTTCACGGCCAGCCCCCCCAAAGCGGCAACGACATGCCGCTTTTTTATTCCCAAAATCTGGCAAGAAGCTTGCTTAGGTCTGCCTGTCAAGACTGATTGGTGGGAAGGAACCTCAGCATGGATGCATCTCTTTGGATTGCCAAAACCGGACTCGATGCGCAGCGAAAGCGCATGAGCGTGATCTCGAACAACCTGGCAAACGTTAACACCACAGGTTTCAAGCGAGACCGGGCCAACTTTGAAGACCTGCTCTACCAAAACGTTCGCCAGCCGGGCGGCCAGACAGGTGCCGATACTCTGACACCCACGGGGCTAATGGTCGGAACGGGAACACGAGTTCTTGCCACGGAAAAGATTCATTCCCAGGGCAACATGATTAATTCTGATAATGCCCTGGACATTGCCATTGACGGCCCAGGCTTTATGCAGATCACCCAGGCAGACGGCACGATCGCCTACACCCGCGATGGCGCCTTTAAGATCAACGCCGGAGGGCAGGTGGTTACTGGCCATGGCGACTTTCTCGATCCAGCCATCGTGATACCGCCGAATGCCTCTTCTATTTCTATTGGCCGCGACGGCATTGTTACCGCGGAACTGGTTGCCGGTGGTGGCCAGGTGGCGCTTGGCCAGATCAACCTGGCACGGTTTATTAATCCCGCAGGGCTTCAGCCCATGGGCCAGAACCTCTACAAAGAAACTGCCGCCAGCGGTGCCCCGATTGTGCTGGTTCCGGGTACCGAGGGCATTGGCTTTCTTCGCCAGGGCATGTTGGAGGCTTCAAACGTGAATGTGGTTGAAGAGATGGTCAACATGATTGAGACCCAACGCGCCTACGAGGTGAACTCTAAGAGCATCTCGGCGACCGACGGCATGCTGCGGTTCCTGAACCAGAACCTCTAAGCAGCACTTAGCCTTCTAGCCCATTAACCATCCATTAATTTAACTGCCACAAGACAAATAGGAAACCGCACCATGAGACGCTTTGAAGTGACATCTACCCATGTTCTGGTATCGGCCTGCCTAGCTTTAACTGTAGCTGGCTGTGCCAGCAAACCCAAAATGGCCGATGCCGAGTTTGCACCCATGGTGCAGATTCCGGTGGAGCCGCCCTCAGCGGCCACAGGGTCTATCTATAACGGGGGTCGTAACGACAACTGGTTTGGTCGCAAGCGTGACTACAAGGTGGGTGACATTGTTACCGTGATTCTTAATGAAGAGACACAGGCCGACCGCCGTAACAGTACCACCGCAACCCGTGAGAGTAGTAACGACATTATGGAGAGCCTAACCCCGAAGCTGCCATTTCCGAAGGCATTGGCTGGCCTGCCCTTATCGGGTAGCACAATTGAGAGTAACGGTTCGGGCACTGCGGCCCAACGTGCCACCCTGCGCGGGTCAATTGCCGCTACGGTAACCCAGGTGCTCCCGAATGGAAACCTGGTGGTACGCGGCGAAAAGCAGCTTGATCTTTCTGAGGGTAGTGAGGTGATTCGTGTGGCCGGCATTGTGCGTACCGATGACGTGGGCCCCGATGGCACAGTGTTCTCCCGCCGACTTGCCAATGCCCAGATTTCTTACACCGGTACCGGAGACCTTGCCAGTGCTGCCAAGGTGCCCTGGGGTACCGGGTTTCTGATGAAGCTCTGGCCGTTCTAATCATTGGCCCTGACCCATAACAAAAACAACCCAAGGAAGTGGCCATGATCTACTTTTTAAACGATCCGACGGCATACGAGACCAGGCTGCAGCGGTCCCTGCGTATGGTTTCTATGATGCTTGTAGCAATTTTGCTTGGCATTATCCTTACGCCGGTTGCTAAGGCAGATAGGGTAAAAGACCTTGCCTCTTTGGCTAGCATGCGGTCAAACCAGTTGCTTGGCTACGGCCTGGTGGTGGGCCTTGAGGGCACAGGTGACGGCGCCGATCTTAGCGTGACTGCCTCAAGCATTAAGGCCATGCTCACCCGGCTTGGCGTGAATGTCGGAGGATCTCTCGGCGACTTCGACACCGCTGCGGGCGGAAAGATGGATGTGAAAAACGTCGCGGCCGTGATGGTAACGGCCGAGCTCCCAGGATTTGCCAAACCCGGTCAGCGTATCGATATTAATGTCTCTGCAATTGGCAAGGCCAAGAGCCTGCGCGGCGGCAACCTGATTCTTACCAGCCTGCGTGGCGTGGATGGTCAGGTATACGCCCTCGCCCAAGGGGCGCTCACTGCTACTGGCGTACGCGAAGAGGCTGCCGGTTCGCGAGTGACAATCGGTGTGGCAACCGCGGCCCGCGTTCCGAATGGGGCCATTGTAGAGCGGTCTGTTCCTACGCCTTTTGAGACCTCTGAGTACATGGTGTTGAATGTACACGCCTCAGACTTCACCACCACTAACGGCATTGTTAATGCGATCAATAGCAACTTTGGCCAGGGTGTGGCTACAGCGATTGATCCGGTGTCTATTGCCATACGGGCCCCTGCTAACCCCGGGCAGCGGGTGTCTTTTATGAGTATGGTCGAGAACCTCCGGGTAACGCCCGGAGAGCCGCCCGCCCGTGTGGTGGTCAACTCTCGAACCGGTACGGTGGTGATCAGTCGCAATGTGAAAGTGACTGCCGCAGCCGTATCCCACGGCACGATTTCCGTCATGGTGGCCGCCACCAATGAGATTAGTCAGCCAGCACCCCTTTCGGCAGGACAGACCGCACCTGTTGAGAATGCAGAGGTGACGGTGGAAGAACCGCGAAAGCCTATGTTTCTCTTTCAGCCTGGGGTGGACCTGCGGCAGATCGTAGACGCTGTGAATCAGGTGGGGGCTACCCCGTCAGCGCTAATCGCGATTCTGGAGGCCTTGAAAAGCTCAGGCAGTCTTAGGGCCGAGCTCGTGGTGATCTAAGCCCTTTTACTACCGCACCGCAAACGAAATAAGGAACGTATCAATGGACGTAAAATCCGCCTTCGACTTCGATAGCCTGCAGAGCCTCAAGGCCCAGGCGCGTAGGGAGGCTTCGGCGGTGCCTGGTGGCACGGTAGGCGATGCCCCGGCAGCGCAGGCGGGTCAGAAGGCAGCGCTGCGCAAGGCAGCCGAGCAGTTTGAGGCCCTGTTCATCCAAGAGATGCTGAAGTCGATGCGGGCCTCGATTGAAAAAGATGAACTCACCAATGACTCCACTACAGAAACCTATGAGGCTCTGTTCGACCGCGAGATATCGCTACAGATGGCCAAGCGTGGCGCAGTCGGTATTGCCGACATGCTGGTTAGTAATCTGGAGCGGCAACAGTCTGCCGCAGAGGTATTGAACCAAAGGCGGCTAGAGGCACCTGGCGCAACCAAGCCTATGCGGCTTGAGAGAAAGACCTATGGACTTGGGGTAACCGATAACCAAGGCCTGCCTCTGGGCGCAGCCCCGAGCCCAGCAGCCGGTATTGCCCTGCCAGTGCGGCCTGCAAGCCTGCCGATTGACCCCAACCCTTTTAAGGCGCTCAAATAAATGAGCGACTTGGTATCGATTGCCAGTGGCGCTGTTTCGGTTTATCAGCGTGCCCTGGGGGTGGTATCAAACAATATAGCCAACGTGGGCAGTGTTGGCTATAGCCGCCAGGAGGCCAATCTTATAGAGGGGGCTCCACGCCAGCAGGCCACGACCTATCTGGGTACAGGGGTGGTAATGACCGGGGTTCGCCGACTCTATGATGAGTTCATTGAGAACAGCCTGCGCGATGCGACAACCGAGCTTGGCACTCAGACGCCTTTGCTGAACTATGCCAATCGGGTGGTCAACATTATGGGCAGCGAAGACGTGGGCCTGCTTTCCGCCTTTGACCAGTTCTTCGATGCGGCCCGCCAGCTGTCTTCCGACCCCTCTTCATTAATACTGCGCAGCCAGTTTGTGAGTAAGGCCGAGGGGCTTGCCAGCCGTTTTCAGACACTTGAGGGTCAGCTTCAGCTGGTGGAACAAGAAAGCCGTGAGGCGATTGCAACAAACGTTAATAAGCTTAACAACCTGTCTTCTCAGTTGGCGCAGATAAATACCCAGCTTTTGAAGACCAAGTATCTGGAGCGTCAGCCCCCAGCCCTTTTAGACCAGCGTGACCAGGTGCTACGTGAGATGGCTGAGCTTGCCAAGATTCGCGTGTCTGAGTCTAGTAGTGGGGTCGTTACAGTTCGCATTGGGTCGTCGAATACCGCTGGGGTTTTGGTGGAGAACGAGGTAAGCCGACCAGTATCTACGGTTTTTAGCAATGCCCAGGCAGGAAAGATTGATCTGGTGATCAATCGGGGCGTCTCTAATGCCGAGATTGTCTCCGGTTTTACCGGGGGTGCCATCGCAGGCCTGATGGGCTTTCGCAGCCAGCTACTAGAGCCGGTTGTCAATGAGCTTAACGACCTTGCCAAGGTGGTGATTCGTGAGGTAAATGCGATACACCGTGAGGGCATAGACCTTCAGGGCCGCAATGGCCAGGATGTTTTTTCGGTGGATCCGCAGTTTACGGTAACTCCCGCAGTCGGTGAGACCCAGGCGGTAGTGGCGGCAAGCCTTAAGACCGTTGATGACTTTTCTGCCAATAGCCTGCAGCTTTCTTACCAGGCCAATTCAGGCCAGGTAAATAACCTTAGCCTATCTGGAGAGTTTCGGGTCGGTGACCAGATTGTCGTTACCCTTAATGGGCTCAGTAAGGCATTGGTCTTGTCGGGCGCCGTGTCCGTTACCGAGACCCTTAGTGCAGGCACCGTGCTTGAACTGCCACAGGTACAGCAGCAGCTGCGCAATTTTTTGGAAGGTGGACAGCGGCTTAGCCCCGAGGAGCTTGCCGACTATTACCGCACCGGACAGGCCTCGCTTGAAGGCGCCTTTGGTCGGCAGCTTGCGGTGGAGCCCGGGGTAGACGCTGGGCTGATCGTTACCAGCCCCGTACTGGGTGCCTACAACTTGTCATTTCGTCTGGTTAATGGTGTCTCGACAGCCCGTGTTGACAACCTGGAAACCCGAGGGCAATGGACCGTTACTGACACGGTTACGGGGCGTTCGGCCACGGGTGTGGGCTCTGCAGAGATTAACGGTATCAAGATTAATTTCTCCGGAAGCCCGCGGGATGGTGAGATTTTATTTTTGAATATTGGCAATAACGCCGCTGCGGGAATTCGACTGGCCATTGAAGACCCTAATCGTATTGCCGCTGCCGCCCGGTTTCGGGTGATTGAAAACCAGTTTAATCCCAGCGGGGCCGGGGCCCGGCTGTTTGAGACCCCCCAAGACTATGCCCAAGACCGCAGCCTCTGGCTCGACCGGGTGGTGTCAGACGATGGCCGCACGGTACTAGACAACAATAGCCTGGTAGATCAGGCGATTCGGTTTGACCGCATTCGTCCCACCCCGATATCGATAATTCCCGCAGGCTATGCAGATACCAGCCTTTATCTCGGCGACCTTAATGGTGAGCCTATTGACCTACAGGTATTCACACGCGATGGCCGACATCTTTTGGGCCGGCAGCTGGCGGATCTGCGCATTGCCCAGGCCGAACAGAGCCTTGGTCGTGCGCTTACCCGTGAGGAGCGTCAGTCCCTCATAGACCAGGCAGGCGAGGAGTTTATGACCCAGGCGCGCCTAGCAGGTGTGTCGTTTGAGCCCGGGGCCAGTTACTCCACGCAGTACCTTAATGCTGCAGACGAACTGTCGTACCAGGGCATGGAGCTCTTTTATGGTGTGAAGGCCTCGGTGCAAGAGGTGCCCCGGCTCAATGAAGACCATGTCTTTGGCAGTATCGAGCGCATTCCAGCAGAGATTCTTTCTGGCCGCATCGGCATTCAGACCGCAGTACCTGGGGAAGCAATCTACCAGGAAGGCGCCCTAACCTTAAACGGCCAGCCCCTGGGCGCATTAAGGCTCGAGCAGGTGAACTCCGTTCCAACCCTGTTTACCGAGTTCACCGACCGTGAGGGGCGGCTGATTCGTAGGCAGGTTTCGGTGGAAAACCTTCCGGCGCCAGACCCTGGTAATCCAGGAGCGTTTCGTATTAAGGCCGAGCACCTTCAGGCCTGGATACATGCGCAGCCCGCCTGGGGCCGAGGCGAGCAGCAGACCCTCAGTTTTTCTGGGATTGGTAGCGATGGCACGCTTAGTCTGGTTTTGCCTGGCATTACGGCCGGGGGGGCAGACAAGACCTTAAACCTTACGATTGCCGCTGGCGCCACCCCGTCTGAGGTTGCCCAGCAGGTTGCCAATGCGATTGGTAACGATGCTGACTTTGCATCGTTTAAGGGCCGGCATGTGCAGGCCTTTGATGATGGACAGGTGCTGATTGAGTTTGCCCTCACCGAAACTGCCCGAGGTCCCATTCAGGTGAGCTCGGCCGACTCCGGTATTTCCAGTCGTCTGACAAGAGACCCCGCGAGCCAGGGCAGTCTCGGCGTGGGTGAGCAGCAGGTTCTGCGGTTTGGGCCTGCTACGGCTGCGGGCAGTATTCGGGTTGGCGACGTGGATGTAGCGGTTGCCCAAGGGGATTCCTCTTTACAGGTAGCAAACAAGGTAGCCCAGGCGCTCCGCACGCGCACCGAAAATTACGCGGGCCTTGAACGCTTAGGCTATGACGCCCAGGGTATTGGTCTGGATGTGGGCGCAGATGGAAGCCTTACTGTGCGGTTTGCGGCAGCCCTTGGTAATGTGACCAATCTTGGTTTCTCGTCTGCTGTCGGAACACCAGGTACGGACACTGGGGTTTTTATGAACCTCACCACCCGCGATTTTCGTGGGCTGGAAATCGCTTTGCAGCTCGATGTGGATCGCGTCGTGAACCCCAACGGGTCGGTGAGTGTTTTCACAGACTCAGACGAACAGCCTTTTCAGAGCCTACGGTTTCGCCAAACCCTCTTGGGCCAGGGTGAGGAGCAGACCCTAAGCTTCTCAAATGCAATTGGCAATGGTGAGATTGAGATTGGCGGGGTGCGGGTCGCGGTGCTTGCCGAAACTCCCGCCAAAGATATCGCCCAGGCCGTAAAAAGAGCCCTTGAGCGCGAGTACGGCAGTTCGTCTCTTACCGGGTCGCAGCGCGAATTCATTTTGAACCTTGATGGCACGCTTACCGTGCGGTCTTCTCCAGGGGCGGGCAACGTACGCGACCTTACCCTTTCAAACCTGGGTACAGCAGGGGTTACCATGACTTCGGTTACCCGTGAGTTTGTGCCTGATGGCGAGCGGGCCGATTCGCAGGTGCGGATAGGTCTGGGCAGTGCTGGCTTTACCACCAACCTGGCAAGCTTAGGCTTTCGCACCGGGGTGTATGTCAGCGGCACGGTAAAGGAAGACCTGTTGGTTTTTTCTTCGCTTACCCATGTGCCCAACCCAGACGACCTTACCCAGCGCCCAGACCTTGGGGCTAGCTTTAGGCTTGGTGCCACCTATCGGCCCGGCAGCCTGGATGCAGTGGCGGCTCTGCGTGCCGAACCTTTTGAGGTGGTCTTTACCAGCAATAGCCGATACCAGATTGTTGATCGCAATACCGGCAGTGTTGTGGCAGACCGTCAGTACGACCCCCAACTTGGCATTGGCTACCGGGGTACCACGCTATTTCTAAACAGGCCACCATTGGCTGGTGATCGTTTTGCAGTAGACGGCAACGTGGATGGCATTGGCAATAACGCCAACATGATTCGTATCGCCGAGCTACAGAACGCGCGGATTGTCGGCGGTGCCGAGAGCCGCACGCTGTCCGATGCCTATGGCCAGACGGTTACCAATATTGGAAACCTGGCCTTCCAATCCAGCATCGCCCAAAAAGCACTTGAGGTCGTAAAAGACCAGGCCGTGCAGGCCCGCGACAAGGTCTCGGGGGTAAGCCTAGACGAAGAGGCTGCCGACCTGATTCGGTTTCAGCAGGCCTACCAGGCCAGTGCCAAGGTGATGCAGACGGCCAGCACTTTGTTTGACGCGATTATTGGTATTCGTTAGGACTGATGATGAAGATTTCGACCGGCTACTTTTTTGACCGCGCCACCAGCCAGATGGTGGCAACCCAGAACAACCTGTCGCAGGCCCAGACCCAGATGTCTACGGGCAAAAAGGTGGTGCAGCCCAGCGACGCGCCAGACGAGGCCACGGCTATTCAACGCCTTAAGTCGGTGATTGCCCGGCAAGACAGTTTTGAGAAGGCCGTGCAGACCACCGAGAATCGATTAAAGGCCGAAGAGACTGCACTTGAGGCCACGGCCAATATCCTTACCCGGTTTAAAGAACTCACCATTCAGGCCCTTAACGATACCTATGGCCCCAAAGACCGCGAGATTATCGCGGTGGAACTGCAGGGCCTGCAGGAAGATTTACTCAGCTTTGCCAACACCCGCGATGTCAACGGCGCCTATTTGTTTAGCGGGTCGCGGGTGTTTACCCCGCCCTTTGGGGCTAATGCCCAGGGCGACATTGTCTACCAGGGCGACGAGACCGTTAACCTGGTGGATGTCGGCGATCAGCGCCAGGTGTGGCTCAACCGCACCGGCACCGAGGTCTTTGGCCGGGTGATTCGCCCGCAGCCCGATGGCACCAGCGAAGGCCGCAGCTTTTTTCAGGCCATGCAAGACCTGGTGGATGCCGTGCGCAGCTCAGACCGCGAGAACATGAATCGTGGCTTAGGCGAGCTAGAGACCCTTAACCAGGGCGTGGCCGTAAGCATGGCCAAGGTGGGCTCTGCCATGAACGTGGTGGACAACCAAAAGGCCGTGCTCGAAGAAACCCGGCTACAGCTCAAGACCGTGTTAAGCCAGATCGAAGACCTGGACTACACCGAGGCCATTACCGAGATGCAGAAAAAGATGATGGCCCTGCAGGCCAGCCAGTCGAGCTTTGCCCAGATCTCGCGGTTAAACCTGTTTGAGTACATTCGGTAAGACAGATGCGGTGTAAAACCCATAACCCCCCTAAAGTTCTGCCGGCTCGGGCCGAAGGTTAAGTCATGGCAGTGGATTCTTCCTCTCTTATTTCTGCACTGGGCGCTGGCTCAGGTGTAGATATTAAGGCGTTGGCGCGCGGCCTTACGGATGCCGAAAAGGTACCTAAGCAAAACGCCATTCAGGCCAAGATCGACAAATCCGAGGCCAAGATCTCGGGCTATTCGGCCATGATGGCCGCCTTAAACGTATTTAAGGGCAGCATCGATCAGATTGATAGCACCACCGATTTTGCGGCCACCAGCGTACGCAACTCCAACCCCTCCGGTCTGTCGGTGCTCACGACGTCGCTTGCAGCGCCAGGAAGTCATAGCATTAAGGTGGAATCTCTGGCGCGCGCGCAGCGAAGCGTCTCGGGAGGATTCTCGAACGTCACGTCGCCCCTTAACGGCGGAGACACCCCTTTTTCGATCAGTATTACGGTTGGGCCAGTAGGAAATCAGACCACGACCAATATAGCTATTCCTGTAGAGGATACAAACCTGTCTGCGGTTGCCCGCCAGATTAATCAGTCCTCTGCAGGTATCTCGGCGCAGGTGCTGGACACGGGGGTTGTTGAGGCTGCAGATCGCTATCGATTGGTTTTGACGGGCAAACCCGGTGAAGAGAATCAGTTTTCGGTTTCCACAACGCTCGACACCCCATCGGAGCTTGCCTTCTTAACAGCAGCGGATCAGACGGCCACAAACGCTTCTGTGGTGGTCAATGGCGTCAGGATTAATCGCACCACTAACAGCATTGATGATGTAATTCCTGGGGTAACTCTTGAACTTCAGGCCGTTATGGCCGACGCGGCGAGTATCTCAATTGCCCGCGATGCTACTGGCATTAAAGACAAGATTCGTAATATTGTGCAGTCGTATAACGACATGGTTTCCGACTTTGGCATCTTGTCGGGCCCTAAGTCTAAAGATGAAGATGACATCTTTAGTGGTTCCCTGCGTGGCGACTCCACGATACGGTCGGTCTTGGGCCAGGTGCGGCAGATTTTGTTCGGTGAGAGCCAGACCCGTGGAGACAAGATCGCCACATTTCGCGATCTCGGTGTATCGGTCAACAAAGAGGGTGTTGTTACGTTAGACGAATCGGTGCTCGATGCCGCAGTAGCCAATAACTTTGAGCAGGTGGTACAGGCCTTGGCCGGTCGCCAGACGGTAACCGAGAACGACACCACCGTAATTAAACGGGGGCTTGGTGCCGATCTTTCAGCAAAGTTGCGTGAGCTTATGGGCCCCAGCGGCCCTATTGTTAACCAGAGCACAAGCGCCGAGAGCCAGGTACGGCGTTACGAGGCGCAGCTTGAGGCCTTAGAGACACGCATGGAGAAGATTCTTGAGCGCTACACCAAGCAGTTTGCGTCTATGGAAAGCCTAGTGGGCCAGCTTACGGCCATGCGCGAAAACCTAAAGGGCCAGTTTGAGGCCATGGCAAAGTCTTATGGCAAGTAGTTTTTCTGCATAGATTCTGGGGCCGTGCTTTAGTTCTTTACGTTCTTTGCACTATTTACACAGTCCAATAAAAACTAACAAAAACAATTAGTTAAAAAGACCCTTCCTCGCTAAGCGCATTCGCGTTGGCTTTTCTCTCAAGTTTTTCTGGCTGCCTCCGATCCTTTAACCGAAGACGAAGAAAAGGCCTATGCCTTTTCATTCTCCGTTGGTGTGAAAAGGATTCATTCCATGACGACGACCATACAACCCAGTTCAGCGCCCGGCATGCAGGCCAGCCTGCAGGGTTCGGCGTCGGCTGCCGCTTCGCGGCCCCAGATTGCGGCGGCCCCCGGCTCGATTGGCTCTAGCGGCGGTGGCACTGCAAAGGCGGCCCCATCTCAGGCAGCTAGTTCCCCTGTGGCGCAGTCATCTGTTTCGGCGGGTCAGGCAGCAAAAGCGGTTATTGCTCAAGAGGCGCAGCAAAAAGCCATACAGCAGACCCAGGCACGGTCTGAGGCCATTAACTCTACCCAGGAAATGCAAAAGCGTCTAGAAGAGGCGGTTAAGCGCTTAAACGACCAGATGCAGCAAAGCCAGCGCAACCTTGGCTTCTCGGTAGACAAAGAAACCGACATTCTTATTGTGCATGTAACCAATAAAGAGACCGGTGAGCTTGTACGTCAGATTCCGGCCGAAGCCGTGGTGCGTTTGTCGAAGTCTATCGAAGACCTCAAAGGTCTTTTGTTCGACGAGGCCCTCTAGGGTGGGCCATAAGGCTGCCGGATAGATCTTTGATTTCTACGCATTGCACCTTACAGAGACATAAAAAGCCTTAAGTTTTAAGCCGACCCACCGAATTCTTGTTTATCAGAACTGACATGTTGTCGTTCTGAACCGCTTAACCCCTTTCTAAGGAGAAAGACATGTCAGTGATTAACACCAACGTAAAGGCTCTGGTTGCGCAAGAGTCGATGCGTTCCAACAACCTGAAGCTCTCGACTGCAATGGAGCGCTTGTCGACTGGCCTGCGGATTAACAGCGCCAAGGACGATGCTGCTGGCCTGGCAATCTCTAACCGCATGACCTCCCAGATACGCGGTTTGAGCATGGCTATGAAGAATGCCAACGACGGCATCTCCATGGCTCAAACAGCAGACGGCGCTTATGGCCAGGTAACCAGCATGCTGCAGCGCATGCGGGAACTGGCTGTTCAGGCCGCCAACGGAACAATGACCGGCGCCGATCGTGAGGCGATTCAACTGGAAGTGAAAGAGCTCCAGGCCGAGATCGACAACGTGGCCAAGTCAACCAAGTTCAACGGGATTCAGCTTCTGGATGGCTCGGCTCGCAGCGTCACCCTTCAGACGGGCGCAAACGAAGGCGACACCATTCAAGTTGGCTTCTCTTCCGTGAAGACGAAGGACATTGGTTCTGGTGATCGTCCAGCCCTCACTTCCTTCGGTGGACGCGAGGACGATATTGGCAAACTCAGCTCCGGCGTTCTCTTGGTAAATGGCGTTCTCGTCAGCGGCTCGCTCGACACAGACGACCAACTATCGTTCGGCTCGGCAACAGCCGTTGCCGCCAGTGCCATTGCAAAGGCCGCAGCAATCAACCGCGTGACTGACCAGAGCGGCGTGTTCGCGAAGGTGGACGAAACCCGTGTTCTGGGCGCCACAATGTCCACAGCTGTTTCTGGCAATAGCGGCGTGCTGACAATTAACGGGGTAGAAACGTCTGAAGTGACAACGACGGACAATACCGAGGTGACCCGCCAGTTGATTGCTCAAGCGATTAACAACATCTCCAACCAAACCGGAGTGGTTGCCATTAACACCGGCGATGACAACCAGGGCATTCAGCTCTTGGCTAAGGATGGCCGTAACATCACTATTAGCTTCGGCGATGATTTGACGACCGTAAATACTGGCTTGGCGCAGGCTGGCTCCGGAACCCATGTTGGTACGTTCTCTCTCTACAGTGTTAACGGATCCGCCATTACGGTTGGTCATGCTGAGAATAAGAATACGCAAGACCTGGAGGACGTTGGATTGCGTATTGGCACGTTCAAGTCTGATACTGCCCAGATGATCACCAAGGCCCGAGACAATGTCTCGGCATCGGGATCTGCGCCGGTTTTTGCCGGGGATACACTGGTCATCAATGGTATTGCGATCTCCCGGTCGAATGCTGTCGATGACACCGCGTCTTGGATTCCCACTGACGTAGGGGGCTTGACCGCAGCAACCGCCTCAAATATGAAGGCGGCCAGCGCGATTGCAATCGCTGCTGCGATCAGTAAGAAGACGGACCAGCATGGAGTTACTGCCAATGCCGAGGCAAACGTGCTTCGTGGAACGGGTGGGAACTTCTCTGCAGCTGCGGGCGGTTCTATGTTCATTAACGGAGTCAGCATTACGATCAATGCGGGAACCCGTAATGCAGTGATTGATGCCATCAATGAGAAGCAAGGGCAGACCGGTGTCGTTGCTTCCGCATTCGGTGATGGCGTTGAGCTTCGGGCAGCCGATGGCCGCAATATCTCGGTTGGTTCCGACGTTTCGGCCCATAGCCTCGGATTAAGTGGTGTTTCAATTGGAACCAGCGCTGATTCGGCTACGGCAACGACGCACTTTGCCTCTGTGGTGCTGAGTTCTTCGAAAGCCTTCACTGTCGAGCGCGGCAACGAGGGCGGGGATAACTTCGAGGACTTCGGTTTCCGCGCAGGTAAGTTCGGTGGAACCGATTCTGGAACTAAGATTGCGGACATCAACATCAGTACCCAGTCGGGGGCATCACAAGCGATTACGGCAATTGATGCTGCAATTGCGGATGTCGCGGCGGCCCAAGCAAAATCGGGTGCCTTCCAAAACCGCTTGGATGCCATTGTTAGCGTGTTGGCCGAGTCGTCTGAGAACCTTAACGCGTCTCGCAGTCGGATTCTTGACACCGACTACGCGACTGAGACGACTGCCCTGGCCAAGGCGCAGATTGTTCAGCAGGCAGCCACTGCCATGTTGGCCCAGGCCAACCAGCAGCAGCAGTCGGTTCTCGCCCTTCTGCAGTAAGCCTCTTAGAAGGTTGGGGGGAGACCCCCAGGAAAAGGCGCCCCAAGCGGGCGCCTTTTTTTTGGCCTAGACTTTGCTAGCTGTCCAACATCTTTTATGGCTGGATGACATGCAGAGGTTTCGAGATGCGTAAGGGTTTTCGAGTGCCGCCCCAGAGGCCAGGGCAAGCAAAGCGTTCGCAGGCGGCTTCTCCTCAGAGTACGCTCCAGCAAACGGCCTACGCTTTTAGGTCGCAGAGAAAGTTTCCCGAGGCCAAACCACTCTTGCAGCAACTCTATGAGTCGGACCCCAGCAATATTGTTTATGCCCTGGATTTCGGTGAGGCCTGCATGGAGACCGAGGACTTCAGCGCCGCTGCCAGAATCTACGCCAAGATTATTGAACAGGACCCCAAGCACCTTATCGCCTTGAATAACTTGGGTGGCGCCTTAATCCGCTGTGGCCGACTTGATGATGCACGCTCAATGCTCGAGTACTCGCTTGAGCTCGACCCTCAAAACCTGCATGCCCGAATTAACCTGGGCGGCATCCTTCAGGCTGCTGGTGACCTTAAAGGGAACCTGGACAACGCCTTGAAGGCCGTGGCAATTGACCCAACATCTGCCCTGGCTTTTAACAATTTGGGTTCCGCCTTCTCGGACATGGCGATGTTCGCCGAGGCCAAGCATGCGTTCGAAACGGCCTTGATGCTAGATTCCAAGCAGGTTGATGCGCTGATTAATCTGGGTGGAATCGAGGCGCGGCTCAGAAATCCGAAGGGCGCAATTGAGAGTTACGAGGAGGTTGTTCGACTTCTTCCGTCCTCGGCCCAACAAAGAAAAGACGCAGTAAAGTTTTATGTATCATTTGAGTACCTAAAGCTAGGGATGCTGGAGAAAGGTTGGGACTACTACGAGGGAGGATTTAGCCCATTGGTCCCAGCCAAAGGCGCTCGTTCACCGAACCGGAAGTTCTCAGTTCCTCGCTGGGACGGTGAGTTGCTGAATGGGAAAACGCTTTTGGTCTGGCGGGAACAGGGCCTGGGGGATGAGCTACTTTTCGCAACCTGCTTACACGAGCTTGAGGCGTTGGGCGGCCAGATTATTGTGGAGTGTGACGCAAGGCTTGTCGAAACCTTTACTAGAAGCTTCCCCGCCTTCCGTGTCCGCGCGGAGGGCTTTCGGCCGCAGATGGGGAACGCGCCTCCAACACATGACTTCGATCTTCATTGCCCCATAGGCTCTTTAATGAGGCACTTTAGAAGGAACATCAGTGACTTCGCGCGCGGAGGGGCCTACATCAAACCGGATCCTGAGAAGGTGGAAAAGTTTAGGAAACGGCTGCTCCCCCATGTGGGCAAACAGAAGTTGGTGGGAATTTGTTGGCGTAGCGGAAGGCTCGACCCAGTTCGCAATTTAGGCTACACGAACCTAGATGAGTGGAGTGAGGTTCTAAAGCTGCCTGGATTCAAATTCGTAAATCTTCAGTACGGTGATTGTGAGAGTGAACTCCGTGCAGCGGAGGAGAAGCTTGGCATTGAGATAATCCGTTGGCCAGACTTGGACCTCAAGAATGACTTGGACGAAGTGTTTGCCCTGATGAACTGCCTAGATTTTACGGTCTCCGTGCAAACTGCGGTAGTTACGATGAGTAATGCTGCAAATGTCCCAACATTAATCGTTAAGGGGGGCGGCTGGACTCAACTTGGGAATAAAGACTACTTTACCTGGTTCACACGTTGTAAACGCACATCGCTGAGAAACCTTGTCCCAGCAACCGTTGAATTCTCTTTAGAGGATGAATCATTCCTTGCGTGGACCCGAAACATTAAGAGTGAAAACTTTCAAGAAATATCTGAGTCACTCACAGCGCTAGACTCCCAGGGGAAGTTGAAAACGGTCGGACTGCTCCGTCATGCTATCGCCAACTCCGTTATAAATAATGACTATTCGGAAGTCCCGCGACTTATACGTAATTTATATTCGAGTGAGAAGAATCTTAAGGACGGGCTCTCGTTGAGTGCCAGAATTTTCTTCAAGCACATTGGCAGGGATGCCGACGCACTGCCTTTTATGCTAGAGGACCTCCATGAGGGAAGGATGTCAGAAAGGCAAAGCTACGAACTCTTGCTAATGCTGACAAAGGAAGGAGTTATTCAGAGAGTCGATACAGCAGCCCAATCTATCTACGAGAAGTTTCCCCTGGCGGCTGGATTCATGACGAGAATTGGACTAGAGCTGTTCGATCAACTCGCGCCTGAAATACTAGAGGCACTATTATTGATAGATATAAAATGCCAAAGAAGGGCGAATGAGATTACGGAGAACCTATTGCTTTCTAAATTACGGGCAACCTGGCCAGCTATCTTTTGACCAATCATTTCATGAAACGCCCGGAGGCTATTGATGAAGTCGAAATAACAGACTTATTGGGATACAGTCGGACCGCAAAAATGAGAGTGATTAAGTGGAGGATTTAAGGCCGTCCTTCCTAGAAACGTTAGATGGTGAGTACCTCTTGCTTTGGGGGGCCGGGAGGGGCTGTGCCAATTTCCTAGAAAAATTCCGAGAGAAATTAAACATAGTTGGAGTTATCGACTCCAACCCAGAGAGGAAGGGTCAAAAAATATATGGCTGCACAGTGGCAGGCCCAGAAAGCCTAGATTCATTGAAATTCAGTAAGATTTTAATCACCACCCAGTGGGTCGAAGATGTCACGATGCAATTAAAAGGCGTTGTTTCAGATGAAAACATAATAATTCCCCCAAAGAGTGCGCTCAAGTCGACTCCTTTCTTGTTGCCCACAAACAGGGATTATGCATCATCAGTCTTGAGTAGGCTGACTGACTACCTTCATCAAAATGGGATTACAACATATCTAGACTTCGGCACGCTTCTCGGAGCCGCAAGAGATGGAAAGATAATTGAATGGGACGATGACGTTGATATAACGGTTGTGGACCAAAACTTAGGGAAGCTAGAGTGGTGCCTGTCTAGGTTTCGAATTATATCGATAGAGAAACCTCAAAATTGGCTAGTGATTCGGTACAAAGAAAACTCTTGGGGGACGATTGGCTATGGACTAAGATTTCTAGGGTCAATTGGTTTGCAGTCCTTTGAGTTGAGCATTCATCTCCGTCGGACAGAACAGGATAACTTAATTCATCTAACCAGTTTCGGCGCTTGGAGTGCCCCAAGTCGCTATTTTTCATCGGCGAGTAGGGTTTCCCTGATGGGCCTCTTCTATAACGCTCCACAGAACTATCAAGATTATCTAACTCTATTATACGGTGCCAACTGGCGCACCCCTGCCCGTGAGTTTTCATTTAATGATTATAATTTTGATAATAAATCTATAAGTAGCAACAAAAAATGCATAGTTGATGAGGAAATTTTGTGACCAAGAGGATCGTAATATTCGGCACTGGGGATGGTGGGCGGCAATGCATGGAGTGGGTCAGGCAAGACCCCAATTTTTTTTTAGTTGCTTGGGCTGATAATGATTTGAAGAAAGTCGGGACATTTATAGAGGGCGTGCCTGTTATCTCTCCTTGTATTCTTAAAACTTTTGATTGCGACTTGATTTTTATTGCGAGCATGTATCATCAAGAGATTAAGCATCAGTTGATTCAGGATATTGGATTAAAAGAGGACGGAATTTCAGTGGTGCCTGCGACAATATTGAAGGGCGCTACTCTCATGTCGGAGGCCCCAATTGGACTTGGAATGTTCTTTGTTGATAAGATCTCGAGGGCGATGGGAGCGCGCTCGATTTCATATTATATAGACCATGGGACTCTATTGGGATTGGCTCGAAGTGGGCGTTTAATCGATTGGGACAACGATATAGATATTGCTGCACCCGCTGAGCGCAGCGAGGAAGTCGCAGCCATGATTTATGATGAGTTTAACGGGGTTGAGCGTGGTGACTTGATTTTTACAGTTACAGCTAGATTCGGATTTTTGGCCATTCCCAATGAGAGAATATGGATAAAGAGGCTTATTAGGATATCCTCGAGATACAAGGAGAGTGGGGTCGAGTCTCTCAGTTGCGACATCATTCTAAAACATAAATACAATGGGAAGCGACACTGGCTCGTCGGGCAAACTACTTTAATTAGTCCGGATATTTTTGATGGTGTCAGAAAGTGCAGTTCGTTACAGGGCTTAGAGGTTCTCGTTCCCGATGATTGTGAAGATTATCTTGGGTTGCTCTACGGGGACTGGCGTACACCGGTTAGAAACTGGTCTCATGACATGTACGGAAATGTTTACAGGACCAACTAATCCTACAGTCTCATGCGGCCATGATTAATCTAATTTAAGCTCGCTGGGCAGCCCCTAACACTTCCGTAAGTGACGTCGATAAGATTGCCAGATTAGAACGAAGCACTGGGATCCCCTTGAGTATCGGGTAACTTAGCCCTACGTCAATAGAAAACAAGAAACCTTCAATGTTCTCCAGTGGCATGCTTGTGCCGGGAACAGAAAAGGCGGTGTGCTTGCTGGCGAAAGACGAACTCGAATCATTCGAATTTGGTGACTTCGGCTGAATTACAAATGCAACGGTGGGATTTAATGGGTTTATGGGGTTGTCGATCTTTATCTTCTCAAGAACACGGCCGCCAAGATTCTCAACGGTTCCGTCAATATTCTTAATGTACCCCAGTGCATCCATCCTTCTCTTACCCTCAGCGCTGTTTATCTCATAGCAGGGCTCAAACAAGATAACTGTTTCCGATGTAACCCGAAAAAGTTCTGCGAGAAGTTCGGTTAGACGACCTCCGTTTGGTTCTAATGCGTGGTTTGAAGTCGTGATACTAACGGACTTATCAGGCAGCGGTATTTCGCCGATCTCCGCGACAAAGGGATGAAATCGCGAAAACTCTTGCCCTATAAGTTGCCGGGCATGTTGAACACCTTTGTAGATCCTAGACCAACTGATGTCGAAGGCAAAAACCTCTTTTGGCATCTGTGGTAGGCGGGTCACCACTTGGCTGATTGTAGTGAATTCACCCGTGCCAACGTCAAGTAAGCTACTTGATTGGGTTACATAACTACCAAGCACTCCTGCCAATTGAGAGCAGTATGCGCTTGATCTCTCCGAATTGTTTTTGACGTAATCTATGTACGAACCTGCCTGCAGGTCGTAAGCAATCTCGAGAATCTCGGGGGAATTGGATTGAACCCCCTTCTGCTCTCGAAGCGAAGCGGTAATATTCTGTCCGGAAGCGTAAGCCTCTCGCGCACGTCTTATATCAAAATATTGAATCCGTTTTGCCATGGTACGTATCCTTTGCTATCATGATGGAGTCATTTTCATCCAGCATACACTACAATAATGACAGTGATCGTTCGTAAGTAGTGCCATTTCAAATGAGTGAAGGTTTTCCCATTGGCAGGATATTAAACCTCTTGAATGCAATGGATCGATAAAAGTATCAGCACGACGAGTTTCATCAGTCCTCCCATCGGCGTAGTAAAATTAACAAGAGATAAATTTAATTTACTCATTGCGGAGTGTGGTTATATGAGAATAGAAATTGGCCCCTTTTTCATCGTCGGTACAGGAAAACTCGCGAATCTTGTGCATCGGTTTATTATCGACCTCAAGGGTGATGTGTTTGCGTTCGTCGACGAGGAGAAGAAAGAGTACTTGGGGGTTCCGGTTTATACAGCTCAGTCCTTGATGGGGACCGAGGTTGCAAAGACTGCTACCTTCTTAATAGCCATCGGGGACCCCGATTTTAAGAGAGCAGCTGTCGCTCGACTCCTTCGGGTCGGACAATCCCCAGATCAGATGTTTGAATTCGGACAGGCATCCGCACTCGTCTATCTTAGAAGCTTGCAAAAGTCCGGGTTTGACATATTGACGCGACTCAACAGGCGGCCATCATCCAATGGCACCTTAAGATATACCTCGAAATAACCAGGGAGGTTAGCGCGATTCCACGAGTGCACCTCTCGGAACAGGGAAATGGTGGCAATCACTACCGTGAAACCCTGTGCGGCAATTACACGGCACAAGTGAGCGTATTGCATCGCAAGTCCAAAGCGTGCCTCGTGGCCGTGGTTAATCGGATTAGAAGCGACTGCACCGAATACTTCTCGTAGTTCATCGCCATCGAGCATAACAACAGCCTCGCTCGACTCCCGTAGCCTCGCCACAACCTCGCGTGCTAACGTCGATTTTCCGGCGCCAGATAAACCGGTGATCCAAAGGACACGGCGCGTGGCATTGCCTATAGAGATCTTCATTGATTCCTGCCTAGGACCGAGTAGCACTGTGCAGATTGATGAGAGGACGTTATGGCTGTCATTTACTTAGTAGAGTCGATAGTTCCAAATTCGTGGAGAAAATATAATTCAAGGAACGAGAATCATATTCGCAATCACTGGCAATTAAGGCACTGACTTCTGGTGGCTTCATAAAGGTCCCCAAACGCTTATCTAAGTCTAGCTCTGTTAAAAGTTTCGAAACCTTCGTAAGGATGGGCACAAGCTCAGGATCCGAAGAAAATGAGAGAAAGTGCTCAATAATGGCGACCAAGCTAAAGCTACAAGCAAGTCCATGTGGCACCCCGTAACGGAGCGTCAAGGGATAAGACATAGCATGCGCAATTGCAGTTCTCGTTTGACTAATCGCTAATCCTGATAATAGCGCCGCATTCTGTAGTTTCTCTCTGGCCTCCAAGTTCGTAGGGTTCATCATGGCTCGTGGCAACGCAGCCACTGATATTCGAAGCGATTCCATCGCAAATGCAGCGCTAACGGGCGTTCTATTCTTGTTCCATATCGACTCTAGAGCGTGAGAGATTGAGTCGAGTGCGGGATAGAGCGTATCCTGCTCGTTTAGTGATAGCGTAAGATGGGCATCTAGAAAAGCATGCTTCGGAAAAACGAAATCCCCGGCCAAGGAGTGCTTCTTACTATTGGAGTGGTCCCAAACCGTTGCAAACGGCGTCACCTCGGACCCGGTGCCAGAAGTGGTTGGTATTGCTAGTAGCGGGATACTTTCGTTCTCAAGCTGTATCGACTTCGATTGAATTATGTACTCTAGGGGTAGAGACAAGTTAGGTAGACACGCGGCCAAGACCTTTGCTGTGTCTATCGCGCTGCCCCCTCCTAAGCCAATCACGCAATTGAAACTCTTTTTGCCTAACGAGTCGGCTACATCACTGAGTTCTTTGAGGTCAGGGTTGGGCTTCACGCTGTCGAATAAACTAAGTGATCTATCTCTTAACGCCGTTGATAGGCGGTCAACAACCCCTCGCTGAGTAAATCCAGGACTGGTAACGAGAAGTATCTTGTCGCCGTAAACTATCTTGCCAATGCTATCAATAGAGCCTCGAGTTATCTTGACCGGGTTATAGTGGTTCCAGTATGGTCGCTCGTTAAGCACTTGCATTCACCATAAAGGCTCTTTTGTTGTCTTCTGCTGAGGTTGTGGGACGTCCTAAATTGCCTCGCGACCCCTGCGCAACTTTTATCTCCAATAAGACAGGGCCACTAACTTTCTCAATTTTAGACCATGCCGCGCGAAGGCTCACAATGTCGTGTGCAACCGAGTAGCCTTGATAACCATTTGCCTTGGACAGAAGCTCAAAGTCGATATATTTTGCAACGGTCGCTTGGCCACCAACTGACTCGTGCGACTCGTTATTAATGATTACGTGAATAAAATCTCTCGGCTTGATGCTCGCAATAACTGGCATAGAGCCCATGTGCATAATTAGAGAACCGTCGCCGTCAAGACAGATTATTCGTCTTGTCGGGTTTCCGATCGATACACCAAGGGCTATCGAGGAGGTGTGCCCCATACCGCCCACCGTAAGAAAATCGGATGCAACCTCGCCTCTTCTTAGTCGTAACTCAAAAAGCTCGCGAGAGGTTTTCCCCGTTGTTGAAACAAGTAGGTCACTCGGCTCGGATAGTTCAAGTATCTCGTTAATCGCCTCCTCTCTGCGAAGAGACTTCTGGGGGTCGTTCTTAAGGCGAATGGGGTAAGAAGAAAAAGTACTTTTTCTCACAACTACCGCAAATGGGCCGCCAGTTCGATCAATCTCATCGAAAGCCATTTTTAGAACGAGCCTAAAATCAGAGGATTGGTCTAACACACTAAAAGGTATTTCAAGGGTTTCGAGTATCTGCAGTGTGACCCGACCTTGCTTTACGTGCTGTGGCTCATCCTTTAGACTAGGCTCTCCTCGCCATCCCACAATGAGCAACATCGGAACTTTATACACCTCGGGGTCGACAAGAGACAGAAGCGGATTAATTGCATTTCCAAGCCCCGAGTTCTGCATGTATACAACGGGGGTTTTCCCCGTCGCCAAATGGTAGCCCATGGCTACCGCGATGGCGTTTCCCTCATTTGCGGCAATTAGATGATTCCCCTTGGGGGAATTCTCGTCCACAAACGCACAAAAGTCGGATAGTAGTGAGTCAGGTACCCCTGTATAGAAGTCCGCCCCATGGTTCGCCAATTCATCGAAGAAAACTCTTGGGTCAATCATCATCGGGTACCGGGGATTAGGGACAGAACTTCGTTTATTGGCATTAGATCAGAGTCACATTGGGATGACCGCTGGTGAGTGAGGATGCTCTTGGCGGTCTTCAACATTGCCGGATATGCGCTACGAAGAAGGTGGTTCGCATAGATCACAACATTCACTCCCCTTGCGGCAAGTTCATCCTCAGTGACCGTGTTGTAGCTGGTTGGTACGACGACCAAATGCTTGTGGTTGGGAAGCTCAGAATATCTGTGACAGAACTCAAATATTTCTTCAGGGCTCTTACGGCGGCTATGGATCATTATTCCATCCGCTCCTGCATCTAAATATGCTCTCGCTCTCTCGACTGCGTCGTCCATTCCCTTCTCTAAGATAAGGCTCTCGATCCTCGCGATTATCATAAAGTCATCGGTCGCCTGTGCCCGTTTGCCGACCTTTATCTTTTCACAAAAGGCGTCAATATCCTCTTGGGTTTGAGACACGTCATTGCCTAAAAGAGAGTTTTTCTTTAAACCGGTTTTATCCTCAATGATTACTGCGGAAACCCCGAGTCGTTCAAGCGTTTTTACTGTAAATGAAAAGTGCTCAGGAAGCCCACCGGTATCACCGTCATAGATTATTGGTTTGGTTGTCACCTCGAGAACTTCATTGAGCGTACTCATTCTCGAGGTTACATCCACGGCTTCAATGTCCGGCTTACCCTTCGCGGTGGAATCGGTGAGGCTGCTTCCCCACATCCCGTCGAACTCCCTCCTAGAACCATCTGGACCCTCAACAGCGACATTCTCAATGATTAGACCGCTTAAAGCATTATGGAGATCGAGAAATCTGACGATAGGTTTCACTTGAAGTAGTCTTCTCAGACGGCCTCGCCTAATATCAGGTGTCGTACCAATCTCCCTTATGGCTCGTTGCAAAGCGGACGATGAAATACCTGCCGTGTAGGGGACCTCAACTAACTGCCCACCCCACCGCGCCAATGACTCAATCACACGGTTTCTCGTCTCACGTTGAACGCCCTCCTTCCAATCATCACCATGAACTACGAAGTCCGGTCGGTACTTCTCTAGGTTCGGGACGTAATCCAGAGTCTCTTGCTTCACAACCTTTGATACACCCTTAAGATTCTCAACAATCGAAAGACGCTGATCAAAACTCATATATGGGACGCGCTTGTAGCTAGCGATCGCGGCGTCAGTTAAAAGACCAACGGTTACCTCGCCAAGTGCCTGTGCTCGATGAATAATGTTTAGATGTCCAGGATGGATAAGGTCTGCACTCATTCCGACGTAAACACGCTTCTTCATAAAAGCTCCTCTGAGGGGTCACTACAAATATGGCTTAGATTCAGCGGTGTTCCCCGGGTGATGTTAGAGTTGGATGTCCCTGCAAGAAAATCATCCAAATGCACAGGATCTGCTCCAAGCCCCGGCCGAATTACACGGATGTTTCCAGGTGAGAACTTCTCCCCCTTTGAAATATCTCGAACAGCATAAATCGACCGGCGATAAACCTTCGAGCTAGTCTCGGATGGGGCGCAATCCAACTTTGCGGCTCCAAGCGCTTGCCAAACCTGGTTTATCTGGCAAGACAGGGATTTAAGCTCATCGGGTTCTAGGGAGAAGTCTGAGTCCAGAGTCTTTAGCATGCGGTCGAGCGTGAAGTGACGCTCAATTACACATGCACCAAGCGCCACCGAGGCAATTGACACTCCCAATCCGAGGCTATGATCAGAGAGGCCCACAGGGCGTCCGAAAACATTGCGCAATTCTCCTAGTGCCAAGAGATTGATGTCTGAAAACGGGGCTGGGTATGCACTCGTGCACTTTAGTAGAACTATCTCACTGCAGCCCGCATGCTCTAGGGTATTAAGAGCCGCCTCAATCTCCCTTGCCGACGCCATACCCGTCGACATGATGACAGGCTTCTTCGTAGAACCAATAGACCTTAATAACGGGACGTCAGTGATCTCAAATGAGGCGACTTTGTACATGGGAGATCCGATCCCTTCCAGGAAGTCCACTGCAGTCTCGTCGAATGGTGTGCTGAAGCAAATTAAACCTTTAAGTGAGCAATAGTCGAAAATATCCTGGTGCCAGTCCCACGGTAGAGAACCCTCTGAATACAAGTCATATAGAGTCCTTCCTCTCCATAAGCTACCCTCTTCGGAAATTATAAATCCGGGCCCACGGTGATTTATAGTCATCGTGTCAGCGGTATAGGTCTGTAACTTTATGGCATCTGCACCAGAACTTGCGGCAGCGTCAATCGTCTTCAGAACATGATCTAGATCCCTGTTATGATTTGCTGAAAGTTCCGCGATTAAGAATGGTGGAGCTCCGTCGCCAATAATTCTATTTGGTAGGTTAATAGGATTCATTGATCAGTTTCTTTTGCAGGTGGTTTAATTTTCGAAACGATCGGCATTCTGGTTAATCAGCTCTCTTAGATCTGGCAGGCCAAGGAAGTCAGGGTTTGTGTCCGAGCTGTATGAGTAACCCTCAGGAACCCTCTCCCCAACCACTCCGTTACTTGTTTTAATGAACTTCTCTATATTCCACTTCGGCTTGGCAGAAGGAAGAATCACATAGTATTTGCTAAACTCAATAGTGCTAATTGAGTCAGTCGCTGTAATCATTTCTTCGTGCAGCTTTTCTCCCGGACGTAACCCGATGATATCAATTCGACATTCGGCGCAAACGGCCTTGGCAATATCGGTAATGCGGTACGAGGGAATCTTTGGCACAAAAAGCTCTCCCCCCCACATCTTTTGAAGACAGTAGAGAACAAAGTCCACACCTTGCTCCAGGGTGATGTTGAAGCGTGTCATGCGTGGGTCTGTAACGGTGAACACGCCCGAGGGCTTCTGCTTCATAAAGTGCGGAATGACAGAACCACGGCTGAACATCACATTGCCGTAGCGCACCACACTAAACTTAATATCTTTGGCGCCGGCGTAGTTGTTGGCTGCAATAAAGAGCTTGTCTGAACAAAGCTTGGTGGCCCCATAAAGATTAATGGGAGCCGCAGCCTTGTCGGTAGAGAGGGCGACCACCTTCTTTACGTTATTGGCTAGGCAGGCATCAATCACATTCTGCCCACCAATAATGTTGGTCTTCACCGCCTCGAAGGGGTTGTACTCAGCCGCGGGCACTTGCTTGAGTGCTGCGGCATGCACCACCACATCGACATCTTTCATGGCCATTTGTAGCCGGGGCAGGTCGCGAATATCGCCAATGAAGTAGCGCATGCAGCGGTATTTGCTATCGGGGAACTCTTGCTGCATCTCGAACTGCTTGAGTTCGTCGCGGCTATAAATGATCAGTCTCTTGGGCTTGTACCGTTGAAGCACCGTAGAGACGAAGCGACGCCCGAACGAACCTGTTCCGCCTGTGACAAGAATGGATTGGTTATCGAGCATAGTTGCCCCCTGTTAAAAAAGCGTCAACGGCTAATCAACGCAACTAGGTAAAGCAGAGAACATGCCAAAAACAGTGGCCAACCCTGCACAGACTGGTAGCTTTGAAATATATTTTTCAATATTTTCAGTATATTAAAACAATTTTCTACAGTAAAAACTCTTATTTTTTGTTCTTGTGCACGTATACTTAAAAAATGACGTCAGCATCTGTTGCTTATGAATCGGCATTGCGCGTGATTCAAACGGTTGTCGGCCAGGCCCAGCAGGTCAGGCCCGATGCTGCTCTCATTGGGGAGTCGGGTCTGGTGGATTCCATGAAGCTCGTTGAGATTTGCCTGGCCTTGGAAGACGAGTCGCAGGCCCTGGGGTTTTCCTTCGACTGGACTTCAGACTCGGCCATGTCTGCCGCGCGTAGCGTATTTCGCACCGCGGCAAGCTTGGCAGACGAGTTTGCGCGCCAGTGCCAAGCCGGAAGCCCTTGAGACTACGGGCGGCTAGGCCTACCCCATGATCTTAGTCACAGGTGCAAGCAGGGGAATCGGCAGCGCGCTCTGCGCATACTTTAGCGGCAAGGGTTTGCCGGTCTTGGGCCTTGCGCGGTCACTGGTACATGCAGACTTCGACACCGCGGTCTGTGATGTCACCGACCCACAGGCGCTGCGGGTTTTAGCCCAGAGGCTACTAGCCGAGGGGCGGGGCGTATCTGTACTCATTAATGCGGCCGGCATAGCATCGATGAATCTAGCCCTCACCACGCCGCCCGCTACTGCTGAGGCGATTGTGAAGACCAATCTGCTTGGCATCATTTATACCTGCCAGCAATTTGTACCCCACATGATTCGCGCGAAGGCGGGCCGCGTGATCAACTTCTCTACGATTGCGGTGCCCCTGGCGTTAGAGGGCGAATCGGTCTATGTGGCCTCTAAGGCAGGGGTAGAGGCCTTCACCCGAACCTTTGCCCGCGAAGTGGCTGCCTTTGGCATTACTGTGAACTGCATTGCTCCAGGCCCTGTAGATACCGACCTCATTAAAGGTGTGCCCGACGTAAAAATTCAACGCATCGTCGACCGGCAGGTTATCAAGCGTAAGTTCAGCCCAGCCGAAGTCTGTGCCCTGGCAGACATGCTTATGTCAGAGTCTGCAAGCACGCTCACGGGTCAGGTCTTTCATCTGGGGGGGGTCTAGTGGGCATTCTGGCCACACTCGAATCGAGATGGAAGCAAGAGTGCAGCCCATTTCTGATCTTTGAAAACACCGCCCTGCGCTTTGGCGACCTAACGGCAGCGGCCTCGCAGGTAGACCTTTCATCTGTACAGCCCGGCGACGTGGTAGCGGTAATCGGCGACTTCACCGCGGCCAGTATTCAGGTACTCCTGCAGCTCATCGACCGTGGCGCGGTGGTGGTGCCACTTACCTGGGATACCAAGACCTCGCACGACTATTTTTTTGAATCTGCCCGCGTGTCTTGGGTGGTGGTGCCTGATGAGGCACTGGTCTACGGGGTTGGCCCTTTTACGGACCACCCCTTACTGCACAGCCTTCGGCAATGTGGCCATGCTGGCCTGGTCTTGTTTTCTACAGGCACCACCGGGCGCCCGAAGGCCATTCTTCACGACCTATCGCTTTTTCTTCAACGGTTTGAGACGCCGCGCCCCACCCTGCGCACTCTCAACTTCTTACTTTTTGACCATATTGGTGGCATTAACACACTGCTGCACACCCTCTATAACAAGGGCGTGGTCGTGGCTATTCAGAGCAGAACCGTGGCGGAGGTGTTGAGAACCTGCGCACAGCACCAGGTAGAGGTGTTGCCCACCACCCCAACATTCTTGCGGCTGATGCTTTTAAGCGGCATGGTACCCGAGCAGGTGCCGCGTAGCCTGCAGCTCATGACCTATGGCACCGAGCGTATGGACCAGCCCACGCTTGATGCTTTATGCGCGCTCTTGCCCTGGATGGACTTTCGTCAGACCTTTGGAATGTCGGAGCTTGGCATCGTGCGGGTCAAGTCTGAGGACCGCAGCAGTCTGTGGATGAAAATTGGGGGAGAGGGAGTAGAAACCCGGGTTGTGAACCAGGTGCTGCAGATTCGCTCGGCCTCCCGCATGCTTGGTTACCTCAATGCAGACTCGCCTTTTGATGATGAGGGCTGGTACGACACCAAAGACGTGGTGGAGCAGCGCGGTGACTGGATTAAGGTGGTGGGCAGAACCACCGAGGTCATCAATGTTGGGGGGCAAAAGTTTATGGCCTCAGAGGTCGAGCGGGTGGCACTGATGTTTCCCGGGGTGTCTCTGGTGCGGGCAGAGGGGCGCAACAACCCCATTACCGGCCAGCATGTCGAGCTCACTGTGCAACCGCAGCCCGATAGCCTGGTACCAAAAGCCGATCTTGAGCAATTTCTAAGGGAGAAACTTCCGGCCCACATGGTGCCGCGCAGACTACGGTTTGAGGCGGTATCGGTGGGGCATCGATTTAAGAAGGCCTGAACGATGCGGTTTCGTGAGGTTCTGCCTGTCGATGCAGAGATGATTCTGGCTTGGCGCACTAAGCCACGGGTGGCGAGCCAAATGGCCACCGAAGTAGGCGCAAGCCTTGCGCCCCACCGCGCCTGGCTATTGGGCTGCTACGACCGGCCCGATTATTACCATTGGGTAATTGAGTCGGAGGGCGTGCCGGTGGGGCTGATTAACCTTGCCTCACTCAATCTTGGCGCGCGGTGTAGCGCCTGGGGCTTTTATATCGGTGAAGACCATGCACTGGGCCTTGGAGCCTTCGTGCCGCCTTACTTTTATAACTTTGTCTTTGATACGTTGGGGCTCAGTAGGCTCACAGCCGAAGTGCTTGCAACTAATGAGGCGGTACTCCGCCTTCATATGTTGCATGGCTACAAGCGCCACCCAGAGAAAAACCAGGCTGTTGTAAAGCTTGGCCAACCCGAGACGCTGTTGGCGCTGTCACTGGCCGCAGAAGACTGGCGGGAAGGCCGTTTTACAAAGATGCGCGCAGAGTTTCCGATGCAGCTATGGCGGGGTTCGCCGTTTGGGTCTGCCGGAGAGCGGCCTGCGAATTAGTCCTTTTTGCGTTCGCGGTTTGTCTGCTGTCAGTGATTTGTTAGCCGCCCAATTTCCCTTGGTGATAGGCATAGAGTGCCTGCGCCAAAATCAGGTCTTCTGCGGTGTCGATATCGACAGCGCGTGTCTTGGGGATGACAAGCCCTCGTTTATGTGGCCAAGGCCTATCGACTTCGGAACCCTTTGGCATGGCAACGGCGGGGTCGTGCGGCGATGCATTCGTTTTATTCCAAGAAAACATGCCGGCGTCACGAAAGCGTTTGGGCAGGTCTTGAGAGCGTGAATTGAAAAACTCGGGCAGTGCCATGCGAATACGCCCCTCCGGGTTCATTTCATAAGCGCGCTGAATGGGGGCATCAAACTCGGTAATCGAGAGTACTGACGAGACTTCTGGCTGAAGAAGCAACGAAAAGGCCGCACGGATGTCATCGGGCCTGAGAAGCAGAGCGGTGGCGTAGATCAGGCAGACAGAGTCAGCACGGATTGCAAGCGTCCGAACGGCGTCTTCGACTACGGGCCCCACATGGGTCATATCATCGGCGAGCGCCTCTGGCCGACGGTAAGCGGTTGCCCCAGCCTGAGCAGCCACCGCAAGAATCTCATCATCATCTGACGAGACGATGATCTGCGCAAAAACCCCTGCATCGAGGGCGGTGGCAATAACATGCGCGATCATTGGCTTCCCAGCGATGGGATACACATTTTTGCGCGGTACGCGTTTGCTGCCACCACGGGCGGGAATAACGGCGATGGCTCGGTGATTATTCAGTTCGATACGAATGGTTTGCATCCTCCAAAGAGTCTTTTAAGCCGCATTATCAAGACTACTGGAGTTTGCGACTTGCTTGAGACTTTGAAACATCTAGTTTAATATACGTATACGTATTGTAAAGGGTGTTTTTTATGCATAAAAAAATGACGATAACGCTAGACGAAGCGGTCTACGACGGCCTCTATCGTATGGTCGGCCGTCGTCGAATGAGCCAATTCATTGAAGACCTAGTTCGCCCGCATGTCGTGGATTCCTCTTTAGACGAGGGATATAAAGCCATGGCGGCTGATGCTTCACGAGAGAAAGAGGCCGCTGAATGGGTCAATGCGCTTGCAACGGACATGAGAAGTGAAACGCGGTGAAGTCTGGTGGGTCGAGCTCGACCCGGCAATCGGGTCAGAGATTTGCAAGAGGCGCCCAGCAGTGTTGGTAAGTAACGACTCAGCCAATAGAAACCTTTCACGGGTCGTCGTAATTCCCTTAACAAGCAGCACCGATCGCCTCTATCCGGGTGAATCACTGGTAACAATCAATGGGCAAGCGAGTAAAGCGATGGTGGATCAGATTATGGCCGCCGACAAAGTCCGCTTACAAAAGAGGCTGGGCGCAATACAGCCCAACGAAATGAAACTACTGGAAGATGCAATACGCCTACACCTTGCCCTTTCAAAACCTTAGTGCACTTTGACTTTTAAGGCGCCACGGTTCTTCTTCCGCGTAAGTCGCAGCCCAGAGATCGGTATGGGGCACTGGGCGCGTTGCCAAGTATTGGCCAATGCTTTGCGCGCATCGGGCGTCGTAGTTCACTTCAACGAACATGCGAACAGCCCCGCAGCTTTCCTCACAGAGATACGCGCGTTGGGGGCACAACCCGGCGACTGGGTAGTACTCGACAGCTATGCCCTGGGCGAAGCCTGGGAACGCGATGCTCGGCAGGCCCAGTTGCTGGTACTCACGATTGACGATGCCCCAAAACGGCGGTATGCGCCCGATGTTCTCTTGGACCCGAACCTGTCGGCGTTGGGGGTCCAGCGCTGGGCAGGGTGTGTGGCACCGCACACACGCGTCTTGGCTGGGGCGGACTATCTGTTGCTGCGTGAAGAGTTTATTCAGGCTGCGGCGCGGGCCGCAATATTGCGACCGGCTGCAGCACCAATTCGGAGTATCTTGGTTTCTATGGGGGGTTCCGACCCCCCAGGGGTCGCCCTGCGTGTGGTGGATGCACTGCGCATACTTTTTGCGTCGCCGCAGGCCTTCGACCTTAAAGTCGATATGCAAGACCTGCGCATTACTGTGCTGGGCGGCGCCATGAATCCCCGGGCCTCCCAACTAGAAGCCTTGGTGCGTCAGTTACCGAATGCGCAATACCTGAGCGCTACCGATAACATCGCGGCGCTAATGGCAGCAGCCGACCTCTGTGTCGGTGCTGGCGGTGTCACTATCTGGGAGCGGGCCTACATGTCGCTACCATCGCTGGTCGTTACTCTGGCGGAAAACCAGCGAGAGGCGGTTCATTTCTTTGACCAACAGGGCGCCCATAAATCTCTGGGCTGGCATGAGGATGTGTCTGCTGCAACTATTGCAACAGCGATTGCCACCGCACTGGCAAGCCCAGCCGATCTGCGGGCCATGGCCGCTCGTGCGAAAACTTTAGTAGGCGAACCCCGGTTTGTACGGGATCCTTTGGCTTATTTGAAAGCCTAGCCTAGCGATTTTGTACCTTAAGGCCGCGAGCGACTTCGGAGATCTTTACAGGGGCGTGGCCCATGGCATGGCTTTGATGCAGCGCTAAGCCGATTTCTAGGGCCTTGCGACCGTCTGTAGCGTTACAGACAACGGGCACGTCTTTCTTAATGGCCGCAACCAGATTCTGAGCGATGGCTGTGAACACGTTGTGTTCCTCTACCGGAGGAAAGGGCTGCGGTAACAGTTCGCGAAAGCCTGCAAAGTGCGGACTCTCGCCCACTGAGAAAAACTCTCTCTGCGTGTTGCCAATGCGCACCATCGCTCGGTCGGTAAGAAGTTCAAACTCAAACCGAAAGTAGTTCTTGCGGCTGGCCTGTAGCGTGGCACGTGCGCCATTCTTAAACCAGACAATACCAAAGCCTCCCAGGTCATTCTGCGGCGCTGACTCATCAAAACGGGTCTCGTATCTGGTTGCATACCGGGTCTTATATTGATACCCACTGTCTTGAACGCGTTCCGACCCGCCTTCCAGCCAACCCTGCACCGACTGCGCCTCTCCGCAGAGCATGCGCAACACATCAAAGGCATGGGTACCCGTATGAATAAAGTTACTGGGAAACTGCACATTCACACTCTCAAGCCTGCCCAGCGCACCAGACTGCAATGCTCTTGCCACCCACTGATAGGCACCCCCCCACCGTCGGGGATAACTCATGGCGAGATGAACGCCGTAACGCTTTACCGCACGCTCGATACGCTGGGCCTCTTGCAGAGTGGTGCCCATGGCTTTTTCGCACCATATACCGCGAACCCCTGCATTACAGGCCGCAAGGACCATCGCGCAGCGGGTGTCGGCATAGGCGGCGATGCTAAGCAGGTCGAGACGCTCATGAGCGAGCATATCTTCGTAGCGCAGATAGCCCTTGGCCTTGGGAAACTCCTTAAGAAAGGCTGCAAGACGGTCGGGGTCACTGTCGCATACGGCTTTGAGTTGAACCCCCTTTACCTGCTGCCAGGCGCCCCAATGGGTGGCGGGTTTCCCGCGCAGGGGGTCTTTCTCAAGCAGCCAGGCCACCCGACCAAGACCGATGATGCCAAGGCCTAACGCCATCACATGCCTACGTTAGACAAGCGCCGAAAGTGTGTCGATGACGTACTTTTGGGCATCGGGCGTAAGTGTGGGGAATAACGGCAGAGATAAGGCTTGCTGGAAATACTGCTCTGCCTGGGGAAAGTCGCCGCGTTTAAAGCCTTTAGCCTGGTAAAACGGCTGCAGATGAATTGGAATGTAGTGCAGGTTGGCCTGGATGCCGCGGGCGTAGAGCTTTTTATAGATAGGCTTTTGCAGGTTGGCGGGTACTTGCACCACATAGAGGTGCCTGGAAGATTTTGTGTAGCTAGGCACTTGCTGGCTTTGTACCCGCAGGCCCTGTTCGTTGCGCTGCGCGATAAAGGCATTGTCATAGACGCTGGCCAGGCTCTGCCGCTTCTCAACGAACTCCTCCAAGCGGGAAAGCTGGCTGAAGCCCAGCGCCGCCTGAATATCGGTTAACCGGTAGTTAAATCCCAGCTTGATCTGCTGGTAGTTCCAGATCTCACTCTCGGGTCTTGGCTGCATCTGACTGGGATGGTTGGTAACGCCATGGCTTCGGTGGCGTTGCAGGCGGTCGGCAAGTTCCGGGTCGTTGGTGAGCGCCATGCCCCCTTCCCCAGTGGTAATTATCTTTACTGGGTGAAAGCTAAACACGCAGATGTCGCTATAGCGGCAGTTGCCGATGGGCTCGAAGGGCTGGTCTTCCATCCCGCGGTAATGCCCCCCAATAGCATGGGAGGCGTCTTCAATCACTTTAAAGCTGTATTGCTTTGCCAGTTGGGCAATAGCCGCCATGTGGCAGCTCTGGCCGCCAAAGTGCACCGGAATGACCACCTTAGGAAGGGCAAGCCCTTTTTGGGCATGGTCTGCAAGCTTTTGCGCAAAGGCTTCTTCAGACATGCAAAAGGTGGCGGGGTCGATATCCACAAAGTCCACCTTGGCACCGCAGTAAATGGCGCAGTTGGCGCTGGCCACAAAGCTGTTGGGGCTGGTCCAGACCGTGTCCCCGGGCCCCACTTCCAGAGCCAAGCAGGCAATATGCAGAGCGCTGGTGGCGCTGTTCACGGCTACCGCATGGGCCACACCCACCTTTTGGGCCATAGCCTGTTCAAACTGCGGTACTGCCGGCCCTTGGGTAAGATAGTCTGATCGCAGTACCGACACCACCGCGGCGATGTCTTCCTCTGAAATCGACTGTCTTCCGTAGGGGATCATGTCTGGTTATGTTACCGGAAGAGGGGGGCGACTCGCTCAGTGCTTTATTACGGTGACAGTTCACTTAA
>Ga0194124_10000524_pt1 | contig 57532 bp, 47 predicted proteins | sample TA2KigCas0mmetaG_FD_148605 | JGI IMG/M metagenome (GOLD analysis project Ga0194124, IMG submission 148605) | Freshwater microbial communities from Lake Tanganyika, Tanzania - TA2015031 Kigoma Deep Cast 0m | ecosystem: Environmental > Aquatic > Freshwater > Lake | place: Tanzania: Lake...
GGATCAATATTCGGGGTTCCAAAAAGGGAATTAATTTGATTTTCTTGTTCAATTTTATCCCAATCGATCAAGCCCGTGCTATCACGTAACAGAGCCCCTGAGTTGTAAATATTTGTTCCACCACCCCTACCAATGGACATATACGCCAAATTAGAAATGGCTAATTTATCATTTACCTTCCAAAAATCCTTTAATGTAATTTGAGGTTTGGAGTAGAAGTTTCTTCGTTCATTAAATACTTCGCGCTCCCCATTTTCATTAGTTCGATACCCCCAATGTTGGTTGAAGCGGATTCCCATATCATAGAACAGTAAATTGGTATCAACTTCCACCCCAGCTTCGCGCGCTTTATCTTCACTAAAATATTGAATCGCTTGACTGAATAATCGCTGCCCGTGCCACTGCGGTGCTGCAAAAGCCGAAAGTGTCACTAGGTGATTTTTGATTTTTTTAGAAAGTTTTCCATACCCAAAAAAGCCTTGACTTGGCGTGCCATACACCCAACCATCTGATTGTTTGTACGAAGCTGAAACTGTCAATCCCCAACCTGATTTGGTCATTCCAGTGTTGTACGAAAAAGTGGTTCTCAACATATTTCCGGTAGAATATTCTTGCTTGAGCATTCCACCTTTTTTATTTCCAATTCCTTGCGTTAGAATATTAATCGTTCCACCAATAGATGGCATAGCAATTTTGGTAGCCCCTAAGCCTCGTTGAACTTGCATTTGAGCAGTAATTGCATCCAACCCAAACCAATTTGACCAATAAACGGCTCCATTTTCCATGTCATTTACCGGAACTCCGTCTATCATCACTCCCACATTACGTTGATCAAATCCACGTACGTTAATTCTGGCATCGCCATCACCACCACCTTGTGTGGTAGCATAAACTCCCGCTGTTCCATTCAAAAGCATGGGCAAATCCCGAGAACCTAATTCTTCCACAATTTTCTGCGTTGGGATTTTTGTCACGGCAATTGGAACATTATCTCTTACCATATTACCAATAACCTCTATTTCGGCAAACTCAACGCTTCCGCCCATTTTCACATCTTTTTCAACTGTGGCAGAATTCACATTGATTTTCACTCGAACCGTATCGAAGGTGGTCATAGATATTACCATCGTATATTCCCCATAAGGAACATTTGCTAATTCATAGATGCCCTCTGGATTTGAAAAAGCACGATACTTATTATCAATATTAACTTTAGCTCCTGCAACGGGAAAATCGGTTGAATTATCAATTATTTTACCTTTTACAGTGCCTTTTTGAGAAAAAACAAAATACGATGAAAATAGTAGAATTAGGCCAAAAAGGACTTTCATAAAGAAAAACAGTTTACTACTTGACAAGAATTTTTTCAGTTGAATTCGTTCCATTATTTGAAACCAAATGAACGAAATAAACACCTGCACTTTTTGGTAATTCAATGGTATACAGTCCTTTGTTTAAGAACTCTTTATTCCAAATTGATTGACCTAGACTGTTCGTAATTGTTAATGACTTAATGTTTTCATCCAATTTAATTGTAACAACATCTTCAGTTGGATTTGGGAAAATAGAATAATTATTGAATTCCATTTCAGGCATTGAAACAGGATTACAAGAACAATCGTGGCTGCCTAACGAAAACCAATTTCCAAAGAGGATTACGTTACCGTTAACGCTTTCAATTGTGTCCCCGTTCTCATCAAATAAATAAATTACCGGCGGAATAGTATCCCACTCTAACATTGGATCAAAGAAAGAAACGGGAGTTGAAACGCCTTTTTCAATCGATGCCTTTCTAATCATGCTGTGATCTTTTGTGACCAAGACCCCTTGACCAGAACTGTAGGGAAATTGAGTAGACCATGCACCGTCATTTCCGGCTGCAGATCCCGTCTCATTGGCAGGATTTTCTCCAATTTTTCCAAAAATATCAATGATCGCAAAATTGGGTACATTCGTAGCATTAATAAGTAAAGCTGGATTTGAAGGCAAAGTTCCTTTTGCCAACATGACCGCATCATTTCCATTCCAATAAAAGGCATTGCTTGTATTGTAGACAGGGCTGTAAAAACCATCTGCTCTTGCTTGTAAAGAGTCCCAAATTGGTGCCTCTTGACCAGTACCATTTTCGTCTTGCTTATCTAAGACAGCAACATAAACATCGAATGGCGCGATTGTTCCTGAAAGTTGAACTGAGTTTAATACCGTTGCGGTTGTTGCACCATTCGAATAACGAGAGACAAAATACTCATTTAAATTTACTGGAACCGAGGTGGGATTATAGATCTCAATTGCCTTATTGTTTGACCAACCCTCTACGTATTCAGATATAAAAATTTTAGAGCAATTCTGAGCGAACGTAAATCCAGAGACAAAAGTTAAAACAGCAAGTAATGATTTTTTCATAATATATAAATTAAAAGATAGACGAAGAATTCTCGGGAATAATTGCGTTTATAAAATCAATTTCAAACACAAGTTTAATCATTGGTAGATAAAAATTTGAAATGGTTTCGGCGCAAATCGCTTCAAGGATATCATTTCAAATCCACCCTCAAAATTAAACAATTTTTGGTTTCTGTCTATTATAAAATTGTTAACAGTAAATTTTGTTTTATCAACTCAAATTGGAAATGAAACAAAACAATTTGTAATTTCATTTTTAAAATTCGCAAAATGAAAAATTACCCCTTTATTCTCTTATTTCTTTTTTTTACCAAAAGCTTAAATTGTCAGGAGCTAAGTGTAGAAAAAATTTGGAAAAACTATGAGTTTTATGCAAAAGGCGTAGACGGATTTCGCTCTATGAAAGATGGGGAATATTACACGCAGGTTATCGATGGATCCATCTATAAATTTAAAATCAACGACCCAAGCGACATCGGGGCTCTCCTTGTTGATAAAAATAATTTAAAATACAAAGACCTCTCTATTGAATTTGACGAATACTTCTTCAATGGTGACGAAACTAAAATTTTATTCACAACCAAAACCGAATCAATCTATCGTCGCAGTTTTTCAGCAGTTTATTTTTTATATGATAGAACAACTGGGGATTTCGAGCCTCTCGATAGTGATCGCCAACCGCAAACACTTGCCGAATATTCTCCTGATGGAACGATGGTTTCTTATATCTACAAAAATGATCTCTTTGTAAAACAATTAAAAACGGGCAAAGTAATCAAGTTGACCAAGGGAGGAAAAAAGAACAAAGTGATTTACGGTACAACAGATTGGGTGTACGAAGAAGAATTTGCCATTACAAAAGCGTACGAGTGGTCAATGGACAGTAAAATGATTGCCTATTTACGCTTTGATGAACAAAACGTGAAAGAATTCAATTTAACAAATTATACTGGCCTCTATCCAGAACAATTTAAATACAAATACCCGAAAGCAGGAGAGGATAATTCGAAAGTCACTGCTCATGTTTTGACAATAAAATCGGGTAAAGAAATAAATTTAAATCTAGGCGAATACGAATACATCCCACGCTTGAGTTGGTCGAAAACAGCAAATCAATTGATACTTCAAACCTTAAACAGACACCAAAGCTCATTGAAATACCATTTGGTTGACTTCACAAAAAAACCTACTCATAAAGTTTTTTTCGAAGAAAAATCTGAAACTTACATAGATGTAGATAATAATTTATTGATTTTAAAAGACGGTAAATCAATTTTACGAACAAGTGAAGCAGATGGGTTTAATCATATTTACAGACTTAATTTTGATGGAACAACGCAACAAATAACAAAAGGAAATTGGGATGTTATTGAATTTTTAGGTATCGATGATGAAAATAAAGCCATTTATTATTCATCCGCTGAGAATTCACCGCTCTACAAATCAATTTATAAAATTCAAATTGATGGTTCAAATAAAGAAATACTCAGTCCAACTAAAGGTTATTCTAATGCAGAGTTTACCTCAGGAATGAAGTATTTTATTTTGACCCATTCAACCGCAAATAGCCCTTCACAATATAGTTTACGAAAAAACGATGGGACAGTAATTAAAGTGCTAGAAGATAATAAAGCTTTAGCAGATAAAGTAGCCTCATACACTCCATCTCAACGTGAATTTATAACGTTTAAATCGAATGGAACTGAGTTGAATGGCTGGATGATAAAGCCAAAAAACTTTGATTCATCAAAAAAATATCCCGTTTACATGACGGTATATGGCGGACCGGGGCACAATGAGGTGCTTGACTCATGGGATGGGATGGATTACATGTACTACCAGCTTTTGGCTGAAAGAGGATATATTGTTGCATGTGTTGATCCACGCGGGACGATGTTTAGAGGAGCGAAATTTAAGAAGTCAACTTATTTACAATTGGGTAAATTAGAAATTGAAGATGTAATTAATACCGGGAAAGAATTACAAAAAATGCCTTATGTAGATCCAAATCGAATAGGAATAATGGGGTGGAGTTACGGTGGATTTATGGCTTCATTAGCTATTACGAAAGGAGCTGATGTTTTCAGAATGGCTATTGCGGTTGCACCGGTAACAAATTGGAGGTACTATGACAACATCTACACAGAACGATTTATGCGAACGCCGAAAGAAAACGAAAAAGGGTATGACGATAATTCACCCATTAATCACGTGAAGAATATTAAAGGAAAATACCTATTAATTCATGGTTCAAGTGACGATAATGTCCATTACCAAAATGCCATGGAAATGGTAAACGCGCTCGTAAAAGCCAATAAACAATTTGATATGTTTATCTATCCAAATCGCAATCATGGAATATATGGCGGCAATACAAGAAATCACCTTTTCAATATGATGTTTGAATATACATTGAAAAACTTATAATACCCTTTATAAAGTAATTTACAACGTGTAAACTAACAACTCTAAATTTATTTAATAGACAGTTTTTGTAGGTATTTTTTTTTTGTGTATCTTTGCAATCCAATTTTGGGAGTTTAGCTCAGCTGGTTTAGAGCATCTGCCTTACAAGCAGAGGGTCGGGGGTTCGAATCCCTCAACTCCCACTCTGATGAAAGCATTGTCGAAAGGCAGTGCTTTTTTAATTTTAAGGACAGTAAGCTTGCTTTATTGGACTTATTTAAAAAAGTACAAACTGAACAAAGTGAGGGAATGCTTTCATCCATTGCACGTCGGGTAAACGGGATATATAATCCCTCAACTCCCACTCTGATGAAAGCATTGTCGAAAGGCAGTGCTTTTTTAATTTTAAGGACAGTAAGCTTGTTTGAAGAATCTTTTCTTTTCTAACACCCTAATTTATGTAATCACATATTCCGTATCTTTGATAAGATAAACCCTACTAAAATGAAAAAAATTACCATTCTCTTTTCCTTTTTTTATTTTGTTTCGGGCGCATTTTCTCAAACATCTCCATGCTTCAATTTTCAGATAACCGGCAGTTACCCGGATACATTGAACCCTAATAACTATCAAATCTCAATCAACTTTAATTCGGATCCGAATGATATCGTAAACTACCCTTATGTTTCGGCAGTTTTAGATTGTAACGGAGATACAGTGGCAACAGGGGGGCTATTTTATTTCGGGCAGTTGGGTCAAACAACACAAGATTATCCGGTAACAATTATCGATACAACAACATGGTGTGAACCGCTTTCTGCTGTTTTTATCGGTGGATTTGGCCCATTAAGTGAAGTTGATACGTGCATACTTTCATTTCAAAGTGCCGCGCTAGAGGATGTTTCAGAGGAGCAACATATTTCAATTTATCCCAATCCAGTTTCTGATTTTTTGCATGTTTCCGTTTCCAATGATTTGATTGGAAAGAGTTATCAAATTGTAAATCAATTTGGACAAGTAATTATAAAAGGGCAAATTCAATCTCTTCACGAGAAGATTGGAATTGAGCTTATTTCAAACGGATTTTACATGATGAATTTCTCTCATGGTTTAAGAAAATCTTATGCAATTATCAAAGACTAAAACACTATGAAAAAGTGCCTAAACTTTTTACTTTTTATTTATTCCTTCGCTACTTTCAGTCAAAACTACACCTCTTATTTCACCGGAAATTCTACGGATCTCGTGACCAACCCGCAAGGTGGAATTTGTCTCATGGGTGGAGCATCCGAGGATGATAATGCGATGAAATGGTTTCTGCAGCGTGCAGACGGAGGTGATGTTTTGGTGCTTCGCGCCACAGGTTCTGACGGATATAACACTTATTTATATTCTGGTTTGGGAATCACGGTAAACTCTGTTGAAACTATCGTTTGCAATAATACAAATGCCAGTTCTGATGCATACGTAATAAATAAAATCAACCAAGCCGAAGCAATCTGGTTTGCGGGTGGCAATCAATGGACCTACATAAGTTACTGGAGAAATAGCCCAGTAAATCAAGCCATCAATCAAGCCATTCATGAAAGAAATGTTGTAATCGGTGGTACAAGCGCAGGTATGGCTATCCAAGGAAAATATTATTTTTCAGCACAAAATGGAACAGTAACCTCAAATACTGCAACGTCGAACCCCTACGCAAATTCGGTTACCGTCGATTCAACAACATTTATTCAAAATAACATTTTACAAAAAGTAATAACTGATACACACTTTGATAGCCCCGATCGAAAAGGTCGATTAGTAGCATTTTTGAGTCGAATCTATACAGACTACAATATTTCTGGTTATGCCATTGCATGTGATGAATACACTGCTGTTTGCATCGAGCCTACGGGTCAAGCGCGCGTGTTTGGCGGATATCCAAGTTACGATGACAATGCCTATTTCGTTCAAGTGAATTGCGAATTACCCGATCAGGATCCTGAGGTTTGTTCGGCAGGAAATGCGCTTACTTGGAATCACAACGGACAAGCAGTTAAAGCATTTCAAATCAAGGGTGATGCAACCGGTTCAAAACTCTTTGATCTTAACTCGTGGGAAACAACTTCCTCCGGATCTTGGTACAATTGGAGTGTTGCAAATGGTACTTTTCAAGAGACTGTGGGTATTGCTCCCTCGTGTTCGGTAGGCATGTCTAGTAATCTAAATAAAGATGATGTATTGATTTATCCGAATCCAGCCACCCATGAGTTTATCCTTACTATTCCCTCTGAATTAATTGGAAAAACATATAATATTATAGATCAACTTGGTAAAATAGTTAAAACGGTTCTTATTGAAAGTGAAAAACAAACTATTTCAATCGAAGGAATTGAAAACGGGTGCTATTTAATTTACATGGATAGATTTCCGATAAGTAAATTATTTGTTCAATGGGATTAACATTTGAATAACTTTGATATTCAAGAAAAATTAAGAAAAAGACTTTGTTAAAAATAAATTTAATAGTCTTCTGATCGATCTTCTTTCGTAACTTTGGTAAATTATTTGAAATCACGAACTTATGAAATACCTCCTCACTTTTTTAGTTTTTTTTCCATTCCTAAATTTTGGGCAGCTGAAATTGAACGTTCAAGGAGATGTCGTTAATGTTCGTAAACAGCCTGAGGTAACTAGTGAAGTGGTAATAAAGGTTAAACGATTTGACAAACTTACAGTTTTAGAGAAAGGAAAGGAAGCCACGGTTAATGGCATAATAGATAATTGGTATAAAATCGAGACAGAGGGAGGAAAAATTGGGTTTGTTTTTGGTCATTTCACCTCGTGGAAAAGGGAGGGAAAAGTGACAAAGCCGATGACTCTATCAGATGTGAGCTGGGGTGATTGTTTTCATCTTATTTTCGATGGTATCGATTTTGGAAATGCAATTAACGATTTAGGGATTTATGAGCAAGAAATTGAAAATGACTCCTATGCCGATGATAAAATTCTGGTTGGAACATTATTTAATGTTACTTATAATTCTCTTTTCACGGTAGAGTATGAATATTGCAATCCCGAATCACCAGCCGTAGTTATTCAAACACCAACTATTGTAAGAATTGAGAAAAATTAATAATAGTTACTTTTAATTATTTATATTCGAAAAAGAAATTCTGATGACAAAAAATCTTCTTTTTTTAGGCAGTTTATATTTCGCAAGTCTTTCCATTTTGATTGCACAAGAGCCCATCGGTTACACAGAAGAATTCAGGAAAATACCTTTTACAGTAACTTCAAACGAAGAAAAAATACCGTATTCCATGTTTAGTGAGGACGAAACGAAGAGAACAATCTATTCACGGACCTACACAACTTCCAAGGGAGACGTCAAAAGTGAATTTTCATTAACACCAGTTTGCTATGAGCTCAATGGAAAATTAGAGCCAATTGTCTCAATTCCAACAGAAGAAAAAGATGGTTCATGGTCGGCTAATCAACAGCCTATCCAAACAAAACTACTGACGAACGGAAGTTTACAGTTGCTTTTTCCTGAAAGCAATAGGGTTATAATATCCACGGAAAAAATCAATGATCATCAACCTGAAAAAACTAAACTAGTTTCTATTTCTGAAGAAAAGAAAACAATTCAACTGTCGAATGGAATAAAAAAGTCGATTTCATTCATTGATGGTGGATTTAAAGTAAATTATATTATTGAAAATCTGTCTTCTCTGTCTTCAGGTGATTTGGTCATTCGAGAGAAAATTGAACTCCCATACGGCTGGAAATTACAGAAAGTTGGTGATGAGGTAATGATCCATAATGGATTTCAAGAGGTTGGTATATTTGGACAAATTCTCTGTTTTGATCAAAATTTTGATGCATTCAAAGGGAATTATAAAATATTACACGACGGAGACTTTTATTTCTTGGAACTTGTCATTGACTCTGTTTGGCTTCACGGTGGCCGCAGTTTTCCCATAATTATTGATCCCACAATTGCAGGTGCTTTGAGTCAATGGACTGGTGGAAATATACCGTCTTGTTTTATGCCCACTTTTAATAAAGATAGTTTGTTAGTAAATATTCCTGCAGGTGTTACGCTCACTGGTCTGTACGTATGGGGTAGTTTTTATGCGGATCCCTTTACTCCTGCAACGATGGGAATTGGTTCCATGTATTTCAGCACCAGTTGTGCAAGTTCACAATATTTTACCATCACCGGTGCAATAGCTGCCTCTCCTGGCACGGCATACTTGGACAGTTTCAACTTACTGAATCCTTTGAGCTGTTGCTTTCCTAAAAGCTGTGAAGATACATCCATTTACGTCCGCTTTCATTTGGGGCGAAATTCTCTTGGTGCAGGATGCAACAGTACCTACATTCGATATGATCAGTTTACACAGTATAAGTTCAAAGTCATTATCTATGGGAAAACACCGGAAACTTATGGAAATGAATGGTATGTCCCTCAAGCAGCAATTTGTGCTAATACGTGTGAATTTACAGCTACTGGTTACGCTCGATACGGAGTACCCCCTTACACCTTTACACATCCATGGAGCTCTGATACAGTGGTTGCTGGTGTCAATGAGGGTTGCAGTATGGGCAATAAGAGTAATATTTTTACACTTACAAATCCGAATTGTCCAATTTATTGTGACCCTGCATATACCCAGCTTCAGGTTCCCACCCCTGTAATCTTTGACGCATGCGGAGCGCAAATAACAAATATTCCCATTGCAACAAAACCTATTCTACCCACCCCAAGGCCTATTGCAAATTATGACTCAACACTGTGCGAAGGTCAAGAATTAAATATGTTACTGACCTCATGTTTACCCGGGGGTGTGATAAATTATTTTGGAAATGGAATCAATGGACAAGGAAATATTAGCCAATCTTTGCCTGCATTAAACGATAGTATTACGATTTATAATTATTACTCATACGCTACCTTGAATAATTGTACATCAGATACCTTACAACACAATGTGTATATTATTCCTAATCCATCAGCTGATATAAGTATATTACCTAATCCATGCGTTGTTGAAACTCCTTTTACTTTATTAAGTAATTCAACTGCCGCTCTCGGTCCCATTGCATCTCAGGAATGGTCGCTTGAAAGTAATTTTATTAGTTCAGATACTTCCTATTCTTCATCTCTAGATATCCCAGGAAATTATATCGTCTGCATCAATGTTGTAGATTTGTTCGGATGCACTGATACTCTTTGTGAAGAGTTGAATATAATTCCAGCTGAAATTGAAAATTTGAACGCCATTACCCCGAACGGAGATAACGTAAACGATGTGCTTTATTTTGAGTACCTTGATCTCTATGACGGTACAGAATTGTCGGTCTATAATCGTTGGGGAAACTTGGTCTATTCGGCCAGTCCATACTTAAATAATTGGTCGGGTGATGACTTGAAAGATGGTATCTATTACTATGTGCTAACGGTGAAGGACACAAATAGGACCTATACTAGTTTCTTTCATTTGATAAAATAAAAGTCAATTATTCTTTACTAGGTTACCCAAAATATTTTCCATCTTGTCACAAACCTTTTCTTTGTTGTATTTTTGTATTTCTTGATTATAAATATCTGGATTAATTTCCCTTTTATTCTTAGTAAACTCATTAATTCTTTTTAATAAATCCTCTTGAGAATTTACTTCAAAAAGAAGTCCTAAATCATGATTTGATAAAATTTCCAAAGTACCCCCTTTCTTACTTCCTATCACAGGCTTTTTATATAGTATTGCCTCAATTGTTACCATACCTACCGTTTCATTTTCTGAAGGAACAATCAGAGCATCAATCGCAGCAAAAAATAATTCCACATTTGATGAAAATGGTAAAAATACTATTCGGTCCTCCAATTTATTTGTTTCTACTAAATGATAGATTTCATTCAAATATTCCCGATTTTCTGTGGTATCAATATCTCCTTGTATAAGTAAAGAAGCGTCTGAAATATTCTTCCATATTTCAATTACGAATTTTTGCCCCTTTCTAGGGTCAATTCTTCCTAAAATTCCAAAAACAGTCTCCTTTTGATGTAGATTTAACTTTATTCTGGCTGTTTCCATGTTAAACTCATTTTTCTTTTGAATATCAATCCCAGATGGAACTACAAATATCTTCTCTCTATTCATCCTAGTATTGGCTAAAACTTGCTCCTTCATATAATTTAAAGGACAGCACCAAGCATCAATATAGCTATATCGCCAGGTCCTGAAAAATTGCTTTTTGGAAAAAGATAATTGCATCTCCATACAAAAAACCGTTTTGATTTTTCGTTTAGAAAAATATGAAATTGATGCGGCTATACTCATATCAAAGTTGCTCCGAACAATGAGGCAATGAATTTTTAGAGAAGTTAGTAATTTAAACAACTTGAATGCCCGATAAAAATCGTAGTGCCGTTTGTGCTTCGAAATTACATGAATCGTTAAATTCTTGTCCTGTGCATCCTTATATGCTGGTGAGTTTAACGTAACAAAAACATGAACGTTATGACCCCTTTCTTTCATCCAAAAAGCATTTCTTATTTGGTTCATTTCAAGCCCACCCCAACTTTTTGTATTACATAAATAAGCTAAATTCAGTTTCATTAGGCAATTCTCAATATCTTTGAAAATTAAAATTACGGATTAATTCATTAATGAAATTTCTAGCTAAACTTAGACCTCTTCAAATTTTTTTGCTCAGCTTTTTTTGTATTACCACACCATTATTTCTGTTTCCGATTAATCTCTTTCCAGGAATTATTGAAATAAATCAGGGAAAATCATCCGTTGAAGCACCTTTAAGCTTGTCATACTTCATTGGTCTTGGATATGATTCACAAGATCTTAAAGAATTGCACGTAACAGACTTTTATTTAACATTGAAGGGAAAAATTCTGGCAATTATTTTTTTACTTGGATTTCCTGGAATATTGAGTTATGCCTCTTTCATTTATCGAAAAAAGGGTTAATAACTGTCTGAATGATAAACCCCCTGTTTAAAAATTTTAACACGAATAATAAATCCATTTTTATCATATTCGTATACTTTTCCATCCCATAATTCTCCATTTTTAAACGTCCCGTCTTGCCAAATTTCATCATTTATAGTGTAACATTTATTGTAAGAGTTTGGATTAAACTCTTTTCCTCTTGTTCGAGGTACTCCTAAAACTGGAGCCTTTACACCAATCACAATTTTATTTGTCTTAGATTCCGGCGTTTTTTCAATTTTCCTTACTGTTTGAACAGCACCGCCGGGAGAATAGTTTAATTCTTTTCTAAAGGTCCCATCCTCAAAATAGTAAATGGCCTTCCCTTCAGGCTCTCCGTTATTTGCCTGGTATTCAAATTCTAAATTACCATTTTCATAATAATATTGTATCTTCCCATTTTCCAATCCACTTGAATTAAAATTACCTGAATACTCAATCTGCCCATTTGAGTAGTACCTTACCAAAGGGCCATTGTATTTATTTAAAATCAGACTTCCCTTTTCTCTTAAAACTCCATTTAAATAATACCGAGAAAAAGAACCGAAGGGTCTATTATTTACATAATTTGACTCAATCATAATGGAGGTCCCATTTGAAAAATATCTTTTCCATAAACCCTCTTTTCTACCATTGACAAAGTTTCCTTCTTCGAAAATTTTTTTGGTCCCTTTAAAATAAATCTCCCATTTTCCAGTTTTCTTGCCTTTGGAATCTTTTTGATTAATTTGGCAAAATGAGTATCCTTCTTCGATCCAAAGAAAAGCTATTAATACGATCAGGAACCATTTCATATATTCGAATTTACCGTTTTTTCGTTAACTTTTTCGTGTAATTTCAATTTGATTTCAATAAAAATTTCGGAAATTTGAAATTAAATTTAATCTATGAATATCTCCTCTCTTGAACCTATTGAACTTTGGTCACAATTTGAACAGCTAAATGCCATTCCCCGACCTTCTAAAAAAGAAGATCGAATTCGCCAATTTATGATTGATTTCGGTAACTCTTTAGAATTAGAAACTTTGGTTGATAAAATTGGAAATGTAATAATCAAAAAGCCGGCAAGTATAGGAATGGAAAATAGAAAAACGGTTATCCTTCAATCGCATTTAGACATGGTTCATCAAAAAAATTCTAATCGCGTTTTCGATTTCGATACGCAAGGGATTGAAATGATTATTGAGGGCGACTGGGTTCGGGCAAACGACACAACGCTAGGCGCCGATAACGGAATCGGTGTTGCTGCTATAATGGCAATTTTGAAAGCAACTGATATTCAGCATCCTGCAATTGAAGCTTTTTTTACCATTGATGAAGAAACGGGAATGACAGGCGCAATGCAAATGAACGGGAGTATGTTTGACGGTGAGATTCTTTTAAATTTAGACACCGAGGATGACGATGAATTATCAATAGGTTGTGCCGGTGGTATTGACACAAATACCTCCTACGACTACGAAGAATGCGTGGTGAATTCATCACACATGATTATGGAAATATCAATTCGTGGATTACTTGGTGGACACTCAGGAATGGATATCGATAAAGGCAGAGGAAACGCAAATAAATGGATGGCGCGTATTCTCAGGACATTATCCGAAAAATTTTCCTTGCAGCTCATATCCTTCGATGGTGGAAGTTTACGCAATGCTATTCCGAGAGAAGCAACTGCAGTAATTTCATTTTCTAATGAAAATTTTAGCCAATTTACAGAGGAAATGGAAAATTTAATCGCAACATTCCATAATGAGTATCATTCCATTGAGCCTTCAATATTAATTCAGACACAAGAAACAAAATCTGAGTCAAAAGCTGTATCTAATAATGATTTCAAAAAAATAATTGCTCTTTTATGTTCGGTTCCAAATGGTGTTTTTAGAATGAGCCCTGACATTCAAGGTTTAGTTGAAGCTTCCTCTAGCCTTGCTCGGGTCATGATTTCAAACGGAATTTTTACTACCCAATCCTTGCAAAGAAGCAGTGTTGAAAGTACAAAGACAGAAATCGCTATGGCCGTAAGTTGTTCATTTGAAAACGCAGGTTGTGAAGTTATTCAGGGCGGTGAATACCCCGGTTGGAAACCTGATCCTAATTCAACAATACTCAAAATCATGGAAGATTTGTATCATGAAATGTTCAAGGAATCTCCAAAAGTAAAAGCTTGTCACGCCGGATTAGAATGTGGAATTTTAGGGAAACACCTACCCGGAGTAGATATGATTTCTTTCGGGCCAAATATTCGTGCGGCGCATTCTCCGGATGAAAAAGTACAAATTTCTTCCGTTCAAAAATTTTGGAAGTACTACCTAGCAACGCTTAAACAAATTCCTGCCAAATAAGGAATGAATCTCATTAATGAAAAGTATCTCGGCTCCCAAAATAGAGAGGCGCTTATTGATTTAGAAATTCCTGTCGATTTTAATCAAAATATCATTGTCTTTATCCACGGCTATATGGGGTTTAAAGATTGGGGCCCTTGGAGCTTGATGCAAAGCTATTTCGTTAAAAGAGGATTTGGTTTCTGTAAGTTTAATTTAACTCACAATGGTACAACACCAGAAAACCCAATTGATTTTATCGATTTAGAAGCTTTTGGGAATAATTGCTATACCTATGAAAAAAATGATCTGAGCTGTGCTCTCGATTGGTTGAAAGAAAAAATAAACGTTTCAGTTTGCACTTTTCATTTGCTAGGTCATTCTCGTGGAGGAGGGATTGCCTTACTTTGTGCCCAGGATCAGCGCATTTCTTCCGTTATTACACTTGCATCAATATCCTCGATCGAAAAACGTTTTGATTTTGAAAAAGAGACCATTAAAAAGTGGAAAAAAACTGGAACCCGATATGTTAGAAATGGAAGAACAAATCAAGACTTGCCGCATAATTTTTCTCAATACTTGGATTTTCAAAAAAATAAGAAAATGCTGTCTATTCAAACTATGTGTAAATCGATTTCAAAACCATTACTATTCATTCATGGAGTTGAAGATGAGTCAGTCTCAATTGAAGAGGGGAAAGATCTAGCCCGATGGTCAAAGAAACAATTGGTCAAAATTTCCGGAGCTTCTCATACCTTTGGGGGTTTCCACCCATACACGAGTAAAACACTTCCGCCTCATTTAAAAGAATGTTGCATTCTAATTACTAAATTTATCAAAAAACAACAGCTTGAAAAAGTTAATTTAACTGGCAATTAAAGTTTTTAAAATAAATCATGTAATTTGGCTTTGAAAAAGCAAATTCAAAATGTATCTATAACTTTTTGTAAGATTAGCTGATGGGATTATATTCAAATAAACAAAGATGGAAAATTATACTCTTCATAGGAGCCCTAATCCTATTTGTTATATCTCTCTATGTATCAAATTTATTGGTTTCTGATATCAGTATTCGCGAACGACAAAGAGCAAAAGAATGGGCGGAAGCGATAAAGAAAAAACTAGAGTTGATCAAATTGACAAATAATACCTTTACGAAACTTAGAGACCGAGAAAAACAAGAGGTTAATACTTGGGTTGATGCAACAAAATCACTTTTTCTTTCACCATTTGACGGGGATGCAAGTATTCAATTAGCCTATTCAATAATAAATCAAAATAAAGACATTCCAGTAATTGTATTGGACGACAAAAATAATGTTTCTAATTGGAAAAATACGCCCATTGACACATCCGATATAAATAAGCTTCACTCCTCCAAATCAGTAGCCGAAAAATCAAAGATATTGGAAGATACTTTGAGAAAAATCGCACTACAGTGGAAAGAACAAGGCCGATTTTTTACTGCTGAAATTTTTGAAGGATTTACAATGACATGCACATATTACGATTCCAAAGAATTAATAAAACTTGAATATGAACGCGACTCCATTATTCAATCTTTTAATAAAGAATTAATCGAAAATCAAGACCAAATTCCGGTACTTGTCTTAGACTCAAAAAGTGGAAAAGTAATTGGTGACAACCTGAAACTATCGAAAATGGATAAGAAGATACGGGACAAATTCATTGCAGAATTCAAGTTAAAAAATGCCCCTATTAATATAGATTTTAAAGATGGATCAAAAAATGTGATCTATTTTGATGAAAGTGCTGAGTTAAAGAAAATTCAGTGGTACCCGTACATCCAACTTTTCATCATTGGCATATTTGTTTTCACCTCATACATCGTATTTTCAACCTTTCGTAAGGCAGAACAAAATCAAGTATGGGCAGGTATGGCCAAAGAAACCGCTCATCAATTAGGTACTCCCCTATCCTCACTGATGGCATGGGTGCAATACCTTGAGGCTCAAAATATCGATGCAATGGTAACCAATGAAATGCAAAAAGACATAGATCGTTTAGAAACCATAACAGATCGATTTTCTAAAATAGGTTCGGGGGCTAAAATGGAAAAGAAAGACCTCGTAGTTACAATAGGAAATATATTGGATTACCTGAGAAGTAGAATCTCAGATAAAGTGCGTATTGAATATAAAATTTTAAATGAAGAGCCCATTTATTTGAATCATAATACTTCATTAATTGAGTGGGTTATTGAAAATATTTGTAAAAATAGTGTCGATGCAATGGAGGGAAAAGGACAATTACAAGTAAGAGTTGAACGAATTCAAAAATGGATTTATATTGATATCAAAGATAGCGGAAAAGGAATGCCTAAAAATCAATTTAATAAAATCTTTAAACCTGGATTTTCTACCAAGACAAGAGGTTGGGGGCTCGGACTAACATTGGCCCAGCGAATAGTAAAAAATTACCACCAGGGGAAAATAATAGTTTTACATTCCGAATTAGGAAAAGGTACGACATTTAGAATTTCCCTGCCTTCGATTTAATTTGTCGAAGCATCTAAATTTTACTCCAAAAAAAGAAAATCAAAAATGGCTCTTTTCTAAAAATACTTTCCCCTTTTTTCAAAGAAAAACCAATCTAAAAGAAATTTCGAACTCTAGTACCCATTCCTTGTTCAACCAATTCCCATTTGGGAGATTCCAATCGGATTTCAACCATTTGACAAGTTGATAAAAGTATACCTGTCTGTGTAATGTATGAAGCTAAATCACTTATCCCATTATTGTGGCCTATCACTAATAATTTATTTATTTTTTCAGATACTTGCTGTATTTCAGATAAAATTAGTTCCTTTTCGGTCAGATACAAAGAGTCGCAAAATATAAAATCAATGCGCTTCAAATCAAGTAAATCCAAAGTCTGCCTTGTTCGTACAGATGTGCTACAAAGCACTAAATCAAACTGAAATTCAGAAGAAAAATTGGTAGTGAAATTGGTTACTTTTTGTTTGCCAAGACTATTTAATTCTCTCTGAAAATCATTTTGTCCAGAAATAATATTTTCTGCATCTGAATGTCTTAAAAAAAAGACTGTCTTATGGCTGAAATTGTTTTGTGTTACTCGCTCGTTGTCCATTTTTAAAATAAATTTCCTTTATCATTTTGCCGCGTTCATCGTAAAATCTCATTGCCCCATTCAATAAACCATTTTTGTAACTGGAAATTTGAATAACTTTTCCTCTGCGATCAAATTGCTTCGACATACCATGTAATTTTCCTTTTTTGTATTCATTTGAAACTGCTATTATAGCTCCTCCTTGATGATATGCATACCAAGTACCATGTTTTTCTCCATTTTTATAATTCCCCTCCTCCGTAGGTTGAAAATCTTTGTTTGAGAATGTTATAAAAACACCGTTTTTAACTGATAATTTATGAATCCTGCCCTTTAAAATCATATCATTGGCCTTTGATTTTTTTCTAATTAACTTGTAATTAATTATTTCTTTTGGTCTACCATTTTCAAACCATTCCATCCACTTACCAGTTTGAAGATCATTTTTGTAAAATCCAACAACTTTCGGTTTTCCATATGGTGAGAATGATTTCCATTCCCCGTTTAATTTACCTTTTATAAAAAAAGCAAGGTTTTTTAATTTCCCATTTTCCCAATAATTTTTCCACTCCCCCTCCTCGTTGTTCTCTTTAAAAGATCCCTCCATAATTAATCCCCCATTCTCATCCCATGTTCTCCATAGTCCCTCTTTTTTATCATTTATATAACTGCCCCGTTTATATATTTTTAATTGTGAGTAATAATATTCCCATTCTCCATCGCGTTTGCCTTGTTTAAATTTGGCCTTGTACGATAATTCTCCATTACTAAAATAATATCTCCATTCACCCTCTTGAAGGTCATTCAAAAAAGAACCTTCTGAATCTAATTTTCCGTTTTCCCCATACCACTCCCATTTTCCATTTTTTTTCCCGCTTTCAAAAAAACCATGTACTCTTATATTTCCAACTTCATTGTAAGTGGTGTATTCACCGTAAAGAGTATCTTGCTTGTAACACGCAATTTTTTCAATTTGTTGATTGGTAAAAAAAGTATACCAACAACTGTCCTTAAAACCATTCTTATAATATCCATCAATAAGAAGGGAGCCCCTTGCGCTGTATTCCTGATAAACCCCATTTTTTAATCCCTCTACAATTTGAAAAACCTCTTTTATTTTACCACTTTTAAAATAACTTTTGGTACTTCCAAATCCATTTTTAATTGTTTGAGTATGTAAACTATCGTTTAACCAAAAATTATCGATAAAACAAACTCCTGAGATGTACTTTTCTTCAAGTTTTGCCCTTCCGTCATCATAGAAATAATACCATTTATCGGCTTTTGTACCGTAATCAAAAAAACCATCCAGGAGCAATATTCCTGTTTCATTCCATATTTTAAAAATACTATCTGGGATACCTTGATAATAGTATGACTCCTGTTTTATTTGCTTTCCATTCCAAAAACTCAAATATTTTCCGTGAAGTGAATCTATGTAATAATTTACTTCCTCTTCTAGGATTCCTTCCTTTGAATAATATAACCATGTACCATGCTTCTTAGTGGTTTTATTTACTCTATCTTGATAGAAAGAGCCTTTGGCTTTTAGGTGAATTTTATTTTTATCCCAATATTCGTATTGAATCTTTGATAAATTTTTTTTCTTAACGCTAAGCTGTGCTTGTGAATGAAATGAAAAACAAAATAAAAGGATGGATAACGAATAAATTAACCTTCTCATTGCAATGGATCTATGTATGATCGAATTAATAAAAAAATACCAAAAAAAGAAAAGACAATCCCAATTAAAATATTCAACCCCTTCAACAAGGGGACTGTTACAAGGGGTCGTAAATATTTTGCCCCTACAATTTTTAATAAATCAATTGAAAAAAATGTCAGTATAACAATCATTAAAAAATAAAATATTGGATAAGTAGACTTTGCTGTTTCTGCATAAGAATGAGCCAAAGTCATAATACTAAACCAATAAAAAATTACCATCGGATTTGCCAAATTTAAAAGAAATCCCTTCACAATCAAAACCAAAACGTCTTTAGAATTTGTAATTTCTTGAATAGAGTTATTTTGCTCTTTTGGAAATCTTTTCACAAAGTTATAAACCCCATAACTGATAAATAAAATACCCCCCACTATATTTAAGGTCTGTCTATTGTCTTTACTACCCAAGCTTGCCACCTCAGAATAGAATACATATGCAATTAGTATATATAAAAAGTCGCTTAATAAAACCCCGATATCAAGAGCAAGGGCAGCTCTTATTCCTTTTGTAACACTAGTTTCGAGTAAAACAAAAAAAATGGGTCCAATCATCACACTAAGTACAAAACCCGTTACTACTCCCTTTAATGTTAAATCGATATATGTCATCAGCTCTTTACAAAGGTACTTTTTTACACAAAATAATAACTTAATTTCCAATCAACTTATACGCATTCAAAATATAATTAAATCTATTCTACTAATTTACTACACAAGTTTAAGAGAATGTATTATTTTTGTTCCTAATATCTTAAAATATTTGTATGAAAACGCATGCGGCCAACGAAAAATTACAGTCTATTATTAGCCTAGTTGAAAAAAAAGGGATTTCTGCCAATGGCTTAATTGACGATTTAAAAGCTCTTCGTGAGTTGGCTCAAATAGAACAAGATCCATTAGTAACCAAAGTTTTGCGTTTAACCTATGAGTATTTACAAGAAAATCAATCATTTGATATTCAAGCACAATACGATGAAGATGAAGAAGGAAATGAATATCCATTAGAAATAGATGATAATGAAAATTTATTATATCTTCTAAACTTGTTGAAAAACGCCGAGCACAAGTTGAATCGTGAAGAAATTAAAGATTACAGAACGTCATTGAAAGAAGAGCTGTATTGATTGTTATTTTACCTCAAATGCACAAATAGATAATCGTTAATATTGATTAATCAACCTCTGTGTTAATTCCGAAATACTAATTCTGTAAATAACTTAACGTACCATTTTTCATTTGGTGATACGCTTTGACCAAATAGGCCAATTGGATGCGCATTGTATCAAATGCTTCCTCGGTTTCAGAACTGATTTCTTGTTTTTTCAAACGCATGAGTAACTTCATATACATTGCGTGTAACATAATTTCAATGTTATTCTTATCCTTTAAATTAGATTTTGCCTTAAATTCTTCAATGGTTGTTGAACCCTGCTCATTCAACGTTTTGTACTTCTCGTCGTTATAAACTGTTAATAGGGTATTATGTAAATACGACAATTCGATTACAATATCTTGAATATCTGCTATGTGACCTTTTTGATCCAAACGTTGAGCTTTCATTTGACGAACAAGACCCTCAAACCACTTTTTGTTCGAGGTAAGTTCTTCATCATTTGTCGCGACTGGCTTTATGATAAATTCTACAATTTTATCCAAATCAAACTGAAAGGCACGAACAATATCCTCCATTTGGTACATATAAATTATATACTCGGCAATATTTTCTTGCTGTTTTTGACGAGCGATCAACACCTTATTTCAATTCTTTAGCAATTTCAGTTTGTTTTTCATTCAGGTAGTTCACAAATTCTTTTGTTACATCCATACCCACATCAATATATCCAATTTGTCCTCCTTTCCCATGAATCAGTAAAATATCAATTTTATTTTTCTGAGAAAACTCTTTAGCGAATTTCTCCACTTTATTTCCAATAACGGTCATTTTATCGACGGCTTCTTTCTCTAATACTTGGCCTTGACTTTGTTGAAAATCCATAATTTGTTTCTGCATAGCTTGTGCCTTTTGAGATAAAGCGACCTGCTCATTTTCTGATAACAATCCTTGTTTCATCAAACCCTCATTTTTGGCTATAAATGCCTCAAACTCTTGTTGTCTGCGCTGCAGTTCAGATTCAAAAGCCTTTTGTTTCGTTGTCATGATTGAGTCCTGTTCTTTAAAAAAAACAAATTGTTCCTTTAAGGTATCGCTATTGTAATAGGCGATTTTTAATCCTTTCATATCGCGTTTTTCTACCGTTGGAGTACTAGATGATTTGGACTTAGAACATCCTACAAGAATAAAACCTAAAATGAATCCTGCTAAAAATAATTTATTCATAAGTTATGTTTTTTTGATTAAATGCATTTTCCCAATCTTCGCGCATCTGAACAAAGCGATGAAGACAGTTGGAAAGTAGTGTAGAAGTAACCATTCTTTCTAAATCTTCGAGTGATTGAACGTCTATTTCGCTTATTTTAAAGGTTTGCTCAAATTGACCGAGCTCAATTTTTATTAAATACTTCTCATTGTAATTATGAATTGAAATACGGTATCGCTCGTGAGGAATTTCCTTTATTAATCGCATGTATACAAAGGTAAGTTAAAATATTCAGACCATGAGTAATTGGAAATAATTCATCCTTTGTTTTTACTTGTAAAATTTAATTACTTTTGCCTCGAAAACGTTAAAAAATTAATCACGTATGTCAAGTAAATATCAAGCAGCCATCGACGCGTTTATGGATCGCGTTAAAGCAAAAAACGGTGGAGAACCTGAATTTATTCAAGCTGTTCATGAAGTAGCTGAAGCGGTTATCCCGGTAATTGAAGAAAATGCGAAATACAAAGCGGCCAAAATTTTAGACCGTATTGTTGAGCCAGAAAGAACGATTATTTTCCGAGTTCCTTGGTTGGACGATAACGGAAATGTACAAGTAAACCGTGGGTACCGCGTAGAATTTAACTCTGCTATCGGACCATACAAAGGAGGACTGCGATTTCACCCAAGTGTTAACCTTTCTATATTGAAGTTTTTAGGATTTGAGCAAATTTTCAAAAACTCACTTACTACATTGCCTATGGGTGGTGGTAAAGGAGGTTCTGATTTTGACCCGAAAGGAAAGTCAGATAACGAAGTGATGAAATTTTGTCAATCTTTCATGACCGAATTATGTCGCCACATTGGTGCTGACACAGATGTCCCTGCCGGAGATATCGGTGTAGGAGGTCGTGAAATCGGATATATGTTTGGTCAATATAAGAGAATTCGCAATGAATTTACGGGTGTGTTAACCGGAAAAGCACGCAATTGGGGCGGATCATTGATTCGTCCGGAAGCAACCGGGTATGGAACAGTATATTTCGCAAAAGAAATGCTAGCAACCAAAGGAGATTCTTTTAATGGAAAAGTTGTCGCAGTATCCGGATCGGGTAACGTTGCGCAATATGCTTGTGAAAAAGCAACGCAATTAGGCGCTAAAGTTGTGACTTTCTCAGATTCAGAGGGATACATCTATGATTCAGATGGAATTGACGCAAGTAAATTGGCTTATGTCATGGAATTAAAAAATGTAAAAAGAGGGAGGATTTCTGAATATCCGACAAAATATCCGTCCGCGAAATTTGTAGCAGGGAAACGCCCATGGGAGGTGAAGGTTGATATCGCATTACCTTGTGCAACACAAAATGAACTAAATGGCGATGAGGCCGCAGTGTTAATTGCAAACGGAGTTAAATGTGTAGCCGAAGGGGCTAATATGCCCTCTACACCTGAAGCAATTACAGCATTCCTTTCTGCAAATATTCTTTTTGCACCAGGAAAGGCATCCAATGCAGGTGGAGTGGCTACCTCAGGACTAGAAATGTCACAAAACTCATTGCGTTTATCTTGGTCTTCTGAGGAAGTTGATCAACGTTTACACGGCATCATGGTTTCTATCCACGAGGCTTGTGTGAAATACGGAAAAGGCGAAGACGGAAATGTAGATTACGTGAAGGGAGCAAACATTGCAGGATTTGTGAAAGTTGCTGATTCAATGATCGATCAAGGATTGGTGTAAATCAATCGTTAGTTTGAATATGAAAAGGTTGTCTTAAGGCAACCTTTTTTTGTTTCCACAAATATTGGGATATTATTTCCACCAAAAAATAGGTTTTAGCAGCTCGTTCACCTACCTTTGTAAAAAATTCTAGGATTTCATTCTTTTTTTGTCTTCGTAGAATAACCGCTATTTATGACATTCAAAGAACTCGATCTTTTAGAGCCGATCTTAAAAGCTCTTGAAATTAAAGGATATTCCACCCCAACACCTATTCAACAACAAGCCATTCCAATTATCCTTTCAGGATCAGATATTATGGGTTGCGCACAAACGGGAACCGGAAAAACAGCCGCATTTGCCATCCCAATTCTTCAAAACTTGTACAAAACACAAAAGAACGAAGGACGTAGAAAAATTCGATCGTTAATATTGACTCCAACCCGCGAATTGGCTATTCAGATTGAAGAAAACATCAAAGATTATGGAAGCCAATTGAATCTGCGTCACGCAGTGATTTTTGGCGGAGTAAATCAAACCAATCAAATTAATCGCTTGAAAAGTGGAATTGATATTCTGGTTGCAACACCGGGTCGTTTGCTCGATTTACAACAACAAGGCTATATCGATTTAAGAAGCTTGGAAGTCTTTGTGTTAGACGAAGCAGATCGCATGCTAGACATGGGGTTCATACATGACGTGAAGAAAGTACTTAAACTCATTCCGGCAAAAAGGCAAACTTTGTTTTTTTCAGCCACCATGCCCAAGGAAATTAAAACGCTTGCCAGTACGATGCTAACAAATCCAAAGCAAGTTGTTGTTACTCCCGTCTCCTCAACCGCTGAAAAAATTGAACAAGAACTCTTTCATGTGGTAACAGCAAAGAAAAAGGACTTACTCCTCCATATTCTAGGCGAAAAAGCTATAAATTTTGTATTGATCTTTACGAGAACCAAACATGGAGCGGATCGCGTGGTGAAAATTCTTTCGCGTGCAAACATTAAAGCCGCAGCAATACATGGAAATAAATCTCAAAACGCACGGCAAAATGCGTTAAACAATTTTAAAAATAGGACAATACAGGTATTAGTTGCCACCGATATTGCAGCCCGCGGAATTGATATTGACGAATTGGAATTGGTAATTAATTACGACATTCCAAACATTCCTGAAACGTATGTTCACCGAATTGGTAGAACCGGTCGCGCAGGTGCAAGTGGAAAAGCACTTTCATTCTGTGATGTGGAAGAACATCCTTATATCAGAGGTATAGAAAAGCTAATCGGCTTGCGAATCAAGGAAGTGAAAAATCATCCGTTTGGTTGATTGAGTCTATGGACCATTGTTATTTGAAAAACTGAACTTATTACTTTTCAGTACCCAATTGACAAACCAAAAAATACTTACCGAATAATCCACCGTAATATTTTTGTCCAAAATCACCAAACGCACTAGTTGTTGAATAGGAATTATTGGCAACATATCCCCCGTATTCCATTCCCACGTGTAAAAACCTAGTTATAGCCCACTGTGCACCCATCGAAAAACCAAATTTAGCATAAGAATAGGTTCCTCCAGAGGTATATTTATAATCTCCCTGGGATGCAGAAATTACATAGTCTTTTGAGATTTTACGACCAATACCTACACTGATACTTGGCACAACATATCCTTTAAGCGCTTTATTTCGATACACATAAAACAATGGCTCGAAGCCAAGATCAGCCAGTATCGTTTTCTTAGCATTTCGATAAATATCCTGATTAACCTGGCTTTCCTAGTCATAGTTGGCATTCAAACCAATTCTAGCAGGAAACCTGAGCGCATATTTCGAAGAAATTTCTTTTTGAACAAAAAAATCAAAATTTGGATTTGAGGCAAAAAACAAATCAGGTTTACCCTGAAACACAAAATTTGGATTTATAAAAGAACTTAAATTAATGCCCATACTATACTGCCTATTTTTTTTCAAAGAGGAAGGCTTTGGACTTTTTTCAATCTCAATCTTGGTTGGCTTTTTCTTCTACTTTTTGAGTAAACGAATTTTCAAGCCCCCCATTGGAAAGTATTCACCATCAAAATAGAGAAGAGCTGCTTCGAGCGAAAAAGCATACCCTTTCGTGCTTAGAAATTGAATGCCAACTGGTACATAACCAATTGGAGTTCCATCCCCACCAATTCCACCAGAGCCACCGCCTCCAATGTAAAAACCAGCACCGAAAGCCGCGCCGACATACGGTGAGAATCTTTGTAATTTATCCTTTTCACCAATATAATAGCGCCCTTCGACATAGACTGAACCGATAACTAAAAGTGTCCCAAAACCTGTTTCAACACTCCAATTTTGATTGAAAAAATGTTCATAATAAGCGCCAAAAAAACTTGGGCCACCTAAACTATATCCAAAATGATTTTTATGAATTAGGCGTAAATTCTTAGGTGCAGAAGTATCTGATTGAGCGAATGAGAAATATGTCCACAAGAATAAAACGGAAACAATCAATCGCAGTACCATTTAAAAGAATTTTACAGACAAAAATAATTAAAATTTAAAATCAATTTGTTAGGTTTATTTTATTTTTAACTAAATTCAAAAAATCAACTTCCTTGGAAATTAAAGTTCCTTGATTGTGTGATTTAAACCACGTGATTTGACGTTTCGCATAATTTCGAGAATGTTGCTTTATTAAATCTATTGCGCTTTCTCTACTGATTTTTCCATCAAAAAAATCGAATAACTCGCGATAGCCTACCGTTTGTAAAGACTTTAAATGTTTCAACTTAAAAACTGAACGAGCCTCGTTTTCCAAACCTAACTCAAGCATGTGATCAACCCGGTCATTAATTCGCTTGTACAATTCTTCTCGGGGTAAATCTGTAGTGAAATAAAAAACGGTATCAAAGCCAGTCTTGGCATTCCCAGATCTCAATTCAGTCAGTGTTTTACCGGAAAGCCGAATAGCCTCAATAGCTCGAATAACACGAAGTGGATTTTCTTTGTCAATTAGTTGGAAATAATCAGGATCTTTGTTTTTCAACTCTTCTAGAAATGCAGTTAATCCGTTTGATTTCCATTCTTCTGTAAGTTGATTTTGAAGGTTTAAATCGTGTGGAATTGCATCCAACCCTTCGCAAAGCGCTTGAATGAAAAGTCCTGAACCGCCAACGATTAGTATATATTCTAAATGAGATAGTTCCTTTAGAATCAATTCTCTGGCCTCAGTCGCAAAACAAGCTGCCGAAACCTCATCTTCCAGCGTATGCGAATCAATAAAATAATGCGTTACGCCAGCCATTTCTTCCACGGTCGGTTTAGCGGTACCTATTGAAATCTCTCTGTAAAACTGCCGTGAATCTGCTGAAATCACCACCGTATTCAGGTATTTTGCGAGTTCTATAGCAATTTTTGTCTTTCCGCTAGCAGTTGGACCCTGAATTACAATGAGGCTGGGTTCTTTTTTCATTACTGAAGCTGCTCCTTCCACTTCAAGTATTGGTTATAGATTGAATTTGCATAATCCGTTGCATGTCCACGGTAAGCCCCGCACTGAACAGCGTTGTCACGATAAAAAGAAGGGTTGGAAAGATTTCGAATCATTAACTCAACATTACCTTTCCATACGTATGGATTCATCTCATTTTTACCAGCTAATTTCATAGCATCATCAATATGACAATATCCGGCATTATAGGCAGCAAGGGCAAATTTGATTTGATCCTCGCGACTTGGAACACGCTCATAACGCTTCAAAAGTTCTTTCATCATTTTCATCCCCCCTTCAATTTGAACTTCAGGACTTGAGTCAGGATAAACCCCATATTGAGGGCCTGAAATTGGCATAAATTGCATCATTCCATAAGCACCCCCAAGTCCTATTACATAAGGATTAAATCTACTCTCTTTATTCGCAATAGCAGCCAATAGTATCCAATCTTCACCGTATTTTTTCGCAGATGATTTGAATAAATGATCGAACGATGATATTTGACCATTTTTTAACATCTCTTGCTCAATCGGTAATGATTCTTGAGGTTGAATTTCAACTCCAAAATAACGCTTCGCTAACTCTGCATACTCTTTGGATTTTAGAAAATTTTTCAACCAATTATCCAGAGCAGCCTTCAACTGTGGACTCGTTTTTCTTATGCCGAAAGCAATAGATTGTGTAAAAGAAATGACTGTGGAAATATCCAAATTAGAGTTGCCTTTACTTACTACTTTAGCAATATTTTCATCGACAACAGTCAACGGAATGGATCCGTTCGCTACAGCTAAAACGTAATCTTCTGGGGCTGGGTCACCCTCAATCTCTTTCACATAAATCGTATCTCCTATTTCTTGTTGCAAATTCACTATCCGTTGGTAATAAGAAGAATTATTTCGAACATACACTGTCCGATTTTTGAGCATTAAAGGATCACTAATTAATTGTTTATTTATTTCATCTGGAGTCATTTCCTCCCAGCCATTTGGCTTCTGTTGCACAAGTACTTGCTTGCTTTTCAAATATGGGATTGAAAAATCATGAATTTTTCTTCTACTTCGAGTGACTGAATAATTACATGCGATTATGTCTCCTTCCCCATCATTTAAGTAACGAAAGAATTTTTTCGTATCTGAAATTACTTTAACTTTTAACTGCACGCCAATATGTTCTGAAAAACGCTTTAATAACTCATATTCATAGCCTTGTTCATTTTCCCGAAAAATATAATAGGATGTTGAAGTATTCTCTGTGAGCATAGTTAATACGCCCTTTTCTTTTATTTGTGCGAGATCAATCTTAGTCGAAATAAGCTCGGGAACTGATCTACTTGAGCAAGCTAAAAGAATTGAAATTCCTAGCGCAAAAATAAAATAACTAAATTTACGTGTTTCCAAAACAGTTTCGTTCTACGGAAGAAAATCATTTTGGTTCTGATTTTTTTTTTCTGTGTTATGTTCAAATTTATTAAAAATGAATGCTTTACACTTTTGGATTTATTTAATTTTAATCATCCCGAACATTTTTAGCCAAAATAATTCGTCGCTCTGGAGAATTCATACTGATACGATTGAATCATATCATCCATTTTTTAATGATGAATTTAGCGGCAAATCCTTGAATTCAGAAAAATGGCTGGATCGATATCAATGGGGAGGGTTAGATTTCAAAATAGGCATGTATTCTGCGCCGGAAATGGTCTATGTATCCAACGGCATTCTTACATTAGGGGCTGACACCACATCCATGTGGTATCAATTTCCTGATTGGATATTAGATTCAAATGAAATCAAAAAAAATCAGGTTGAGGTGAGAAATAATAACATCCAACTAAACTATTTAACCTCTGTTGCTTTCAGTAAACAAACTTTCAAATACGGCTATTTCGAATGTAAAGCAAAATCCCCTTCGGGACAAGGATTGTGGCCTGCATTCTGGTTATATGGTGGAGAACCAAATGAAGAAATTGACTTTATGGAAATGAAAGGGGAAAAATACAACAAAATGCATGTTGACATACATTGCCCTAATAGATGTAAATACATAAAAATGAGAGGGTTACCTTTTATTACAAAACGTTGGGGAAGCTGGCTTAAATTTAATGTAAGACTTGTGGACGAATGGGTAATATATTCGGGTTTATGGGAACCAGGCCGTGTTACATTTTATGTTAATGGAGAAATAGTTGGCGAATATAGAGGTGATTTTAAAACATCAATGCACTTAATAGCTAATTTATCAATCGCTGTAAAAGGAGGCCCATTTGCACCAGGAATTAATAAGAAAACTGTTTTTCCTAATTCATTTGAGGTTGATTATATTCGGGTTTGGAAAAATGGTTCAGACACTGATTATCTGAAACTTAAAAATCAAATCGACTTTGGTAAGGAAGATATTCATTACAATAAACCTGTAAAAGAAACAAAGCTTAAAACAAAAAAGAAATTTATGTTGAGGAGTAAATCTCTGAAAAATGAACTTGGTTATGTAACAACAATGTTAACAGATAATCAACATTTGCAAGTAACTAAAAATGGTAGAAAAATTCAAGATATATTTATTGAAATTATTGATTCTCAGGGAAAAACTATGCTGAATGAAAAAATTTCAACTCAAGTTGGTCTTATAAACTTAAAGTTACTCAACAAAGGAAAATATACTGTTAAAATTAGGCACCAAAACTCATTTAACTCAACTGTTATCAGTTTGTAAGAAACTCTTTAATTTCAATCTACTTTTGAGAGTTTGGTTTATCAATCTCATACATGGCGAGTGTTGCAGAAACAATTCCAAAAATTGGTGCTGAAGCTGCTAAAACCCACCAAGATAACTGACGAATCAACTCATATGTATTTTCTAAAGTCAGTGTATATTCAAAAAATATTCGAAGATCTACCGGAACAAAAATCATTAAGTAATAAATTAACCCAATCGAAATAGCCAATCCATAATGTTTACGGATGAAAATAATACTCTCACTAACATTTCTCCTACGACGTTCATTAACATAATCCAAAAAGCTGAATCCATAATAATAAGAAGCAATTAAAATAACTATCCATTGCAAAGGACTCTCACTCGGTTTTTCCCAAAAAATGAATGCGATCAGTTGAATGAATAAAAAATAAATGTAATACCACATTAAATTTCGAATCATTATTTTGAGGGCCCTTACAACATCCTCCTTAAACTGACTCCATGAGAATTCTTGTTTCTCTTTGGTGAGAATTCGCTCCGTTTTCTCAGAAATATATGTAAGCAAGGGAGAAAGAAATGCAACCACCATGTATTTAGCGAAGTACATCAAAACCATCCCGATAGTAACCTCCACAAGCCCATATATCAAATACCAAATAAGACTGTTTATTGTGTCTAGCTTTGCTTCAAAAACATTATTTTGAAGAATATATCCATACCTGTAAATTATAAATAGAAGAACAAAAGGAATAATCAAATAAAAGATAAAGCCGTGGCGAACGATAAAAAAAAATGCACGGAAGTATGACGCTAGGCCAACCCAAAAAAGCTGTAAATTTCGCCTTATAAGCACTTAATATTGGTTTTCAAAATTCTTCAACTCCAGGTAGTTCCTTCCTTTCCATCTTTTACTACAATTCCCGCTTCCTCCAACGCATTGCGTATTTTATCTGAAGTAGTCCAGTCTTTATTTTGTCGTGCTTGTTGACGTAAATCCATTACTAAATCCATCACCGGATTTAATTTTGAATGAGATGAAGCAGTTTTTAACTCCACACCTAACACGTCATAAATAAATCCATTCATTTCTTTATCCAACAGCGCCCTATCATCTGAAGAAATGGTTTCCTTTCCATCGTTAATTAAATTGACGAATTTTACGGCATCAAATAAATTTGCAATAAGAATTGGTGCGTTAAAATCATCGTTCATTGCCTCGTAAAAATTTTGAATAACCCCTTGAACATCAAAAGATGATTTATCTGAAACGGTGATTTTTTCCACTAGTTTAATTCCTTCGCTTAACCGAGAAAGACCTTTTTCAGCCGCATCTAATGCCGATTCTGTAAAATCTAACGTACTTCTGTAATGAGCCTGCATCATAAAAAATCGAATTACATTGGCCGAATATGCTTTTTTAAAAAGTGATGTGGTTCCATCGATGATTTCTTTCGGTAGAAAATAATTTTCAAATGATTTACTCATTTTCTGCCCATTAACATTTAGCATATTTGCATGCATCCAAACTTTTGCCGGATTACATCCAAACGAACCGCAACTTTGAGCGATTTCATCCTCATGATGTGGAAATTTTAAATCCATTCCTCCTCCATGAATATCAAACTGCTTTCCTAAATATTTTGTACTCATAGCTGTACATTCAATATGCCACCCGGGATTTCCATCGCCCCATGGAGAACGCCAAATTTGCATATCCTCAGGATTCGCCTTTTTCCACAATGCAAAATCAGCAAAAAACCGCTTTTCATCTTGCGCATTCAAAGAACGAGTTTCAGTCGAAAGTTCCTCTACTTTTCTTCCGCTTAAAATACCGTAATTAAAATCCTGCATATATTTTTGGGTATCAAAATATACTGATCCATTTACAACATAGGCATAGCCATTTTGAAGTATTTGTTCGATAATTTCAATCTGCTCTTGAATATGTCCCGTTGCAGTGGGTTCAATACTCGGTGATAATAGATTATAAATTCGCTGTAATTCTTGAAATTTCAAATTGTATTTGTAAACGATTTCAAGTGATTGTACTTGTTCTAACCGAGCTGCTTTACCAATACTATCCTCTTCGTATCCAGCGCTATTCGTTATGTGTCCGGCATCTGTAATATTTCTTACGTATTTTACCCTGTAACCCAAATGGAGTAAATAGCGATAAATCAAATCAAAATTGATAAACGTTCTCATATTACCCATATGTGGTTCACTGTACAAAGTAGGACCACAAACGTACATCCCCACATAATTATCATGCAAAGGCACGAATAATTCTTTTTTACCGGTTAAACTGTTGTAAATCTGAAGCTTTTTCTGATTTTCCATAACTTATTTCGTAGTCAAAGTTAAGGAATTCTACGCGTAGATTTGGTGTGAAAAATCCTAAAAAGTGAATTTAGTTTAATATCGACTTTTACTTTATTCGATGTTTCATTAGGGTTTCTCGTAAATCACATCAAAAACCATTACTGTATTTCCGGATCCTGGTGTAGTGCTTTTACCTTGTGAAGTAGTAACTAGTTGTTTCCCATCGGGGGATAATGACATTCCTACGGGAAATTTTGCAGCATCAACCTCCATAATTTTTTTCATTGTTAATGCTTCAATAACGGATACTTTGCATGCATCATTTACACAGGCGAAAATATATTTTCCGTCTCTCGTTATATCGATTGTTCGGGCGCCTGGACCTACATCAACTGTTTCCCATTTGCTAAACGAAATTTCATTATTTTCATCAAAATTTTGAGAAAAAATATCATCTAATTTAGCCCTTTGTACAACTCCATTTCTGTTTGAACTTAACATTAAATACCCTTGATTGATAATCAAATGACGTAAATTTGAGGATGCTCCAACTATCGTCCCCAAGTACTTGCGACTTGCTACGTCTACGACTGCAATTCCATTACCAGACATTTTTGCAATTAGAATCTTTTTATTATCGGGAGTAAAAACAGTACCACGAAGGCAATTTCCACAATCGTTATCTCTATCAGAACCTGAGCTGAAATTCATACTTAAACGATTGTCAACTACAATGTGGGAAACATACTTAAAATCAAATGGATTATTACTTGATATGTCAATCAGCCCAATCGTATTATCTCCCCAATGAGTTACTGCAATTAACTTATTGTTGCTTGAGCATGCAATCATTTTTGGCAGAGGCCCACTTGGCATTACTCGTATGATTTCATCGTTTTTAGTATCGATTATTGCCACAGCAGATGGAGATTCTGCCTTAGGATCCCAATCTCTTCTGTAATAGGTTACCCACAAATATTTGCCGTTGTGAGAAAGACAGCTCTCTACGGGTTTCCCAGAAAAATGATTGTATTCTGATTTTGTTTGTTTGAATTTATAATCAAAAACAGTATTTTCATTTTCCTTAAATAATCTATTATTTGAAGCTGAAAATATATGTTTAATTTCTTTCAGTTTTTTTAATGATTTGGCGTCAAAAACAACAGTGGTGTATCCTTCCAAACTATTTACGTAAAATTTACTGCCGTCTGAAGAATACGTTACTGATTTTGGGGAGTTTATTGCAGCCTCATATACTGTCATTTTATCTTTTGTAGCCGCTGATCTACTTTGAATAACCTTTACAAGGGCTAAATCTTTAAAGGACCCATTATCAACATAGACAGGTGGCTTGATAGTATCATCTATGGGTTTCGTTGTTATTACATTGCCCGAAGTAGTTCCAATATTGCATGCAACGAGTAAGTATAGGCTAAATCCAAAAGTGCTAACTGACATAAATATTGATTTTTGGTAAAAGAACTTGAAAGGTAAAAAAAGTAAATTACAATTCATAAAATTTATTTTAAACCCGAAATAATTAACTGATTTTATTGAATTAATATACCGCAAAGGTAAAATATTATTGGATAAAAACTAAAGAGGTCAAAGAGAGACTAGTCTCGTCCTAACCAAACTTTTGCAAAGAAATTTTTATACCGTTTTGAAGCCATGAATTTATTTCCTCCATATACCTTCATTACAACAACAAGTGTATTGTTCTTATTCACACGCACCCAACTCAATCCTTCTGGGTAACTGTAGGATAATCCATCCATTACCACAGTACCATCGTCAAGTTGAACTTTCAGTGGCTCCAAAACAGATGGGCTAGCGATATAAATAGAGGCATAATCTTCTAAGGAGAGAGAGTCTTGTGCTGGAATTAATTGCAAAATATAAGAATTTCCTTGGCCTAATTCACAATAAATCAACTCAATAGATCCATCGTCATTTATAAATTCAAAAGGCTTTCCAGGAAATATCGCTGAAACATTAAGTTCGCGATTTTGATAGTTGTAATAGTTTTTTTCCTTCACTTTTCTTTTTTCCGTAATAGACAGCTCACTGTATGTTGCCTCAACTTTGCGTACTGTATACCCTTTTTTCCTCAATAGATTTATAAGCCCTTTTCCGCCTCCTAAGTGAGCCGCCCCCACTGCGCAAAAAACACTATTTAATTTGAGAATTGAATCAAGTTTTTCGGACATTTCTCCATTGCGGGTTATAATTAAATTAACATAATTTTCCTTCAGTAGACTTTTACGTGTAAATTCTTCAATTTTCTCAATGTCTCCATTTACGTATAAATTAAACATGACCTCCTTCCTTGTTTCACTAAAATTGAAAAAAAGTTGGTTTGACTTTTTAACTTCGGAAAGCGCTTTTGTTTGATCGGTGTATGTTTCAAAAAAATACAGCTGTTTTTGAGCATTGGTCGCATACTGTTGAAAATATGCATCCATGAATTGAGGCATGCCATCTTCATCCCCATAAACGGTGTTTGAGGCTTTTTTACTTATTGAATATGGATCTCCATATATATCTAACTTCAACTCAACTGCATCCTTACGAACGTCCATTTTTTTGAAAAGGGAGAATATATCAGTCTCAAGAGCAACTAATTCTACTTTATCCAATGCATAAAAGAGAGTATCAGAAAATCCAAATAAATCTTTCTGATTGCTGTGGAAGGTTCCAAATAAATAAGATTTTTTTTTAAGCCCATTACCAGAAATTTCCCATAAAAGAGAATTTTCAGGCTTATACAACTGTGCATTACCAAAAAATGAACTACTTAAAAAGAAAAAGAAAAAAATTCGCATTACCACAAAGTTAATCTTTTTATAATTTAACCGGTGGTAGTTTCTTTATTTCGAACTTAATTCAATATACGGAATGAGTAGTTCATCCAATGAAATTCCCCCGTGCTGAAAAGTATTTTGATAATAATTGACAAACTGATTGTAATTATTCGGATAAACAAAGTAATCATTATCACCTGCAAAAACAAATTCAGCAGATATCTTTTGTTTCGGTAAAAATACGTCTTGTGGGTTTTTTACCACATAAACTTCTTTTGTATTGTATGATAAACCACGTCCTACCTTATAACGAAGATTTGTATTTGTTGTTTTCTCACCAATTATCCGAATTGGATTGGAAACTTTTACGGTCCCATGATCGGTTGTAATAATAAGCTTCATCTTACTATCAGCAATTTTTTTAACAATTTCAAATAAAGGAGAATGCTGAAACCAAGACATGGTAAGTGATCTGTAGGCCGCTTCGTCTGAAGCCAATTCTTTAATCATTTCCATCTCTGTTCTCGCATGAGATAGCATGTCAACAAAATTATAAACGATAAAACTTACATCATTTTCCTTCAATTTTGAGAATTGGTCATTCAATTTCTTTCCTGCTTCAAGATTTGTAATTTTATTGTATGACCATTTTACTTGTTTGCCCAATCTTTTAAGATTTGCCTCTAAAAAATCAGCTTCATGAAGATTTTTCCCCCCATCGTCATCCTCATTTTTCCATAGATTTGGAAAGCGCCTCTCTATCTCTGAGGGCATTAATCCGGCAAAAAAAGCATTTCGTGCATAGTGAGTTGCAGTCGGTAAAATCGAGAAGATCACCTCTTCTTTTTCAACTTTAAAATACTTTGAGAATTCTGGTTCTAAAATTTTCCACTGATCGAATCGTAAGTTATCAATTACCAGAACAACAGTTTTTTGTTTTCCGATAAATGGAGAAATATTTTCTTTTAAAATAGTATGAATCATTTTTGGAGCATCCTCTCCACCTTTCAACCAATCTTCGTAATTATTTTCAACATATCTGCAAAATAACTGGTTGGCCTCCTTTCGTTGCATTTCTAAAATTTCGCGCATCGCGATATTATTTGATTTTTCTAATTCTAAATCCCAATAAATCAATTTAGTAAAAAGTTCAACCCATTCCGAATGAGATAATCTTCCAGCCATTAGCTGGCCAATTTGACGAAAATCTTGTTGGTATGCAGATGACGTTCGTTGAGAAACTAATTTCGAACTATCGAGATTTTTCTTGATGCTTGATAATATTTGTTTTGGATTAACCGGTTTTATAAGATAATCAGAAATTTTGCTGCCAATAGCTTCCTCCATTATGTGTTCCTCTTCACTCTTTGTTATCATTACAATTGGAATCAAGGGACGAATTTCTTTTATTTTTACCAAGGCATCCAGACCTGATACACCAGGCATATTTTCATCTAAAAATATTATGTCAAAATCTTCTTCAAGACATGCATCAATAGCATCTCCACCTGACTTTACTGTTTTGACAAGATATCCTTTTTCCTCTAAAAATATTACGTGGGGTTTCAACAAATCAATTTCGTCATCTGCCCAAAGGATTGTGCCTTGCATATTGTATTTTAATTCTTAGTTTTGAATAAAATTAATGTTTTGCGACCAAAACTCACTCTAAATAATAAAAAGAAAATTGTAAACGATCCCATCTACGGATTTATTACAATTCCTACTGAAATTCTTTTTGATATTATTGAACATCCATACATGCAGCGACTCAGAAGAATTATGCAGTTAGGATTAAGTCATCTTGTATATCCAGGAGCCATCCATACACGTTTTCATCACGTTATTGGAGCTACCCACCTAATGAGTCTAGCCATTGAAACAATACGAAAAAAGGGGTTCGAAATCAGTGCCGATGAAGAACGCGCTGTACTCATTGCAATTCTGCTGCACGACATTGGCCATGGGCCATTTAGTCATGCGCTAGAATATGATATTGTTAAGAATGTGAGTCATGAAAAAATTTCAGGTTATTTCATAAAAGAATTGTCTAACGAATTTGGCGATGACCTCGAAAGAGCCCTTTTGATTTTTAAAGACACCTATTCTAAACCATTTTTACACCAACTCGTCTCAAGTCAATTGGACATGGATCGATTAGACTATCTAAATCGGGATAGTTTTTACTCTGGAGTATCTGAAGGAATTATTGGGAGCAATCGCTTAATTGATATGCTCACAGTACATGATGGAAATTTGGTTATGGAAGAAAAAGGAATTTATTCCATTGAAAAATTCATTGTGTCGCGCCGCTTGATGTATTGGCAAGTATATCTACATAAAACAGTAGTTGCAGCCGAATTTATGTTGGTGCATGCCTTAAGAAGAGCTAAAGAACTAATTTTGCGTGGAGATGAATTATTTGGTAGTCCAGCACTATTATTTTTTCTTAAAAATCAGATAACTGAAAAAGAATTTACGGATAATTCACAGGTTCTGAAAAACTTTGCCTTACTTGATGACTATGATATTTTAGGTGCTATGAAAATCTGGCAAAATTGCAATGACCCGGTGCTGTCAAAACTGTCTTCAGGTATCGTAAATAGAAATCTATTCAAAATTGAAATTTCTCGAGAACCTTACAGTGAAGATCGAATGTCTCTAGAAAAAGAAATCGTTAAATCAAATTTCAAGTTGTCAGATGAGGAAGTTGACTATTTTGTCTACACAAATATTCTAAGTAATAAGGCATACAACGAAAACAAACAAAATATTAATCTTATTATGAAAAGTGGTGAGATTATGGATTTAACAAAAGCCTCTGACAATCTCAATATTTCTGCACTAGCACAACCTGTAGAAAAGTTCTTTATTTGTTATCCTGTAAAATAATGAAATTAATTCAACAATTACGAATTCTCGCATGGATCGAAGGATTTACCTATTTAGCTTTTGGTTTAACTATGCCTCTAAAGTACTTGTATGGAATAAAAGAACCGAACTTGATTGTAGGAATGACACATGGCATTTTCTTTATCGCCTACATTGTTTGGGTGCTCCTCGCAGGGCTAAAATACAAATATTCTTTTTCTAAAATTAGTTTGTTTTGTTTTGCCTCTTTACTACCAATAGGAACTTTCTGGATTGACTATAAATATTTGAAAAAAGAGGTTCAATAATTGTATGATTAATGCGTTTTTAAAACTATGCGATTTTTATTTCCATCATTCGTCTTTATTTTTAAAATTTTTGGACTACTTGCACAACCTGTCGTGCCATTTGTTGATTTCAATAATTACTTTCGAGTTTTTCAAAATGACAACTTCCAAACGATTGAATTTCAACCGATTTTAAATTATAAGGCCGGAGATGAGTTTGTTGCTTATATTGACAACCGTGAAAATCTCCGCATCTTTAATGGAAAAGAACGAAAAGATATAACTAATCTGAATATAAAATTCTCTATTTCAGATCACTTATTAGCGTATAATGTGGGGACCACTCTCAATATGTGGGATGCCGGAAAATTGAGAACTTTGACATATTTTGTTCGTGATTATGTCGTTAAAGATAGTATTATCGTATACGAAGATACTCGCTATAATTCAGTTAATGTATACTACAATAAGCAAACATACACGCTTTATACCGTAACGGGGAATTTATATATGCCAACAGCTGTTGGTGATAACATTGTCGCTTTTAAGGATAATGGCGGGCTTTATAAGATCTTTCACCGTGGGCAAATTACTGACTTAGGTGTTTGGAACGGGGAAATTGATTTCAAGGTGGGTTGTGATATGCTTTGTTTCAATGATCCAACACAACGTTCATTTGCCTTGTTTGAAAATGGAAACTTTTTTGATGTTGAAAGTCAATACATGCAAAAATACCGCGCAGGCCGCGGATTTATCGTTTTTGAAGATTTGAATGGGAACCTATGGCATTACAAGGATGGAGAAAAAACAGAATTAACCAATTTCAGTCCAAGTTTCTGGGAGGTACAAGATGATATGGTTATCTGGGCGGAAAATAATTATGTTTTTTCTTTTTTCCAAGGTGAAAAAAAAGAAATTTGTAATTACATCCCGAAAGACTATTTGCTCAAAAATGGTGTATTTGCCTTCCGTAATATCTCCGGGGGTGTAAGCGCTTTTGTGAATGGGAAAGTTCAAGAAATAACAATTCAAGGCGATTCAGAATATTCGATTTATGGAAATATCGTCCTTGTAAAATTATTTAATCGAAGCTATATTGTTCTGAAGGATGGACAACTATTTTATTCGTAATTTGAATTTTTATTCAAACGTTAGAATCACAAGAAAAGATTCTTTAAACAAATGCTACTTATTTTGACGTTAAAGTGCACTTTTTTCCCTACCATTCAAATGCCTCAGGGAGCATCCACTTGCCTTGAACTCGTAGCGTTTGCTCAATAATATCTCTAACACAACCTTTTCCTCCACCGAAAGGCGACTGATAATCAACAATTTGTTTAATATCTGAAACCGCATCTTGCGGGCAACAAGGTAATCCTACTTGCTTTAAAAGAGGGTAATCGGGTATATCGTCCCCCATATACATAATTTCAATATCATTTAAAGAATATCTTGTTTTAATATCCTCGTAAATAGTCATTTTTTTCGATGATCGCATATGCACCTCTGTAAACCCTAATCCGAATAATCTTACCTCGACGTCCTTTGAATTACCTCCTGTTATTGCGAATAACTTGTATCCCAATTTAGAGGCATATTGAACAGCATAAGCATCTTTGGAATTAAACGTTCGTACCACGTCATCATTATACAACAAAACATTCCCATCCGTAAAAACACCATCGACATCGAATATAAAAGTTGTGATAGTATTCAGTTTTTCCTTATAACTGATCATGATCAAATGTTTTTAATAAATTGTTTGTCATTAATTTATAAATTTCACGTTCGTCTCCCTGAAGTAAATTCAAGTGACTTTTTATGGTTGCTAAATCGTTTCTTGCGGCCGGGCCTGTTTGAGCTTCTTCTGGAGTGATATCTTTAAGTTTGGCAAATGTTTCTTCAATTAACGCTGCAAAGAGTTGCGGATCGATATCCTTCTGTCGAGCTAATTTCTGACCAAGATAAATTAAATGGTTGCTGAAATTATTGATGAAAACTGCCGAAAGATGAATATACTTTCGTTTTTCAGAATCACAGTACTCTACCTGATCGCTTATCTTATTTCCTAGTTCTTTTAAAAAATCTGAAACGCTAGAGGATTTAGACTCTATCAAAATGGGATACCTGAGTGTGTTTTCCTTTCTCGCTTTTGAAAAAGTTTGCAATGGATAAAAAACTCCACAATTGGAATGAGAAATTTCAGTAAGCGAAAGTGATCCAGCAGTATATGCTACTATCTTTTGATTATCAATTTGTTCAACAACATTTTTAGTAACGGAATCAGGTAAACAAACCAATACAAATTCACCGCTAATTTTAGCAATATCTTCAATACGTGCAGACCATTTTTGAGCTAACTCAGAAGCTTGCCGTTTATTTCGCCCTACGAGAGAAACAATATGAAAACCTTCAGCAAAAAGTCGTTGTCCAAGAATTTCAGCCACATTCCCAGTTCCAATAATAGTAATTGTTGGAGGGAAATTCATGCTATTATTTTCCGTGACATTGTTTATACTTCTTACCACTTCCACATGGGCAAGGATCATTTCTACCCGTCTTAGGATCAGCAATTATTGGTGTCCTCCTTTGTGTTTGGGGTATACTTGAATCTAAAGCATTGCTATAACCGTTAGAGTCACCGAATTTTGGTGGTTCAGTACTACTTGAGTTTGATCTCGAATTACCGTAATTATTTTGTCGTTCCTCTTTGTTAGTACTTTGTAACTCTTGTTCAACAGGGATATCCAACTTCATTAATAACTCAACCGATTCCACATTCAAGCGATTAATCATACTTTTAAATAAATCAAATGATTCTAACTTATATACCAATAGAGGATCTTTTTGCTCGTAACTTGCATTGTGAACAGCAGAACGTAAATCATCCATGACGCGTAAATGTTCTTTCCACTCGTTATCAATAGTCGATAAAATGACGTTTCGCTCCAACGATTTTGAAATAGCCCTACCCCCAGACTTATAGGCCTCTTCTAAATTTACAATCAACTGCATTTCCCTCCTTCCATCCGTTAAAGGAAAAACAATATTTTTATACTTGTTGGACATTGTTTCAAAAACATGTTTAATCTGCGGAAGTCCTTTTGAAGCGATTTTATCTGATTTACGCTTATATTGCTCAACCATATTGGCATATACCGTGTCTACGAGAGTGTTTTCATCAGTTGAAGTAAAGGCAACACTATCTACAGGCGACTCAATTCCAATAATCCGGATTAACTCCATTTCAAACTCCTCGTAAGTCAAATTTTTGGCATTGTGAATAGTCGATTCACATAATTCGAAAAACATATTGTCAACGTCAATATCCAAACGATCTCCAAACAAGGCATTTCGACGTTTTTTATAGATCGCTTTACGTTGTGAGTTCATCACATCATCGTATTCCAATAAACGCTTACGCATTCCAAAATTATTTTCTTCTACTTTTTTCTGTGCTCTTTCAATGGATTTAGTTACCATGGAATGCGTAATAACTTCTCCCTCCTTCAAGCCCATTCTATCCATTAACTTAGCGATTCTTTCCGACCCAAATTTTCGCATCAAATCATCCTCTAATGAAACAAAAAACTGAGATGAGCCGGGATCTCCTTGACGACCTGAACGACCCCTAAGCTGTCGGTCAACTCGACGAGAATCATGCCTTTCTGTACCAATTATTGCTAAACCACCAGCTTCTTTTACACCAGGACCAAGTTTGATATCCGTACCACGCCCAGCCATGTTTGTAGCAATTGTAACCGTGCCGGCCAATCCGGCATTAGCAACTATTTCAGCTTCTTTCTGATGATACTTCGCATTTAAAACTTGATGTTCAATTCTCTTTAGTTTAAGCATTCGACTTAGTAATTCAGAAATTTCAACCGTTGTCGTACCCACGAGAACCGGTCTTCCAGCAGCAACAAGTTTTTCAATTTCATCAATTATTGCTGCATATTTTTCGCGTGCTGTTCTCAACACAAAATCATTTTCGTCTTTCCTTACAACATGTCTATGTGTTGGGACTACAACAACATCAAGTTTATAAATGTCCCAAAATTCTTTCGCCTCTGTTTCTGCCGTACCAGTCATACCAGCTAATTTGTGGTACATTCGAAAATAATTTTGTAAAGTTACTGTCGCGTAAGTTTGTGTTGCAGCTTCTACTGTAACATTTTCTTTTGCCTCAATTGCTTGATGCAGACCATCCGAATACCTTCTTCCATCCAAAATACGGCCTGTTTGCTCGTCAACAATTTTTACTTTCCCATCCAAAATAACATACTCAACCTCTTTTTCAAAAAGCGTGTAGGCTTTCAGTAATTGATTGATAGAATGAATTCGCTCTGATTTTATTGAATATTCTCGAATTAGGATGTCTTTTTTTTCAAAAAATAGCTCCTTGTCTATATTTTCCTTTTGCAATTTTGCTATTTCTGACCCTATATCAGGTAAAATATAAAAGTCACGATCGTCATTTCCAGAAATTAAGTCGATTCCTTTCGTAGTTAGTTCAATGGAATTGTTTTTTTCATCAATGACAAAGAAAAGTTCCGCATCAATCTTTTTCATATGCTTTCCTTGCTCTTGCATATAATAATTTTCAGTCTTTTGCAGATGGACACGAATTCCTGGCTCCGAAAGAAATTTAATTAGAGCCTTATTTTTTGGTAAACCTCTGTGTGCTCTTAACAATGCAATACCCCCATCCTCTAATGCTTTTTTGGTATTCACCCCATTTTCAGGACTGTCACCTGATAAAAAAGATAAATGCTTTCGAGCTTCAGAAATACACTGTTGTATATACTGTTTTTGAGCGGTTACAACCCGTTCGATACGCGGTTTTAATTCATAATATTCATGCTCTTCCCCGCGAGGAGTTGGACCAGAAATAATGAGTGGAGTTCGAGCATCATCAATTAATACTGAATCAACCTCATCAACGATTGCAAAATGGTGTTTGCGTTGAACAAGATCCTCAGTACTTCCCGCCATATTATCGCGCAAATAATCAAACCCAAATTCGTTATTTGTTCCAAAGGTTATATCAGCATGATAAGCAGCCCTACGAGCGGGAGAATTCGGCTGATGTTTGTCTATACAGTCTACCTTTAGTCCATGAAATTGATACAACGGACCCATCCATTCTGAGTCGCGTTTTGCCAAGTAATCATTTACCGTTACAACATGAACTCCCTTTCCTGAGAGTGCATTTAAAAACACGGGAAGAGTTGCCACGAGCGTTTTCCCCTCGCCCGTCTGCATTTCAGAAATATTCCCCCTGTGAAGGACAGCTCCACCCATCAACTGCACGTCATAATGAACCATCTCCCACTTGACTTTTACCCCGGCGGCAGTCCATTCGTTATGCCAAATAGCTTTCTCCCCAGAAATAGTAATACCGTCCTTTTTATTCGCTAATTCACGGTCATAATCCATTGCCGTAACCTCAAGCTTACCATTATTTGCCCATCTGTAGGCGGTTTCTTTCACAATCGCAAATGCCTGAGGGAGAATTTCAAGCAGAACTTCCTCAATTTTAATATCAATTTTTAACGATAATTTATCAATCTGCTCAAATAAATCTTCTTTCTCTTGAATGGAAAGAAGCGCATCCTCTGCTTTTTCCTTCATTGAAGCCAGCTCATCCTCTAGAGATTGAGTTTGTTCAATTATAAATTTTCGTAATTCTATGGAATGTAGACGAAGCTCATCATCTGAAATTGATTTAATTTTTTCATATTCTTGATTAGACCTATCTACAAAGGGTTGATATTCTTTTTTGTCTTTCGAATTTTTATCTCCCAACAGACGTTTCAACAAATCACCTAACATGTAATTTTTTTTTAAGATTTCAAAGGTAACTATTTTATGGCATTAGGACCCAATCTTTTATCTTATAACCAGCTAGAAATTCTTTAAAATACATTTTTCGTTTCCCTTCTGGCTGCAATTCTGTAACAATTAAGTAAAAGTCCAAGCAAGGAATCAAAATTCCCCTTTCATTTGATGAAAGGTTTTGCCAATTTTTAACCTTAATTGAGCTTTTTTCGGAACGAAAAATTTTAAAATTTACCCATTCTTGTCTTTTAAGATTATACATCTTTGTCCAAGCACATGGATAAGGGGATAAACCTCGAATTAGATTGTGATTTTGGTTCATTAATTTTTGCCACAGAATTTCGCAATCACATTTATAAATTTTAGGCGCGTGTTTCAATGCCTCAACAATCAATTCTTCCTGTTTTTTGGTATTAATTTTACCCTCGGCGATTCTATTTATAGTTTTTACCGTTTGCCACGAACCAATTTTTACTAATTCCTCATATAAGTCGCCAGCAGTCATATTTTCAGAAATTTCCGTTTCAATCTGATCAATTACATTTCCTGTATCTATGTCTTTATCAATAAAAAATGTGGTAACTCCTGTTTTTTCTTCACCATTTATAAGCACCCAGTTGATGGGTGCCGCACCGCGGTACTGTGGAAGAAGTGAAGCATGTAAATTAATGGTGCCTTTTGGTGGCATTGACCATATGACTTCAGGCAACATCCTGAAAGCAACAACAACAAATAAATCGGCATTTAAACTTTTCAGTTCTTTAATAAAATTTGAATCTTTTAAATTTTCAGGTTGTAATAAACTTAACCCATTTTTAAGAGCATATTCTTTAACTGCACTTCCCTGAAGATGCATTCCCCTACCCGCAGGCTTATCTGAGGCGGTAACAACACCAACTATTTTATGCGCCGAACAAACCAACCCTTCGAGAATGGAAACTGCAAATTCTGGAGTCCCCATAAAGACAATATTCAAAGAATTTTCCTTCATTTCACAAAAGTAGAGTTAAATTATTTTTTTTCTCCAATTAAACCGTTTTAAATAGAAATATGAAAGTAAGCCAATTGTACCAAAATAAATGTACTCTACCGACCAAATCCAAAGTATATCAAAATGAAGAATTTTAATAAAAACAAACGCCGCCGACAAATAGATAAGCACCGCGATCATCTCTACCGCCATTGAAAAAATGGTATTTCCACTTCCATTAATCGTCTGGAAATAAACACTTACAAACCCATAAAGAAATATGGAAATGGACACAAAACGCAATATTTCTGCACTTTTTGTAATATATGTTTCATTCGGATTAACCAATTTAATTAACGACTCAGGATATAAAATAGACCCATGAAACGTGAAAAATAATAAAATAACGGTTATCAACTGAATTCTTTTCTGAATTATAGGAATAGAATCAAATTCAGAACGACCCATATATTGTGAAATATACGTTTTTGTTGTTCCTGCAAACCCCCAAATTGGCACGAAAGCAAACATATACAGCGACCGAATATTTTGAGAGACTGTTAATTCGTTTGACCCTATCTGCTCAATCCAAATAAAAAATATTGTCCACGTCGCCAAAGCGGTTAATCCTTGAAACATCAGCGGGGAGCCAATATTCAATAATTCTTTAAATGATAACCAATTAATTTTCAATTTTTTAAATAATTTATATTCCTTTTTATAATTGGAAAAAATTGTAAAAACAACTAAAAATAAAGCACCTAGCCCGTCAGAAAAAGTTGAAGCCCATGCTGCTCCTTCCAAGCCCATCTTAGGAAAGGAAAAATTACCAAAAATAAGGGTGTAATCTAATACAATATTGCAAAGTGCAACTAGTAAAGATGCCACCAAGACTACCCAGGTTTTACCAATTGCCAAATAAAATGCTTGAATTGCCAATGTCAAAACTGATGCAAAAAGAGCATAGCTTCGAATTTTTAAATATCGCCCCTGATAATCTGCTATGATTTTACTTTTTGAATAACTAAGGATCCAATCAGGCATAAAGAAATAGAGCAAAATAAAAAGAAATAATGCTCCAATAAATAATACCGTAATTGATGTACTAAATATTTTACTTATTGAATCTATCTTATTCTGTCCAACCCGACGTGCAATTAAAATTTGGGCGCCATCACCTATACCTAGAAGAGCAACGTACACTGTTACAAATATCAATCCTCCGTTACCAACTGCATCAAATGCCAGCGTATCAAAGCGACTAATAAAGGCAGAATCTGTTATTAAAACAATCGATTGAATAAATGATGACACCATCAAAGGAAGTGCAACACCAAGAATAGTCCTATAACGAATATCTAACATTAACCAACATAAATTACAAGGACTTTAAAAGAATCAATTTAATTTTTTACAAATTTCAGCGGCTATTTTCCTAGCTTCCATGTCAGATGAAACATAGTCCTCATAGGTGGGAGATAAAATTTTTGGCGCTCTCACCAGTGTTTCCTCATTTACTTCAAATATGTCAATAAATTGAATTTTATCGTTAAGAAAAGCATCTACTGCCATTTCGTTTGCAGCATTTAAATAACAAGCTACTACTCCATTTTGATGCATTGCCTCATAAGCCAAATTTAGGTTGCGAAAAACTTTCAAGTCTGCCTTTTCAAACGTAAGATTTGGATAATCCATGAAATTGAAACGCGGAAATGAGGTTTCAAATCGATCTGGATACGTGAGGGCATACTGAATTGGTAATTTCATATCTGGTAGGCCCATTTGCGCTTTCATACTCCCATCTCTAAATTGAATCAATGAATGAATAATGGACTGAGGATGAACAATTACATCAATTTGTTCAGGTTGCAAACCAAACAGCCATTTCGCCTCGATGACCTCTAAGCCTTTATTCATCAAAGATGCTGAATCAATAGTTATCTTTGCGCCCATCGACCAATTTGGGTGCTTCAAAGCTTGATGCTTACTTACTTGACCTAGCTGTTCAGCGCTATAGCCTCGAAAAGGACCGCCTGACGCCGTAAGATATATTTTTTCTATTGGATTGTGGAATTCACCAACTAAACACTGAAAAATTGCTGAGTGCTCCGAATCTACAGGATAAATATTAACTCCATTTTCTTTGGCTAATTTTGTAATTAAATCTCCTGCAACAACCAAGGTTTCTTTATTCGCCAAAGCAATTGTTTTTTTTTCTTCAATGGCCTTTATTGTGGGCTTTAAACCCGCATACCCTACCATTGCAGTAAGGACGGTATCTATTTCAGTTGACTCGATTACCTGACACATTGCATCCTCCCCCGCGTAGATATGTATGTCATCATTCGCCAAAGACTCGCGAAGATGAGAGTAAAGTCTTTCGTCACCGATGACTACACTATTGGGCTTATATTTTTTCGCTTGTTCAATTAGTAAATCAACATTTTTGCCGGCAGTTATTACCTCCAACGAAAAGTAATTTGAGTAATTTTCAATCACTTCAAGTGCCTGTGTTCCAATGGAACCAGTTGATCCTAAAATTGCAATTCCTTTTTTTCTTTGCATAAATTGTGAGGTGAATTGTCAATTATAGATGCGCAAAGAATTAGTCCCATTGAAAATGGTTGAATATTGCCTAAGCCCATACTGACTATTCGAAATTGGTGACCCATCATATAATGAAAATGTTGCATTATTACAGGTGTCGTTAAGTTGAAGAAAATTATCTGAATCAGGATATAATGGAAGAAAACATATTCCTTCAGGATCGGCAGGAGAATGTCTGTCAAAGGCTACGAACTCATCAATGGCCCTCCTGTAAATAATTAATCCTCTCGACCCTTCATTATTAACGTAAGCCCAACCACCAACTCCTGCTAGGTTTGAATAACTCGGTAAAGTAATATCAATTGTAATATCAAAGGGAATATTAGGGACTGGATTTCCTGTATTTTTATTACAAGATGAACCTATTAATATTAGTGAGACTAGCAAAAATAGAGTTGATTTCATTTTTTAAAATTACGAAATGGATTTGAATAAGTCATGAGTGATGCCCATTTTATTTATTGGCCTTTACTTGTAAATGATATGAGTACAATCCTTTAAAAAATAACGAATGATCTATCGTTCAATTTTAAAATAAGAAAAAAAGAAGGTAATCAAATAATTTTATTGTTTCAAAACTTCGCAATATAGCTTCTCATATCGAGGTAAAATAAGGTCTAAAGAAAATTCTTTAGCGCGTCTTTTTGCCTGCTCCCTAAATAAAGAAAGCTTATTTGTATCTAAGAGTAATCCAATGGCAAAATCAGCCATACGCTGAACATCACCTACCTCGGTCAAATAGCCGGAAAAATTATGCGAGTTTACTTCAGAAATTCCTCCACTATTTGATGATATAACAGGAACTCCAACAGCCATTGCCTCAAGCGCTGCCAATCCAAAGCTCTCAGTTTCAGAAGGGAGGAGAAATAAGTCTGCAATCGGTAAAATATGATTTGTATCTCTTACCTTTCCAAAGAAAATAACGCGATCAATCAATCCGAGTTCACGGCTCAATTTTTCGGCCATATAACGGTCTGGACCATCGCCAACTAAAATTAATTTTGCATCTATTTTCTGATCAATCAATGCAAATATTTTAATTACATCTTCGATTCGTTTAACTGGACGGAAATTCGAAATATGACAAATTATTTTTTCATCCTTCTCAGCATATTTTTGTCGTAATTTTTGGTGACAGAAAACACTTGAGTTTTCTTGGATATGGATAAAATTAGGTATGACCTGAATGTCACGTTCAATCCCAAAGTACTTTATCGTATCATTCTTCAAGCTTTCGGAAACCGTAGTAACAGCATTTGAGGCATTAATACAGAATCGAATAACAGGTTCAAAGGAAGGATCTTTTCCAACCAAGGTAATATCGGTTCCATGAAGAGTAGTAATAAATGGAATTCTAATCCCTTGCGCTTTCAGAATCTGCTGAGCCATAAAAGCGGCTGAAGCATGTGGAATGGCATAGTGAACATGTAATAAATCCAATTTTTCATTTATTACAACATCAACTAGTTTACTGGTTAATTCGGTTTCATAAGGTTGGTACTCAAAAAGGGGATAATTACTAACTGAAACTTCATGGTAATAAATATTTTCATGAAAACTTCCTAGACGAACTGGTTGTGAATATGTGATGAAATGAATTTGATGCCCTTTTTTGGCAAGTGCCTTACCCAGCTCCGTAGCCACAACACCACTCCCACCAAATGTAGGATAAAGTACAACACCAATTTTCATAGATGTATCAATTTTAGTCTCCTTCAACATCTTCCTCATTCCGCTGCCCAGAACCACTTAATCGAATGATAAGCGAAAGTCGATAAATTATCGGTAAAATCTGAACAACCTGACCCTGATCATTTTTTATTTGAAAAGCATAAGCACTTCTGAAAGGACTATTTGGAGCATTTATAACATCATAGTAAATACCTGCTGTTAATGCAACTGATTTTGCTACATCTATTTTTACTCCTCCTGCAAAAAATAAAGTTGGAGCCCAGATATTATTTGTGAGTTGTTGAAAATTAATGAAATTGAACGGACTTCTTAACATTTCGAATTCAACTCCCCCATAGAGATGAGTTTTACCCGAACTTACATAACGCCCATGAGCGAACACTCCCCCACCATATACTCGAATTGAAGTATTTACTCCCAAATTATTTGAATTTGTTTGTTGCAATCGAAACGAAGGACCAACCACAAAATTTTCTCCGAATAATAATCCAAATTTTGGCCCAATACCAAAAGACGATCCGAGATTTGAAGCCCCAAAAAAACCATCAACTCCTAATTCAGTCCCAGTAATAGATTGAGAATGTACAACCGAAGAAATTAATATAAGAAAAGAAAAAACAAAATTTTTCAATTGTTTATTTTTAAACAAAGATACATCGTTTTTTACTATTGAGTATCTTTAACGAATTCAACCCACTTTAACTGATTTATACAAAAAAGGTTTTACTTCATGAATTATTTAGATGAATTAAATGCAAGTCAATTGGCAGCTGTAGAGCAAATTGATGGGGCTCTAATGGTCATAGCGGGTGCTGGATCTGGAAAAACACGCGTACTTACCTATCGAATTGCATTCATGATAGAAAATGGCATTGATCCTTTTAATATCCTTGCCTTGACGTTTACCAATAAAGCTGCTCGAGAAATGACCGAGAGAATTGGAAAGATTGTTGGGCCAAGTGAAGCAAAGAATATTACAATGGGGACATTTCACTCCGTTTTTTCAAGAATTCTCCGTTTCAACGCTGATCGGTTGGGCTATCCAACCAATTTTACAATTTACGACACACAAGATTCGAAAAGTTTACTAAAAGATATTATTAAAGAATTAAATCTCGACGATAAAGCTTACAAACCTAGTTCGGTTCTAGGACGCATTTCCTCAGCAAAGAATAACCTTATTTCAGCAGATATGTACGCCCAAAACGAGGAGATACTCTTTGAAGACAAACAAGCCAAACGCCCACTTATTTCAACAATTTATAAAACGTATGAAAATCGCTGTAGAAAAGCCGGAGCAATGGATTTTGACGATTTACTCTTTCAAACACATGTCTTACTGCGAGATTTTCCCGAAGTGTTAGCCTATTACCAACACAAATTTCAATTTATTCTTGTAGATGAATATCAAGATACAAACTACGCGCAATATTTAATCGTAAAAAAACTAGCGGCTACCAATGAAAACATTTGCGTTGTTGGAGACGATGCACAAAGTATTTACTCGTTTCGAGGAGCGAACATTCAAAATATCCTAAACTTCAAGGTTGATTACCCAGATTTTAAATTATTTAAATTGGAACAAAACTACCGAAGCACAAAAAATATCGTTGAAGCTGCAAATTCAATAATTTCAAAGAACAAAGACCAAATAAAAAAAACTGTTTGGACGGATAATAATGATGGAGCAAAAATTACTGTTATTCGAACCTTAACAGATAACGAAGAAGGAAAAATTATCGGAGGCAAAATTTTTGATGCAAAACAATCTACTTCAATTTCATTTAACGATATTGCCGTTCTATACCGAACAAATAGACAGTCGAGAGCCTTTGAAGAAGCCTTGAGAAAATTCAACATCCCGTACAAAATTTATGGTGGTATTTCGTTTTATCAGCGCAAAGAAATTAAAGATTTACTGGCATATTTCCGCCTAACAACAAACCCTTCCGACGAAGAAGCTCTTAAAAGAATTCTTAACTACCCGAGAAGGGGAATTGGAAAAACAACGGAAGAAAATTTGATAATCGCAGCGAATAATAACTCCGTTAGCATTTGGGAAGTACTTATTAATCTTGATCAATATGGTTTAAATTTTAACAAAGGTGTTAGGGATAAACTCTATGAATTTGTAACGATGATTCGTAGTTTTCAAGCCCAACTCCATTCGTTAAATGCCTTTCAATTAGCTGAAACCATTGCAAAATCATCTGGAATATTAAAAGAACTTAAAGAAGAAAAAGATAAGGGCCCTGAAGAAGTTGAGCGTTTTCAAAACATAGAGGAATTGCTTTCCGGTATTCAAGAATTTGTCAATTCATCTGAAGAGGTAAAAACACTATCTGATTTTTTATTAGACGTTGCTTTATTGACAGACGCTGACGAAGATAAAAATGAAGGCCGTAACCATGTGACCTTAATGACCATTCACTCCAGTAAAGGACTTGAATTTCCGTATGTTTTCATTGTTGGAATGGAAGAAAATTTATTCCCCTCGCAAATGGCTTTGAATTCGAGAACAGAACTTGAAGAAGAGAGACGCTTGTTTTATGTTGCATTGACACGCGCCAAAGAGTCATGTACTCTATCGTATGCCGCATCCCGATTTATATGGGGTCAATTAATTTCCTCCGAACCCAGCCGCTTCATTGACGAAATTGATGGTCGTTTCCTTCATTTTGATTCTCCACCAAGAGGTCAGGGTAGATCACTGGGAATGGGTATTAATCGGGGTGAAAGACCTTTTTCAGGGGGGTTAAATCGCACGATGGGAAGTCCAAAGTTGACATCCATGAATGACCTCAAAGGATCGAGTAATGCTAATGGTAACTCAAGCTACATGGTCGGTCAAAATGTTCAACACGAGCGATTTGGTAAAGGGAAAATTACAAAGTTGGAAGGAATTGGTAACGATCAGAAAGCAACCGTATTCTTTCCTCATCATGGAATAAAAAATCTTATTGTCCGATTTGCAAACCTTCAAATTCTTGAAGAGGATTAACCTACAAGCAGACAAGCAGCATACGCTTTAATTGCTCGACATTCACCAAATGAATCTACTTTCTCGTGAGTTGTTGCCTTTATCGAAACAGCATCAACATCCATTTCTAAAATTTCAGCAATTACCACTTGCATAGCCGGAATGTGCGGATTTACTTTAGGTTTTTCTAAAATTACTGTACAATCAATATTTCCTACAGAATATCGCTTCTCTTTAATTTTTATAAAGACTTCTCGCAGTAAAATTTTAGAATCAATTCCCTTATATTGAGAATCTGTATCAGAAAAATGAAATCCAATATCTCTTAAGTTGGCTGCGCCCAAAAGTGCATCACAGATTGCATGGAGTAAAACATCCGCATCAGAATGGCCTACGGAACCTAGATCTGAGTCCAATTCTATTCCACCAATAAACAGAGGCTTACCCCTCTCTAGCCGGTGCACATCTACACCATATCCAACACGAATTTTCATTTAAATCCCCTCTTTTTGCTCAGGTGTATATGATTTTCCATCAAGGTTTAATCTGAGGGTGAAACGAAGCGTATTTGCTAAAGGACTCTGTCTTCCGCTAATTGAGGCTAAATAAGAAAAATCTATTCCAAACATATTGTACTTGAAACTTGCCCCAAGATTAATGTATTGGCGATTTCCTTTATTTCTATTTTCGTAAAAAAGCCCCCCCCTAATGGCTAAAACATCATTATACCACCATTCTACGCCTCCTGCAATATTTATTTCTGTTAATTCCTCTATAAATTTCGAGCCTTTTTTAACCTCAAAAGAACCATCCGCATTTTGAATATATTGCCCATCCTCATTCATTATCGGTGCTCCAGGGGCATCGTAAAAAGATTGAAGCATTCCGGAAATTACACCTACATCACTTGACTTTCCAGAAATCATCATGTACGTCCCATCTATGATATCGTAATATGCAGGGGTGGGAACTAACAGTTTTTGAAGATCCAAAGCAAAAGTTACTGTATTATATTTATCAAATTCTGCTTTAACTGCATTTCCAATTTTTAGATTCATAGGGATAAAATCTCTCTGAGATAATTGAGAGTACGCAACTTTATTGCCAATATTATTGATTGTAGTTGCCAATGTATATGATCCTTTTGTTTTACCAATTTTAGCATCTTCATTAAAATAGGTAAAGGAAAGATCTGTCCCACCAACTATTCCGGCTTTGGTATTTACACCACCAACGGTTAAACCACCCGTCAAATTTGAATAGGCAAACTTCCCATTTAGTCCAATACTAAATTTGTCAGAAAGTCTGAATGCGTAGGCCCCTGTGATTTCAAATTCACTTGGCTTATCGTCGCGGATGACATTTCCAGAGGCATCGGTAAACGTAATCTCACCCAAACTAAAAAAACGTAAAGCCCCCCCAACTGAATGTAAGCGACTTACCTTATAATAAAAAGATAAATAGGATAAATGGATGTCATTTGTTAGTTGTCTCAACCATGGAGTGTAGGATAAACTCAACTCAGACTTTTCTTTTGAGAATGAAATCATTGAGGTATTCCAGTAAACCGACGTTGAAGATGGACTCAAAGCTGTTCCGGCATCACCCATACCTCCTGCCCGTGAATCAGGCGTAATTGCCATAAAGGGCAATGCAGTGGTTATGGTGTTTAATTGCAAATCCCCTTGATTTGCGCCGTTATCGCCTGTTGGCTGAGCAAAACAAAATTGTGATAAAATTAAACAAAAAATAGAAATTGTTTTTTTTGTCATTTGATAAAACATAGAACAATGTAAATATACGCAAAAGTGCTACTTATATTTTAATTTATTTTAATAAAACTAATTTTTCTGTCTTTTCAGCAACCTGTCCATCGGGATTTTTGACTTTCAGGGAATAAATATAAACCCCCTTACCCAACTGATCTCCATAATCATCTCTCCCATCCCACATGATTCCTTGGTTTCTGAATCCAACAGTACTTACACTTTCATTAATTGTTTTAACCAACTTACCAGAAATTGCAAAAATTTGAATCTGTACATCCAAACTACTACAAGATTGATTATGTTCAAACATAAATTCTGTCGATGTTGTAAATGGATTTGGATAATTGTACACGTGAGATAAAATTGGATTTTCCTTTTCGTAAACCATAAATTCACATTTTACAGTGGAAGAGTTGTTATTGACATCCCATGCCTTCACCTCCAATGTATGAAGCCCAGGTTCCAATAAACTCATTTGATAACGAATTTGACCTGATTGATATGAATCCAAATCACCCGTATAAAAATCATTTAAAACAATGGGGTCCGCAGTTTTATCATCTATAATTGCTGTAATATCATGGCCTATTCCATTTCCAACAGTATTTATCCCATTTTCATCAAATGCCTTAATGATAAGAACTGGTGTTTCATCCGTAACGCTTCCACTAATAAAATTCTCGTCATTCAAATATAATTCTAACTCAGGCCCTTCATTGTCTACAAGTCCATTCGGATTTATCCCTCCAATTCTAAAGTTTGTATCGAAACCAAATGCGTCTGTTGCACTGTTCAATGCATAGTAACTTATTTTTCCCTTTCCAATATTCAAGGCAATATCTTTTGGCACCACGAATGAAAAATCGAAATACCCATTGGTAATACTTGTTTTACCCTTATAAACAACATTGCGTTGCAACTCAAATTCTATTTCTTGTGAATCAGGATCTTGCCCCAATGTTTTCATAGTTTTGACCTTATCAAAAATAGAGGGGGTCAAAATACCATTAAAATTTGTTTGTATTGCGCCTAAATGATCCTCTATATGACCTTTTACTCGAACCTTACTCAAGGCATTCAACGTATCAATTTCAATCATAGGATTTACCCCATTAATGCTATCTGTTTTTATAAGAATCTTTGGTAAAGAAATTTTTAATGCCGGGTCTCCAATTAAAGTAAAACTTCGCTTATTGTCGCTTTGTAAAGCATCGTTTTTTGTTCGCATCATAATTTCACCAAATGTTAGAGGCGAATTATCGCTATTCCTATCAAAAACATTTTCAAAAAGTGCACTGCCCACTGAAGAATTTACACTAAAATAAACGGATCGAGTTGTGGTCATGAGAGCAATTGCGCCACCGTATGGATTTAGCGAAACCCATTCACCAGCTGATACCCGCTTTGGATCGTCATACTTGGTGAATTCACAAGTTGCAGAAACAAAAAGAGTCAAGGCATTAATATTTGACCAACTGTTAATTTGAGGAATGGTCACAACGCGTTCCTCAGCAAGTCCAACCTCCCCGCCATGACCTACATAATTTACAAGTAAGGCCCCTCTTTGAATTCGGTCTGTAATTGCATTGTATACATCCGGGTATCGCTGACCTCCAGCCGTAGTTTGTTGAGGAAAAGCATCTAAATATAATTTATCACAATTCATTTCAAAATTATTGGTTAAAACTTCTTCGCACTGATTTTCAGTATCATTTACGATAAAATAATTATTTTCCTCATCATCTGCTATCTGTACATATTTTAATTTCCAGTCGCCGAAAGTTGAATTTACATTTGATTCTAAACAACAAGAAGTATTATTTGAATTGAAAAGCTGAGAACCATTTTTCATGTAATGTTCTATTTTATCGACTTGTTGCTGTGCTTGTGTTATATCAGATGCAAGTATTCTACCTATTCCGATATCTAACAAATCAATACTGGAAAATGCCTCGTTGTCGTCGAGCATTCCGAAAAAATCATCTGAAACGTAACAAGAAATATAATTTTCACTATTATCCGCCTGATAGGTTACAATCATATTGTTATTGTTGGCAAGTCGATTTTTTGGATCATACGTTCCATCTCCAAAAAGTAATAAATATTTCAAATCACTACCTGGATTTGTTAACGCCCTGTCGTGAAACATTTTTGCTAACATTCTTATTGCCACGGCATCTTGAGCTCCTGAACTAAATTCATTGTATACTTGTTCGGTTGTCACGACATGTGTTGTAGTTCCTTCAGCCCGATGCAAGTCTGCTAGTCGATTAGCTTGACCAATAAAACTCGGGTGTGTTACAATTAAAAATTCTACCTGCTCCAATCCGTGAAGATTCTGGTATGATACAGATCCAATCTTTTCGGGAGTATAAAAAGAAGACCCATTTGAAGCAACATATTCGATGTAAGATGAATTTGCTTTAAATTTAAACGTATTATTTTCAATGTTACCCGTTACTTTTTTTGGAGCGTTTCGATCACTCAAATCCCATACAAAGCCCAAAGAAGGAAAGTTTGATATGTTATATTCGCTGATAGCATTTGGTTGAATTTGTAAAATATTCCTAAAGTTCAATTGGGTTCCATAGAATGTTAATTTTCGCCTTGCATTTAATATCAATCTATCAAGATAAGTCAAGATAGATGGATTTGAACGAGAAACTGTAAGTTTTAGAGGGATATTCGGAACTTCAGACTCAAATGTAAAATTTGTTTCAATCCGGGTGTAGTCTCCTTGATAGATGAGATTTGAATTAAAAATCGGGGAACCATTTACCGAAAATGTTTGGCTATTGCCTGGTCCATTAACAGCAAGGGAGCTAGAAATTTTTATCGGAAAAGTATCAATATTTGGAATTGAAAAATTGAATACCCTTTCCAATTCAACGTCAAATAATTCCCCATACCAACGTTTACCTCCACCGACTAAATTTACCAGATCATTTTCATAAATATCACGAAAATCATAACTCGAAACTGACAATACTGCAGGTTCAGATACTTCCGGTAAATTTTGGATACGAGAAGGGGTATTATTAGGGTCAATATTAATAAAATAATAGGATAAATCTGAATATACATTCGTAGCTCTAAGAAATTCAGTGCCGTTTTTGAGACTCCATTTGTGGGGACCCCAACCATAAAATAAAATGTAATCATCTGAATTAAATATACCATCACTTTCTCCCTTGATAAAAATTGCATTTTTTGCAAGATCATCAATTCTGGGTAAGGAATTTTTTTCTGGCAACATGCCTTCGCCATTTCCATAAATGTTTATAAAATTCGGATTTAAATTGGCCGTATTTATACCGCAACTTTCTAAAAAATCCTTATCTATTTTAAAAATTCCATCTCGGTCAACAGCTATTTTGAACCAGACTCCCGAACCTTCTTTTAAAACGGAGTTGTCAACAAAATCTTTTTCAATATTTGTAATGTAGGAGTCCTCGATTAATTCCTCCAATTCAAATTCGAGAGATACAATTTTAAGGAATTCATTGTTTTTTTTAAAATAGGGCTTAACGTCAACAACGGTGAAGTAATCTTTTCTAACTCTTGTTACTTGGTGTAAAATTTGAGGCTCTTCAGGGATATTCGGAATAAATTCGTTTAAATAAATAATTTCTTGTTTAGATGCTTCCTCTGTCCTGAAAGAAATAAGTTTTAAATTTTTCGCTGAATTTATTTTTTCTTTCCAGAAAAAACTTGGTTCTCTATCATTAATTGTTTGATTTTTTATCGAAGGAACTAATATTTCCCTTCCCTCAAAAAAATAAGGCTTTGGATCTTCATGAGGAATCTCAAGCCGAATAATTTTCTGAGAAAGTAAATTTTGATTTAAACAGAAAACAATATTGAAAAATCCAAAAAGGAAAATACTTTTATTTTTTTCTAACATTATTTCGCAAAAATATTTCTTTAACATACACGAACGAAAAAAAAAATTGTTTATTTCGTAAAATAGTTTATTTTTGTAACCTTAATTTTACTTAAAAAGTATAATCGGGGCTAAATTTCGTAAAGTGAAAATAAAAAACTTTTATTTCTTAGGTATTACGTTGTTATTTCTAATAATGTCTTTAGATTGTACAAAAGCGCAAGACCCAACATTTACACAATTTTACGCTAATCCTATTTATTTAAACCCCGCTTTTGCTGGATCACACGGTTGCGCGAGAATAGCATCAAACTACAGAAATGAGTGGCCACAGTTAACAGGGAATT
>Ga0194124_10000525_pt1 | contig 57530 bp, 50 predicted proteins | sample TA2KigCas0mmetaG_FD_148605 | JGI IMG/M metagenome (GOLD analysis project Ga0194124, IMG submission 148605) | Freshwater microbial communities from Lake Tanganyika, Tanzania - TA2015031 Kigoma Deep Cast 0m | ecosystem: Environmental > Aquatic > Freshwater > Lake | place: Tanzania: Lake...
CAGTGGATTCTTATCGACTACGGCAGCGTCGTCGTGCATATTTTCGACGACGAGACGCGCCGGTTCTACGAGATCGAGCGCCTCTATCGCGACGTCCCGCTCGTCCCTTGGCGGCTCGTCAGCTGACCAAACGAAGTATGGCAATGAATAGAAGACTCTTAACGACTCTTTCGTTGTGCATTTCGCTCGGATTGTTGCCGGTGGCGGCGGGGCGGGCCGAGGCGTCGATCGGCAAGAGTTGCAGTCGAGTCGGGCAGACGATCTCGATCACGGTCAAGAAAAAGACGGTGACACTGACCTGCACCGCGAGGGGAGCCAAGAAAGTCTGGGTCGCGACCACGACGGCGCCGGCGTCAAAAACCAAGGACAAAACGGTGGGGGCGAAGATATTTGCCGCGGGCGCGGAGAAGTTCGTCGACATGGCATCCGCGGTGCAATCTCAAGACGCGCAGTGCATGTTCGTGATGAAGAATGGCGCGGTGATCGGCGAGTGGAACTTCGCTCTGCACAAGTCTGAAACCAACGTCGAAAGCGCGTCGGTAACGAAGTCTTTCGCCGCCACGCTGATGGGCGTCGCCTTGCGCAAAGGTTTGTTTTCGCTTGACGATCCCGCGACCAAGTTCATCCCCGAATGGATCGGCACACCAAGTGCAGGCATCACGATCAGACATATTTTGGCGATGACAACCGGCCGCCGAGAATGGACCCCAGCCAACATTTTGAATCCACAACTTAACGAAGTTTTGAACGTTGGTCAGTTGGCGCTGGGTCAAGACAATCTCGGAGTAACTCGCTACACGCTGCCGGGCAAGAAGTGGGCATATCGCAGCGGCGACTCGCAGGTGCTTGCGTATATCTTGACCCGCGCCACGGGTGAGACTATTCAGTCGTTTGCCAGGCGCGAGTTGTTCGAGCCACTCGGCATGACGATCGATGTGACGGCAACCTCGACGGGCTTGGCCGGGTTGTTCGCCGGTTTCAGGCTGGGGTGTGAAGATTTGGCGAAACTTGTGCAGCTCTATCTGAATCGCGGCCAATTGGCGGGCAAGCGAATTCTCGAAGAGTCGTTCGTCGTCGACGCACTGAGTTCGCAAACCACATGCGGCACCTGTGCCAAGACGGGTTTCGAATCGTCGCTGATGAACGGCGCCTACGGGCTTCACTGGTGGCTGAACGCGGCCGCACCAAATGCTTGCGCGGGTGTCGGTGGGTGCAGTTTGGCGACGACATCAGGCCCGACATTTGCAGATCTGCCGACGAACATGTTTTATGCATCTGGCCTGTGCCATCAACTCGGCGCCGGTCTGCCGACAGAGCAACTCGTGGTGGTGGTGCTCCGCAAAGGATGCGACGATCCGATACAGGTTTTTCTCTCGAGCGATCCCACACCGGGTCGCACATTCTTCAAGGAACTTGCTCGCGCGATCAAATAGTCGCAACGCCGGTTGTGGCGATAGTTTGAGGAAGCGATTTCGGGGCTATAGCTCAGTTGGTAGAGCGCTTCCATGGCATGGAAGAGGCCAGGGGTTCGAATCCCCTTAGCTCCACAATTTATATTTTCGCCCGTTCGGGCTAAATTCTTAGCCATGTCGACGGTGGCGAACTCGCAAGACTTTTCGCTTGGCGGGTTGCGCGTGCTGGTCACTGGTGGCGGCTCGGGCATCGGCAAATCAATCGCCGAGGCGATGGCGAGGGCCAAGGCGCGAGTCGTGGTTTGCGACGCCGATTACATCACGAACCCCGACTTTGTGTGCGACGTATCGAAATCGGACGATGTCAAAAAGATGTTCGAGTTCGTTCAACGAGAACTCGGCGGCCTCGATGTTTTGGTGAACAATGTCGGCGTGCCCGGCCCAACGGCCCGAGTCGATGAAATGGATGCCGATGCCTATGACGAGTGCGTGCGCATCAACTTGGGCGGCACTTTTCGCTGCACGAAAGCGGCCGTGCCGATGCTGCTCAAGACGAAGGGCTCGATCATCAACATCTCGACCAGCGCCGGAATCTTTGGTTATCCGCTGCGTTCGCCGTACGTCGCGGCGAAGTGGGGCATCATCGGTTTGACCAAGTCGTGGGCGATGGAACTCGGTGCCGACGGCGTGCGGGTCAACGCGATTTGCCCGGGTTCGGTGAGCGGCCCAAGAATGACCGGCGTGATCGAGCGCGAGGCTGCCGCAACGGGGGTCAGCGCCGAAAAGATTCGCCAGGGGTATGCCGATCAAGTTTCGATGAAGACATTCATCGACGCGACAGATATCGCCGCCGCGGCCGTGTTTTTGAGTTCACCGGCGGCCCGTTTCATTTCGGGACAGGTTTTGCCCGTGGATGGCAACATCGAAACGATGCGCGCCTAGGCAGATGAAAGAGAGATCACTTGGTGGCACTTGAACTTGACGGTGCGGTCACGCTGAAGAACCTGCACAAAAAATATGGCGAACGCGCGGTGGTCGACGACGTTTCGCTCGAGGTGAGGGCGGGCGAGTTTTTCTCGATGCTCGGCCCGTCGGGTTGCGGCAAGACCACGACGCTGCGAATGATCGGCGGCTTCGAGCGACCTGACAGCGGAACTGTGCATATCGACAATCGCGACGTCACCAACGACCAACCCGAAGAGAGACCGTTGAACACGGTGTTCCAGAACTATTCGTTGTTTCCCCACTTGAATGTTCGCGACAACGTCAAGTTCGGCCTGCGTTTCGAAAATGCGTTCACAAAAAGTGAAAAGTCGGCCGAGTCGCGGGTCGCCGAGGCGCTCGACCTCGTGCAACTCGGCTCGTTCGGTGATCGTCGCGTGCATCAACTTTCGGGTGGAGAGCAGCAACGCGTCGCCTTGGCGCGCGCCTTGATTCTCGAACCGAGCGTGTTGTTGCTCGACGAGCCCCTCGGGGCCCTCGACGCCCAATTGCGGGCGCGACTTCAGATAGAACTGGCGACGTTGCAGCGACAGATCGGCATAACTTTCATCTATGTGACCCACGATCAGCAGGAGGCATTCACGATGAGCGATCGCATCGGCGTGATGCGCGGCGGAAAACTGATGCAGGTCGGCGCGCCTCGCGAGTTGTACGAGAAACCCGAATCGGTGGAGGTCGCACAATTCATCGGCGCCGCGAACCTGATCGCGGGTCAGGTCACCAGCCGTGGCGTCGTCGAACTCGCGGGTGAAAAGTTCGTCGCACCCGACTCGGCGCCCCTGGGCAAGGGGATGATGATGATTCGACCCGAGCGCATCCGTGTCGGCTCGGGCTCACACAAAGCCTTCGTTGAACGCGTGACTTTTGCGGGCTCGAGTTTGCGCGTCGCGCTAAGGGTCGGCAATGTCACGATCAACGCCGAGGTGCCGAACGACGAGACCTCGTCGCACCTGCGCGACGGTCAAGAAACGATGATCGACATCTTGCCCGACGCGGTTAGGGTCTTGCCCGCGATCGACTAACTGTTCATCTGCGTCACATCGGCCAGCGCGGCTCGCATGCCGCCGCGCTCGCCGTTGCGCTTGCGCCAGGTCGACAGACCGAACAGACCCAAGATCAGCACTGTGAACGAGGTCAGAACCAAAAGAGTCGCCAAGGCGTTGAGAGCCGGGGTCGCACCGCCCCTGACCGACGAATAGATCCGTAGCGGCACGGTTTCTGAACTGACGCCGGCCGACAAGAAACTGGTGATGATGAAGTCGTCGATCACCGTGGCGAAGACGACGACGAGGCTCGCCATCACCGAGGGCCAGAGCATCGGCAACAGCACGAATCTCAGCGCTTGCCAGCGCGTCGCCCCCAGATCTCGCGCGGCCTCCTCGAACGACGAGCCAATTGAAACCAGGCGCGCGCGTACGATGACCACGACGCTGCTCAAGGAAAATGTGACGTTGCCAAGGAGTTGAGCCGTGAAGCCGAGGGGCACGGCGGTGAACAAACGCGTGAACGTGATCAACAGAGCCGCACCGACGACGATCTCGGGCGTGATCAACGGCGCCGAGGTCAAGCCCTGCACGACGTTGGTGCCTCGGCCGGAAATTCTTTGTGCGCCGATCGCCAAAGCGACGCCGAGGGGAGTCACGACCAAAAGCGTCGCCACCGCCAAAACAAGCGAGTTGATGATCGCGTTGCGCATCTCAGAACTATGAAAGACCGAGGCGTTCGGGTCTTGCCACCACCAGCGCAAAGAGAATCCCTGCCAAACCGTTCGGCTACGACCGTCGTTGAACGAGTAGATGACGGCGATGATCACCGGCACGAGACTCCAGATTATGTAGCCCCAGATCACGTAGACCAGCGCCGAGGTTTTTTTGCGACGTATTTTGCTGATCATCGGGTCGTCTGCCGGGCCTGTTGACGGGTGCTGCGCAAATAAAACGACATCAGGGCGAGCAAGAAGATCGACAACACGATCACGAGCAACGCCCCGTTCTGTGGCTGGGAGCTGCCGTTCAAGAAGAAGTCGATCTGGTTGCCGAGCATTTCGGTGCTGGGCGAGCGCGACAGCAGATCGTTGGTGTAGTAGTCGCCGAACATCGGTAGCGCTATCAAAATGCCGGCGGCGACGAGACCTGCTTTCGACATCGGCATCGTGACAAGGCGAAACGCTTGTCGCGAGTTGGCACCCAGATCGCGGGCGGCGTCGATCAGTCGCCAATCAAGGCGTTCAAGCGTCGCGTAAAGGGGCAGAATCAAAAACGGAACATAGCCATAGACAAGACCCAAAACCACCGTGATCGGCGAGCCATCGAGCCAGTTGTAATTGACGCCGAACAGCCTCATGAATCGGGTGAACAACCCGTCGCTACTGAGCAAATTGACCCATGCGAGCATGCGCATCAGATAATTGACCCAGAACGGAACGATGATCAAAGCGAGAAAGAGTAATTTTCTCTTGCCCGAATGACGCGCCAAAAAATATGCGATCGGAAACCCGATCGTGAAACTGATGACCATCGCGCAAAACACGTAGACGACGGTTCGAATCGCCACCCCGCGCAACGGGCCCGAGGTCAGGCTCGCAAGCGTTTGCGACGCCTGGGTGAAGTCCCATGAGAGGGGGTTCCATTGCGGAACCGCGTCGCGAAAAATCGGGTCAATCGTTCCGAAGGCGACGCAGGCGACCGCATAAAACGGGATCGCGAACAACGCGACCAACCAGGTCGTGCCGGGCAACGCGAACAGCGTCCAAAGACGCGGGGTTCTCTTCAATTCTCAGCCCGCGGTGAATGCTGTCCATTGCTCGAGCCACAACGCGTCGACGGCGGGCTCCAAGGTCACTTGCGCCAAACCGGATGCGTATTTCTCTGGCGTGACCAAGGCGTCGACCAGCGACTCGGGAATTGTGCCGCTGGCCAAAAGCGTGTCGACCGTGATCGTCTCGAGCGCGGGTTGGTAGCCGACATATTCGCGATTCTTCAACGCGCTGTCGGTGTCGCTCAAGAAGTTGATCAGCTGGTGGGCCAACACGGGCGACTTGGCGGCCTTGGTGACGCACATGAAATCGTTTTTGGTCACCGTCGTCTCGGGATACCAGAAACCAAGGACGCCGGGGTCGAGACCCTCGGGCATATATTGCACCGCGGTGAACATGTCGCCCGACCAGAGAAACTGGATGTCGCGATTTCCCGCGGGAATCTCTTGATAGCCCAAAATGTCGACTTTGGGATTCACGGCCTCGCGCATTTCGATCAGCGCCTCGCCGGCCTTCTTGATTTCGTCCGGGTCGCTCGAGTTGGCATCGTTGCCGCCGTTGCGAAAGATCGCCATCGCCAGCGTGTCGCGATAAGAGTCGAGCACGGCCAACCGACCGTTGTATTTGGCGTCCCACAAAACTTCGTAGCCGTTCTGCGCGAACGCGCTCTTGTCGATTACGTCCGTTCGATAGCCGATGCCGTTGCCGTAGATGAAGTAGGGCACCGTGTATTGCGATTCAAGGTCGTAATAGGGGTTGCGCAAACCAGATATGACATTGCCAAAATTCGGTATGTACGACTTGTTGAGCGGCTGAAGAATGTCGGCGGCGATGAGTTTGGCCAGCCCCGTGTCGGTCATTCCGAGAATCACGTCCGGCTTGAAAGTTCCGTTGCGTAGTTTGGCGACCGCCCCCTCTTCGGTGTCGTAGATGCTGGTAGAGATCTTCACGCCGAACTGCGTTTCGAACGCGGCGATGCTCTCGGGGTTCATGTAGTCGGCCCAATTCAAGATCTCGAGGGTGCCCGACTCATTGGCGAGGCCGTCGGCGATCGGGTCGGTCGAGACCGGCAACTTGATCGGGTTTTGCGGCGTGCCGATCGACAAGCCATCGGCCGTCGTCGACGAACCGCCACCGCACGCGGAAAGAACCGCGCCACCGACGGTGATTCCGCCCGTGGTGATGGCAAGTTTTCGGAGAAAGTCGCGCCTTTGCATCGGCCTGAAGTTCGAAGTGCTCATGTCGTAAACTTAGTGCTTGTGACCTCGCTCGATGAAATCATCGCGAAAGAAGAGCAAATCTTTCTGGGTCGGGTACCCAAGTCGATTGCGATGCATAAAACGGCCCTTCGCCATATTCCGGGCGGGGTTGCGTCGAGTTGGGCCAGTTCTCGCCCGACGCCTGTTTGGGTCGAGTATGGCAAGGGTGCCCATGTTTGGGATGTGGATGGCAACAAATATGTAGATTTTCACGCCGGCTATGGCGCCAATGTCGTCGGTCATGCCAACCCTGCAGTCGTGGCCGCCGTGCAGAGTCGCGTCACGCTCGGCACCCATTTCGCCCAGCCGACGCCCGACGTGATCGTCGTGGCCGAGGCGTTGGCCGACCGTTTCGGTCTGCCGCAGTGGCGATTCTGCAATTCGGGCTCAGAGGCGACGATGGACGCCGTGCATTTGATGCGCGTGGCCTCGGGTCGAGACCTGATAATCAAAATCGAGGGTTCGTACAACGGTCACCACGATTCGGTGCTCGTTTCGATTTTTCGTTCGACCAGCGAGCTTGGTCCCGAGAACGACCCGTGGCGCGTGCCGGGCGCGGGTGTGCCGCAGGCGATCGCCGATTTGGTGCGGATAGTTCCTTACAACGATCTCGTCGCGCTCGAGAAGCTTCTGGTCGAATTCAAAAATCAAATCGCCGGAATGATTCTCGAGCCGATGATGATGAACGCCGGAATCATCGCCCCGCTCGACGGCTACCTGCAAGGACTGCGCGAACTGACGCGCAAGCACGGCGTGCTGCTGGCTTTCGACGAGGTGAAAACCGGTCTGGTCGTTCACCACGGCGGAGCGACAAAACTTTACGGCGTACAACCCGACATCGTTTGTTTGGCCAAGGCCCTTGGTGGCGGAGTGCCATGCGGGGCGATTGGCGGCACCGCTGAAGTCATGTCGGTCATTTCCGACGGTCGTTACAGCCAGGTCGGCACGTTCAACGGCAACCCGTTGACGATGGCGGCGGCAAAGGCCGTTTTGGTCGACGTCTTGAAACCCTCTGTCTACGCCGAAGCCAACGAACTAGGCGCATACATATTGAACAATGCCCTCGACACATTGCATCGACACGGGCAACCGGCCTACGGCTTTCAGGCAGGCTTCAAGGTTTGCGTCGTGTTCAGCGACCAACGGGCGAAAAATTATCGCGAGTTTCTCAACATCAGCACCGGCGTCAGCCACCTGCACTTCCTCAAACAATTCAACGGCGGAATTTTCTTGCCGCCGTGGGGCAAGAGCGAATCATTGACCCTGTCGGTCGCCCACACCAAGGGCGATGCCGATATCTACATCGAGAATTTGGTCGATTTCGGGCAGATGCTCGGCTCGATGGGCGAGCGCGACTCCAAGGTTTTTGCCGTCGGTAGCTTCAACTAGTTTTTGAAATTTCGTCGCGATATCGGCGCACGAGGTGTCGGCAGTAGCGCTCCATTTTCGTGTGGTACGCGCGTGTGAAAGATCGCGAGGCGACGCCTCGTTGAACCCGCACGCAAACCGAGATGTCTTGCTGGTTGACCAGATCACTGAAGTTGATGGTGGGTTCGAGATCGAAATTTTCGTTGTCGACGACCTCGGCCGGAAATAGGTAATCGGTAAAAATCGTGGTGTGGGTCGCCGACCGAGGCACATAGCGGGTGATCACCGCGACGGTGGGTGAGATGTCGATCAACATGTTGGGATAGACGTATGCGCCGAAGACCGAGTAATCGTCCAGGTCGTCCATGGTCGGCAACAGTGGCAGGTTTTCGTTTTGCTTGTATGACAGGGCTGTCGCACCTTCTGTCAAACTCACGCCCCAATCGTCGCGATTTTCTTGAATCGTGTTGCCCGTTTTGTAGATCGGCACCAGGTCGACCAACTCGGGGTGCACCACCGCACAATGCAGGCACTCGCTGTAGTTTTCGCCCAGCACCTTCCAGTTTGCCTCGACCTCGTCGACGGTGCGTTTCGCGTTCTTGAGGCCCGTCATCCCGAATTTCTCGAGGTCTCGGGGTCGCGAATAATGTTCATCCAACCATTGCATGAGGTCGGGCGCGTTCGGGTCGAGCGAGACGAAGATGAAACCCTGCCACTCGGCCACTCGCACCGTCTGCAAACTGATTGCCGAACGATCTATCGATTCTTTTTCGTGCAACGGCGTGGCGACTAGTTCGCCCTCCAACGAATAACTCCAGGCATGATAGGGACAAGTGATCGCCGCGCCGAAACCCTTGCCGCTCGCGTCGCACAGTTGCGAACCGCGGTGTTGGCAGACGTTGTAGAAAGCGCGCAGCTGGTTCTCGCGGTTGCGAACAATCAAGATGCTTTCGTTGCCGATTTCGGCGACTATTCGGTCGCCGATTTTGCCCAAGTCTTGGGCCAACCCGGCGAAGCACCAGTTGGTGGAGAAAATCGTCCGCATCTCGCGACCAAAAATCTCGGGGGAAATATATTCTTCGCGGGTGAAACTCTCGCGCAGGCCGTTGATTTCGGTCATTTCGTCCATCCTAAACCGGTCGGAATATCTTCGTAGTCGACCGTCCACAGGCGACCGCCGTTCAAATCTGACGCGTCATAACAGCGGTAACCGATCAAACGCTGTTGCAGCGCAGAGAGAGATTTCGCCCGAGTCTCGGTGACACCGAGACAGCCGGCCTCTTCTGGCGTCAACCAGCCGTATATATACGACATGTGCAGACCGAAGCGCGCTTCGTCGGTCGTTTTGTTGGCGCCGGCACTGTGCAGCACCTTGCCGGTGTAGATCATGCCGCTGCCCAGCGGCATCACCGCCTGGGTGATCTCATCGTCGGTGGCCTCGCGCTTGTAGTCAGGCCACAGGTGGCTGCCCGGCGCGACGCGCGTTGCGCCGTTTTCTGCCGTGAAGTCGGACAAAGCAAACATGCAACTGACCTGACAAACGGGCGTGGTCGGCGTGTTCATCGTCGGCCAGTCGTCTGAATCGCGATGCATGTACTGCGGATTGCCGTCGGGCATGACGATCATCATTTGACCAGTGTTCATCCAATAACTCGCGCAATGCGGCTTGAGCATCGCGTCGGCGACGCCCAGAAGCACCGGATGCACCAGCACCTGGTCGGCGAAAGTTTGCGAACGCTGAACCAGGCGGGTGAAGCGTTTGGTCTTCTCGCCCCAAAAATAATTCACGAAGGCATGCTCGGTTTTCGGGCCGGTCTTGGTTGCAGCCGTGGTCGCGGCGAGTTCATCGAGCATCGTCGCCACCGTTTGCGCAGAGAGCATGTTGTGCACGATCACGCCGCCGTCTCTTTCGATCACGGCGATTATCTCGTCGATGTGCGCCGTGTGCGCGTCTAAAACTACAAGTTGCGGTTTGATCACCGAACTCTTTGCCGCCATGCGATAAATCTACCAATTAGCCTGCAGGCATGCAGTTTGACTTGCAAATCAATCCGGGAACTGCAATTTGGCCAATTGCGCGCGAAGCGGCGATTGCCGCCGAGGCGGCAGGTTTTCAAACCCTGTGGACCGTGGATCATTTGGCGGGTGATGTGATGCAGGCACCCGACATGCCCGAGTGTTTCTCGTTGCTTGGTGCGCTCGCGGCGGCGACTGAAAAAATCAAGATCGGGCCGTTGGTCGTCAATGTCGGCAATCGACACCCGGCGATATTGGCCAACAGCATCGCCACCGTTCAGCAGATCTCTAGAGGAAGATTTGTTCTAGGTATCGGCGCTGGTGCATCGCCCACTAGTCCGTTCGCCGCCGAGCGACGCGCGATCGGTCTCTTGCCGCCGGCCAAACTTGCCGATCGTCATGCCGCCTTGGTGCAGGCGCTCGACGTGATTAGTGAAATGTGGTCGCCGTCGCGACGCGCCGATCTCGCGACATTCCCCGTGGCGACACCGACACCCGAGATAATCGTCGGAGCGAACAGCGTGGCCTTGGCCAAGATCGCAGGTGCGAGAACCAACGGCATCAATATTCGGGCGACCCACGAGCGAGCCGAAGAAATTCTCGCGGCTGCACAGACGTCGCATGCCGAGTCGAAACTCGACAAGCCTTTTTCGGTTTCAGTCTGGGAGCACTATGACGAGGCGTTGGTGCGCGGCGACGACGCGCGACTCGAGCGCTGGCGCAAGTGGGGGGTCGATCGGGTCATCTTGTTGATGTTCCGCTCGGTCGACTTTGCCGCCCTCGAACGCGCCGGCAAATACCTGCGCGCCTGACTATAAAACGAGGTTGACGAGGCGGCGGGGTACGACGATTATTTTGCGCGGCGTGGCACCGGCCAGCGCGGCGACGATTTTTGCGTCACCGAGGGCGAGCGCCCGAAGATCGTCGTCGCTGATCTCGGCGGGTGCGGCGACAAGCGTGCGCAATTTGCCGTTGATCTGCACGGGTATCTCGATCGTGTCGCTGGTCAGGAAGTCCGGGTCGGCTTCGGGGAACTTCGCGTAGGTCAGTGGGGTGGTGGCGCCGATTTTCTGCCAAAGCTCCTCGGCGATGTGCGGGCACAGAGGCGAGAGCATCTGGGTCATCGGCACGGCGACCTCGCGCGGAGTGTGCCCCGCCGAATTGACATGGATCGTCAAGGCGTTGTTCAGTTCGATCAACTTCGAGATCGCCGTGTTGAAGCGCAGGTTCTCCATGTCTTGGCGCACTCCGTCGATGCAACGGTGCAGGGCGCGAAGCAGTTCGATCGGCGCCGGCTCGTCGGAGACGTGCGGCTGGTTCGTTTCTTCGTCGATGATGTTTCGCCATGCGCGCTGCAAGAACCGTTGCATACCAACGACGTCGCGGGTGCTCCATGGGCGGCTCTGGTCGAGCGGGCCCATCGACATCTCGAACAGTCGAAACGTGTCGGCACCGAACTCGTCATACATTTCGTCGGGCGTGACGACATTCTTCAGACTCTTCCCGATCTTTCCGTACTCGCGAGACACTTCCTCGCCTGCATAGAAGTATCTGCCATCGCGCTCTTGCACGTCGGCGGCGGGAACAGTTTGTCCGCGCGCGTCGCGGTAGGCGTACGCTTGGACGTAGCCCTGGTTGAAGAGGCGGTGAAACGGCTCTTCGCTCGACACATGCCCGAGGTCGAACAAAACTTTGTGCCAAAAGCGCGAGTACAAGAGATGCAACACCGCGTGCTCGACGCCGCCTACATAGAGATCGACGCCGCCGGTGTGGCCGTCGTGCTGCGGGCCCATCCAATAGCGCTCGACATCTGCATCGACAAATGTCTTCGAGTTTGTGGGGTCGAGATAGCGCAGTTCATACCAACATGACCCCGCCCATTGCGGCATCACGTTCACCTCGCGGCGATATTTTTTTCGACCATTGCCGAGATCGAGTTCGACCTGCAACCAATCTTTGACCCGCGCCAACGGCGGCAGGGGGTCGGTGACTTCGTCGTTCGGGTCGAGTGCTTGCGGTTTGAAGTCGATCAACTCGGGAAGCGTCACGGGCAAGAGCGCGTCGGGCACGGCCACGGGCATGTCGTCTTGGTCGTAAACGATCGGAAACGGCTCACCCCAATAGCGCTGGCGCGAGAACAACCAGTCGCGCAGTTTGTAGGTGATGGCGGCACTGCCCACGCCGCGCGCCTCGAGCCAGGCGTTGGTGCGTTGCTTGGCGACGGCCATCTCGGTGATGCCGTCGAGCACCAGTGATTGAGAAGCGCCCGCGTCGTTGCGTGAATTTATGTAGACGCCCTCGCCGACGAAAGCGTTGGGCCATGAGCTGCAATCATCTGACGGCGCGATTCCGTGCGATGCGAACCACGACTCTGGTGGCATTTGCGTGGCGATGATCGGCAGGTCGTACTTGCGCGCAAAGGCGAAGTCGCGCTCGTCACCTGACGGCACCGCCATGATCGCGCCGGTGCCGTAACCCATCAGTACGTAGTCGGCGATCCACACCGGAACTTGTTTTCCCGTTACCGGGTTCACCGCGTGAGCACCGGTGAACACGCCCGTCTTCTCACGGGTATCGCTTTGGCGGTCGGCGTCGGAGACACTTGCCGCCTGAGCGCGGTAGGCACCGACGGCTCTTTGCTGCGCCGACGTGGTGAGCGAGTCGACGAGCGGATGCTCGGGTGACAGCACCATGAAGGTTGCACCGAACAACGTGTCGGGTCGCGTGGTGAAAACCTCGATGTCGCCCTGCGGCGATGCAAAGCGCACTCGCGCACCTTCGCTGCGACCGATCCAGTTGCGCTGCATCAACTTGATCGACTCGGGCCAATCCAGACGGTCGAGATCGTCGACCAGACGGTCGGCATATGCAGTGATGCGCATCGTCCACTGGCGCATGTTGCGTTTGAACACGGGGTAGTTGCCGATGTCGCTGCGGCCCTCGGCCGTCACTTCTTCGTTGGCGAGAATCGTGCCGAGGCCCGGGCACCAGTTGACGGGGGCATCCGCGAGATAGGCGAGCCGATGATCGTTGACGAGTTGCGAACGCTCGCGCGACGACATCTTCTTCCACGATGTGCCGTTCGTCGGGCGTCGGCCCGATTCGAACTCGGCGATCAACTCGCTGATTGGTCGCGCCGCACCGCGCTCGGCGTCGAACCATGAGTTGAAAATCTGCAAGAAAATCCACTGCGTCCAGCGGTAATAACCCTCGTCGGTCGTGCTCACGCTGCGCCGCGCGTCGTGGGCGAGACCGAGACGACGCAGTTGCCGCCGATAGATGGCGATGTTGGCTTTGGTGTTCTCGCGCGGGTGCACGCCGGTGGTGATCGCGTGTTGCTCGGCCGGCAAACCGAACGAGTCGTAGCCGAGTGCGTGCAGCACGTTGAACCCGGTCATCCGTTTGAAGCGACCGAACACGTCGGTGGCGATGTAGCCGAGCGGGTGCCCGACATGCAGCCCCGCGCCCGACGGGTAAGGAAACATGTCGAGGATGAACAACTTCTCCCTGCCCGCCACCCGCGCCTCGTCGGCCAACGGGCCGGCGTTGTTCGGGGCCTCAAATGTTCGATCTTGCTCCCATTTGGCTTGCCACTTTTCCTCGATTTTTGCGGCGAGATCGGCGTTGTAGCGAAAGGCGGGAATCGACCCGCCGCGACCGGGTTGGGTGGGTTCGGTAGTTGTGCCCATGACCTCCGTATCCTAAACGGCGTATGGCTAATCAACGGCGACGCCCGAAACCGGCGCGTGTCGACAATCGTCGCAGGTTCGCCCGAACCGCGAGGTTGAGCGAAACGTTGCGCGAGGTGATCGCCGACGAACTCGCCAAGATCGACGATGAGCGGCTCGGATTCGTGTCGATAACCACCGTCGATGTCGACTCCGAGATGAACCGCGGCATTGTTTTTTATGACTCGATGCAGGGGGCCGAGGGCGACGAGTTGATTCTCGAGGCGCTCGAAGATCATCGCAAGCGCTTGCAGAGCGTGATCGCCGACCAGGTTCGCGCGCGTCGCACGCCGGTGCTGCAGTTCAGGCCCGACGACACGATTCGTGCCGCCCAACGCATCGACGAGGTTTTGCGGCTCGACGAGATTCGTCGGCAAGAAATGTTCGGCGACAAGAAAAACGAAAACTAGTTCAAGTGGCGCGACGCAAGCCGCCGACCAAGCACGGCCTGGTCATAGTCGACAAACCCGCGGGCATGACGAGCCATGACGTCGTCGGCATCTTGCGCAAACAGCTTGGCGAGCGGCGAATCGGCCATGCGGGCACTCTCGACCCGGACGCGACGGGTGTTCTTCTCGTCGGCGTCGGTTATGTGACGCGCCTGCTCACGTTTCTTTCGGGGCTTGACAAAAAATACACGGGTCAAATCGTGCTTGGTACTTCGACCTCGACCCTCGACTCTTCGGGCGAGGTCACGGCGACCCACGACATGTCGCATGTGACGCTGGACGACGTTCGTCGCACGGCGACCAACAGTTTTGTCGGCGCGATCAAACAGGTTCCGCCGATGGTCTCGGCGCTGAAGGTGGGCGGCGTTCGGCTGCACCAATTGGCGCGCCAGGGCATCGAGGTCGAGCGCACCGCGCGCGACCTGACGATTTTTTCATTCGAGGTCAGCGACATGCCCGAACCGAATGTCTGCAATTTCGAGGTGCACTGCAGTTCGGGCACATATATAAGGTCACTGGTCGACGACCTGGGTCGGGCACTCGGCGGGTCGGCCCACCTGCGGCGGCTGCGTCGCACGAGCATCGGCGATTTTTCGCTGACCGAGGCGTCTTCGCTCGAGGCGCCGGTTCTGCTCGCACCGATAACGGCCGTGCGCAACATGAGTCGTGTCGTGGCCGACGAAAAAATGCAATCGATCGTGCGCAACGGCGGCGAACTCGATCGGTTTGATGCGCCGGCACCGTGGGTGATCGTCAACGACGAGGGTGCGGTGCTCGCCGTGTATGTCGAAAGCGTTTCGGGCAGGGCCAAACCAAGCGTCGTTATGGCCAGCGCAGTAGCGTGAATTCGATGATTGTCGTCAACGACTCGACTTTTGACTTCGGCGCGGGCGGGCGTGGGTTGCGCAGCGTCGTGACTATCGGCGCCTACGACGGCGTGCATCGCGGACATCAGGCCGTGATCGACCAGGTTCGTCAGCAGGCCGAAATTTTGGGTGCGCGAAGCGTCGTGGTCACCTTTGATCGACACCCGGCGAGCGTCGTTCGTCCAAATTCGGCGCCACTGTTGCTGACCGATCTGGAGCAAAAACTCGAACTTCTCGGTGCCACGGGTCTTGATGCGACCTGCATCGTAAAATTCGACGAAGAATCAAGCCGCGAGACTCCGACTGACTTCGTGAAACGAGTTTTGGTCGACGGGCTTGCGGCAGTTCGGGTGATCATCGGCGAAGATTTTCATTTTGGTCACAAGCGGGGCGGCAATGTCGCGTTGTTGCGCGAACTCGGGCCCAGGCACGGGTTCGACGTTTCGCCGATCGAGTTGATTGCGCGCGGAGACGGCGTCGACGAACCCGTCAGCAGCACGGCGATTCGCCGCGCACTGGCGGGGGGTCAGGTCGAGCTCGCCACGCAGTTGCTGGGTCATCAGTTCGAGGCGCGCGGCAAAGTCGTGCAGGGCGACGAGCGGGGCAGGCAGATCGGCTTTCCGACCGCCAACATCGAGGTGCCGCGTGCGATCTGCGTTCCGGCAGACGGCGTTTATGCGGGCACCCTGACCCGTCAAAACGGCGACCGACATGTTTGCGCGATCAACCTGGGTCGGCGACCGACTTTTTACGAGCACGCCGATCATTCGTTGCTCGAGGCGCACCTGCTCGACTTTGACGGCGACCTTTACGGCGAGTCGGTGCGCGTGGCGTTTTCACACTTTCTGCGCGGCGAGCGCAAGTTCGAAAACATCGACGCGTTGAAGATGCAGCTCAAGCACGACATCGAGCAGACGCGCTCGGTGTCGCGCGCCTGAGTCACTTCTTGCTTTTGACCCGATTTGTCGCGTCGAACGCGGTCGAGCGAGTGTGATTTAGGCGGCTGGTTGCGTGGCGCGACGAGCGTAAAGGGTCGTGCGTTGTTCGAGTTGCCGACCGAGAGGTGCAACGATTTCTTTGAACGAAGCCTCGTTCATTTCTTGGCCGTGGCTGGCGCCGGCTGCTCGCGAGATATTTTCGTTGATCAGCGTGCCGCCGAGGTCGTTGCAACCGGCCTGCAACAGTTGGCCCGCGCCGGCCCTGCCGACTTTTGTCCATGAAACCTGGATGTTGTCGATCAAGCCCCGATACGCGATGCGGGCGATGGCGTGCACCAGCAAGGTCTCTCTGAATGTCGGCCCACGACGCGATCTGTGTTGCAGATAGATCGGCGAGGCCATGTGCACGAAAGGCAGGCCGACGAATTCGGTGAATCCGCCCGTTTCGATCTGCAGTTCTCGCGTGCGAACGAGGTGCTTGGCCCAACTGAGCGGATGCTCGACCGAACCGAACATCATCGTCACGTTCGATCGCAAGCCCGCTTTGTGCGCGACACGGTGACACTCGAGCCACTCTTCGGTGTCGATCTTGTCAGGGCAGATAATTTTGCGCACATCGTCGTCGAGAATTTCGGCCGCGGTGCCTGGCAACGAGCCGAGCCCCGCTGACTTGAGGCGAAGAATGTAATCGTGCAACGGTTCGCCCAGCCGCCGCGCACCCTCGGTGACTTCCAGCGCCGTGAAACCGTGAACATGCATCTCGGGCACGGCGTTTTTCACCGCTCGGGCGACGTCGATGTAATAGTCGCCGTCGAAGTCGGGGTGAATGCCGCCCTGCAGGGTTACTTCGGTCGCACCCAGCTGCCACGCCTCGGCGGCGCGGGCGGCGACATCATCGAGGGTCAACAAATATGGGGTGCCACGCAGGTTCAAACTCAACGGCCCCTTGGAGAAACCGCAGAACTTGCACTTGAATGTGCAGACATTCGTGTAGTTGATGTTGCGGTTGTGCACCCATGTCACGACATCGCCGACAGCCTGTCGGCGAAGTTCATCGGCAAGACGGGCGACCGCCAAAACTTCGTTGCCGCGCGCCGAGAACAGCGTGACGATTTGGTCGACATCGACTTGTTGGCCAAGTTCGACGCCACGCAGAACTTCGGCCACCGGGCCGCTGGTTGATGTTGTGTTGTTGACTGTGTTGCCGTCTGTGTCGTCGCGTCGATTCGGGTTTCGACCCGACTCGATCAACATCGGCGGGGGATTGTTCGCCCCCGAATACCACTGCGTCGACCGATGACCGACCAACACGATCTCTGCGCCGTCGTGCACGACATCGGCCGCCGTCGTCTTCTCGGGCCAGATCTGGCCCGGGTCATCGCGCGACAAACCCTCGGCGTCGCTGCGATCCAAAACTTTGAACCGCAGAGATTCGTCGAGCCACGTATCGGGATTGTTGGCGAACTCCGGGTAGATCGTGAGACGGGGGGCGAGCGACTTGTCGCGCGTCTCGGTGGCGCGACGCAATTTTTCGAGCGACGGCCACGGTCGCTCGGGGTTGACGTGGTCGGCGGTCACCGGTGAGACACCGCCCCAGTCGTCGATGCCCGCGTCGAGCAGCATGGCGAAGTCGTCGCTCAAATTCGGTGGCGCCTGAAGGTGAATCTCCGGCGGCAACACGATTCGCGCCGCCGCGATCGTCCAGAGATACTCGTCTTGCGGACAAGGCCTTTCGTGTTGCATGATCGTCAAAGGTTTGGGCAGGAAATTCTGCACGATCACCTCTTGCACGTGGCCGAATTTCGAATGCAGTTCGGCGATCGCGAGAAGCGCGTCGATTCGATCTTGGCGAGTCTCGCCGATGCCGACCAAGATGCCGGTCGTAAAAGCGATGTTCAGTTCACCGGCGAAACCCAGCGTGTCGAGGCGTCGCTGCGGATCTTTGTCGGGCGCGCCACGATGGCACGGCAGATCTGCGCGCAAGGTTTCGATCATCATGCCCTGCGACGGCGAGACCGGGCGCAACATCGCCAACTCGTGGCGATAGAGGGCGCCGGCGTTGGCGTGCGGAAGCAGACCGGTTTCTTCGAGCACGAGCGCCGCCATGTCGTGCAGATAATGCACGGTGCTGTCGTAGTTGTTGCGTCGCAGCCATTCGCGGGCGACCTCATAGCGCAGTTCGGGGCGCTCACCGAGGGTGAACAGCGCCTCGTGGCAGCCGACTTTCGCGCCACTCTTTGCGATCGCCAAAACTTCGTCGGGCGAGAGATATGGATTGTCGAGTTTCGCCGGGGGTTGGGCGAAGGTGCAGTAGCCGCATTTGTCGCGACACAGCATCGTCAACGGAATGAAAACTTTCGGCGAATAGGTGACGCGACCGCCGAAGGCGTGGTCACGAATCTTTCGGGCCAGTTGCGACAACTCGGCCGTCGACTGATCGATCAACGACAAATCTGAATCACGACGACGCTCGACCAACTTGACCCTCCGCTGGGCAACCATGAAAAACAACTACGAATATGTTGAGAGCGCTCGACCGGGCTGCTCTGCCGTGTTAGATGTGCAAGGCCGCTCGAATATGTCGTGCAGGCTCAACCCTAGCGGCTGTCAGGGTTTGGTGAGGGCTCGAAACAGCGCGCGCACATTGTGGCCCGAGATCGGCACGCGGTGTCCCGTGCGCGAGATGAAGCCCAGCTGAACCCCGGTCGACGGGTCGAGAACCGTGAAAACTTGTTCGTGTCCGTCGTTGTCGACGATGACATCGGTCAAAAGCGGCACGCCCGCCGTGGCCAGCGCGTTTTGAACGAAGCCCGCGTTCAACACCTCGATCGCGATGTGCTGCACGCCCGAGCCGTGGGTTGCCAGATGGGCGTCGACACCGGGGTCGCCCGGGCCCACCAACACCACCGTCACACCGCCCGCATCGGCGGTGACGATCGATGCATCGGACGTCGGGGTTGTCTTGAAACCGAGTTGCGTCAGAAACTTGATCGCCCCCGCCAGGTTGGCGACGGCGACGACCACGTGGTCGATGCGACACGCGACGGTGTCGAGCGCGCTGCGCAACGCATCTGCAGTCTTGGTCGGCGCGGGTTCGGTGCGCACTTCGGCAATTTCTATGCGGTGGGTTTCGGCGAGCAGAATGCGAAAAAGTTGCTCGGTGAAATCAGGATCAACCTTTCGGTCGATGGCCCATTGGCGACGCTGGCTCAAGACTTCGCGCACGCGCTGGGGTTGCATCACCGCGGTCGAGGTCTCGGCCTTCACGCCCGCCACTTCTTTGCACACCGCCATGCGTCGGGCCAACAACTCGACGATCGCCGCATCGATCTCGTCGATTTTTTTTCGCAACCCGTCGAGATCGCTCATCGTCGCCACCATCGTTTGTTCTTGTTGCCCGCACCGTCGGTGACGTTCATGCGTTCGATGTGCTTGGCCACCATGTCCATTTCGATGTTCACTTTGTCGCCGGGTTCGCGCACGCCGAGCGTGGTGACCTGCGTCGTGTGCGGAATCACGGCGACCGTGAACGTGTCGTCGGTCAGATTGAACGCGGTGAGGCTGATGCCATCCACGGTGATCGAACCTTTCTCTACGACCAGGTGCATCAGCGAGCGCGGAATTTTCACGACCAAGTTCGGCGCGGGGGCGACTACTTCGCCCACGGCGTCGACGTGACCCAACACCAGGTGACCGCCGAGTCTGTCGCCGAGCGCCATCGGTCTTTCAAGGTTCACCGGATCGCCGACTCGCAACGAGCCGAGGTTCGTGCGCGAAAAAGTCTCTTGGCTCACGTCGGTCGACCATGAGCCTTGGTCGAGGGCCACGACGGTGAGACAGCACCCGTTGACGGCGATGGAGGAGCCGATTTTTGATCCGTCGAGCACGGTTTCTGCCGAGATTCGCAGGCGCGAGCCCGCCAATTCGACGACCTTGCCAAGTTCTTCGACGATGCCAGTGAACACTGCATTTGAGACTACTTATATACGAATGCGAGTTTGGGGTGGTTTCAGCCGACGCACGGCGTAGATTGAGAGGGTCCGTTGGGGCTGAAACCTCCGGCGTGATGCCATCAACCAAACGGTTGAGGCGACCAGAAATCTCGCCGACACGATGTCGATTGCGAGAGTTCGAAAGGCGAAACAAAAATGGCGATCAGTCCGACAAAAGACGTCATCAGCAAACACGGGCAACACGCAAAAGACTCGGGCTCACCAGAGGTTCAAATAGCGCTTCTCACTGAGCGGATCAACAGTCTCACCGAGCACTTGAAGAGCCACGTGAAAGACCACCACTCACGTCGTGGTCTGTTGATGCTGGTGGGTCGCCGACGACGAATGCTCGACTACGTTCGCAAGACCGACATCGAGAAGTATCGAAAACTTCTTGATTCGCTCGACTTGCGCCGCTAAACGAGTTAAGTAAAACACATAACCAACGAACATTTGCGAGTTGGTTGTCAGTTGCAGACCCCGCGGTCCGAAGAGGCCGCGAGTTTTCCAACTGGGAACCGACCTTTTGTTCACGAAAGTCCGGTGATCCGCGAAAGCGCGGTCCGGACGCGAAAGGAATAATCATGGCCGAGGCCATTTCAGTAAGCGGTGCAATTTCAGGCACCGACAAAACCCTGTCGTTCGAGACAGGAAAATTCGCCCTGCAGTCGCAGGGTGCAGTCGTCGCGAAAATCGGCAAGACGACGGTGCTAGCCACGGCCAACGCCGCCAAGGGCGTGCGCGACGGCATCGACTTTTTTCCGTTGACCGTAGATGTCGAAGAGCGCGCGTACGCGGCCGGAAAAATACCCGGTTCGTTTTTTCGCCGAGAGGGCCGACCGAGCCAGCAGGCGATTCTCACCTGCCGTCTGACCGACAGGCCGCTGCGTCCAGCGTTTCCGGACGGCTATCGCAACGAGACTCAAATCGTGATCACCGTGATCGGTGCCGATCAGGTCAACCCGCACGATGTCTTGGCGATCAACGCCGCATCGGCCTCGTTCATGATTTCGGGCATACCTTTCGACGGCCCGATCGGCGCCGTGCGTCTGGCCTTCGGTCAAGACGGCACCTGGATCGCCCATCCGACATTCGAAGAAGGCGAGCAGTCGACTTTTGAAATCGTCGTGGCTGGTCGCGAACTCGACAACGGTGATGTCGCCGTGATGATGGTCGAGGCGGGCGGCACCGAGAAGAGTTTCACTTTTTACGCGGCTGGCGCGCCGAAAGTTACAGAAGAAGTGATCGCCAGCGGTCTCGAGACCGCCAAGCAATACATCAAAGAGTCGGTCAAGCTTCAGCGCCAGTTGGTCGCCAGCGTCATCGCCACTCGCGGGGCGATCGAGCCGCTCAAATACACGCCGGTGCTCGACTACAGCGAAGAACTTTTCGCCGCGGTCGAGGCGGCCGCGACAACACGCCTTCAACCGGCGATTCGCATCGCGCTCAAAGCCGATCGCAACGCCGCGATCGACGATGCAACCGCGCAAACAGTCGCCGAACTCGCCGGCACCTCAGATGCTCCGGGCAAATTCGCGGGGCAAGAGAAGCAGATCAAAGAAGCAGTGCGATCTTTGACCAAAAAACTCGTGCGCAAGCGCGTGATCGAAGAGGGCGTGCGCATCGACGGTCGAGGTGCGGCCGATTTGCGACCGATCTCCGCCGAAGTCGGCCTGATTCCTACCGCGCACGGCACCGGTCTTTTTCAGCGCGGTGAGACGCAGGTGCTCAACGTGTTGACGATGGCGATGCCGAAAATGAACCAGATGATCGACTCGATCACGCCCGAGACGACCAAGCGCTACATGCACGACTACAACATGGCGCCATGGGCCAACGGTGAAACCGGCCGAGTGGGCTCGCCAAAGCGCCGCGAAATCGGCCACGGCGCGCTCGCCGAGCGGGCGTTGTTCCCCGTCGTGCCGAGCCAAGAAGAGTTCGCCTACACGCTGCGGTTGGTAAGCGAAGTTCTCTCGTCGAACGGTTCGACCTCGATGGCCTCGGTCTGCGCATCGAGCCTCGCCTTGATGGATGCAGGCGTGCCGATCGTGGCCCCGGTCGCGGGCATCGCCATGGGTCTCATTTTCGACCAGGGCAAGTACACGGCGTTGACCGACATTCTCGGCGCCGAAGACGCGTTCGGCGACATGGACTTCAAAGTCGCCGGCACGGCCGACGCCGTCACGGCGTTGCAACTTGACACGAAGATCGACGGTATTCCGAGCGATGTTCTGGCCAAGGCGCTGCAACAGGCCAAAGACGCCCGACTGAAGATTCTGGGTGTGATGAACTCGGCGATCAGCGAACCTCGCGCGACGGTCAACGAGAGCGCACCGAAGATCGTGACGTTCACAATTCCGCTGGACAAAGTCGGCGAAGTGATCGGGCCGAAGGGCAAAGTGATCAACACGATCCAGCAAGAAACCGGCGCCGAGATCAACGTCTCGGATGACGGTGCAACCGGCATCATCACCATCGGTTCGCCCGACAACTCGAAGGTCGAAGACGCCAAGTCGCGAATTTTGGCGATCGTCGATCCGCCGACGGCGGAACTCGGCGCGACCTACACGGGTCGGGTCGTCAACACCGCCGCGTTCGGCGCGTTCGTCAACATCCTGCCTGGACGCGACGGATTGGTGCACATCTCGAAAATGGGCAATGGTCAGCGCGTGGCGCGAGTCGAAGATGTCTTGAACATCGGCGACGAGGTGCAGGTACGCGTCGACGACATCGACGACCGCGGCAAGGTCAGCCTCAGTCTGATCGGGCCGGACGGCGAAGTGATTACCGGTTCAGGCGGCGGCGCTTCGCGCGGCTCGTCAGATCGCGGGGATCGCGGGGATCGCGGTCCGCGTCGTGATCGTGGTGATCGTGGTGATCGTGGTGATCGCGGCGACCGTAACGACCGCGGTGATCGCGGTCCGCGTCGTGACCGTGGCGACCGTAATGATCGTGGTCCGCGTCGTGACCGTGGCGATCGCAACGATCGTCGTGATCGCAGCGACCGCAACGATCGGGGCCCATCGTCTGATGCGGTCAGCGTGAGTTTCGAGGACGAATTCGATCGCGACCTGCGCAACGAACTCGGAGATCTCGGCTGACATGCCGATTCGCGTCGGTGTCATTGGCGCTGCCGGTCGCATGGGTGCGACCGTCTGCGCCGCCGTTGTCGCCGACAAAAATCTAGAACTCGTCGCCGCGGTAGACACCGCGTCGACTGGCTCGACGATTCACGGGCTACAAGTATCCAAAGAATTGCGGGCGCTTGCCGACGCAAAAGTTGAAGTAGCGGTCGACTTCACCGTGGCGGCGGCCTCGCGAGTCAATCTGCCGTGGTTGGCGATGCACAACATTCATGCCGTGGTCGGCACGACCGGGTTCACCGATCACGACCTGGAAGATTTCAAAAAAATGTTCTCGTCGAGCAACTGCATCGTCGCGCCGAACTTCGCGATTGGCGCCGTGTTGATGATGCGTTTCGCCGAGATGGCCGCGCCGTTTTTTGAAACTGCAGAGATTGTCGAGATTCACCATGACGGCAAAGCCGACTCACCCTCGGGCACCGCGATCGCCACGGCAAAGCGCATGGCTGGTGCGAGCAAAACACGGGCTCAAGATCCGACCAAGCACGAGGCGATTGCCGGTGCGCGGGGCGCGAAAGGCCCGGGCGAGATTCCGATTCATGCGATTCGAATGCGCGGGGTCGTAGCCAACCAAGAAGTCGTGCTGGGCACCCAGGGTCAGACCTTGACGATTCGTCACGACACGATCGACCGGGCGAGTTTCATGCCGGGCGTCGTCTTGGCATGCAAAAAAATTGCCGAGCACAAGGGTTTCACCCTCGGGCTCGACAAATTTTTGGGAATCTGAATCAGCGCAGCGAGTTGATCGCGGCGTCGTAATTCGGTTCGTTGGCGATCTCGCCAACCAACTCGGTGTGCAACACCTTGCCGTTTTCGTCGGCGACGACGATTGCTCGCGCCAAAACACCTTTGAGCACGCCGCTGGCCAAATTGACGCCGAAGGCAGCACCGAAACCCGACCTAAAGGACGACGCAGTCTTGACGTTGCTCAAACCTTCCGAACCGCAGAATCGACCCTGCGCGAATGGAAGGTCGGCCGACACGCAGTAGACATCTGTGTTCTGCAATGTCGCCGCGATCTCGTTGAACCGACGCGTGCTGGTCGCGCATGTCGGCGTGTCGATGCTCGGGAAGATGTTGAAGATAACTCGCTTGCCCGCCAAATCTTTGTTGCCGACCTCTTGCAAAGTGCTCGTCGTCAACGAAAACTTGGGCAGAGACTTGCCGACCGCGGGCAACTTGCCGCTCACCGCCACGGGATTGCCGCCCAAGGTCACCGTCGCGCCTGATTTCCTGGCCGGCTTCTTCGCCGACTTCTTTTTGCTTCGCTTCGTTGACTTCGTGCTTTTCTTTGCGCTCTTCTTTTTGGTCTTTTTCTTCGACGCCATGATGCTTCCTGTCTAGTTGGTTTTCGGTCGACCCTTGCGGGCCGACTGCAAGGTTGATGCTATAAATAAAGCGCCGACAACCCACCATTGGTAGCGCTCGATGTAGCTCAAAAAGTCGCGAATCTGGTCTTCGAATAGTTTGCCTCCGCGCCACAGCACGAACAGTTTGATCGCGATGCCCGTCATCAGCAGCGGCACGAATTTGCGCGGTGCCATTTGTCGATGACCCAGCAAAAGGCAGACGATGTTGCTGCCGGGCATGAGCACGACCATCACCGACCCGGCCTTGTCGACGGCGCGCTCAGTCCACTTGTAAATCGCCGGAAGTTCACCCATGTTTCCCTCGACCCAGCCGAGGGCCTTGTTGCCGTACCAGCGACCCACGAGAAACAGGGCCACGCCGGCCAGCAAGATGCGCGAAAAGCCGATGACCGAATAACTCAACCAGTCGATGTAGGGCACCGAGCCGAACAAATTGCGGTTGCGCGAACTCAACAGCAGCACGAGCCGAGGTCGCTCGTCGACCAGCGCGGGCCCGATGTTGCTGCCGATCGTGCCGACGACGAACAACAGGGTTGTCAGCGTCAATACTGCTTTGCGCATTCGTAGCACGGTAGCCGACTTGCTACCGTGAGCAGGTAGTAACTGGAAGTTGCCGAGAAGTTTTGGGGGATCAATGCAAGGGTTGATGCAAAACACGCCGCTGACGATGGTTCATCTGTTTGAGCGGGCCGAAAAATATCACCCCGACAAGACGATCACCACGGCCACGGCCGTCGGCAAGATTCGAACGAATTACGGCGAGTGGGCCGCGCGCACGCGTCAACTGGGCGGCGCCCTCGACAAGTTGAAGATCTCTCGTGATGGTCGCGTAGCGACATTCGCCTGGAACACCGCGCGTCATCTCGAGCTTTATTTCGCCGCGCCATGCACCGGTCGGGTAGTGCACACCTTGAACATCAGGTTGTTTCCGGAGCAACTCACCTACATCGTCAATCACGCCGAGGACGAGATTATTTTCATCGACCGCTCGTTGTTCGCCCTGATCTCGCCGCTGTTGCCGACTTTCAAGACGGTCAAGCATCTCGTGATCATGGACGACGGCAAGGGCGATGTGGCAGATGCCGTGCCCGGCATGCAGATGCACAACTACGAGGACCTGATCAAAGGCGTGACGGGCGTCGAATTCAAAATCACCGACGAAAATTTGGCCGCGAGCATGTGCTACACCAGCGGCACCACGGGCAACCCGAAAGGTGTGATTTACAGCCACCGCTCCACCTACCTGCACACGATGGGGGCGATGACCGTCGACTCGCTCGGCGCGCGCGAAAGCGACGTGATCTTGCCTGTCGTGCCGATGTTCCACGCCAACGCGTGGGGGTTGGCGCACGCGGCCGTGGCGTGCGGCGCGAGTTTGGTTTTGCCCGGCCCCGATTTGTCGGGCAAGGCGATCGCCAACCTGATCGTCGACGAAAAAGTGACGGTGGCCGCGGGAGTGCCGACGATTTGGATGGGCGTTCTGCCCGAACTAAAGGGTCGCGATACTTCTTCGTTGCGGGTCATTCCCGTTGGCGGCAGCGCGGTGCCCAAATCGTTGAGCGAGGCGTACCGAGAAGCCGTCGGTCTGCCGATCTTGCAGGCCTGGGGCATGACCGAGACCAGCCCGATCGCCGCGACATGCAATCTCTCTTCGGCCGATCAAAAGAAATCGATCGAAGAACAAGCCGAGTTGCGCACGACGGTCGGCACGATCAACTTCGGCGTCGATTGTCGAGTCGTGTTGCCCGGCACCACGACGCCCGTGCCGTGGGACGGCGAGACTAGCGGCGAGCTGCAATGCGCGGGTTCATGGATCGCGGCCACCTACTACAACGATTCTCGCGCAGGGGAGAGTTTCACCGATGACGGCTGGCTGCGCACCGGCGATGTGGCGACGATGGATTCATCGGGCCGCATTCGGCTCGTGGATCGCACGAAAGATCTGATCAAAACGGGCGGCGAGTGGATCTCGTCGGTCGAGATCGAGAACGAACTGATGTCGCACCCGAAGATAAAAGAGGCGGCGGTGGTGGGCGTGCCGCACCCGAAATGGTCGGAGCGACCGCTGGCGTGCGTCGTGCTGAAGCCCGGCGAAACCCTGAGCAAAGACGAGGTGCTCGATTACATTCGGCCGCGGTTGGCCAAATGGCAGGTGCCCGACGACGTCGTTTTCATCGACGAGGTGCCCAAGACGAGCGTCGGCAAATTCTCGAAGAAGACCCTTCGCGAAAAGTTCGCCGACTACGTTTTGCCCAGCGCCTGAACCCGACGCAAGAACTGCTTGGTGCGCTCGTCGCGGGGTTGCGAGAAAATCTGACGAGGGGGCCCTTGCTCGGCGATTCGTCCGCCGTCGAGAAAGCAAACCCGATCGCTGATCTCCTGGGCGAAATTCATCTCGTGCGTGGCGATCAGCATCGTGATGCCGCTGCCTTTGAGTTCGCGCACCACGTCGAGCACTTCGCCGACGAGTTCGGGGTCGAGCGCCGACGTGATCTCGTCGAGCAGCAGCAACTCGGGACTCATCGCCAGCGCCCGAACGATCGCCACGCGCTGTTGCTGCCCGCCCGATAGTTGGTCGGGGTAGGCGTCGAGTTTTTCGGCGAGCCCGAAGCGCGCGAGCAGATTTTTTGCGACCTCGGTCGCCTCATCGGCCGACTTTTCGAGCACCCTGGTCAGGGCGAGGGTGATGTTCTGGCGCACGCTCATGTGCGGGAAGAGGTTGAAACTTTGAAAGACGATGCCGATGCGTCGACGAATCGGGTTCGGGTCGCGGCCGATTTGCGAGATCTCGTCGCCGTCGAGAAATATCGCGCCGTCATCGATCGGCTCGAGCAGATTTACGCAGCGCAGAAGCGTGGTCTTGCCTGAGCCGCTCGCGCCGATGAACGAGACGACCTCGCCGGCCGCGACATCGAAGTCGAGGCCCGAAAGCACGCTTCTCGGCCCGAACGATTTGACCACCTTGCGCATCTCGAGTTTCATCTGACCCTCGTCGCCGATGTTCGACGCCGTTCGCGGGCCAACAGATAGTCGGTGGTGCGCGTGAGCGGGATGGTGATCGACAGAAAAATGACCGCCGCGGCGACATATGGCGTGAAGTTTGCGAACTTCGCCTTGTCGATGCCGGCCTGGCGCAAGATCTCGATCGGCCCGATCAAACTCACGAGGGCGACGTCTTTTTGCAGGCTGACCAGGTCGTTCATCAGCGGCGGCACGACGCGGCGAATCGCCTGAGGCAAGATCACGAAGCGCATGGTCTGAGAATTCGAAAGACCCAGACTGCGCGCGGCCGCCCGTTGCGATTCGTGAACGCTGTCGATGCCGGCGCGAAAAACCTCGGCGACATAGGCGCCGTAGGTAAGCACCAACGCGACCGAACCCCACAGCAGGGGGGAGTTGAACGGTCGCTCGAGACCGACCCCGGGCACGCCGAAGCCGATCAGGTAGATCCACAAAATGACGGGTACACCGCGCATCACATCGATGTAACCGATGACGAAGATTCGGATCGGAAACAGCGCGGGGTTGCGCGAACTGCGGGCGATCGCCAGCACGAGGGCGAGGGCGAGAATCGCTGGCGTCGACCAGGCGAAAATTTTTATATCGAGCACGAACGCGTCAAGCAGGCGCGGAAACGAATCTTTCAGACGCTCGCCCGAGAAAAAACTCTCTTTGACGCGGTCCCAGCGGGGCAGCCGCGGAATCGCCAGATACAAAAACCCGACGACAACGGCAGTGCTCAGCGCAGCGATGATGCTGCTGCGCCGGCGCTGTCGTTGTTCGAATTCTTGACGTCGGGTTTTTGTTTTCGTATTGACCAGTTTGGCTAGTCGAGGCTGATCACCGGTGCATTGGTTTTGTCGGCGAGCCAGGTCTTTTCGATCTCAGCCAACTTGCCCGACTCTTTGAGCGTCGCCAAAGCCTTGTTGGCGCAATCTACGAGTTTGTTGTCCTTGTCGAACAGCAGACCGAAGTTGTCGGCGGACACCGCGTCGCTGAGCGGGAACTGTCCGATAACTTTCGAGCCCTCGATTTCGACGGCGCTGATGTAGAACGCTGTCGGCAAGTCGACGACGATCGCGTCGATTTGTTTGGCCTCAAGCGCCGCCTTGGCTCCGGCATTGTCGTCGTAGACGAAAGGCTCGCTGGTCGGCTTGATCACATTGTTGATGAAATCGAGACTTGTCGTGCCTGACTGGGCGCCAAACTTAAGTTCTTTTAGTTCGGAGACTTTTGTGGCGCTCGCAACCGGCGAGTCGGCAAAACCGACGACCGCTTGGTTCGTCGAATAATAGGGATCGCTGAAACTTACGGTCGCCTTGCGCTCTTCGGTGATCGAGTATTGCTGCAAGTTGAAGTCGAAGTTTTTCGCGCCCGGCTGAATCGCCTCGTCGAAGCCGGTTCGAACCCAGACGACATTTTCGTTCGTGTAGCCGAGTTCTCCCGCTACGGCGTAAGCGATGGCGGCTTCAAAACCCTCACCTGACTCGGGGGCGTCGCCGACGACCCATGGCTCGAAAGCCGGGGTGCCGGTGGCGATGGTCAGTTTGCCTGATTCGATCGTCGGGCAAGCCGAACTCGAGTCGTCATTGCCGCAACTGGCAAGCCCCAAAGAGGCGACAGTGCCGAGCAGGATCGCCATGCGGGTAAGGCGCTTTTTTTGAATGTTCATTTGTGTTCCCTTCTCGAAACCAGATCTTGAACTTACGACAGATTAGTTGAGTCTTGGGCTAAACCGAGAAAAATTAGGGGTTTCTTGACAGTGAGACACGATTAGTCTTATTGTCTCAGGGGGAGGTTTAGTGGTTTCAAGAGTTCGCGAAGTGAAGTCAGAGCGACTGGTCGGCAAGTCGTCGGCGTTTGGCGACGTTGAGGCACGCATCTTGGACTCGACCAAATTGGCGATCGAGAAATGGGGAGTCGGTCGGTTCACGGTGGGCGATGTCTGCGCAATGGCCGGAGTCTCGCGCGCCACCCTGTATCGAATGTTTCCCGGCGGAAAAGAAGTTTTGCTCGAGGCCTTGCATGTGCGCTCGCTCGACGAGTTCTTCACGACGTTGTTCGATCGCGCACAGAACGCCGAGTCGCTCGAAGACCTGCTCGTGAAATGCGTCGTCTCGGCCACCACTGAATTGCGCAACGACGAGCATCTGGCGATGATGTTGGCCACCGAGCCGGGCACGACCTTGATGCAATTCACCATCGACGGCCTGTCGAGAATCGTGCGCGTCGCCGCCTCATATCTGGCACCGCTGGTGGGCGAGTTCTTGCCAAAACGCGAAGCCGACGCGTTGGTCGAGGTGCTGGCTCGAATGGTGATCTCGTATTTCTTGACGCCGTCGGAGCATTTTGATTTCACCGACGAAACCAGCGTGCGAAAATTTTTGCGCGCCCATGTCGTGCTGAGCGGATCGACCAGATAGTAGAAATTGAAACCAACAAGAGAAAAACGGAGCAAACAATGACAATCACAGAAAAACAAAACCAAGACATCATCGGGCGCGATGCGATCAACAACATCGAGGCGATTCTCAGCATCCCGTTGACGCCGGCGAACGAGATCGAACATGTCGTCGACAACAACGCCGACTCGGTCTTCACATGGGACTACTCGCTGGCCCGACCGCCGTTGCGCAAACTTTACGAGAAGGCCAAGACGAGCCAATGGAACGGCACCAACGATCTGCCTTGGGAGACCGAGGTCGACATCGAAAAGACCGTGGCGGCCGATCAGGCGGCGATCGGCAACGGCGTCGACCCGAATTGGTATGCCGACACGAAACTTGCGACCTGGTCGGACAAAGAGTGGCTCGAATTCGGCATTCAAAGTCGCAAGTGGAGCCTCTCGCAGTTTTTGCACGGTGAACAAGGCGCTTTGATCTGCACCAGCAAGATCGTCGAAACGGTGCCGTGGTACGACGCGAAGCTGTACGCCAGCACCCAGGTGGTCGACGAGGCGCGACATGTCGAGGTTTTCGCCCGATATCTCGACGAAAAACTCGGGGGCGGTTACCCGATCAACGCCCACTTGGGTCTGTTGCTCGACGACATCATCAAAGACTCGCGCTGGGACTTCACCTACCTGGGCATGCAGATCATGGTCGAAGGTCTGGCCCTCGCCGCTTTCGGTTATTTGCACCAACTGACGGGCGAACCGTTGTTGAAGCAACTGCTGCGCTATGTGATGAGCGACGAGGCCCGTCACGTGGCGTTCGGCGTGCTCAGTTTGAAAGAGGTCTACGACGGCATGAGCGACAAAGAAATCATGGATCGCCAGGAGTTCGCCTATGAAGCGAGCATTCGCATGCGAGATCGATTCTTGCAGCAAGAAGTTTGGCAATACATGGGTGTCGATCCGAAAACCGTGATTCCGTTGTTGGTGAACGATCCGACGCGAAAAATCTTTCAGCAGATGTTGTTCGCCAAGATCGTGCCGAACTGCAAGAAACTCGGTCTGCTCGATCGCAACGACAGCTGGTTGCGTCACCGTTTCGAAGAGATGGGCGTGATTCAGTTCGAAGATTGGGAGAACACCGGCGACGAATATCTCAAGTTCGAAATCGGCAAAGAGGTCGACGTCAAGCACTGATGACTAACATCTAGGCATGCCTAGGTTTGGTCAGGTTCTCACGGCGATGGTCACGCCGTTCGACAAGAACGGCGAACTGAACCTCGACGGCGTGCGCCGTTTGGCGCGCTGGTTGCAAGACAACGGCAACGACGGGCTCGTCGTGGGTGGCACCACGGGCGAGGCCTCGACTCTGACCGACGACGAAAAACTCGCGCTTTTTGCCGCCACGGTCGAGGCCGTGACGATTCCGGTCATCGCCGGAACGGTGACCAACGATACGAAACACTCGGTTCATCTCACGGCCGAGGCGTCGAAACTCGGCATCGCAGGAATTTTGGCGGTGGGCCCCTATTACAACAGGCCGTCACAGTCGGGAATTTTGGCGCACATGAAAGCGGTTTGCGCCGCCACGACGCTGCCCGTGGTCGTCTACGACATACCCGTGCGCACGGGTCGAAAAATCGCGACCAGTTCGTTGGCCAAGTTGGCCAACGAGGTGAAGAATGTCGCCGCATTGAAAGATGCGAGCGGCAACCCAGCCGAGACGGCGATGTTGATGACCCAGACGCCGAAGAGTTTCGAACTGCTCAGCGGTGACGACGGGTTGACCCTGCCGCTGATGGCGATCGGCGCGACGGGCGTGATCGGTGTGGCGACGCATTGGACGGGCAAAGACCACCAGGAGATGTTCAAAAAATGGAATGCCGGCGATGTCGCTGGTGCGCGCGCGGTGAACGCCCGACTGCTCGAAAGTTTCGCCTATGAAACGGGCGACGACAACCCGAATCCGTTGCCGAGCAAAGTGATGATGAACCACCTTGGTCTCGACGTCGGCGACGCCCGACTGCCGATGGGTCCGCCGCCGAGCGGATTGGCCGAACGCGCGGCGAAAGTCTTCGGCAACCTCGAGGCCGCTCGAGCGGCCGCGAAGTAGTGCGACACTGCAGCGACTCGCGACAGATCACCGAACTTTTTTGCGACCCTGATGTCTAAGCCCGTTCGAATCGCGTTTTTGGGTGGCCTCGGCGAAATCGGGCGCAACTGCATGGCGATCGAGCAAGAAAAGAAAATCTTGCTGATCGACTGCGGGTTGATGTTTCCGAAGGCCGAGCACGGCGACGATGTCGACGTGATCATCCCCGATTTTGAATGGCTGATCGAGCGCAAGGATCGCATCGTGGGTTGCGTGGCGACGCACGGGCACGAAGACCATGTCGGGGCGTTGCAATATTTGCTGCAAGACGCCTCGTTTCCGCTTTATGGTTCGGCGTTGACCCTCGGGCTCGCGCGAAACCGAATCGCCGAGGCGCGACTTACCGACAAGACGAGGTTCGTCGAGGTCAGCGACAACGACCGCATCAAGATCGGGCCGTTCGAGGTCGAGTTCATTCCGGTCACGCACTCGGTGCCGCACGCGCACGCGATCGCCCTGCACACTAGCCAGGGCGTGGTCGTGCACTCGGGCGACTTCAAGATCGATTTGACGCCGGTGGATCATCGGCGAACCGACCTGGCCCGTCTCGGTTCGCTTTCGTGCAACGAGGGCATCCGATTGTTGATGCTCGACTCGACGAACGCGGGCGAGCGGGGTCACGCGCCGAGCGAATCCGATGTCGGGTCGGTGTTGCGCTCGATTTTCAACGAGCACCGGGGCCGACGAATAATCACGGCGAGTTTCGCCAGCCACATTCATCGGGTGCAGCAGATCGCCGACGCCGCGATCGACTCGGGGCGCGTCGTCGTGCCGCTCGGGCGGTCGATGATCAACAACATTCGTCTGGCCCGCGAACTGAAGGTTTTGACGATTCCCGAGAAGAGCCTCGTCGGTGCCGATTCGTTGGGCAAATACGAGGACGACGAGATCTGCATCATCTCGACCGGTTCGCAGGGCGAGGCGATGTCGGCCCTGACAATGTTGGCAAAGGGAGACAGTCGATATGTGAAAGTCGGCGAGAACGATGTGGTTATTTTTTCTAGTCACGCCATCCCCGGAAACGAGCAGAACGTGAACAAGGTGATCGACGCGTTGTTGCGCCGTGGCGCGAACGTCGTGCACTCGGGCATCGCCGATGTGCACGCCACGGGGCACGCCCAGGCAGAGGACATAAAAACATATTTGAACGTCACCGAGCCGCAATGGTTCGTGCCGATTCACGGCGAGTATCGACATATGGTGGCCAACGCCGAGTTGGCGAAAATCATGGGCGTCTCACCGCGCAAAGTTTTGTTGTGCGAAGACGGCGACGTAATCGAGATCACCGATTCGGGCATCGACTTCGCCGGACGAATCTCGGCCGAGTTCGTCGTGCCACAGAAACGGCACGACCGCGCGAAAAGAAAAAACAAAGGCGCCAAACTCGGCAAACGACACAAGAAGCACTAGTCGCCATAAGGGGCAATCCCACTTGTAAACAGACCCCGTTGGTACTGTTAATCAATGGCAAAAGTGCCGAAATCTAGAGGTCGTCGCCCCAAAACCGGATCGTCTGGTCGAGGGTCGCAAGCCGAGCGTCGACCCTCGCGTGAGGGCTCGAATATCAGGGCTCTGCGCGAGCACGAATTCGACGACGAGCCGAACCGCTATCGGGTGGTCTCTTCGCATGGGCCGATTTTCGGCGGACTTTTCGAGGGTCGGGCGCACGAATTCAGCGGGTTGGGTCTGATCGCCGTCGGCGCGCTGTTGGTGCTTTCTGTTTATCTGAAACTTGCCGGGCCTCTCGGGCGCGGGCTCGATTCTCTCGCCTCGGCGACGATCGGCGTCGGGCGATTTTTTCTTCCGGTTTTGTGCATCGGTCTTGGCGTCGCCCTAGTTCGACGAAAAGCCTGGCAAAATCGCGTTCGCACATCTATCGGCTGGACGGCCCTGACCGGCGTGGTGCTGGGTTTGATTCATGTTTTTTTCAGCGACGCCACGAATAAAACCGGGGGTTGGTTTGGTTGGGCGGTAGGCGAGCCGAGTCAAAGTTCGCTCTCGAGCATCGGCGCAACGGTTTTGTTGTCGGCGCTGTTCATCGGTTCGGTGATGTTGGTCTCGGGCAAGTCGGCGCCCGAATTGTTCGCGACGATAAAGAAGATGATTGGGCGGCTGCGGGTCAAGCTCTCTTCGACGTCGAACAATCTCTCGGCGGCCCTCGACGAAAGCGAGGTGTTCGACTCGCCCGACGACGGCTTCGCCCGGCACCGAGATTTCAACGATGATCGCGACGGGGCGGACCCCGGCCCCGAAATGTACGACTTCGCCCTCGACGAAGACCAAATCGACGATCAGGGCGAACCAAAGCGCGAACGTAAACGCCGTGAACGCAAACAGCCGACCGCCCAGCCGGGCGCAAAATCGGGGGCGAAACTTGCGCCGGTGAAGGGCGAGCCGCAAGAAATTCCGCTCGGGCCATCGGGTCAACCAAGCGAATGGTCGTTGCCCGATATCGAGTTCTTGTCTTTGACCAGCAACCGGCGGGCGAACGAAGAGGCGATACGCGAGCGCGGCGATCAACTCGTGGCGGCACTGGCGTCGCACGGCGTAGACACCGAACTCGTGGGCTATACCCGCGGCCCAACCGTGACGCGTTATGAGCTCGCGCTCGGCGACGGCGTAAAGGTCGCAAAGGTAACCACGCTCTCGCGCGACATCGCCTACACCATGGCGGCCACCGATGTTCGAATCTTGGCGCCGATCCCCGGTCGTTCGGCGATCGGTATCGAGGTGCCCAACGAGCAGCGCGAACTCGTTTCGATCGGCGACTTGTTGGTGTCGCAAGAGGCGCGAAGCGCGAGCCATCCGTTAGACGTCGCGGTCGGCAAAGACATCTCGGGTCGGCCGGTGTTCCTGAACATTTCGACGACGCCGCATCTTTTGATCGCTGGTGCGACGGGCGCCGGCAAGTCGAGCGTGATCAACTGCATCATCACCTCGGTGTTGATGCGCGCGACGCCCGAACAGGTGAAATTGATTCTCGTCGACCCGAAGCAGGTCGAGATGGCGCAATACACCCGACTGCCTCACCTGTTGACGGCTCCAGTTACCAACCCGAAAAAAGCGGCGAATGCCTTGGGCTGGGCGGTGAAAGAAATGGAGCGTCGTTACGACTTGTTGGTCGAGGCCGGCTTCAGAGACGTAGCCGGTTACAACGCGGCTTATGACCGCGGTGAGTTGACAGATGCAGACGGCAACGGAGGCGACAAACAGTTCGCCAGAATTCCGTTCATCTTGATCGTCGTCGACGAATTGAACGACTTGATGATGGTCGCCGCCCGCGATGTCGAAGACTGCATAACCCGCATCGCGCAAAAAGCGCGCGCCGTCGGCATTCACCTTGTAGTGGCGACTCAGCGTCCGAGCGTGAACGTGATCACTGGCGTGATCAAGGCCAATATCCCGGCGCGCATGGCTTTCGCCGTTTCGAGCCTGACCGACAGTCGGGTGATTCTCGATCAGCCAGGGGCCGAAAAGTTGGTCGGCATGGGCGACATGTTGTTGTTGCCCGGCAACACTTCTGTCGCGCAACGCCTGCAGTCGGCGTGGGTCAGCGAGAACGAGGTGCGAAAAGTCGTCGGTCACTGGCGACGACAGGCACCAGAGGTCGTCTATGTCTCGGGCGTCGAGGGCGATGGCAACAAATCGGGCGCCGGACAGATTTTCGGCGGCAGCAGCGGCGACGAAGACGACGACGAGTTGATGTTGCAGGCGATGGATCTCGTGGTGCGCACGGGACAGGGCAGCACCTCGATGTTGCAACGCAAACTCAAGGTGGGTTTCGCTCGAGCGGGCCGGCTGATGGATCTTCTCGAGCAACGCGGTGTGGTCGCGCCAAGCGAGGGTTCGCGCCCGCGCGAAGTGCTGATGACGGTGGAAGAACTCGAGAACATCCAAAAAGCAAGCTGAACTTTCGCGCTGTCGGCGATTGACAGAAACCCAAAAGGTAGAATTCAGGGTCGTGGCACGGCGCTTTTACATCGAATCGCTGGGGTGCCCGAAGAATGATGTCGACTCGGACAAGATAATCGGTTCATTGGTCGCCGATGGCTTGACCCAAACCGAGGATGTTTCGCAGGCCGACCTCGTGGTGGTGAACACGTGCGCGTTCATCGAAGAGGCGAGGCGCGAGTCGATAGAAACCGTGCTCAGTCTTTCGGGTCAAAAGAAGGGCGGTGCACGGGTCGTGGTGACGGGGTGCATGGCCGAACGTTACGGTGCCGAACTCGCGAGTTCGTTGCCCGAGGCCGACCAGATCGCGGGGTTCGGCGTGCCGATCGCGTTGGGCAAAAAGCCGTTGCAAGTTTCGGGCGAATCGGTGCCGAAGTTCGACCTGCTCAATTTGCCGCGGCCCAAGTCGCGATCGCCTTGGGCATATGTCAAGATCGCGGAGGGTTGCGATCGAAATTGCGGCTTTTGCGCGATACCGAGTTTTCGCGGTCCGCAACGCAGCAGAGATTTCGACGCGATCCTCGCCGAGGTCGAGCAACTCGACGCCAAAGAAATCGTGCTGGTGGCCCAAGACCTGGCCAGTTACGGCAAAGACAGACCCGAAGAGTTGGGTAGTGGCTCGATCGTCGGTTTGGTCGACGAGGTGTCTCGACGTGTCGCCCGAACCCGGTTGTTGTACCTCTACCCGAGCGACCTCAGCGACGAACTGATCGACGCGATCTGCGAATCGGGCGTGCCATACTTCGATCTTTCTTTGCAACATGTCTCGAAACAACATCTGCGACGAATGCGCAGGTGGGGCGACGGCGAGAGATTTCTTCGGCGCATCGAGGACATTCGCAGGCGTGAGCCGACCGCGGCGATGCGCAGCAACTTCATCGTCGGGTATCCCGGCGAAACAGAAGGCGACCACGATCAGTTGTTGAACTTCGTCGAACAGGCGCAACTGGATTGGTGCGGATTTTTCGCTTTCAGCCCCGAGGATGGAACGCACGCTTTGACCCTGCCGAACAGGGTGCCGGAGTCACTGATGAACGAGAGACTGGCCGAGTTGCGTGAAATGCAAGACGCGATCACCGCGCGCCGACGCGACGAGTTGATCGGGCTCAAACTCAACGTCTTGGTGGACGAGCCCGGAGTGGCCAGAAGTCATCGTGAAGCGCCCGAAATTGACGGCGTGATCAGCGTCAACGAAACTCTGACGGTGGGAAGTTTTGTCGATGTCGAAATCGCCGACGCATTCGGCCCCGATTTGGTGGCGGTGGGCGCGAGGCGACCCGCGAGCGAAATGGCCAATGATGCCAGTTGACAAGAATTCGATGGCGACCTGGGCCAACGCCGTCACCGTGTCGCGAATCTTGGTCTCGCCGATTTTGTTCACGGTGATTCCCGACGACAACGCGGGGGCGTGGTTGGCGGCATGGTTGTGGTTCGGGCTTTGCGTGAGCGATGTGCTCGACGGCTACCTGGCGCGACTGCAGGGTTCGACAAAATTCGGCACCTTTCTCGACCCGCTGGCCGACAAAGTTCTGGTGTTGGGCGCGATGTTCACGCTGGTCAGTCGCGAGATGTTCGCGATCTGGCCCGTGGTGATAATCGCCGTTCGCGAGGTGATTGTCAGCGTTTATCGGGTCGTGGTCGGGGCGAGAGGCATCACGGTGCCGGCGAGTCGGTTGGCGAAAATCAAGACGTTGAGCCAGCAGTGTTCGATCGGTTTCGCCCTCGCGCCGTTCAGCGCGGTCGATATGACCTACTCGTGGATCATCACGCTGTGGTTGGCGGTCGCGTTGACGATCATCAGCGGTTTGCAATACGCCGTTCGCGCGCTTCGGCCTATCGTCGCCGCGCGGCGGGCCGAGTAATGCGCTGCAGCGTCGTCGCGGTCGGCACCGAACTGTTGTTGGGGCAAATCGTCGACACGAATTCTTCTTGGTTGGGCGAGCAACTCGCCGCCGCCGGGATCGACTCGCTCTATCAGGCCAAAGTCGGCGACAACTTGGCGCGCATCGTGGCGACACTACGCGCGACATTGGCCGAAGCCGATGCGGTGATCATCTGCGGTGGTCTCGGGCCGACGCACGACGACATCACCCGCGAGGCGATCGCCGAAATAATGGGCGTCGAACTCGAATTGAACGACGAGGTGGCGCTGGTGATCGAGCAGATGTTCACGGCGCGAGGTCGTCGAATGCCGCAGAACAATTTGCGACAGGCGATGGTGCCGCGCGGGGCCACGATCATCGAGCAGCGAAGAGGCACGGCGCCGGGTTTGATTTGTAAAGTCGGCGAAAAGGTGATGTACGCGGTGCCAGGTGTGCCGTTCGAGATGTTCGAGATGTTCGAGCGGGCGATCTTGCCCGATCTTCTGGCGCGCAGCGGCGAGGCTTCGATAATCAAGAGCCGTGTGTTGCGAACATGGGGCGACAGTGAAAGCGGATTGAACGAGCGTTTGGTCGGGGTGATCGACGAACTAGAGAAGGTCGGCAATCCGACGCTGGCGTTTTTGGCCAGCGGATGGGAGGGCATCAAGGTTCGCCTGACGGCCAAGGCGCACACGGTCGCCGAGGCCGAGAAACTGCTCGCCGTCTGGGAGGCCAAAGTTCGCGAAAAAGTCGGCGACATAATTTTTGGCGTCGACCAGCAAAACATGGAGTCCGTCGTTCTCGATGCGCTTCGAAAGATGAATCTGACTCTCGGTGTCGCCGAGTCGGTGACGGGCGGTCTCGTCGCGGGTCGACTCACGGCCGTGCCCGGAGCCAGCGACGTGTTTCGGGGTGGCGTGGTCAGTTACGCCAGCGAGGTGAAATTCGATCTGCTGGGAGTGACCAGCGTTCCGGTCGTCAGCGAGCAGGCGGCCAAAGAGATGGCGGTTGGCGCGCGAAAAGTTCTGCAAAGCGACATTGGTCTGGCGTTGACGGGAGTCGCAGGGCCCGACGAACAAGATTCGGTGAAAGTCGGCACGCTTTGTGTCGGGGTTGCGTTGCCCGACGGTTCGACGAAGGCCGTGACATATCACCTGCCGATAGGTCGCGAACAAATGCGACAATTGTCGGTGATCAGCGCCCTCAACTTTTTGCGCCAAGAATTACAGGCAAAATAACCCTGAATTCGGGCGGGTAGGATTAGAGGGTCGTTGCACCCGAGCGGCGACAAGAAAAGTTTCAGGTTTTTGTGGCGAATATTCTCATCGTTGGCGCTGGTGGGGTGGGTGGCGGTATGGCCTCGATCGCCGAGACGCGCAATTTTTTCGACTCGTTCGTATTGGCCGACATCAATTCTGGTCGCGGCGACGAGATCATCGCCAAGCTCGAGCAGCCCGGCCGTTTTTCGTCGGCCCGAGTCGACGCCCGCAACAAGGCCGACATCGTCGCGCTCGCCCAGAAGGTCAAGGCCGACGTGATCGTGAATGCCTGCGACCCGCGGCTCAACGAGCCGATCTTCGAGGCAGCCTTCGAGTCGGGCTGCACATACCTGGACATGGCGATGAACCTGAGCAAGCCGCACCCGAGCAATCCCTATGAAGAGGTCGGTGTGCCCCTCGGTAAAGAGCAGATTTCGGCCGACGAACGTTGGAAAGAAAAAGGTCTGCTCGCGCTCGTCGGCATGGGTGTCGAGCCGGGTTTGAGCAACGTCTTCGCGCGTTACGCGTCTGACCACCTGTTCGACACGATCGACGAGATCGGCGTGCGCGACGGCTCGAATCTGTCGATCGACGGCCTCGATTTCGCGCCGACATTCTCGATCTGGACGACGATCGAGGAAACTTTGAACCCGCCGATCGTTTGGCAAAAAGACCGGGGCTTGTTCACGACCGACTGTTTCAGCGAGCCCGAGATCTTTCACTTTCCGGCGGGCATCGGCGCCTTCGAGTGCGTGAATGTCGAGCACGAAGAGGTGATCATGATTCCGCGCGAGATCGACTGCAATCGTGTGACCTTCAAATATTCGCTGGGTGCCGAGTTCATCGACTGGCTGAAGACCTTCGCCTACCTCGGTCTCGACAGCACCGACAAAATTCGGGTGGGAGACGTGATGGTTTCGCCGCGCGACGTGCTCGCCGCGGTGTTGCCGAATCCGGCGAAGTTGGGCCACTTGATGCACGGCCGCACCTGTGCGGGCACCTGGGTCAAGGGCATGTATGACGGCAAACCGCGAGAGGTGTATCTGTATCATGTCGCCGACAACGAGACGACGATGCGTGATTGGGGCGCCCAGGCGGTGCTGTGGCAAACCGCGATGTGCCCGGTGGTGGCGCTCGAGTTGTTGTCGAACGGAAGTTGGAAGGGCACCGGGGTGCGCGGGCCCGAGGCTTTCGACGCCGTGCCGTTCTTGAACCTGCTCGGCGAGTACAACACCCATCACGGCATCATGGAGATGGGCCCCGGTTTGTGGCCGAGCCCGCGACCGACAGGTCAACCAGGTTGGGACCGACCCGTGAAGCGTGCGGTGGTGCCCGGCGCCTGATTCGGCGTCGTTTATTTTCCGGCGAGAATTTTTATCACAGGGGCGAAATTTTCAACGTCTTCGCCACCGACGATGATGTAAGAAAAGCCCCAACGGTCGCGACGGGCCAGCAGATCTTCGGCGATTTTTGCCGGCGGACCCATCAGCGCGAACGGCGAATTCGCGACCAGTTCGGGTGCGACCTTGAACATGTTCGCCGTGCCCTCGATGGCCTCTTTGGCGCTGTCGCAAATGCTGACCAGAAACGTGCGAATATTCAGTTCGACCTGCGACATGCGCAGGGCGGCGGTTTTTTTGACAAGATCGACTTTTTCGGTGACCGCCTCGGCGCTCATCTCCGAGATCGTCTCGGCGTTGACCACGCCGTCTTTCAGCGACGGGTTGATGCCGACGATGTCGGCGAGATCAGCCGCGAGTTTGAGCACCCGCTTGCCGCCACCGCCGATGAGAATTGGCGGACACGGTCGCTGCACGGGAAGCGGGGTGGCGACATAATCGGTGATCGTGTAGTGCTGGCCAGAAAACGAAAATTTCTCGCCGAGCATCGCACGCTTGATGATCTCTAACCCTTCGAGAAATCTGTCGATGCGCACGCCAGGTCTGTCGTATTGGATGCCCGATTGAACATAGTCGGTGGCCATCCAGCCCGCGCCGATGCCGATTTCGAGCCGTCCATCAGAAAGCAGGTCGAGTGTGGCGAGTTCTTTGGCCAAAACGACCGGATGTTTGTAGTCGTTGTCCCAGACCAGCGCGCCGATGCGCAAGTTTTTTGTCGCGCTCGCCGCGGCCATCAGTGCGGGCACGGGCGCGAGTTGATCGGTGAAATGATCGGGCATCGTCAGCGTGTCGAACCCGTTGCTTTCGGCGGTGCGCGCCAGTTCGGTCCATTCTTTTTGGGTGGCTGCTTTGCTGGCTTGAACGCCGAATCTGAAACGGCGCGTGGGTGTCGAGTTTGACGTCACCCTTCAAGATTAGTTGCCATGTGTCAAGTGCTACTAGGCGACGATCAAGCGATTCGACGTGATACGAATACATTGCGAATACGTTGCGACGACCAAGCGAGTTACGTGTCTTGTAAACTGAGAATGGCGTGAGCAAATTTTTTCGCGATTTCGTTGCAAAACTGCTCGCTCGGCGCGAGACGCTGGCTCGAATCGGGGTGGTCGTGCTGGCCGGCTCGATCTTCGTCGCCGCGACGATCACTGCGATGGCCCCCCGAGTCTGGGGTGTTTTGAACGCGCACAACCAGGTGCCGCCCAGCCTGACCGGTTTTTCGGGTTTGGCCCAACGAAGTTCGGTTTACGACTTCGCGGGCAATCAAATCGGCTCGTATCAACTTGAGAACAGTCAGTTGATGAACATCGACAACGTGCCGACCGAGGTGGTCGCGGCGATTTTGGCGCTTGAAGACAGCGAGTTCGAACGCCACAAAGGGGTCAACCTGCGTGCGTTCACCAGGGCGATTTTGTCGAACTCGCGGGGCGGGTCGAAGCAGGGCGCCAGCACGATCACGATGCAGGTCGTGAAAAACGAATTCTTGGCCGGGCTCGAGCGCGACGGACGCTACAAAGTTCTGCAGGCCCGATATGCGACGATGCTCGAGAAAGAGGTGCCGAAAAAACTCATCCTTGAGCGCTACCTGAACACGATTTACCTGGGCAACAACGCCTACGGTTTGCAGGCCGCCGCCGAGGTGTATTTCGGCAAGGACGTGCGCGACTTGACGATGCTCGACGGCGCGTTCTTGGCCGGCTTGATCCAGGCTCCCTCGAGTTACGACCCGATTCAGTATCCCGACAGTTCGCGCAACCGATATCTGCAAGTTCTGGACAGACTCGTCGAAACGGGTTTGATCACCCAGACTGAACGCGACTCAATCGGCGACGAGCCGTCGATACCCGAGGTGATCAACAAAAAATCGCAGCGTGACGTGACGCGAACCTATTTCACCGAGGAGGTCAAAGATTATTTGTTGAACGGCTCCGACATTTTGGGCACCACCTATCAGCAGCGGTACAACACCCTTTTTCGCGGGGGAGTAAAAGTTTTCACGACGCTCGACTCGAAGGCCCAAACCGCCGCCGAGCAGGCCGTGCGCGATGAGTTGCCGGCGAACAAAGCGGGCATTACTGCGGCCGTCGTGTCGCTCGACTCGAAAACGGGCGCGGTGCGGGCGATGGTCGGAGGCCGGGGTTTCGTGGCGGGCCAGAGCGAGGTGAATCTGGCGTTGCGTCGGCGACAGACCGGATCGAGCGTGAAGTTTTTCATCCTCGCCGCTGCGTTGCAGGCGGGTGTGCAACCCGACGATTTGATCGACGGCACGCTGCCGTGCACCTTGGCCAACCCCGGAAATCTCGACGAACCGTTCGAAATAACCAAGGGGGTGAGCCAGTCGACCGCGTCGTTGCGTTTGATGACATGGTTGTCGATCAACTGCGCGTACGCCAAGTTGTCGCAGATCGTCGGTCTTGAGCGGGTCGTCGAGACGATGTATCGGATGTCGTCGTCGCAGTGGTTGAGCAAAGAAACCTTCACGATTCAGCCCTATGCGAGTTTGGCGACGGGTGCCAACGAATTGAGCCCGATGGATATGGCGTCTGGCGCGCAAACGCTCGCCAACTCGGGCGTGCATGTCGAGCCGTACATGATCGAAAGGATCGAGGACGCGCGCGGCACGGTGCTGTACCAATATCAAAAACCAAATCTCGAGCAGACGCTGCCGGGTGAAGTCGCCAACAACGCTGTCGATGTGATGCGCGGCGTGATCAAGAGCGGCACCGCGCGGCGCACGCCGCTCGAAGACGATCGACCTGCCGCCGGAAAGACGGGAACCCAGGACAACAACACCAATGCGTGGTTCGTCGGCTTCACGCCGCAATACGTGACGACCGTATGGGTCGGCGACCCGAAGGGCTACACGAAGATGACCAAAAGCAATGTGCCCGAGTTCGCGAGCGTGATCGGCAATCGTGGCGGCGTGCAGGGCGCGATGTTCCCGGCGATGATCTGGAAGTCGTATATGGACGAGGTGCATCGCGGCCTTGAGATCGTCGACTTCGCCGCGCCGCCGCCACCCGTGCGCGAACCGTTGCGGTTGTATTTGCCAGGCATTGAGTGCCCGGCCAAGGTCGTTGCGGGCACTTTGCCCCCGCCGAAGTCGACCGTCGCGTCAAACCCGAAGTCGACCACGACGACGATGCCCGTCGAGTCGACCACCCCGAATACTGTGGTGGTCAGCGTGCTGACGCCCGGAACGACCATCGCCCCGACGGATCTGAATCCGTTCTCGCCGGTGCCGACGACCGAAAACGGACTTTACTTTTTCGAGTGCGCGAAGCCCCTGCCGAGTTACGTGCAGACGACGACCGGGTGACGGCGGTGACCGGGCTCGGGGTTTTGCTCGAGGTGCAAAATTGCGACACCCAGTTGTCGCAATTGGCGCACCGCCTGGCGCACTTGGTCGAGCGCGATCTGCTCGTCGAAGCCAAGACGAAGGTGCTCGCACTACAAAAGCAGATGTCGGATTTGCAGCAACAAGCCGAGACGGCCAAAGCCGAAGTAGGCGCGATTGAAGCACTGAACAAGAAGCACGACGCGATGATCGCCAAATATTCACAACAATTAAAGACGGTGATCGCGCCCCGCGAAGCCGAGGCGTTGCAACACGAGATCGAGATGGCCCAAAGCGAGCGCAGTCAGAACGACGACCGCGAGTTGGCTCTGCTCGAAACGATCGAGAATCTCGACGGTCAAATCACCGTGCTGCGCCTCGAGATCGAGCGACACAAGTCGTCGGTAGGCGAGGCCACCAAAGCCTTCGAGGCGGTCGCCAATCTTTGTCAGGTCGAAAAGCAAAACATCGAGACGAATCGGGCAGGAATCGTGGCGAAAATCGACACAAAACTTGTGCGACTCTACGAGGCCAAGCGCGCCAAGCGCACCACTCCGGCAGTGGCACGGTTGAACGGCACGAAGTGCCAGTCGTGCCACCTGGATCTTTCGGTCGTGGAACTTGGCGCGCTGAAAAAACTCGGAGCCGACGAATTCGCCGAGTGCCCGAACTGTGATTGTTATCTGGTCGTTTAAAGCCGATGTTTTTTTGGTTCGTCGCTACCGCAATCTGGTCGGTGTGGTTCGTGTTTCGCGACCCGAAATTCGACTATCGCCTGGTGGCCGTCGCTGCGCTGGCGCCCGACGCGCTCGACGGGTTGCGCGGTTCGATCGGGCCGATGCACAGCGTGGTCACGAGCATCGCCGTGCTGTTCGCGATCATGCTGATGACGGCGGGTCGAAAGCCGATTCGTCAGAGACTGTTGGCGATACCGATCGGCCTGTTCATTCACTTGATCTTCGACGGCGCGTTCGCCAATGCCGACACATTTTGGTGGCCGTTAACCGGCGTCGAACTGAGCAAAAACCCGCTGCCCTCGATCGAAAGAGGAGCGTTGAATTGGCTTCTCGAGACGGTCGGTCTGCTGGGTTGCGCGGTGGCTTGGCGATTTTTTTCGCTCGGCGACAAGCCACGCCGAGATATTTTTCTGAAGACGGGCTCGTTGAGTCGATAGAGATGAAAACAGTGAGTCGGTCTGTAAGCGGGATTTTGTAGCTCCTGCAGTTTCCCGCAAAAACCGACGACCATCCATCTATGCGGCCTACCCGAGGGTTGCCCGAAAGCGAACGAACCGTTCATGCCCTCTGCATGGCCTTGCTTCAAGTGACGTGCCGAGCCGCGATTGTCGCCAACCGCGCTGGTGCGCTCTTACCGCACCGTTTCATCCTTGCCTGTGAAGAGTCTTGCGACCCATCCATCGGCGGTTTGTTTTCTGTTGCACGAGATGTCAGGTTTCCCCGACCTGGCTTTCGCCAGCACTTTGTCCTGCGAAGTCCCGACTTTCCTCGACGATCGGGTGCGAGCACCAAACCGTCGCGGTCGTCCGACCGACTCACCGTTGCTTCAAGTGTATTCGCCGTTTTTCGGGCTCAGCAGGAGACGCCCTCGTAGATCAGCGAGTTCAAACTCGGCGTTTCAAGCAACAATGTCGTGCGACTACCGTCGTCTTTCGGCGCGCCAACCGTCAACTGAATGTTGGTCTGCGATCCGAACGCCCCGGGAATCGCCGCGATCTTCGGCTTGCCCGTGGTCTCGTCGAAGGTCGGACCGACGGCCGCCAGGCCGGGGTTGAGAACCTGGGCCAACAACGCCGCGTGTCGTGATTCTTGCTGACCGATGCGAATCGCGTCGGCACGAAGCTTCGGGTCGGATATCAATTCGACGACACCCTGGTATGTTTGCGCCGCCAAATTCTCGAGGGCGTGGGCGAGCGCGACGACATCGATGCCGACGTTCGGGTTCTTTTCGTCGGTGATCAGGGCGAGCGCGGGTGCAAGATAAAGGTCGTTGATGCGGGTGTTGGCGCAGCGATATTCTTTGCCGCCCAGTGCGCGCACGAGACCGTTCACCGCGTCGGCATGGTTCTGATGATCTTCGCGAAAGCGTTTGGCGATCTCGGTCGCCCCGGCCAGGTCGCCCTTGAAGACGCCCAAACCGAGTGCCGCCGTATATGTGTCGATCGCGTTGTATTCGAGCGATGACGCGGTGCGCAACAACACCACGTCGTTTACTTCGGCTTCGGCAAGCGCAGTCGTGCTGGGTGCCTCGCCGAGTCGGGCGATCGCGCCGTCGTCCTGCACGCCAGATTGCTTGCCACACGCCGCGAGCACGAGCCCCGACGCCAGCGATGTGGCGCTCAAGCGCAACAATTCGCGCCGCGAGATTTGGCTCATGGGGCCGCCAAAGCAGTTGCGGGGTTGTCGAGCGCCTGCCCCAAGTTGGTGGTTACCAGCGTCGAGATGATCGCGGCGTGACGAGCCTCGACCATCACCACCGAGGCGATCAGCGATGCCGCCGTGGGCGACTCGATTTTTTCGACCAACGCCGTGTGCGTGGCGACCGCCGTGTTCTCGAGTTCGAGAAGCACCGGCCAAGTCTTGGTCGGGTCGGAGAGGGCGCTGAAAGTTTGCGTGAAAACCTCGTCGTTGCGGGATGTCGCCGCCTTCTTGCTGAGCATGCCATTCAAAGATTGCTCATACGCCACATGGTGGCTGTGCATCAGTTTGAGAATCGCGAGTTCGTCGCCCGTCTTGGTGCCTCGATCGACCAGGGTCGCGTAAATGTCGCGGATCGCGAGTTCGAGCGCCTGGGCGAACGCCAAAAGTTTGCTGTCTGCGTCGTTGAGCACCGAATAAATCTAGACGAAACTAGAAGTCGAGGCTCGACAGAGCCGGAATCCAGCCTCTTGCCCGCGATACGGCTTCGTGCCATTGTGCGCGACTCGTTGCACGATCAAAGTTTTCGCTCGGAAACACGGTCTCTCGCGGCTTCCAAGTGCTCGTGGCTTCTTTCAACGTCGACCACATCGAGACGCCGACACCGGCGAGAAAGGCCGCCCCGAGCGTCGTCGCCTCAACGACGGGCGAGACTTCGACTTGTTTGCCCGTTGCGTCGGCGAGCGTCTGAACGAGCACATCGTTGCGACTCATTCCGCCGTCGATCCGCAACGAAGCAATCGAAAGATTGGTCTCGATCTCGGCTGCATCGACGAGGTCGGCGCCCCGATGGGCGATGCCTTCGAGCACGGCGCGAACGACATGATTGCGAGTTGACCCGCGGGTCAGACCGAGCATCGTTCCGCGCGCGCCGTAGTCCCAGTGGGGGGTGCCCAAACCGAAGAGCGCGGGCACGAAAACGACGCCGTTCGAATCGGCGACCTGCGAGGCGACCAGCGAACTGTGTTCGGCGGATTCGATCAAACCGACATCTTGGCGGAGCCAGTCGATGTTCGTGCCCGCCGAGAGCATGATCGCCTCGGACGCCCAATTGTTTTTCTGCGCCTGGCGAAACGCGACAAGTGGAAACATGCCGCTCGAACTTCTGGCGATCTTGGTCGGCGCCGTGTCTCCCGTGAAGACATTGAGCATCGCCCCGGTGCCGAAAGTTATTTTCGTCGCGCCCGATGAGATGCACGCCTGGCCGACCAGAGACGACTGCTGGTCGCCGATAAGGGCCGCGATGGGCGGCGCGCCGGGCAATGCGCTCGCCTCGCCGATGACGCCCGACGAGTCGACGATCTGCGGCAAAGTCTCGATGTCGACCCGCAACAATTCGCAAAGTCGAGATGACCAAGAGGCCGCGTCAAGCGAGCACAGGCCCGTGACGCAGGCATTGCTCGGGTCGGTGACATGCAGACGATTGTTCGAGAGCACGGCGGCGACGAAAGAATCGACGGTGCCGATTCGCGCATCTGCGACGTCGAGAGTTTTCGCGCGCACGATGTTTTGCAGCAGCCAAGCCGCCTTGGTCGCCGTTTGATTTGGTGCGAGTTTGAGGCCGTGCTCGGTTGCCGCGACGATGCACTCGCCGACGGTGCGCAAATCTTGCCAACCGATCGCTGGGGCCAACGGTCGACCCGACGACTTGCTCCAGATGACGGTCGAGGCACGCTGATTGGTGATGCCCACCGCCAAAATTTTGTCGGTCTTTGCCGCTTGTTGAATGGAGCTGTTGCAGACCCGCAGCACGGCGTCGGCAAGATGCTGGGCGTCGAACTCGACGAGACCGGGGGCCGGGTTGGTGGTCTGAAGGTTTTCGCGATTCAAAAAGTGAATCGAACCGTCGAGTCGCACCACCGCGCTGCGCAGTGAACTCGTGCCGATGTCGACGACCAGGACGCTCATCGCGAGACCTTCAGGCAATCCCCATTTCAAAAACCAACTTCAACCGATCTTGAAATCGCCATGTTGCGACCGCAGGGCGAACTTGCCGGGGTTGAGCACATCTTTCGGATCCAACGAATCTTTCAGCAGTTGCAGAATCTCGTGGGCGGGGCCGAGGGCTTGCTTGAGATATTTCGCGCGATTGATGCCGACCCCGTGATGATGCGAGAGGTTCGCGCCGAGAGCGAGGGCGGTCTCTTGGGCAGCGTTCCAGATTTCGTCGTACTTTGTCTCGATCGAGCCGATTTCTTTTTCGGCCGGTTCGGCGACGAAAGTGAAATAGATGCATGCACCGTCGACGTAACTGTGCGAGATGTGGCAAGTCGCGCTGCGGGCGCCGCCCACCTTCATGATCGCGTTTTTCACCGCTTCGGCGACGCGGTCGATTTGCGACCACCTGACGGCGACCTCCATCGTGTCGATGACGAAACCGCGTTGCGCAAGAATCTGCAGCCCGCTGGTGTCGTTGCGATGGGCGAGCCAATTGTCGACCAGTGCACCATCGGCCTCGGCGGCCCCGTTAGCCAGAGCGGTGTCGCGCACGACCTGGCATGTCGCATCGACGATCGCCTCGACGCCTTCATCCAAAACAATCAGGGTGCACTGGTCTTTTTCGCCACCGTGACTGCGTTTGCTTTCGCGGGCGTCGTAGAGTCGCAGCACGGCAGGCGTCGCACCTTGGCGAATCGCCGTGCGCATCGCCTCGACACCCGCCTCGAAAGTGGCGAACCTGAATGCCATCTTTTTGATGTATCTCGGCAGTGGATGAGCGCGCAACCAAACTTTGGTGACGATACCCAACGTGCCTTCACTGCCGATGAACAGCGAGGTCAGGTTCGGGCCGACGGCTCCTGCAGGCTCGACGCCCGTGTCGACGATCGTGCCGTCGGCCAGCACGACCTCGAGGCCTGCCACCATGTCGTCGATTTTTCCGTAGCGGGTGGAAAACTGGCCCGCCCCGCGCGAACCGATCCAGCCGCCGACCGTCGAGATGGCGAACGATTGGGGAAAGTGACCGACCGAGAGTTCGTATTTCGAGTTGATCTCGTTTTCAAGATCGGGCCCGAAGGTGCCCGGCAGAACTTCGACCAACCCAGACTTTTCATCCACGCCGACGACCCCGCTCAACTCGGTGGTGTCGACAACGACGCCGCCAAAGACCGGTATCGCCGCGCCACACACGCCCGATCGGCCGCCGGCGACGGTGACTGGAACCGAATTTTTCGCGCACATGGCGACGATTTGGCTGACCTGTGCCGTCGTGGTCGGTCGACAAATCGCCCCCGCGCGTCGCGCCGTCTTGCCGGCGAGCGACCAGTGCATCGCCAACGGCCACCAGTCGCGCGAATGCTCGAGACGGTCGGCAAGTTCTGTGCTCGTGGCACAAACTTTGGCGAGCGCTGTTATGAATTGCGCGGTCAGTTCTTTGCCTGCTCCGCCGATGCGGTCTCGGATTTCTTCTTCTGTTTTGCCGAACTCGATCGGTGTCGACGGTTTGGTGCGCTTCACGTCCAACTCAACCTGCAACCGCAGCCTGATCCTCGGCGGCACAAGAGTCGTGAAACTCTCGTACCTGACGGTCGACCTCGGCGCGATTCCACCCGAGATGAGGGGCGATCAACTCGGCAACCTGCTGCGACGCGGCGACACTTGCCCGACGGTTGATGATTCGGGCCCGGGTGCGACGTGACAGCACATCGTCAAGAGTGAGCGCCATCTCGTTTTGCACGGCGAAGATCGCCTCGGCCCGCAAATATGGCAACCCGTGAATCAACGGTTCGCCGAGCGTCGGATCTTGGTCGATCAAGCCCATGATGCGATCTGTTTCGTCGCCAAACCGCGCGTGCAGGTGCAAAGCCGTGTTGTTCGGCTCTGGTGCGCGCGACGATTTGCCCGAACTCGCACCGATCAAAAGGTGGCGTTTCGTCTTGCACTTCGTCATGAAACCGAGTCGTTGCGACGCAAGATCGACCGTGTCTTCGGCCATCTTGCGGTAAGTCGTAAGTTTTCCGCCGGCGATCGAGATCACGCCCGATTCTGATGTCGCGACTTTGTGGCGACGTGACAGGTCGGCGGTTCTGGCGCTGAGTTTTTCGCCGCTGACGCTCTTTACGAGTGGACGCAAGCCCGACCAAACCGCAGTGACATCGTCGCGGGTGACTTTGGTTGTGACGGCGGCGTTTAGGGCGCGCAAAACATAGTCGATGTCGGCGCCCGAACATTGCGGGTCGTCGATCGGCCCGTTGAAGTCGGTGTCGGTCGTACCTATATATGTGTATTGAAAGGTGCCGTCGTGATTCGAGATCCACGGGATCAAAAACAGACTGCGCTTGTCGCCAGGAACGGGGATGACGATCGCGATGTCGTTTTGCACGAGTTTCCAAGGCACGGTCAGATGCACGCCCTTGGCGGGGCGAATCGAGTCGGGGTTTTTGCCCATGTCGGTGGCCATGACTTCGTCTGACCAGACACCCGTCGCGTTGACGACGACTTTCGCCCGTATCTCGAACGCGTCTGCGTCGAATGGTTTCACCCGCACCCCACGGGCCTTGTTGTCGGCGTCGTGGAGAATTTTTTCGACGCGCGTGTAGTTGACGATTTCGGCGCCGTTGTCGATCGCGGTGCGGGCAAGGGCGACACAAATTCGCGAGTCGTCGGCCATCGCGTCGAAATACAAATAGGCCGAGCCGAGGCGAGGGCGATCCATCGTCGGCAGGTGAGCGAACGCCTTGTCGGCCTTGAGGCGTCGGTGAAATCGGCCGATTCGCCAACCACCGGTGAGGTCATACATCCACAACGCGGTGCCTAGCGCGCGGGCGATTTTGCGCGACACCACGCCGTCACGCTTGAGAATCGGAATCATGAATGGCAAGACCTGCACGAGGTGCGGCGCGTTCTGACGCAGGCGTTGACGCTCGCGAAGCGCCTCGTAAACGAGACCGATCTCGCCTTGCTGCAAATATCTGACCCCGCCGTGGATCAACTTGCTGCTCTTCGAGGAGGTGCCCGAGGAGAAATCTTGGCGTTCAACCAGCGCGGTTTTCAAGCCGCGTGTCGCGGCGTCGAGCGCGACGCCAAGCCCCGTGATGCCGCCGCCAATCACGAGCAGGTCGTACTCTTCGCGGGCAAGGCGGGCGAATGCCTGATGTCTGGATTCTTGGTGTTCGGATGCAAGCACGCCAAGAGCCTAAACCAGCGCTTGTTTCGACAATCGTTTAGAAACTGTTCGCGCGCGTCAAAACTCGGCGCGAGTAACCGATTTCACATTCATTGTTAATTAGCAAGGGTTGCGAACTAGATGTGGTTTGGCTAGTTTCAGGGCGTGCATTCACCCACCGAATTGGCCGAAAAGTTTCGCGAAAAGCAGCTGAAGCTAACCCCCCAGCGGCAGCTGCTTTTCGGTCTGTTGCACCAAAACGACTCGCACCCGTCGGCCGAAAGCCTGTTCGAGGTGGCGAGCAAGCAAATGCCCGGCATCTCCTTGCGCACCGTTTACCAAACCTTGGGCGAACTCGCAGAAATGGGCGAGTTGCAGCTGGTAGACGTGGGCACCGGAGCGAAACGATTTGACCCGAACATGACCGACCACCATCACTTTGTCTGCGAGTCGTGTGGCGCCGTTCGCGACGTCGAGATCGCCGCCAAACCCAAGATGCGCGGTGGCTCGGGCAAGTTCGTAATCTCCCAGGTGGGCGTGGTTTTTCACGGTCGTTGCGAAAACTGCGTGCCAACCGCAAAAAGATCTCCTGCACAACAGGCGAAAAAATAAACACCAAAACAGAAAGAAGAGATAAATCATGGCCAAGTTAAATGGCACAAAAACACATGAGAATCTCAAGCACGCGTTCGCCGGCGAGAGCCAAGCGAATCGTCGTTACTTGTGGTTCGCACAGAAGGCAGACGTAGAGGGTTATCCAGATGCCGCCGCGTTGTTCCGCTCGGTCGCCGAAGGCGAAACGGGCCATGCGCACGGTCACCTCGATTACCTTGCCGAAGTCGGCGACCCGGCATCGGGAGAACCGATCGGCGAGACCGCCGAAAACTTCAAGGCCTCGGTCGCAGGCGAGACATACGAGTACACCCAGATGTACCCGGGTTTTGCCAAGACAGCCCGTGAAGAAGGCTTCACCGAGATCGCCGACTGGTTCGAAACTCTTGCTCGCGCAGAGAAGAGCCACGCCGGACGCTTCACCGAAGGTCTCAAAGCCCTCGGCTGAGAGTAAATCTCGGTTTTCAATCAACAGTGTCGGTGTCGCCCTAAAATCGGCGGCACCGACACTTAAATTTCTCGCACAGGAAAATCTCTGATGACGATCACCTACGACCCGCTGAATCCGGTTTATCTCGACGAGGCCGACACGCGCGCCGAACTGACGCGTGTCTACGACCTGTGCCACGGCTGCAGGCTTTGCTTCAAGTTCTGCCCGAGTTTTCCCACGCTTTTCGATTACATCGACAAACACGACGACCAAGACGCCGGCAAAATGACACCTGCCGAACAAGATCATGTCGCAGACGAGTGCTTCCAATGCAAGTTGTGTTACATCAACTGTCCCTATACGCCGGGCCAGCACGAATGGGCGCTCGACTTTCCGAGGTTGATGTTGCGCGTTGACGCGATGCGACGGGCGAACGGCCAGATGTCGTTGCGCAACAAACTTACGACCACCATGCTGGGCAAGACCGACGCCCTCGGCATGGCGGCCACGTCCTCGGGCCCGATCGCCAACAAAGTCATGGGTGCAAAGCCTGGTTCGATCATCAGGAAAGTCGTCGAAAAAACCGCCGGCGTCTCGAGCGTGCGGTTGTTGCCGCCGTTCGCCCGCCAAAGGTTCTCGACCTGGTTCGCCAAACGAACGAAGGCGACGATCTCAAAACTGCAGGGCAAAGTCACTGTGTTTCCGACTTGTCTGGTCGAATACCAAGAGCCCAAGATCGGTCATGCGTTGGTCAATGTCTACGAGCGCAACGGCATCACCTGCGACCTCAGCGATGCCGGCTGTTGCGGCGCGCCGTACCTGCACAGCGGAGACATGGCGACGTTCACGAAAGTCGCGGTCAAAAATGTGGCGACGCTCGCCGCCGAAGTTCGCAAAGGCACCGACATCGTGGTTCCGCAGCCGACATGCGGTTATGTGCTTAAAAAAGATTACCTCGACTACGTCGGCGGACCGGACGCGCAACTCGTGGCCGAGCACACGTTTGACGCGGCCGAATATTTGATGAAGGTGCACAAGACCGAAGGCTCGACGCTCGACACGAATTTCGTCGGCGAGGTGCCCGAGTCGGTTACATATCACACGCCGTGTCACTTGCGCGCGCAGAACATCGGCCTGAAAAGTCGCGACCTGATGAAACTGACGGGCACCAAGATCAAATTGGTGCAGCAGTGCTCGGGTATCGACGGCATGTGGGGGTTGCGTGCCGAGAATGCAGAACTGTCGCTGCCCATCGCCAAAAAACTTGGCGAAATGGTGCGTGACGCCGGTTCGCAAGTCGTAGCGGGCGACTGCCATTTGGCCAACACCGCGATCACAGAACAAACCGGCGAGACGCCGCTTCATCCTCTCGAGGTGGTGGCGCGAGCCTACGGAATCAAACCAGAAGGAAGATAAACCATGAAAACCCCCACAAAGTCAAACCGCAAACTCGACTTGTCCGACATTCTCGAGCATCGCGCGTATGAGCGAATTCGCGAGACGCGCCGCGCCGAGGTGATCGAGATAAAGCGTCGCCGACGTATCTCTCTCGGCACGATCGTCACCGTGATGTTCGAAAATCGCGAGACGATGCAGTCGCAGATTCAAGAAATGTTGCGAGTCGAGCGCGTCGTCAGCGACGAAGGCGTGCTCGAAGAGTTGAAGGCCTACAACCCGATGATCCCCGAGGCGGGCCAACTCTGCGCGACCATGTTCATCGAGTTGGTGACCGACGACCAGATGCGCGAGTGGCTGCCCAAGCTGGTCGGCATCGAGAAGGCGATCGCGATAAAACTGGCCAACGGCGAGATGGTCAAGGCGATCGTCGAAGAGGCGCACGCCGAGCAACTGACGCGCGAGACCGTGACGGCGGCGGTGCACTACATCCGTTTCGAATTCAGCCCCGAGCAAGTCGCCGAATTCGCCAAGGGTCGTGTGCAGGTCGTGTCGACCTTGCCGAATTATTTGGAGGTCGTCGAACTCGCCGACTTCACCGTCGCCGAACTGCTCAAAGACTTGCGCGACTGAGGTGAGAATCGACCCCTGCCGATTGGCACGGGGTCGACGATAAGTCGTAGTCTCTCGGGCGACGAGAACAAGGGGGTTCGCGTGCCTGAGTACGACTTGACTTGGCGCCAAAGCGGTGCATGTCAGGGTCTTGATCCCCAGATTTTTTACCCCGACAACGAGGACAATTGCGATCAGGCAAAACAAGTCTGTGGCGAGTGCAAAGTGCGCATAGCGTGTCTTACCTATGCGTTGGACAGCCGTGAAAAGCAGGGGGTTTGGGGTGGCACCTCGGCGCGCGAGCGTCGTCGAATTTTGCGCACCCGACGCACCGCCTGACAAGGTCCGGCGATGAGCGAAATCGCGGTTGCAGGCTCATGGTCGGCCGTGATTTCGCAGTTGCTGGCCAAAAAAGACCTGAGCGCCAGCCACGCCGGTGCGGCGATGCGCTCGGTGCTCTCGGGCGAGGCCACGCCGTCGCAGATAACGGCCTTCATCGTCGCCCTGCGGGCCAAGGGTGAAACCGAGATCGAGCTCGAGGGCATGTTGGCCGAAGTGCGTCGCGCCGCCGAACGGGTTTTTTTGCCCGAGCAGATCGCCGAGCAGGCGCTCGACATCGTCGGCACTGGTGGCGACCACAGTCACTCGGTGAATGTCTCGACGATGGCGGGTCTTGTCGTCGCGGGGGCGAAGATACCGGTCTGCAAACACGGCAGCAGGGCGTCGTCGTCGAAGAGCGGTGCGGCCGATGTGCTTGAAGCGCTCGGCGTGGCGATCGAAATCGACGGCGTGGGCGTGGCCAAGTGCGTCGAAGAAACCGGCTTTGGTTTTTGTTTTGCGCAGAGGTTTCATCCGGCGTTTCGCTTCACCGGCCCGTCGCGGCGCGAAATCGGCGTGCCCACCGTGTTCAACTTGCTCGGACCGATGGCCAACCCGGCATCTATTTCGTTCATGGTCGTGGGCGTTGGCGACCCGCAGGCGGCGCCCGTGATGGCCAAGGCGCTGACGACCCGCGGCATCAAGCGCGCGTGGGTGGTGCACGGTCACGGTTCGATGGACGAACTCTCGCTGAGCGGCAAATGTCCTGTTGTCGAGGTGAACGGAAACAAGAGTCGCAGTTTCGAGATCGATGCAACCGAAATCGGGTTGGGTCGTGCCGATGTCGCGTCGGTGCGCGGGGGTTTGCCGAGCGAGAACGCGAAAATTTTTCGGGAGCTTCTCGACGGTGCAAAGGGCCCGGTGCGTGACATTGTCGTGATGAACGCCGCGGCGGGCATCGTCGTGGCGGGCAAAGCCGACGACTTGCGCGCGGGTGTCGAGATCGCCGCCGAATCGATCGACTCGGGAGCGGCCAGCGACGTGCTCGACAACTTGATTCGTGTGAGCAACGACGCCGCAAAACAGATGGCGCACTAAAAATGAATTCGCCGTCGAAATCAATGGCCGTGCGCGTGCCGGCGAGCTCGGCGAATCTCGGCCCGGGTTTCGACGTCTTGGGCATGGCCGTGTCGTTGCACATCGAGGCGGGTTTCGGCAACGCTCCCGCGGAGTCGAACGAGGCCGACGAAAAACATCCGTTGACGATCGCCTATCGGCACGCCGGCGGAAAAAGAGAACTGTGGGTGCGCTCGCAAATTCCGATGGGCAAAGGTCTGGGTTTCAGCGGGGCGGCTCGTGTCGCTGGTTGTGCTTTGGCGCATGCCGAAAAACACGGCACCGACCAGCGAATTTTCGACGCGGCCAAGCCAGAGATTTTGCGTCAAGCGGCCGAACTCGAGGGCCACCCCGACAACGCCGGCGCCTCGCTTTATGGCGGCGTCGTGGCCAGCGTCGACAACATCGCCGTGCGCGTGCCGACGCCGCTCGACCCCGCGGTGATCGTGTGGGTGCCCGAGCAACAAACTTCGACCAAAGAATCGCGCACGAAACTGCCCGTATCGGTGAGTTTTGCCGACGCAATTTTCAACGTCGGAAACACGGCTCTGCTTGTCGCGGCGTTCGCCGCGGGCGATGTTTCGGCGATGGCGTTGGCCACGCGGGACCGATTGCATCAAGACTTGCGCTTTGCCAAAGTGCCCGAGTCGCAAAACGCCTTGCGAGCGGCGATCAGCGCGGGAGCATGGTGCGGTTGGCTGTCGGGTTCGGGCCCGACGGTGGCGGTGTTGAGCAGCCAAGAGATGGCCCAGAAGATCGATGACTCGTTGCCGAAAAACGGCACAAAGATCGTGTTGCGCATCGCCCAACTCGGGGCTGAACTTTTCGCGATTTAACCCTGCAACATGCCTCGGGCAGTGTTGTTGACAACCCACAACAACCGCAACTTTCGCCCCAAAGGAGCCAACCAGTGTCGAGTTCGCACGCCAACCAGAACAACTCTGAACAACCTGTCGATCAGGTTTTGGTCGTCAGTTGCGACTCATGCGTGATGCGCGCCACCGCCGCCTGCGACGACTGCGTCGTCTCGTTTTTCTGCGACGACTCAGGGGCTCAAGCCGTTGTTTTAGACCTCGAAGAACAGCGAACCTTGCGAATGCTGGCAAATGCCGGTTTGGTGCCTACGCTTCGGCATCGTGAAGTCAGCTGAAGTTTCTTCGCCCGACAAAGAGCAATACACGCGATCGCTCGTCGACCTGGCCAGTCGAGCAGGTTTGCATCGGGTCGGCGTGGCGCGAGCCGAAGTTTTGCACCGTGCCCGACACGCCCTAGACGAGCGCAAGTCGCACGGGCTGCACAACGAGATGCAGTTCACCTTTCGCAACCCGTCGCGCAGCACCGACCCGCACAAAACGATGCCATCGGCCAAGTCGCTGATCGTCGGCGCGCTGTCTTATTCGAGTTTGCTGCCAGAGCACTCGACCAAAAATGACGCCCGAGTCGAGAGCGAAGGAACCGACCGCTATCTGGCGCGAATTGCGCGATATGTGTGGTCTGACTACTACGAACAACTCAAAACCATGCTGCGCGTCGTCGCCGACCGTCTGAACGAAGACGGGTTTCGCAGCATCATTTTGGCCGACGACAATTCGATCGTCGATCGCGAGGTTGCGTATCAGGCCGGCCTCGGCTGGTTCGGCAAAAACTCGAATTTGCTGATCGAAGGCGCGGGCAGTTATTTCGTCTTGGGATGCATCGTCACCGATGCGGAACTCGTTGTCGCCGACCAAACGGTCGAAGACGGTTGCGGCTCATGTCGGCGGTGTCTCGACGATTGCCCGACGAATGCGATCGTGGCGCCGGGTGTCGTCGACGCGAATCGATGTCTGTCGTGGTTGCTGCAAAAACCAGGCGTGTTCG
>Ga0194124_10000535_pt1 | contig 56912 bp, 61 predicted proteins | sample TA2KigCas0mmetaG_FD_148605 | JGI IMG/M metagenome (GOLD analysis project Ga0194124, IMG submission 148605) | Freshwater microbial communities from Lake Tanganyika, Tanzania - TA2015031 Kigoma Deep Cast 0m | ecosystem: Environmental > Aquatic > Freshwater > Lake | place: Tanzania: Lake...
GGGTGCCGCCGGCGTCGATAGCGGCCACCGTCGGCCATGTAGGTGTCGGTAGAGAGGTCGTTCCAGCTCGCGGCGAACGCTGGCCAATCGTCGAGCGGCCCCGCGCTCGCCAGTGCCGCGCGCATGTCGGCGCCGCGCACGAAGGCGAAGCCGGTCCGGGCGAGGAGGGGCTGGAGATCCATCGGCTGAGTGTAGGCGGGGTGCGTCCCGGTCGCGCCCGGGGCGCCCATGAGCAATTCTGGGAGTGGGTCAGGCGGTGAGGCCGCCGTCGCAGACGAACTCGGCCCCGGTCGAGAAGCCGCTCTCGTCGGACAGCAGGAAGAGGATCATGGCCGCGACCTCCTCGGCCCGCCCGAGCCGGCCGAGCGGATGCAGCGCCTCCAGCGACTGGCGGCCGGTCATGTTGCCGTCGGTCTGGGCAAGGCGCGGCGCGATCATGGGCGTGTCGATGTAGCCGGGATGCACGGAGTTGCAGCGGATGCCGTACTTCATGTGAGCGCACCAGAGCGCCACGTTCTTGGTGAGCGTGCGCACCGCGCCCTTCGAGGCGCTGTAGGCCATGGCGTGCGCCGCCCCGCGCAGGCCGAGCACGGAGGAGATATTGACGATCGAGCCACCGCCCGCGCGCTTCATCGCCGCGATCGCGGACTTGCAGCCAAGGAAGGTACCAAGCGAGTTGATCTCGTTGACCCGGCGCCATTCGGCGAGCGAGCAGGTCTCGACGTCGTTGCGGACACCCACACCGGCGGCGTTGAGCAGACCGTGCAGCGCGCCGAAGCGCGCCTCGGCCGCCACCACCGCGGCGATCCACGAAGCCTCGTCGACCACGTCCAGCCGCACGAAATGGCCGCGTGATCCTAACTCGGCCGCGAGCGTCCGGCCGGCCGCCTCATTGAGGTCGGCCAGGACCGCGTTGCCACCCTCGGCCACGACGAGGCGCGCGGTCGCCGCGCCAATGCCTGAGGCGCCGCCGCTCACCAGTACGGTGCGGTTCTCAAGTCGGGCCAAACATCTGCCTCCTCTGCACGCCGGCGGTGATGCCGCCGTCGGCGGTGAACTCCGCCCCTGTGGCGAAGCTCGAGCGATCCGAGGCGAGCCACAGCACCAGCTCGGCGAGCTCCGACGACTCGGCCATGCGGCCGATCGGGTGGCCCATGCCGATCAGCGCCTTGCCCTGCTCGTGGCCCACCATTTGCCAGAGCGGCGCGAAGATCGCGGTATCGACGCCGCCCGGATGCACCGAATTGCAGCGGATGCCGTAGCGCTGTTCGGCGCAATAGAGCGCCACGCTCTTGGTCAGCAGCCGCACCGCGCCCTTGCTCGCGGTGTAGGCGGTGGGGCCGGCGGAGCCGATGAGCCCGGCGATGGACGACACGTTCACGATCGAGCCGCCCGGTTGGGGCTTCTCGCGTCCGGTGCGCTTCATGCCTTCGATCGCGAACTTGCAGCCGAGGAACACACCGTCGGCGTTGACCGCGTGGACCGCCCGCCAGTTTTCGACGGTGGTCGATTCGATCGTGCCCTGGCCGCCCGAGATGCCGGCGTTGTTGACTAGGATGTCGAGCCGTCCCGACTCGGCCAGCACCCGGTCGAGCAGCGCCCGCCAGGAGTCTTCCGACGCCACGTCGTGGGCCACGGCAATGCCGGGCCCGGTGGCGTCGTTGCGGTCAGCGGCATAGACCCGGGCGCCGGCGGCGGCGAGCAGGGCGACGCTGGCCGCGCCAATGCCCGAGGCGCCACCGGTGACGATGGCGACGCGACCTGCGAGTTCGGGCCCGTCAGAGCGCGGTGCAGCCGCCATCGACCACCATTTCCGCCCCGGTCACGAACTTCGATTCGTCGGAGGCGAGATAGAGCACCATGTAAGCGATATCGTCGGGTTCGCCGATCCGGCCGAGCGGCACCTGCCGGCGCATGCGGCGCAGCGCGCGCTCCGGATCGCTGTCGGCGTCAATGCCCTGCTGGACCATCGGCGTCTGGATGAAGGCCGGATGCACGGAGTTGCAGCGGATCGGATAGCCGGCCCGAGCGCAGTGGAGCGCCACGCTCTTGGTGAGAAGGCGCACGGCGCCCTTGGAGGGGGAGTAGGCGGCCATCGACCAGCCGCTCACCAGCCCCGCCACGGAGGAAATGTTCACGATGGAGCAGCCTTCGCTCGAGCCCTTCATCGCTCGCACCGCGCTCTTGCAGCCGAGGAAGGTGCCCTCGGCATTGATCGCCATCATGCGGCGGAAATCGGCGAGCGAGCAGCTCTCGATCGAGCCATCGGGCCAGGCGATGCCGGCGGAGTTCAGCAGCACGTTGAGCTTGCCATGCCGCGCCACGGTGGCATCGACCACCTCCGCCCAGCGGGCTTCGTCGGTGACGTCGAGCGTCATGAACGAGGCGTTGGGTCCGATCTCGGCGGCCGCCCGTTCGCCGGCGTCGCGGGCCACGTCTGCCAACACCACACGCGCGCCCTCGCGGACCATCAGCCGCGCGGACGCGAGCCCCAGTCCCGACGCGCCGCCGGTGAGCAGCGCCACCTTGCCATCCAGCCGTCCCGCCATCGTTCCTCCCGGCGGGAGCATAGGGCGTGCCCGCGGTGCGGCCAAAGAAAAACCCGGGCGGTTGCCCGCCCGGGTTTCGCGATGCGCTATGCGTTGCGGGCTAGAAGCCCAGCGGCTCGGTCTCGCGGACCCAGCGACCGCCCTTGACCACGGCCAGGAACGACTTGTTGGCGCCCTGCCGGATGTTCGGGCCGAAGCTCACTTCGGGTCCGTTGAAGATGTCGCGATAGCCCTTGATGCTCTCCATGCCCTTGATGAAGGAGTCCGTGGTGAGATTCTGGCCAGCGCGATCAAGGCCCGCGATGGTGAGGTCGGCGCCGACATAGCCGTAAACCGCGCCGATGTTGGGATCGATGTTGTACTTGGCCTTGTAGGCCACCACGAAGTTGCGCACCGAGGCAACCTGGCTGTCGCCATAGGGCATGTCCGTGAGGCCCATGCCGTAGAATCCCTCCATGCCCTGCGCCGCGCCAACGATCAGGTCGTAGGCCGCCGCGGAGCCGAGGAAGTCGACGTTGGTCCAGCCCATCTTGCGGGCGGTGACGTAGGGCACGATGCTGTCGCGGACGATGGTGCCCATCGCGATCAGGTCGCAGCCCGCGCCGCGCAGCTTGGTGAGCGGAGCGGTGAAGTCCTGGTCGGTCGGCTTGTGGCCGGCCGCCTCGACAAGCTTGATGCCGAGCTTCTTCGTCTGCAGTTCGGCGCCTTCCAGGATTTCCTTACCGAAGTCGGTGTCCTGGTACATCACGCAGACGTTCTTCTTGCCCTTCGTCTTCACGAAGTAGTCGATGCCCGAACGGATCTGGTCGACGTAGCTCGCCGCATTGTAGAACTTCAGCGGGTGGTACGGCTCGAACATCGAGCGCGCCGCCGACAGCGGGAACAGGTTGGGCACGCCGGCCGCGAGCTGGTCCTTGAAGCAGGCGTTGTTCATCGGCGTGCCGAGCGGCGCCACGAAGGCGAAAACGCGGTCGCGGTTGATCAGCTTGTTGCAAGCCTGCACCGCCTTCGGAACCTGGTAGCCCTGGTCCTCGACGATCAGAGTGACCTTGCGGCCTTTCACGCCGCCCGCGGCGTTGACCTCGTCGAACCGCATCTTGGCCGCGTTCGACGACGACACGCCGTAGGTCGCGGCCACGCCCGACAGGTCGGTCGGCAGCCCGAGCTTCACTTCGTTCGCGGTGACCCCGCGGGTCTGCGCCGAGGCGGCAGCCCCGAACGCAATCGCAGCGACACCGGTCGCCGCCGCCAGTTTCCAGAACATCGACGCATCCTCCCTAAAGATTCGCCCGGGCGATTATAGACGGCCGCCGCCCAAGGTCACGCGGCCTCTGCATACATGGTCTCGATCAACCCCTTGTATTTCTCGTTCACGAACTTGCGCTTGAGCTTGAGGGTCGGCGTGACCTCGTCGTCCTCGGCGGTGAGCTGCTGCTCGATCAGCCGGAACTTCTTGATGGTCTCGACCCGCGCGAAATTGGCGTTGACCCGCTCGATCTCGCCCCAAACCAGATCCTTCACCTGCTGGGTGCGGCAGAGCGAGGTGAAGTCGGTGAACGGCACGTTGGCGTCCTGCGCGAACTTGGCGACGTTGTCGTAGTCGATCATCACCAGGCAGGTCAGGAACTTCCGGCGGTCGCCCACCACGACGGCGTCGGAGATGTAGGGCGAGAACTTGAGTTGGTTCTCGATCTCGGATGGCGTGATGTTCTTGCCGCCCGCGGTGATGATGATGTCCTTCATCCGGTCGGTGATGCGGACATAGCCCTCATTGTCGAGCGTGCCGACATCACCGGTGTGCAGCCAGCCGTCCTTCACCGTCTCCGCCGTCTTCTGCGGCTGGTTCAGGTAGCCCATGAAGATGTGCGGGCCCTTGAGCAGGATCTCGCCCTCGGGCGACAGCTTCATCTCGGTGCGCGGCGCGGCAACGCCCACGGTGCCGAGCTTGATCCGGTCCGGCATGCCCGTCGCCACGCCGCAATTCTCGGTCTGTCCGTAGACCTCGCGCATGTCGATGCCGAGCGCGCGGTACCAGCGGATCAGGTCCGGCGCGATCGGCGCGGCGCCGGTCCCGGCGAACCGCACGCGGTGCATCCCGATCGAGCGCTTGATGTTGTCGAGCACCATGAAATCGGCAATGCGGTACTGCAGATCGAGCCAGCCCGATGGGGGCAAGCCCTCCAGCCGACGCTCGGCGCGACGCTGGCCAACCCCTAAGGCCCAGCCGTAGGCGGCGCGGCCGATCCAGGTCGCTTCCTTCATGCGGATGGTGATGCCGGAGTAAAAGCGCTCCCAGATGCGCGGCACGGCGAAGAAGCTGGTCGGCGCCACCTCGCGAACATTGTCGGGCACCGTGTCGATGCTCTCGGCGAAATTGGCGATCGCGCCGGAGCGCAGCGGCAGGAACGCCGTGAAGGTGCGCTCGGCGATATGGCAGAGCGGCAGGAACGCGAGCTGCTCGCCGTCCTCGTCGATCGGAATGAAGGCGTCGGCGTTGGCGATCTGGAAGATCACATTGCGGTGCGACAGCATCGCACCCTTGGGCGGACCGGTGGTGCCGGAGGTGTAGACCAGCAGCGCCAGTGCCTCGGCCTTCGACGCCGAGATGCGATCGTCCCAAAGCTTGGGGTGCGCCGCGTCGTGCCGGGCGCCAAGCTCCACTAGCGCGTCGAACGACATGACCTGCGGGTCGTTGAAGTCGGCGAGCCCTTCCATATCGAACACGATGGCGCGTTGGAGTGAGGGGCAGCGCTCGCGGATTTCGAGGAACTTGTCGAGCTGCTCCTCGTTCTGCACGAAAATGAATTTCGAGCGGCTGTCGTTCACGATGTACTCGACCTGCTTGGCCGCGTCGGTCGGATAGATGCCGTTCGAAACGCCGCCCGCGCCCATCGTGCCCATGTCGGCATAGAGCCACTCGGGGATGGTCTCGGCGAGGATCGAGGCCACATCGCCGGGCTGCAGACCCAGCGCCGCCAGCCCCATGCCGGTATGCCGCGCGCGCTCGCCGTACTCGCGCCACGTGGTCGACTGCCAGATGCCCAGCGTCTTCTCGCGAAAGGCGGTCTTATCGGCGCGAGCCGACACCTGGTGGCGGAACAGCTTGGCGATCGTGTCGCAGCCGGCGACCTCGATGCCATCGTTGGCGGGTCGGGGGACGTTTGCGTTCATTCCGACGGTCTCCTTCGGGTCCCGGCCTCAGCGCCAGGTCTTGCGCTTCTTCCAGCGTCGCTGGCCACGCGCGCCCTGGTCCTTGATGCCGAGATAGAACTCCTTGATGTCCTCCTTCTCGAGGAGGCGCTTGCAGGTGTCGGCCATCACGATGCGGCCGACCTCCAGCACATAGCCGAACTCCGCCGTCTGCAGCGCCATGTTGGCGTTCTGCTCGACCAGCAGGATGGTGACCCCGCGCTCGCGATTGATGCGCAGTACGATGTCGAAGATCTCCTTCACCAGCTTGGGCGACAGCCCGAGCGAGGGTTCGTCCAGCAGCATCAGCTGCGGCCGCGCCATCAGTGCGCGGCTGATCGCGAGCATCTGTTGCTCGCCGCCCGACAGCGAGCCTGCCCGTTGGTCGGCGCGCTCCTTCAGGACGGGGAAGTAGCCGAAGACGGTCTCCAGGTCCTGTGCCACCCCATCGGGGTCGCGACGGGTGAAGGCGCCCATCCGCAGGTTCTCGCGAACGCTAAGAAACGGGAAAACCTCGCGGCCCTCGGGCACATGGCTGATCCCGAGTCGCATCACCTTGTCCGGGTCGGTGCGCTGGATCTCGCGGCCCGCGAACAGGACGCTGCCCTTCTGCGGATCCATGACGCCGCTGATGGTCTTCAGAACGGTCGTCTTGCCAGCGCCATTGGCGCCCAGGATGGTGACGATCGAGCCCTTCTGGACTTCGAAGGAAACGCCGCGGATCGCCATGATCGGACCGTAGTAGGTCTCGATGTTGCTGACTTTCAGGATCGGGTCGGCCATGGCGCGTCAGCCTCCCAGATAGGCGCGAATGACCTCGGGGTGCCCCTGTACCTCCGAGGGCGTGCCGGTGGCCAGCGGCTTGCCGTAGTTCAGCGCCAGCACGCGATCGGAGACCGCCGAGACCAGCTTCATGTCATGCTCGACCATCAGCACCGTGATCCCGAGCAGGTTCTTGATGGGTTGGATCCAGAACGCCATGTCCTCGGTCTCCTCGACGTTGAGGCCGGAGGAGGGCTCATCGAGCAGCAGGAGCTTGGGATCGGTGCAGAGCGCGCGCGCGAGCTCGGTCACCTTGCGCACACCGTAGGGCAGGTTGACGATCAGGTTGTCGCGGTACTGCTGGAGGTCGAGGAAATCGATCACCTTCTCGACGGCCTCGCGGTGCTCGACTTCCATCCGGCGCACGGCCGGCGTGAAGAGCAGCTCCGAGAAGAACCCCGACTTCTTGTGGGCATGGCGGGCGAGCAGCAGGTTCTGAAGGAGCGAGGCGTGCTCGAACAGCTCGATGTTCTGGAAGGTGCGGGCGATGCCCAGGGCCGCGATCCGGTGCGGCGGCACGCGCGTGATGTCGTTGCCCTCGAACACCAGCCGGCCTTCGGACGGATCGTAGATCCGGCTCACGAGGTTGAAGATCGTCGTCTTGCCGGCGCCGTTGGGGCCGATGATCGTGAAGACCTCGCCCTTCTTCGCCTCGAAGCTGACGCCGTCGACGGCGCGGATGCCGCCGAAGTTGATCGAGATGTTGTCGGCCTGGAAGAAGGTCACCGCAGCCGCTCCGACTTCATGTAGCTCTTCTGGCGTTTGAACGTGGCGCGCTTGTACATGGGGAAGGTCGAAAAGAAGATGCGGATCTTCATCCAGCGACCGTACATGCCGAGCGGCTCGAGCAGGATCACCAGCACGAGGATGAGGCCGAAAATGCCGGCCTCGACGCCGGGCTTTTTGAGGAAGCCGCCGAAGCCGTCACCGATGATCGCGAACAGCTTGACGCCGGTGCCCGACGCCACGCTGCCCAGCGTCGCCGGAATCGAGTCGCGCAGGATGGCGATCACCGGCGGCAGCAGCGCCACGAAGATCGCGCCGAACACAGCGCCGTGCAGCGAGCCAAGTCCGCCGACGATCACCAGCAGCAGCAGCTGGATCGACAGCAGGATGGTGAAGATGTCGGGTGCCAGATAGGCGATCTTGTGGGCGAACAGCGCGCCCGCGAGACCCATGACGCCGGCCGAGTAGGCGAAGGCCATCGACTTGTAGATCGCGAGATTGACGCCCATCGACTGGGCCGCAATTTCGCTGTCGCGGATCGCGATCCAGGCGCGGCCCGTGGGCGTGCGCAGGAGGTTGCGCGTCGTCCAGAGCACCAGCACCAGCAGGGCGAGGCAGAGATAGTAGAAGGAGCGGTCGTCCTCGAACGAGACGCCGAAAATCTGCGCCTTCGGGACGGGCATGCCGGCCAGCCCCTTGGTGACGTGTTCCCAGCGGTTGAAGACTTCCTGGATGATGACGGCGAAGGCGAGGGTGGCGATGGTCAGGTAGATGCCGGTCATGCGCAGCGCCGGCAATCCCACGACGATGCCGCAGAGCGTCGTGATGACGACCGCCAGCGAAGCCGCAACCACCCAGGGGGCGCCCAGCTCAAGGAAGTAGGCGTGGGCGTAGGCGCCGATCCCGAGAAACGCCGCGTGGCCCAGCGACACGAGGCCGGTGAAACCCACCAGCACCATCAGCGAGACGCCGGCGATGGCGTAGACGAAGACCCAGGTGACTTCGCCGACATAGTAGTCGGAGAGCACGAACGGAACCATCAGCACCGCGACGCCGAGCAGGCCGTACCAGCCCGCGTCGATCCGGTCGCGGAACAGCCGTGTGTCCTGGGCGTAGGACGTCTTGAACAGGAAACGCATCGGCCGGCCCTCAGACTTTCTTGCGGCCGAGCGAGCCGAACAGGCCCTGTGGACGGACCGCCAGCATCAGGAGCAGCACGATGTAAGGCGCGGTGTCCTTGAAGCCCTCCGGCAGGGTCGCGCCGGCATAGAGCTCGATCAGGCCGATCACGATGCCGCCGACCAGCGCGCCGGGGATCGAGCCGAAGCCTCCCAGCACCGCGGCGGCGAAGGCTTTGAGCGCGACCGCCAGACCCATGTTGATGTCGATCAACGTCACCGGCGCGAGCAGGATGCCGGCCACCGCCGCGGTGGCCGCCGAGATCGCCCAGATGAGCGAGAAGATCAGCTTCACCGGGATGCCCATGTAGTAGGCGGCGAGCTGGTTCTGCGAGGTCGCCTGCATGGCAACGCCGATGCGGGTGTAGTTGAAGAAGCCGTAGAAAACCCCGCAGAGAATCAGCGTCCCGACCACGATCGAGACATACTGGTGACTGATCGTGACGCCCGCGATCTTCCAGACACCGTCGAACGGCGTGGGCAGGGTGTAGATTTCCGAACCCCAGGTGACGGACGCGAAGGTACGGAAGATGGCTCCAAGGCCGATGGTCAGCATGACCACGGCGAACTGGGGCTGACCAATCACCCGCCGCAGCAGCGTGGCGTCGAGCAGCGCGCCGAACAGCGCCACCGTCAGGATGGCGATGACGAAGCTCGTCCAGTAGTCGAGGCCCCACCAGGTGACCGCCATGAACGCCACGAAGGCGCCCAGCATGAGCAGGTCGCCCTGCGCGAAGTTCACGAGCTCCGTGGCCTTGTAGATCAGCACGAAGCCCAGCGCGACGAGCCCGTAGATGCAACCTACGGCGAGCCCGTTCAGCGTCAATTGCAGGAAAACGTCCAGCTTCCGCCCCCCGTCGAAATCACAAACGGTCTGTGCCGTCTTTCGGCTTTCAATATGAGGGAGGGACGCGCGCTGTCAACGCACTAGGAGAGGGTGGGGCGGCTGTGCCAGTTTGGTGACGGAGGACACAATGGCCACCGCACCGCAGCTGAACCCGGCGATTCCGGAGACGCGCCCACCCAGTCCATTCTATGGCGAGGAGCATGAGGCGTTCCGCAACACGGTCCGACGCTTCGTCGACCGCGAGATCATGCCCCATGTCGACCAGTGGGACGAAGCGGAGGAGTTTCCACGCGAGCTCTACCGAAAAGCGTCGGCGGCCGGCCTGATGCAGCTCGGTTTCCCCGAGGAGTATGGCGGTGTGCCGACCGATCCTTTTTTCGGCATCATCAAGTCGGAGGAGTTGGCGCGCCATGGCAGCGGCGGCGTCAATGCCAGCCTCAACAGCCACACGATTGGCTCGCCGCCGATCGCGGCACTCGGTCCGGAATGGATGAAGCGCGAATTGCTGCCGCAAATCCTCGCCGGCGAGAAGATCAGTGCGCTTGCGATCACCGAGCCTTCGGGCGGATCCGATGTCGCGAACCTTCGCACGACGGCGCGGCGCGAGGGCGACGAGTATGTGGTGAACGGCCAGAAGATGTTCATCACCTCGGGTGTGCGCGCCGACTACTACACGGTCGCGGTCCGCACCGGTGGGCCTGGGGCGTCGGGTGTGTCACTGCTGATGATCGAGCGCGACCGGCCGGGCTTCGGCCGTACCAAGCTGCGCAAGATGGGCTGGTGGGCGTCGGACACCGCGCAGCTCTTCTTCGACGACGTGCGCGTGCCGGTGCGCAATCTGATCGGGACCGAGAATAAGGGCTTCATCGGCATCATGCTGAACTTCAACCAGGAGCGCCTGGGCATGGCGGCCGGCGCCTACGGCTACGCCAAGGTCTGCCTCGACGAGGCGATCGCCTATGCCCGCGAGCGCCACACGTTCGGCAAGCCGCTGATCGCCAATCAGGTGGTCCGCCATCGGCTGGTCGATATGGCCATGCGGATCAACGCGGTGAAGTCGACGCTCGAGCTCCTGGCCTGGCGGGTCGGGCAGGGCGAGAAGCCGGTGGCCGAGATCGCGATGCTGAAGAATCTCGCGACCACCACCATGGAGTACTGCGCCAATGAGGCGATGCAGGTTCTGGGGGGCGCGGGCTATCTGCGCGGCTCGAAGGTCGAGCGCATCTATCGCGAGACCAAGGTGATGTCGATCGGCGGCGGCTCGCTCGAGATCATGAAGGACCTGGCCGCGCGCCAGATGGGACTGTGACGGGCCCGACATGAACAAGGACGAACGGCGGGCGCTCTTCGGCAGGTGGTTCTCCGACAACATCCCGCACAACAAGGCGCTGGGGATCGAGGTGCTGGATGTGTCGCGCGGCATGGCCTCGATGCGACTGGCGTGGCGGCCGGAGCTGGTCGGCAACCCCGAAACCGGGGTGCTGGCGGGCGGCCCTGTGACGGCGATGCTCGACGCTTGCTGCGGCATGGCTGTCGCCTCAATGCTGGACGCCCCACGACCTTTCGCGACGCTCGACCTTCGCATCGACTATGTGCGGCCGGCGGTGCCGGGCGAGCCGGTGATCGCCGAGGCCGAGTGCTATCGGCTGACGCGCTCCGTCGCGTTCACGCGGGCGTTCGCCCACCAGGGCGATCCGAAGGATCCGGTGGCGGCCGCGGCCGGTACCTTCATGATGGGGACCAAGGGCCGGCCGCCGTCGACCGGGACGGGACGATGAGCGCGCTGATCCAGCGCCTGAGGGAGGCGCGCAAGACCGGCAACGTGGCGCCACTCACCGATACCATTCCCTATGCCGCCTGGATGCGGATCGCGCCGGAAACAGGGACCGGCGAGCTCCTCACCCGGATGCGCTTCGCGCCGGAGCTGATCGGCAACACGTCGCTGCCGGCACTGCATGGCGGGACGCTCGGCGCGATGCTTGAGATGGCTGCGATCTTCCATCTCCTGTGGGAGACCGACACCGAAACGGTGCCGAAGATCGTGAACATCACCGTCGACTATCTGCGGTCGGCGCGCCCGCTCGACACACTCGCCGCCGCCAAAGTGACCAAGCAGGGCCGGCGGATGGTGAACGTGGATATCGAGGCCTGGCAGGACGACCGGTCGAAGCCCGTCGCCACCGCGAACGCGCACTTCCTGCTGAAGTCCGCGGACGAGCCCTCGGCGCTGTGAAGGAAGGTTGACGCCAACCCGGCGTCGCCGCAGGCTCGGCGGACCATGAATTTCGATTCTCTTACATCGCCGCGGGACGATCTGGTGCGCGACGGCGCCGATTTCGCGTCCTATCTCGCACCGGCACCGCTGATCGACTCCGACCATCCGGCAATCGTCGCTCATGCGCGCCAAGTCGCGGGACAGGGCGGCGACCGCGAACGGGCGTTGCGTCTCTACTACGCGGTCCGCGATGGGCTGCGCTATGACCCCTACAGCACGGTGATGGCGCGCGAGGCCTACAAGGCCAGCACGACGCTCGCCTCCGGGCATGGCTATTGCATCAACAAGGCGGGCGTGATGGCCGCGCTCTGTCGCGCGGAAGGCATCGCCGCCCGCGTGGGCTACGCCGATGTTCGCAACCACATGACCACACGGCGGCTGAGCGACTGGATGGGCGGCGACGTCTTCTACTATCACGGCTACACCGACGTTTGGCTGGACGGGCGCTGGGTCAAGGCGACGCCCGCCTTCAACCGGGAGCTCACCGAGAAGTTCGGGCTGAAGCCGCTTGAGTGGGACGCGGTAGGCGACTCGATCTATCACCCGTTCGATCTGAGCGGGCGGCGCCACATGGAGTATCTCGCCTATCGCGGCGTGTTCGCCGACATCCCGTTCGAGGAAATCCGCGATGCCTTCCGCCACTACTATCCGCGCATGACCGCCGAACAGGAACGTGGCGCGGTCGGCGGTGACTTCGGCGCCGAGGGCGCGGCCGAGACGGCCGGCCGGTGAGCCCCATCGCGCCGCGCTCGCGCGGCTACATGGCGCTGCTGGTGGCGCTGTCGAGCTTCGGGCCGCTCACCATGAGCATCTACACGCCCGTGATGCCGTCGGTGGGCACCGATCTCGGCGCGGTGGCGGGCGACGTGAAGCTGACACTCACGACCTACATGCTGGGCTTCGCCGTCGGGCAGTTGTTCTACGGGCCGCTCAGTGACCGCTATGGGCGACGGCCTGTGCTGCTGGGTGGCCTGGTCTTCTTCATGGTCGCATCGGCGGCGTGCGCCCTCGCGGGTTCGATCGGCGACCTGATCGTGTTGCGCGTCATTCAAGGGTTGGCCGCCGCGTCGGGCGGCGTCCTGGGGCGTGCGCTCGCCCGCGATGTCTACGACTTCAAGGAAATGGCGCTGGTCATGAGCTGGGTCGGACTCGGCATCAACTTTTCGCCCGCGATCGCGCCCTCGCTCGGCGGTCTGATGGCGGAGTGGTTCGGCTGGCGATCGAGCTTCTGGGTGGTGGCGGGCTTTGGCGCGATCCTGTGCGCGGTCGTGGCGCTGGGCTACGGCGAGACCAATCGCCACCGCAGTGAGGCGCTCAATCTCGCGGGCCTGTTGCGCGGCTCCGGCGAGATGCTGGGCGACCGCCGTTTCCTCGGCTTCGTGCTGACGCTTGGTTTCGCGTTCGCGCTCAATTTCGGCATGCTCGCCGGCACACCCTTCATCCTCCAGGAGCAGTTGGGCTTCAGCCCGCGCGAGTTCGGCCTGATCGTGCTACTGAGCGTCGGGGGCTTCACGCTAGGCGGCGTCGCCAACAACCGGCTGATCGGCCGGGTCGCGCCAACGTCGATCCTGCGTTGGGGCGTGTGGTGCCATGTCGCTGCGCTGGTCGCCATGGCCGCCGTCGCGCAGCTGGGTCCCCTGGCTTGGTGGATGGTGATCGCGCCACACATGCTGATCTCATTCGGCTCCGGCATGCTGGTTCCCAACACGCTCGCGGGTGCGGTTGGGCTCTATCCGAAACTCGCCGGCACCGCGTCCTCATGGGCGGGGCTGTCGCAAATGGGCGTGGGCGCGCTCGGCACGGTCGCGGTCGTACTGGTCGAGGCGACGGGCGCTGTCGCAAGCCCCGCGACGGCGCTCGCTGTGGCCTTGGCACCGTTCGCCGCGATCGGCCTCTACACCAGCGGGCTCGCGCGGCCGCGACCCGGCGGCGACCTTTGACCGCGCGCGCGGACCGACGCTAGAACCGAAAGACGCATCGGCGGAAATTTCGCGGGGAGAGACGATATGGCGAACATGCTGAAGGACAAGGTCGTGCTGGTGACCGGCGCGGGTGGCGGCATTGGCCGCGAGATGGCGCTGCTGGCCGCGGCCGAAGGCGCGAAGGTCGTGGTCAACGACCTGGGCGGTGCCGTCGACGGCGAGGGTTCGGGCTCGGCCACGCCGGCCGAGAAGGTCTGCGACGAGATCGCCGCGGCCGGAGGCAAGGCGGTTCCCAACTTCGGCAGCGTATCGGACCCGGCGGCGGCCGAGGGGATGGTGAAACAGGCGGTGGAGGCGTTCGGTCGGATCGACGGCGTCATCAACAACGCCGGCATCCTGCGCGACCGCATCTTCCACCGCATGAGCCACCTCGATTGGAAGCAGGTGATCGACGTGCACCTGAACGGTTCGTTCAACGTGGCGCGCGCGGCCGCCAACTTCTTCAAGGAACAGAAGTCGGGCGCTTTCGTGCACTTCACCTCGACCTCGGGCCTGGTCGGCAATTTCGGACAGGCCAACTATTCGGCGGCCAAGATGGGGATCATCGGCCTCTCGCGCTCGATCGCGCTCGACATGGCGGCCTTCAACGTGCGTTCCAACTGCATCTCGCCCTTCGCCTGGACGCGCATGATCGGCACGATTCCCGCCGATACCGACGCCCAGCGCGCCCGCTTGGAGCGATCCAAGCGGATGACCCCGGCCAAGGTGGCGCCGATGGCGGTGTTCCTGCTCTCCGACGCGGCTGAAGGCATCTCCTCGCAGATCTTCGGTGTGCGCATGAATGAGATCATGCTGTTCAACGCCAACCGACCGGTCCGCTCGGTGCACAATTCGGACGGCTGGACACTGGAGGCGATCGCCGAGCACGCGGTGCCATCGATGAAGCCGTTCTTCACCGATCTCAAGCGGTCGCCCGAGTACTTCACCTGGGATCCCGTCTGATGTCGAGCACCAACGAACCCGTCATCGATCCCAAGGAGGTGCTTGAGGGCATCGTCGAGTGGATCGAGATCGAGAGCCCCAGCCACGACGCCGTGGCGGTCAACCGCATGGTCGACAAGGTCGAGGGTCAATTCCGCGACCTCGGCCTCTCCATTGAGCGCACGCCCGGCCGCGACGGTTGGGGCGACGTTCTGACCGCACGCACGCCGTGGGGTGAGGGCAAGGGTGTTCTGGTGTTGGCGCATCTCGACACGGTGCACCCGATCGGCACCATCGAGCGCGAGTTGAAGGTGCGGCAGGAAGGCGACGCGGTCTTTGGGCCGGGCATCTACGACATGAAGGCCGGCGGCTACATCGCCTACTACGCGCTGCGCCACCTGGTGCGGCAGGGCAAGAAGACCCGCCTGCCTGTCACCTTCATGTTCATCCCCGAGGAAGAGGTCGGCAGCCCGACCTCGCGGGCGATGATCGAGAACGCCGCGCGCGGCCACAAGTACTGCCTGGTGATGGAACCGGGCCGGGACGGCGATCGTGTCGTGACCTCGCGCAAAGGCGTCGGCCGCTTCGTGATGACGGTGACCGGCCGTGCGAGCCACGCCGGCGCCAAGCACGAGGATGGCCGCAGCGCCATCCTCGAGATGGCGCGCCAGATTCTGCGCATCGAGGGTCGCACCGACTACGAGCGCGGCATCACCGTCAATGTCGGGTTGATCCAGGGCGGGACGGGCGTGAACGTGATCCCCGCCGCCTGCACCGCCGAGATCGACCTGCGCGTGCCCGATCCCGCCATGGCCGAGGAGATGGAGCACTGGTTTCTGAACCTTGAGCCGATCGGAGCGGACGTCGAGGTCAAGGTCGAAGGTGGAATGAATCGTCCGCCCTACCGCAAGGACGCCGGCATCTCCGCGCTGTTCGAGAAGGCGCAGGCGATCTATCGCGAACTCGGCATGGAGCTGAAGGACGTGCCGCTGACCGGCGGCGGCAGCGACGGCAACTTCACCGCCGCGCTCGGCATTCCGACGCTGGATGGGCTTGGCGCCGACGGCAAGGGAGCGCACGCCGCCTACGAGCAGATCTACTATTCCTCGCTCAAGCCTCGCACCTATCTCTGCGCGCGGCTGCTTGAGACGCTGGAGTAGGGCGCGACCGTCCCTCGCTACGAGGTTGCCAGTTCCCGAAGCGCCGCAAGAAACGCCTGCGGGGCTTCCTGTGGGACATTGTGGCCGACGCCTGTGATCAGGCGGCGTTCATAGCGGCCGGTGAAGCGGCCGACATGCGGATCGCGGGCGCCGGCGGGACCCACCCCGTCGGCGGCGCCGTGCAGGTTGATTGTTGGTACGGCGATCTTCGGTTGGCTCTGGAGCGCGGCCTCGATACTTGCGAGCGCGGGATCGCCGGGCGCGTAAGTGTAGCGATGCCGGTAGGACTGGATGACGACCTCCACGAAATCGGGATTGTCGAAAGAGGCCGCCGTTTGCTCGAAGGTCGCCGCATCGAAGCGCCATTCGGGCGACCAGAGTTCCCAGAGCAGACGGCAGATATCGCGCCGGTTCGCTTCCAGCCCCGCGCGTCCACGTTCGGTGTGGAAGTAGTACTGGTACCAGAAGCGATGCTCCTGCGCGGCCGGCACGGGCTTCACCGATGCCGCGATGTCCTGGATGTTGTAACCCGTGCAAGACAGGAGTCCGCTCGCGCGTTCGGGCCAGAGGGCGGCGACGATGCAAGCCGCCCGTCCGCCCCAGTCGTAGCCGGCCAGGAGCGCTCGGGCGACGCCGAGCGCGTCCATCAGATCGCGCAGGTCCGCGCCCAGCGCCGCCTGTTGGCCGGAGCGTGGCGTTTCAGCACTGCGAAAGCGCGTCGGCCCGTAGCCGCGCAGGTAGGGCATCAGAACCCGATGACCGTCGGCTGCAAGCGCAGGTGCCACGGCATCGTAGGCGCGCGGATCGTAGGGGAAGCCGTGCAACAGGATCGCGACCGGCCCGCCGTCGGGGCCGTGCGCCTCGCAGGCGATGTCGAGGGTGGGCGTGCGGACGGTGAGCAGTTCCATCACCTGAGCTTAGTGTCTTTCTGATCCCGCTGGAATTCGCCGGATCGAATCACCGCCGAACGCGGCAGCACCCTCCGAGCCAGAACACGCTCGTCGGGTGCGCATTGACAGACCCCGAGGTCGCGCTCACGATTTGGACAAAGGAGCAGGCATGGCGCGCTTCGACCGCAAACTACGTGGCGGCACCATCGTCGATGGCACGCGCGGGCCCCGGTACCGCGGCGATATCGGCATCAAGAATGGCCGCGTCGCCGCGCTGGGCTATCTCTCGCCCTCCGACGCCGATGAGGTGCTGGACGCCGACGGACTCATTGTCGCCCCGGGCTTCATCGATCTGCACACCCACTACGACGCGCAGCTCTTCTGGGATCCCTATTGCTCGATCTCGAGCTGGCACGGCATCACTTCAGCGGTGATCGGGAATTGCGGGTTTGGGTTCGCACCGGTGCGCCCGGCGGAGCGCGAACGCGCGATGCTGTCGATGACCCGCGTCGAGGCGATCCCGCTCGCCTCGATGGAGCGCGGCCTGCCCTGGAGCTGGACGACCTTCCCGGAGTTTCTCGACGCCGTCGATCGCACGCCCAAGGGCATCAATATCCTGCCCTACATGCCGGTTTCGCCGCTCCTGATCTGGACGATGGGATTCGAGGCCGCGAAGGCCGGCACGCGCCCGACGGATGCCCAGCACGCCGAGATGCGGCGCTTGATGCACGAGGCGATGGACGCCGGCGCCTGCGGTTGGTCGGCACAGCGCATGATGCCCACCGGCCCGTCGGCGGTGCAGCGCGACTATGACGGTACGCCGATGCCGACCGACGTGATGCACGACGACACCTGCCGCGAGTTCGCCCGAGTACTGGCCGAGCGCAACGACGGCTTCGTGCAGATGCTGATGATCTCGGGCGACAACGCCCGCGACCGCGCCTTCTACGAGGAGGTGGCGACGCTGAGCGGGCGGCCGCTCATCATGAACGTGGTCCAGGCTTTCGATCACCGCCCCGAAATTCACCGGCGCGCGCTCGCCTGGCTCAAGAGCTGCCGCGAGCGCGGCATTCGCGTGGTCGGGCAGGGGCTCACGACCGATGCCGGGTTCACCTTCACCTTCGAGGACTGGAACTTGTTCGACGATCAGCAGGTGTGGTGCGAAGCTACGACCGGCACGCACGCCGAACGTCTGGCCAAGCTCGGTGATCCGGCGCGCCGCGCGGCGCTGCGCGAGAAGCTGCCGATCACCGCGACCGGCCCGCTGCCGGACATCGCGATCGTCGGACCCAAGCTCGACCGCAACAAGGTCTGGCTCGATCACACGTTGGCCCACGCCGGCGCCAAGATGGGCAAGCACCCGGTCGATGTGATGCTCGACATGGCCGTGGAGGAAGACCTCGCCACCGAGTTCTTCGCCGCGCCGCCCAACGGACGCATCGAGTACCTGAAGGAGATCGTCGACGATCCCTATGTCCTGTTTGGCGTCTCCGACGGCGGCGCCCACACTAAGTTCCTGACGGCCGGTCGCTATCCGACCGAGACGATCTGCGAGGTGGTGCGCCAGCACGGTTTGCTGAGTCTCGAGGACGCGCATTGGCGTCTGTCGGCGCTGCCGGCCGATGTCGCCGGGTTTCGCGGTCGCGGCGTGCTGCGGGTTGGCGCCCCGGCAGACATCGTGGTCTACGACTATGACGGCCTGCGCGTGCTGCCCGACGAGATCCGCCACGATCTGCCGGGCGGCGAGTGGCGACGGGTCCAGCGCGCGGCGGGCTATCGCTACGTGTTGGTGAATGGCGAGGTCACGATCCGCGGCGACACCGAGACCGGCGTTCATTCCGGACAATTGCTGCGCCACGGAGAGGGACGTGCTCGCCAAGCCTAGCGACTATCTCGACGCCACGCAGATCACCGCGCTGCGCGGCAAGTCCGACCTAGTGGGTGCGGCGCTGGTGCTGCATGCTTGGGGTCTGATCGTGGGCGCGATGGCGCTCTTCGTGTGGTGGCCCAATCCCTTCACCTTCCTGCTGGCGGTGATGGTCATCGGCGCTCGCCAGCTCGGGCTCGCGATCCTGATGCACGACGCCGCGCACGGGTTGTTGTTCCGCACGCGCGCGCTGAACGATATCGTCGGCGCCTGGGCGTGCGCCTTCCCGGTCGTGACCAGCCTCGATCGCTACCGTCCCTATCACCTGACGCACCACCGCCACACCCAGCAGGCGCAGGATCCGGACCTTGTCCTCTCTGCACCATTTCCGATCTCGCGCGAGAGTCTGCGGCGCAAGATCGTCCGCGACCTGACGGGACAGACCGCCTTCCAGCGGCGCGGCGAACAGTTCCGCGCGGCCATGGGGCCCGCTGACCGCCCGTTCGCCGAGCAATGGCGCGGCCTGTGGCACGCCGAGCGTGGCCCGATTTTGGTCAACGCCGGCCTGTGGGCCGGTCTCGCGCTGGCCGGATACTGGTGGCTCTACCCGCCTCTGTGGGTTCTGCCGCTGGTCACCTGGTATCAGCTGGCGAGCCGCATCCGGAACATCGCCGAACACGCCGTTGTGCCGGACAATGAAGATCCGCTGCGCAACACCCGGACCACCTACGCCGATCCCTTGGCGCGCCTGCTCCTCGCGCCCTACTGGGTGAACTACCACCTCGAGCATCACCTGTTTCTGTTCGTGCCCTGCTGGCGCCTGCCGACCGCGCACCGCGCGCTGCTCGCGGGCGGGTACGGACCGCGGATGGAGGTGCAGCCCGGCTATCGCGCGGTGCTCGCAGCTGCGACGGCCGGCCGCGGCGGCGGCTCTCCGCGGCAGCGCGGCGAAACACTGCAGCACATCTGAAGGATGTGCGCTGGCGCCGGCGCGGCGGAGCGTGCTAGCGTCGCGCCGCGCGCAAGCGTATTCATGGAGGGAGACACATAGTGATCAAGTCGATACTGGCCTTGCTGGCCGCCGCGTTCCTGGTTACCGCCTGCGAGGACGCGCCGCCGCCGCCGCCCGTCGCTGCCGCGCCGCAGGTCCGCACGTTCCTGATCTTTTTCGACTTCGATCGCGCCGTACTGACGCCTCGCGCCCGCGACATCGTCAAGGAAGCCGCCAACGTCTCGAAGGCCGGCCAGAACACCCGCCTGACCGTCACCGGTCACACCGACACGGCGGGGCCGGCGAACTACAACATGGCGCTGTCGCTGCGCCGCGCCAACGCCGTGAAGGACCAGCTGGTCCGCGAGGGCGTGCCGACCGGGCAGATCGCCGTCGTCGGCAAGGGCGAGGACGAGCTGCTGGTCAAGACTCGCGACGGTGTGCGCGAGCCCCAGAACCGCCGCGTCGAGATCGTGATCCGCTAACGCGGACCGGTCCTTCAACAAAGAGTAAGGGCGGCCCGCGGGCCGCCCTTCGCTTTTCTGCTCAGTTCGCCTGTACCTTCTGCGGCTCGCAGGCCCAGATGTTCATTTCGGGCCCGAGATCGTAGGGCGGCGGCACCTGCGTCAGCGAGGCGACCTGGGGCGAGTTGCCCCACTCCAGCGCGCGCTGCTTGCGATCGCAGAATTGGGGATCGGTTTGGGCGCGCTGCGCTGTCCGGTTCGCCATCTCGGTGATGACGCTGTTGAAGTTCATCCGTCGGCGCTGCAACGCCGCCGTGGTCGCGCGGGCGTTGGTTGCGAGCTCCGAATTGAACTTGTCGACGAAGCTCTCGTACTGCGACTGGAGCGCGCGACCACCGCCGGGCAACTGGCACTGCAGCGTTCCCACCGACAGTTCCTGCTGCGCCATACGGGCGCGGATCTGGGCGATCTCGGCGTCTGTGAAGCAGATCGCGCGCAAGTTGGCGGGCGGCGCGCCGAGCGACAAACCCATCGCGTAGTCGGGGGCTGGCGGCTTCTTGACCGGAGCGGCGGGCTTGGGAGGATCAAGCTGGCAGGCAGCGAGGCCGAGGCCGCAAGCGGCGAGCGCGGCGACGCGCGAAACGCGGAAAAGCATTCAGGTGACTCCGGGGAGGGGAGGACGAGGGGTTGCGCCTACAACAGATGGCGTGCGGATTCAAACACCAAGACGATAGGTCGTGGGATCGTGGCGAAATCGTGGCGGCGGTTCATCTCGCCAGCAGGGCCGCGCGCACCAGGGGAAGCCGGTCGTTGCCGAAGTAGAGATCGCCACCCACGAACATTGTCGGGCTGCCGAACCCGCCGCGCGCGATCAACTCCTCGGTGTTCGCCCGCAGTCGCGCCTTCAGCGTCTCACCCGCGAGCGCCGCGCGAAGCTCCCCCCACTCAAGTCCCGCCTGGGACGCGATATCGGCCAGCACCTCGTCCTGCGAGAGGTCACGGTCCTGCGCCCAGTAGGCCTCGAAGGCCGCCGTCGCGAACGGGACAAGCCGCCCGCGGTCCAGGGCGTGCAGCGACGCGCGCATGCACTTCACGCTGTTCACCGGAAACACCGTCGGCGGAAAGCGGATCGTGAGGCCATAGAGCCGCGCCCAGTCGCCGAGGTCCTTCAGCATGTAGGTGTGCTTCAGGGGGTTGGGATTGGCGCGATTGTCGTAGACGCTCTGGTTCACCGCGTTGAAAACCCCGCCAACCAGGATCGGCTTCCACAAGATGGTTGCGTTCAATTCCGCCGCCAGCGGCTGAACCGCATGGAAGCCGAGGTAGGTCCACGGACTGGAGCAGTCGAAGTAGAATTCGATCTCGCGCGACATTTTCATCGATCTCCCGCGCCGCTGGCCTTGTCGGGAGGCGGCGGCACCCGTATTTTCCGGCGCACCATGCACCCTCCGGCGTCAGCGCCCAAGACCAAGGATCGCGGCAAGATCGCGATCGTCGTCCACCAGGAGCATTCGCGGCCAGGCCGGGTCGGGGCGCTGCTGGAACGACGGGGCTACGAGTTGCACCGGCTCTGCCCCAATCTCGGCTGCGAACTGCCTGAAGACGTTTCCGACTATGCCGGCGTCGTGATCTTCGGCGGGCCCATGTCGGCCAACGACTGCAACATGGATGGCATCCGCCGCGAACTTGAGTGGATTCCGAAGGTCGCCGATCAAGGCGTGCCGTTCCTCGGTCTCTGCCTCGGCGCGCAGCTTCTCGCGCGGGCCGCCGGGGGCAAGGTTGGACCGCATCCCGAGGGGATGGTGGAGATTGGGTACAGCCGGATCGAACCGACCGACGCTGGTCGCGCTGTTTTCGACGGCCCCATGCATGTCTATCAGTGGCATCGCGAGGGCATCGACTTGCCCGAGACGAGTGAACTGTTGGCCAGCAGCGAACACTATGCGGTGCAGGCGTTCCGCCAGGGCGAGCGCGCCTGGGGCTTCCAGTTCCATCCCGAGGTGACGCTCGAGATGAAGGAGATCTGGACCGTGAAGGCCGCGGAGCGACTGAAGATGGCGGGCGCGCATCAGCGCGGTGTTCACCTCTCCATGCACAGCCTGTTCGATCCGCCGCTCGGTCGCTGGATCGATGGTTTCCTCGATGGCTGGCTCGCCTCGAAGGTCACACCCGCGAGCTGATCTCCGCCAGCGGCTTCTTCAGGCCGCCATGCACCGGCACCCGCGCACCGGGCTTCGGATAGCCCGCGACCAGCAACAGCATCGGTTTCTCCCACGCCGGACGCCGGCAGATCTCGTTTAGGAAGCCCATCGGGCTCGGCGTGTGGGTAAGCGTCACCAGCCCGGCGTGATGGAACGCAGCGATCAGGAATCCGGTGGCGATCCCGACCGACTCCGGCACGTAGTAGTGCTTCACCACGGTTCCGTCCGGTTGCGTTCCCGATTTTTGCGCGAACACGGCGATCAGAACCGGCGCGTCCTCGAGGAACGGCTTGCTGGCGTCGGTGCCAAGCGGCGCCAGCACGTCGAGCCAGGCCTTAGGCGCGCGGCCGCCATAGAACTCGCGCTCCTCCGCTTCGGCAAGTTCGCGAATCCGCCGGCGAGCCGCCGGATCCTCGATGATCGCGAAGTGCCAGGGCTGCAAGTTGGCGCCGGACGGCGCGGTGCCCGCGGCGCGCAGGCAGGCATCGACCAGCCCGGCCGGCACCGGCCGCGTGTCGAAGTCGCGCACGGTGCGTCGACGGGCGATGTCGGCGTGGAAGGCCTGCGCGCGCGTCAACGCCTCGTCGGCGGTGTACTCGCGGTAGGCAGGCAGCGGTTCAAGAACAAACGGGGTGGTCGCCATGGCATCTCCTGTGGGTCAACCCTAACCCCGCTGATGGCCGCTCGCCCAGCGATGCTGTAGGGTCCCCTCCAGAACGGAGGGTTCTATGACGTTCGTCTCGGGATCGCTGATATTCGTGCTGGCGCTGGTGGTCGTGGCCATCGTGCTGGTGTTCGCGGGTGTCAAGACCGTGCCGCAGGGCACCAACTGGACGATCGAGCGTTTCGGCCGTTACACGCGCACGCTGGCGCCCGGGCTGCACCTCATCGTTCCCTTCATCGATCGCGTCGGCCATCGCGTGAACATGCAGGAGAACGTGCTCGATATTCCGGCTCAGAAAGTCATCACCAAGGACAACGCGACGGTGCAAGTGGACGCCGTCGCCTTCTACCAGGTCACCGACGCCGCGCGTGCGGCCTACGAGGTGCAGAACCTGCATCTCGGCATCACCAACCTCGCGCTGACCAATATCCGCAGCGTCATGGGTAACATGGCGCTGGACGAGAATCTCTCCAAGCGCAACGAGATCAACGACACGCTGCTCGCGGTGATCGACCAGGCGACGAATCCGTGGGGCGTGAAGGTGCTGCGCGTCGAACTGAAGGACATCGCGCCGCCGGACGATCTGGTCGCCTCGATGGGCCGGCAGATGAAGGCCGAGCGCGAGAAGCGCGCCACCATCCTGGAAGCCGAGGGCGTGCGCGAGGCCAGCATCAAGCGGGCGGAGGGCGAGAAGCAGTCGGCGATTCTCACCGCCGAGGGCCGCCGCGAGGCCGCCTTCCGCGACGCCGAGGCGCGCGAACGTCTGGCGGAGGCCGAGGCCAAGGCGACGTCGGTGGTGGCCGATGCGATCGCCGGCAACGGCGTGCAGGCGACCAACTACTTCCTCGGCACCAAGTACGTCGAGGCGCTGTCCAAGATGGGCGCGTCGAGCAATTCCAAGGTGTTCTTCCTGCCCGTCGAGGCCGCCGGCGTCATGGCCTCGATCGCGGGCATCGGCGAACTCGCCAAGGAGGCCCAGGCCAGAGGCACGGGTGATGGCGGCCGTCGCGGCTCCGTTCCGTCGGCCGGGTAGGCGGCCATGTTCAAGGTCGTGTTCTGGCACTGGTGGGCGCTGGCAGCGGTGCTGCTGGTTCTCGAAATGACTCTCCCCGGCGTCGTGTTCCTGTTCCTGGCCGTGGGCGCCACGGTGGCGGGTTTCGCGCTGCTCGCGGGGCCAGGGATGGGACTGGAGTGGCAGCTCGGGGTGTTCGCCGTGGTCGCGGCCGCGTCGGCGGTGGTGCTGAAGCCGTTGTTGCGCCAGCTGCTTGATCGCAACGCGGCCCGCACGATCAACGACCGCACGGAGAGCCTGGTCGGCAAGACCGTGGTTCTGGATTCGCCGATCATCGGCGGTCGCGGCCGCGTCAAGATCGGCGACGGGAGCTGGAGCGTCGTGGGACCGGACATGGCCGCGGGCTTCAAGGTGCGCGTGGTGAAGGCCGAGGGCGCCGAACTGACCGTCGAACCGGCGCCCTGAGCGGGCATCCCGATGGAGAATCGCCAGGGCTGGGTCGTCGTCGCCGCCGGCGCCTTGATGACCTGCGTCAGCATCGGAACCATGTTCTCGCTGACGGTGTTCCTGCAGCCGATCTCCACGGACACGGGGTGGACCCGGGCCGGCGTGTCGGCCGCCATGACCATCGACTTTCTGGCGATGGGGCTGGCTGCCTTCGTGTGGGGTGCCCTCAGCGATCGCTATGGCGCGCGACCGGTGGTGCTGGCGGGTGCCGTGCTTCAGGGGTTCGGTCTGATCCTCGCGAGCCGGGCGGGCAGCCTGCTCGAGTTCCAGCTCGCCTTTGGCCTGGTGGTTGGAATCGCGGCCGGCAGCTTCTACGCACCGATGATGGCGGTCGCGAGTCAGTGGTTCCGCCGAAACGCGAGCCTTGCGGTCGCGCTTGTCTCGGCGGGCATGGGCGTAGCACCGCTCACCGTGTCGCCTTTCGCACGCGCCTTGATCACCGCCTACGACTGGCGCACGGCGATGCTGGTTGTTGGGCTGGTCACCTGGGCGTTGCTGATTCCCGCGACGTTCCTTGTCCCCCAGCCGCCGCCCGCGCTGCCGGCCGAGACCAGCGGGGCCCGCGCCGACGCTGATGCGGACTTCACGGTGGGGCAGGCGCTGCGAACGCCGCAATTCGTGGCGCTGGCGCTTACGCACTTCGCCTGCTGCGCGGCCCACTCGGGCCCGATCTTCCATATGGTCACCTACGCCATGGGGTGCGGGATCGCCGCTATGGCCGCCGTCAGCGTCTATAGCGTCGCCGGCGTCTCGGGACTGGGCGGTCGGCTCTTGCTCGGGGTGCTGGCCGACCGTTTTGGTGCGCGGCCGATTCTCACGATCGGCCTGATGGTGCAGGCGCTGGGGGCGGGTGCCTACGTTTTCGTCGGATCGCTGGGTGAGTTCTACGCGCTGTCGGTCGTGTTCGGCATCGCCTATGGCGGCGTCATGCCGCTCTACGCCATCCTGGTCCGCGACTATTTCGGCGCGCGCATCATGGGAACGCTGTTCGGCGCGGTTTCGATGTTGGCGAGCCTTGGCATGGCGCTGGGGCCGTGGGCGGGCGGCTGGGTGTTCGACACGTTCGACAGCTACGCCTGGCTGCATATCGGCTCGTTCGCGATCGGGCTCGGTGCCGTCGCTGTCGCGTTGACGGCGCGACCGCCCGCGACCCCGACGCCCCTGGTGCCGCGTCCGGCGTAGAGCGTGAACTCTCCGGCTGGAATCAGCCGAGCCGATCCCACTCAACCGCCGATCAACGACTTCTCGATCATGCAGTGGATGCCCTTGTTGCCGTCCACGGTCTGGGTGACATGCAGGTCGGCCGAGAGGCTGCAAAGCATGTAGGCGTCGGCGGCAGAAATGCCGGTGCGGGCGGTGATCAGCCGGATCATGTCGCGCAGCGCTTCCTTGGCGGCGTCGTCGAGATCGACGTCGAAGCCGTGGGTGATCCAGTGCGTCGCGGTCTCGCAGCGCGGGTTCTGGAGCTTCATGTCCTTGCGCACCGTGAAGCGGAAGGTGCCTGACAGCGAGGTTTCGAGTGCCGTCAGATTGACCTCGCCGTCGCCCTGGATGCCGTGCCCATCGCCGGTCGAGAACAGCGCGCCATCGGCGAAGACCGGCAAGTAGACGGTGGAGCCGACCTGGAAGTGCTTGTTGTCGATGTTGCCGCCAAAGGCCCGTGGCTCGACCGAGCTGCACTGGCCCCATTCCGGCGGCGGTGCGACGCCCATGATACCGAAGAACGGACGCAGCTTGATCTCGGTGCCCCAGGGCATCCGGCAGACGCCGCGCGCGGCATCGATCGGGATGTGGGTGAGGCGGAAGAAGTTGAAATCCTCCGGCAGCGTCCCCATCAGCGGGCGCTGCACGTTCCAGCCCCAATCGGTGCGGAACTTGATGTCGAGCACATCGACCTGCAGCACGTCGCCGCGCTCGGCGCCCTCGACATGCACGGGTCCGGTGAGGATGTGCCGGCCGATATGGGGCTTGAGCTTGGCCACGATCTCGCGGTGCTCGGGCAGGACGGTGTAGGGCGGGCCGGGCATGATCTCGGCCGCTCCCGACACACAGTGGATGGTCGCGGTGTCGCCGGACTTCACACGCAGGCGCGGTTGGAGCTGGCTGTCGAAGTAGCCCCAGTGGCAAGTCTCGGGCGAAGAATGAAGCTCGTGCGCGGCCATGGAATCCTCCTGATGCCCTCGCTTGAAGCACGAACCGGGCCGGGGATGCTATAGGGGGCGCGTGAACTACCGCCACGCTTTCCACGCCGGCAACCTCGCCGACCTGCTGAAGCACACCGCGCTGATCGAGCTGCTGCGGCTCCTGACCCGGAAGGACAAGCCGCTGCTGGTGGTCGACACCCATGCGGGCCGCGGCGGTTACGACCTCGGTGCCGTGCCGGCCGCCCGCACGGCCGAGGCGGCGGGCGGCATCCATCGATTGATGGCGGCGGGCGAGCGCGGCGCACCCGAACCTGTGAAGCGCTATCTCGCGGCGGTGCGCGGCTACGATCGCAAGTTCGGGCCGGCGCGCAGGCCCCTGTCTCACTATCCGGGATCGCCGCGGCTGGTGCGCGGCCTGCTTCGGCCAGGCGACCGGTTCGTGGCGTGTGAGCTGCAGGGCGGCGAGGCGCAGGCGTTGCGCCGCGAGTTCGCCGGGGACAAGGCGATCGAGGTGCGTGAGACCGATGGGTTGAAGGCGCTGCGCGCGTTGCTGCCGCCGCGCGAACGGCGCGCGCTCGTGTTTGTCGATCCGCCCTTCGAGAAGCCCGACGAGTTCGAGCGTCTGGCGCGCGAGCTGGGACAGGCGCGCCGGCGCCTCGCTACGGGCTGCTACGCGATCTGGTATCCCCTGAAGGACCCCGTCGCGGTCGCGACGTTCGAGGCGAGCCTGCCGGCGGGCTGGCTCCGGCTGGAGCTCGCGCTGCCGGACGGTGCGGTGCCTGCGGGCAAACTCGCGGCGTGCGCGCTTGCCATCGTCAATCCGCCCTGGACCTTCGCCGAGGTGCTGGAGGAGGCGTTGGCCTGGATCGCCGCCCGGATCGAAGGCCGCTTCAGTGTCGCGTTGCGGCCGGCCGGCGCGCCGGCCTCGCGATCGAGCGACAGCAAGAGTTCCGCGAACGGCTAGGCGGGGCCGAACTCGGCCCGCATCGCCGGACGGGCGCCGCCGACGACCTGTCAGCCAGGAAAGGTCCGGCCGCTCACGGGCGTTCCGGCGCCGGCTTCCAGCCCCAGAGCTTGCGTGCCGCCTCTGCGACCTCCGGCGCGAGCGGCGGCGGCGCGGTGTCGAGTCCCTTGCCCAGCGCATCCACTACCGCGCGCAATCCGAGCAGACGCGCCTGGAGCTTGTCGTCGGTCGCGATCACCTGCCAGGGGGCGGTGGCCGAATGCGTTTCCTCCAGCATCTCGTCGTAGGCTTCGAGGTACGCCTTGCGCTTTTCGATGTTTCGGAAGTCGTCGAGGCCGACCTTGTAGCGCTTGCGCGGCTTGGTCATGCGCTCGACGATGCGTCGCTTCTGCTCGTCGGCGCTGACATGCAGCAACAACTTCACGATGCGCACGCCGTCGTCGGCCAGCTGCCGCTCGAACTCGCCGATCTCGCGATAGCCTCGCTTCCACGCCGCCTTGTCGCAGTAGCCTTCGATCCGTTCGACCAGCACGCGACCATACCAGGTGCGGTCGAACACCGCCCAGTTGCCCGGCGCCGGCAGCTTCTGCCAGAAGCGCCAGAGGTGGTGCCGGCCCTTCTCGTCGGAACTCGGTGCACCGATGCGCCACACGAAGATCGAGCGCGGTTCGAGCCCATAGACAAGCCGCTGGATCAGGCCGCCTTTGCCGGCGGCATCCCACCCCTCCAGCGCGATCACCGCCCTGCCCCCCGTCCGGATATGGGCGAGCTGGATTTCGAGCAGCCGGTCCTGCAGGCGCGCCAGCTCCTTCTCGTAGGCGGCCGGCTCCGCCGCGCCATCGCGGTTGTCGATGCGGTCGAGTTTCGGCCATTTGCCCATGTCGTCCCCCTCACCGGATCGTGCCAGCGGCCCCGTGTCGCCGCAACGATCCCGCCGCTCGATTGACACCGCGCTCGCTATCTCGACAAATGCACCGCGATGGCAACAGGCGACCCGACCCTGAGATTCGTGCGGCGCGGCGAGGCCGCCGTGCTCGAGGTTTCGGGCACCTGGACGGTGCTGCGACTGGGTGGCGTCCGGCGCCACGCCGAGAAAGCGCGCGCGGCGTCGGGCATTCGCGGCGCGACCGCGATCGATGCGCGCGGGGTCGAACGCCTCGATACGGCGGGCGTGCTGGAGATCCTGTCCTTGTCGGGCGCCGAGTCGGACAGCGCCATCGAGGCGCGCGACGAGGCGCAGGCCGACCTGTTCCGTCTGGTGCGGGCCAATCTTGCGCCAGTGTCTCCCGCGCCGCGCGTGCGCGGCGGCGGCCTCCTGGTGGACCTGGGGCAGGGTCTGGCGGACGCGGCGGGCCAGTTTGTGCGCGTCAGCACCTTCTTCGGCGAGGTGATGGCGGTACTGGCGCGCGCGTTTCTGGCGCCGCGCCGGTTCCGCCCGCCGGCGGTGGTGGCGCAGGCGTACGAGGTGTGGATCCGCGCGCTCGGCATCGTGGGCGTGCTGTGTTTTCTGATTGGCGTCGTACTCGCGTACCAGGGGGTCCAGCAGCTGCGCCAGTTCGGTGCCGAGACATTCACCGTTGAGACCGTCGGCATCTCGATCTTCCGGGAACTTGGCGTGCTGCTGACGGCGAACCGACCGATCTCTTCAACGTCACGCCCAAGAGCACGTTCGACGCCGACTTGCCCGGTGTGTTCTGGCAGCTAGCGGTCGATGCGCCGGTGGCCGCGGCCAACCTCAACACCGGCCGCATCGCCATCGCCATGAGCCCGACTTCGTCGGATTACTATGCCAAGGCGGCCTGGGTCGATCGCGCGCCGCTGATGGTGCAGACGCGCATCGTCGATTCCTTCGAGAATTCGCGCAAGATCGTCGCCGTCGCCCGCGAGTCGATCGGCTTGCGCGCCAACTACCTGTTGCAGAGCGACCTGCGCAATTTCGAGGCGCACTATCACTATGGCGGTACGCCCATCGTGCGGGTGCGCCTGGTCGCCAAGCTGGTGCGCATGCCGGATCGACAGATCATCGCCGTCTCGACCTTCGAGCGGTGCGTCCGCGCTCGGGCCGACAAGGTGCCCAAGGTCGTCGAGGCGTTCCCCCAGGCGCTGGGATCGGTGATGAAGCGTCTCGTAACCTGGACGCTGCGCACTCCACCGCCGAGACCACCGGTCGAGGGGGCACCCTACGACGTCGAGCGCTTCCGCAATCCCGCCAACGCGATTGTCGATACCGCCGGCTGCCCGGCCGGCGCGGACGCCTCAGCGGTACCGCTGGCGGACTGAATTCGCGGCGGGTTCTTTGGAGCGCGCGACACCGGTCGCGCTTCGGCGACTACGCGCGATGCTTCACCAGCGACCAGGCGAGGTCGGCCAGCACGCGGGCGCGGTTGCCGTAGAGCGTCGCGGTGGTCGAGGACGCGTTGCCGTCGAGGCCGCGCTTGTAGACACCCTGGGTGATTGAGGCGAGCCGGAACATCGAGAAGGCGAGGTAGGTCTCCCAGTCCGGGATGCCAGCGCGACCAGTACGGCGCGCGTAGGCCGCGAGATAGTCGCGCTCCAAAGGGATTCCGAGCGCGGCAAGGTCCATGCCGGCGAAGCCGGAAGCGGCGCCGAATCCCGAACCGAAATGGTAGTGCATGCAGTTGTACGCGAGGTCGGCGAGCGGATGACCGAGCGTGGAGAGCTCCCAGTCCAGCACGGCGATGATGCGCGGTTCGGTCGGATGCACGATCGTGTTGCCGAGCCGGTAGTCGCCGTGATTGATCCGGGTCTCGTCGTTGGCCGGCAGGTTCGCCGGCAGCCACTGCTTGAGAAGCTCCATCGACTCGATGTGCTCGGTTCGGGCGAGATCGTACTGCGAGGTCCAGCGCGCGATCTGGCGCGGCAAGTACTGACCTTCGCGGCCAAAGTCGCCGAGTCCGGCGGCGCGATAGTCGACGTTGTGGATGCGCGCCAGCACATCGTTCATCGAGTCGAAGATGCGGGCGCGATCGGCCGGGGCCACGCCCTCCATCTTGGGATCGACGAAGATGCGGCCGGGGAGGAACTGCATGATGTAGAACGCCGTGCCGACGATACCGTCGTCCATGCACAGCGCGTAAGGCCGCGGGACGGGCACGTTGCTGTGATCCGACAGCGCCTTGATCACCTTGAATTCCCGGTCAACCTGGTGGGCCGACGGCAGAAGCTTGCCCGGCGGCTTCTTGCGCATCACGTACATCCGACCGCCGCCATCGGTCAGATGGAACGTGGGGTTGCTTTGCCCGCCTTCGAACTGCAGCACCGATAGCGCGCCGCGATAGCCCTCGACGTGGTCCGTCATGTAAGCGGAGAGGCGGGCCTCGTCGAAGCGATGGGCGTCGCGGACGGGGGTCAGATTGTCGGGAAGCGCGGTCATGGTGTTCAGTTTACCTGTCGAGTGCGGCCTTCCCAGTAGGGCTTGCGAAGCTCACGCTTGAGGATTTTGCCTGTCGGATTGCGCGGCAGGAGATCGACGAAATCGACCGACTTCGGCAGCTTGTAGCCGGCGATGCGCTGACGCGCCCAGGTGATCAACTCGCCGGCTTCCAGCGACGCGCCCGGCTTGCGGACCACGACGGCTTTCACCGCCTCGCCCCATCGCTCGTCGGGCACACCGATCACGGCCACGTCGGCGACGGCCTCGTGACCGAAGAGAGCGCTCTCGACCTCCGCCGGGTAGATGTTCTCGCCGCCCGACACGATCATGTCCTTCACGCGATCGTGGATGTAGAGGTAGCCCTCGGCGTCGAGGTAGCCCGCATCGCCGGTAAAGAACCAGTCGCCTCGGATCGACTTCGCCGTCGCCTCCGGCATCTTCCAATAGCCCGACATGATCTGCGGCGAACGCACCGCGATCTCGCCGACTTTGCCCGTTGCGACATCGTTGCCGGCGTCGTCGACGATGCGCAACTCCACGCCGGTCTGGCAGACGCCACAGGACAGCAGACGTTTCGCGTTGGCCGGATCGTGGTCCTTGGGCTCCAGCAGCGTGATCGCGCCGGTGGTTTCGGTGAGACCGTAAACCTGCTGGAAGCCGCAGCCCTTGAGGGTCGCGAGCGCCTGGCGCAACAGGTCCGCAGGCATGGGCGCTGCGCCGTACACGATCAGCCGCAGGCTGCCGAGATCGGTTTCGCGGATCTGCGGCGCCTGCAGCAGGAACAGGATCATCGCCGGTACGAACAGCGCGACCTGGATTCGGGCGCGCTGGATCGTTTCCAGGATGGTCGCCGGAACGAACTCGCGCACCACATGATTGGTGGCGCCCGCGAATAGCCCGACCACGGCCCAGCCGGCGCCGCCGATATGGAACATCGGCAGGCAGACCAGGTTGGGCACGCCCGGGCCCAGTAGCCAGCTGCGGGTCCAGAGCGGCAGCATCCAGGCGAAGTTGGCATTGGTGAGCTGCGCACCCTTGGGCAGGCCGGTGGTGCCGCTGGTGTAGAACTGGACGGCGACATCGGTCGGCGCGGCGGGGAGCGCGGGATCATTGCCCGCCTGGCTGTCGCGCCAGGCCTCGAACCCCGCCCAGGGGCCGATCGCATCGCCCAGCACGACGATCCGCCGGACGGTCTTGAGCTGGGGGCGGATCTCCTCAACCAGGGCAGCGTACTCGGGTCCGACGAACAGGAGCTCGGCTTCGGCATCGTTGACGATGTGCAGCACTTCGGGGGCGGCGAGGCGCCAGTTCACCGACACAAGCACGGCGCCCGCCTTGGCAATGCCAAACAGCAGCTCGAAGAAGAGATCGTTGCTCTTGTCGAGATGGGCGATGCGGGCTTGGCGCCTCACGCCCTCGGCGATCAACCCGTTGGCAACCTGGTTGGAGAGGCGGTCGAGCGTCGCGTAGCTGGTCGTGCGACCGTCGTAGACAACCGCGGCTGCGTCGCCGCGCGTCTTGCCATGGTGGCGCACGATATCGGCCAGACAGCTCATCTGCATCATTTCCCCCAGCGTCCCATTCTTGTGGGATTTCAAGACTTTACGGACCGACCCTGCAATCCGGCCATGGAAGTTGCCGGGGACAACGTGTATTTTCAACAGTGATGTTCGGCCGCCGCCGCCCGATTGCCAAACCGCCGCCACGCGGACTGCCCAGCCTGCAGCCGGGCCATCGTGCCTATGTGATCGGCGATATCCATGGCCGGGCCGACCTCCTGGCCGAGCTGCTCGCGGTCATCAAGGCAGACGCGATGCTGCGTCCCGGGCCGGGCAAGAACGTCATCGTATATCTCGGCGATTTCGTGGATCGGGGGCCGCAAAGCCGCGAAGTGATCGATCTCATCCTCTCCGATCCGCTGCCCGACTTCGCCGAGGTTCGCCTCCTCGGCAATCATGATGAGACGTTGCTGCGGTTCCTCGGCGATCCCCAGATCGGCCCAACCTGGTCGAGCTACGGCGGCGACGCGACCTTGCTGAGCTACGGCGTTCGTGCCAAGCCCCGACTGCGCGGGCTCGATCGCTACGAGGACATGCGCCGGCAGCTCCTCGAATTGATGCCGCCGGAGCACGTCGAATTCCTGCAGACGCTGGTGCTGAGCTGCACCGCTGGCGACTATCTGTTCGTACATGCCGGCGTACGGCCCGGCGTGCCGATCGACCGGCAGGCGCCGGCCGATCTTCTCTGGATCCGCGACGAGTTCATCGAGAGCCCTCAGGACTTCGGCGCTGTCGTGGTTCACGGCCATACGCCGTTCCAACAGCCCGACGTGCGCTACAACCGCATCGGGATCGACACAAACGCCTTCGCGAGCGGCGTGCTCACCTGCCTGATCTTGGAAGGCACGGACCGCCATTTCCTGTTCACCGGCGCCGAGCAGTCGGCGCCCGACGAGGCGGCCTAGACGGCCGGGAGCGAGAGACATGTCCAAGCGAGTATTGGTGACAGGCGGCGCCGGGTTTCTCGGGTCGCACCTCTGCGAGCGGCTAATCGCCAAGGACTACGACGTGATGTGGGGCGACAACTACTTCACCGGCACGAAGCGCAACCTCACGACGCTGCTCGACCATCCCCATTTCGAGCTGATGCGGCACGACGTGACCTTCCCGCTCTATGTCGAGGTCGACGAGATCTACAATCTCGCCTGCCCCGCCTCGCCGGTGCACTACCAGCACGATCCGGTGCAAACGACCAAGACCAGCGTCCATGGCGCGATCAACATGCTGGGGCTCGCCAAGCGCGTGCGGGCGAAGATTTTCCAGGCCTCCACCAGCGAGGTCTATGGCGACCCGACCGTGCATCCGCAAACCGAGGACTACCGCGGCAACGTCAATCCGCTCGGACCCCGTGCCTGCTACGACGAGGGCAAGCGCTGCGCGGAGACCCTGTTCTTCGACTACCACCGTCAGCACAAGCTGCGCATCAAGGTGGCGCGCATCTTCAATACCTACGGACCCCGCATGCACCCCAACGACGGGCGCGTGGTCTCGAACTTCGTTGTCCAGGCGCTGCGCGGCGAGAACATCACCATCTACGGCGACGGCATGCAGACGCGCGCCTTCTGCTACGTCGATGATCTGCTGGATGGCTGGATCGCGCTGATGGAGAACACGCCGGACGAGTTCACCGGGCCGGTCAATATCGGCAACCCGGTTGAAATGCCGGTGCGGCAGCTTGCGGAGAAGGTGCTGGCGATGGTGGGTGGGAAGTCGAAGCTGGTGTTCCAGCCACTGCCGGTCGACGACCCGATGCAGCGCTGCCCCGACATCACGCTCGCCCGTGCGGCGCTGAAATGGGAGCCGCGCGTGCAGCTGGAAGAGGGGCTCGGCAAGACCATCGCCTATTTCGACGATCTCCTGCGCCAGAACGCTCCGGTGACGCGGGTCGGCCGCTGACGGCCGCGCACGCTGCCTCCAGCGAGCGGTGGCGGATCGCCTACTACGCGGCGACCTGACGGGGCGGCGCGTTCACCACGGATGCCTTGCCCGACGTCATCTGGTCGTAGATCCAACGGTAGGTCTTCTCCATGCCGTCCTCGAGACGCACGGACGGGGCCCAGCCGAGGAGCTTCTTGATCAGGTCGTTGTCGCTGTTTCGGCCGCGCACGCCCTTCGGCGCGTCGAGCTTGTAGCGGCGCTTGAGCTTCACGCCCGCGAGCTTCTCGACGATCTCGACCAGTCGGTTGATGCTGACCAGCTCGTCGCTGCCGAGATTGATCGCGTCGACGATCTCGGAATGGGCGATCTTCTGGGTGCCGATCAGGCAGTCGTCGATGTACATGAACGAGCGGGTCTGTTCGCCGTCGCCCCAGATCTCGATCTCGTGGTTGCCCGACAGCTTCGCCTCGATGACCTTGCGGCACATCGCGGCCGGCGCCTTCTCGCGCCCGCCATCGTAGGTTCCATCCGGCCCGTAGACGTTGTGGTAGCGGGCCATGCGCGTCTTGATTCCGAAGTCCTCGCGGAAATGACGCGCCATCCGCTCGCTGAACAGCTTCTCCCAGCCATAGCCATCCTCTGGCATCGCGGGGTAGGCGTCCTCTTCCTTCAAGGCGGTGACGTTGGCGTCGGTCTGCTTGTCGCCGTTGTAGACGCAGGCTGAGGACGAATAGAAGAACCGCTCCACGCCGACCTCGCGTGCCGCCATCAGCATGTGGGTGCTGGTCAGGACCGAGAGCATGCAGTCGGCCTTGTGGGTTTCGATGAAGCCCATCCCGCCCATGTCGGCGGCGAGATTGTAGATCCAGCGCGCGTCCTTGGCCGCCTTGCGACAGGCCTCGATCAGGGTCAGGTCGCCGACCTGGTTCTCCACACCCGGCACCGTTTGATACCACTCGCCCAGCGGCTTGATGTCCACGGCCCGGATGCGCGTGTGGCCGGACTGCGCCAGCGAGCGCACCAGATGGCCACCGATGAATCCACCGGCGCCGGTCACGACAACGAGATCGCTCTTCGACATTTCAGGCCTCTCCGAGGGGAATTCCCCTACTTGTTATTGGCTTGGCGATCGCCCGAGGGGGCTCTGGATGCAGTCAGTATCTGTTCGAAACGGTCCGCGATGGCGGCAATGTCGAACGTCCGTTCGGCATAGGCCCTCGCCCGGGCGCCCATGTGCCCACGCTCAACCGGTTCGTCAAGCAGCCGGCGGGCCGCCGCCAGGAAGCCCGGAGTGTCGCCCGGGTCGGCCACCAGGCCGGTTCGTTCGCGCGTGACGATGCGGGCGGCCAGGTTCGCGGCCGGCATGGCCGCGAGCAGCGCGCGCCCGGCACAGTGGTACGTCAGGACCTTCGAGGGTACCGAGTAGATGCCGGCCTCGGGTTCCAAAATGGCCACCACAAAATCGGCCGTGGCGAGCACGTCAGGCAACCGGGAGAAGGGCTGGAACGGAAGCAGCAGGAGATTGTCCAAACCGCGGGTTCGCTTGGCTTCGGCGAGGTAGTCGGCGCCCAGTCCTTCGGAGATGACGACCACCCGAACGTCCGGCCGATCGCGCGCCGACTCGGCGAGCCCGGCCAGCAGTTCGGGATTGTGCTTCAGACCGAGTGTGCCGGCGTAGAGCGCGACGGTGCGGTCGGCGAGCCCGTGTTCGACGGCAAAGCCATTGTCACGCGGCCCCGGGGGCAGCTCGTCTAGCGGCGCCCAGTTCTCGATCGTGGCGATGCGCTGATCGGGCACGCCCCACTGATGCAAAAGAGGCCGGAAATCGCCGGTGATCGCCACGACTCGCGCCGCACCGCGCAGCAGGCCGCCTTCAAGCGCCCGATACCGCCAGATGACCGGTAGAGCGAGCGGCCCGAACCGGCCGCCAACGATGCGCTGGATCGCCTCGGTGTAGACGTCCTGCAGCCAGAACACGTAGGGCACACCGAGCCGTGCGAGGGTTCGCGCGGCACCCGCGAAGGCGTCGGGTGGCGTGTTGCTCAGGATCGCGATGTCGGGCCGGAATCGCTCGATGTCCGCGGCGAGCAGCGCGCCGTAGCGCCGCTCATGCAGGAAGCGACGCAGGTAGCTGTACTTGGGCAGCGCCTCGCCCGGATCGATGCCGGCAACCTCGAAATCCGGCGCGTCGTCCGGCCGGCGCTCCAGCGCGCCGCGCGGGGTCTGCACCGCCGTCGAGAAGGTATGGCGCACCGCGTTGCCCCGACGCGCGAGCTCCCGGGCGAGCTGGACCTGGAAGGGGTGGCCCGAATAGTCGTGAAGGTGGACGCGCACGGGATCGCTGGGGTGCGCCTACCAGGCGTTGCGGCCGCGCAGGACCGCGAACACCGTCATCGCCACGATCTTGATGTCGAACAGCAGCGACCAATTCTCGATGTAGTAGATGTCGTGATCGACGCGACGGCGGATCTTCTCCAGCGTGTCGGTCTCGCCGCGCCAACCGTTGACCTGTGCCCAGCCCGTGAGGCCCGGCTTCACCCGGTGACGAAGCGCGTACTCGGCCACCGCCTCCTCGAACTGTCAAATCGCTTCCAATCGTGACCCCCTTTTCGCGTCCAATTCCGACCCCTCTGGGGGGGCAGGAATGGGCTTATCCACGTAGTGCATAGGAGGGACCCGCGCCCGTAGCGCAGCGCCCCCGGCGTTGCGCGTAGCGGAGGGCGTGGGAGGTTCCTGTGCGCCCACGTGGATAAGCCCGGGAGGGGGTCCGGGGGAGGGTTTTGTCAGCTTCGGTTTTTGAAGCGCCAGCTGGTGTTGCCGGTCTCGATGATGTCGCAGTGATGGGTCAGCCGGTCGAGCATGGCGGTGGTCATCTTGGCGTCGCTGAAGACCTGGGGCCAGTCGGCGAAGGCGAGGTTGGTGGTGATCAGCAGCGAGGTGTTTTCGTAGAGCTTGCTGATCAGGTGGAACAGGAGCTGGCCTCCGGGCTGGCTGAACGGCAGATAGCCGAGCTCGTCGATGGCGATGAGATCGTAGCGCAGCAGCTTCTCGGCCAGCCGGCCGCTGCGGCCGGCAGCCTTCTCCTGCTCGAGCTGGTTGACCAGATCGACGAGGTTGAAGAAGCGGCCCCGGGCGCGGGCGCGGATGACCGCCGAGGCGACGCCGATGCACAGATGGGTTTTGCCGGTGCCGGTCCCGCCGATGAAGATGGCGTTGCGCTTGGCGTCGAGGAAGGCGCCGGTCGCAAGCTCGCGCACCTGGCCCTCGTCGACCGGCGTATCGGCGAAGACGAACTTGTCGAGGTCTTTGAGGACCGGGAACCTGGCTCCGCCCATACGATAGCTGATCGACCTGGCCTGACGGTGAGTGCGCTCGGCCCGGATGAGACTGGCGATGAGGGGATAGATCTCGTCGCGCCAGGCGAGGCCCTTGCCGGCGATCTCGTCGAAGCTGGCGCGCATGCCGTAGAGCTTCAGCTCGCTCATGGCTTCCAGGATCTCGTGGCGTTCCATCAGGCAACCTTCCTTATGCTGTCGTAGCGGCCACAATCGGCCATGGGTTCGATCTTCAGGCGAAGCGCATCGGGCGTGGTGATGCTGGGCGGCGCTGCCGGCTGTCGCTGGCGGGCCAGCACGGTCAGGATCACGTCGCCGCTGGCGATGCCGGCCTCCAGGGCTTCGGCACAGGCCGCCTCGACCGCATCCAGCCCATGGTCGAGCACCGCGCCCAGCACCTTGACGAACTGGCGATCGCCGTCGGCGTAGCCCTTCAGCTTGGCGCGGACCTGCGCCAAGGCGGGCGGCAGATTCCAGTCCTTGAACGGCGCGCCGTTGCGCAATGCGCCGGGCTTCTTCACCAGCACCGGCAGGTAATGCCAGGGGTCGTAGATGATCTGGTCGCGCCGGAACTGGCGCGGGTGGTCGGCCACCACCTCATCGCCGAATAGAACCACGATGCGCTCGGCATGGGAGCGCACCAGCACCATCCGCCCAGCGGCCCGCGCGTCGACGCTGTAACGGTTGTGATCGGCGGTGATCAGGCAGGTGGTGCTGGCTCGGACCGCCTTCTCGACGAACCCGTCGAACGGCCCGCGCAGCTCCATCAGGCTCGCCCGTTCGTCCTGGAACACCTCCCAGACCGTCCGATCCTTGAACTCCGGATGCCTGGTCCGCCTGGCGTAGGCGATGCACTGGTCTTCCAGCCAGGTGTTCAGCTCGGTCAGGCTCTTCACCCGCGGCTTGGGGCGGAACAGCTGATCGCGCAGATTGCCGACCTGGTTCTCGACCTGCCCCTTCTCCCAGCCCGCCGCCGGCATGCAGGCCACCGGCTCGATCAGGTGGTGCGAGCACATCTGCAGAAAGCGGCGATTGTACTGGCGCGCCTTGCCGATGAAGATCGCTTCCACCGCCGTCTTCATGTTGTCATAGATGCCTCGCCGGCAGACGCCGCCGTAGAACCGGAACGCCTTGTCGTGGGCGTCGAACACCAGCTCCTGGGTCTCACGGAAGTAGGCACGCACGATCGGCATGCGGCTGTGTGAGAGCTTCATGTGCGCCGCCTTGACCGTCAGCGGCATCCCCCGCAGCGTGATCGTCTCGTGGCTCCAGTCGAACTGGTACGCCTCGCCGGGGGCAAAGCTCATCGGCACATATGCCTGGGCCGGAACCCGGGCGCGCTCGTCCCGCCAAGCCTTCGCGAACCGGTGCACGCTGTCGTGCGCGCCGTCATAGCCCCGCCCGCGCAGCTCCTCGAACAGACGCTGGGTCGACCGCCGCTCCCGCCGCGGCAGCTTCGCTTCCCTCTCCAGGATCTCGGCTAAGACCTCGACCCACTCGCCCAGCTTCGGCGTCGGCTGAACGCCGCGCTCATACTTGAACTCGGTCGCCTGGCCGCGGATGACCTTGCGCACCGTCGCCCGCGACACCGACAGCGTCCGAACGATCTCCTTGATCGGCCGCCGCTGCTCGAAATACGCGCGCCGTATCTGGCCGATCTTGTCCACGCCAATCATCCCCCCAAACCCTTCCCAGACCGCATCGGCCCAAAAGGAAGGGACGCTGACACACAGCGTTAGAAGGGGGTCATTATTGGACGCGAAAACCTCCCCTCAGGGGGTCACTATTGCGCGCGAATTTACACAGTCGGTGAATTGACTGTGAAAAAAAGGCCGCACGCAGCGGCCTTTTTCGGTCACAGTGTACTATAGGAAAAACAACCCATAGTGGTTGGTAGGCCCGGCAGGATTCGAACCTGCGACATAACCGTTATGAGCGGCTCGTTCTAACCGCTGAACTACGGGCCCGTCCGCGGCGCCCTCGTTGTAGCGTCAATCGGCGGGCGGGACGAACAGATATCCGGTGCCACGCACGGTACGGATCACCGTCGGCTTGGCGGGATCGGGCTCGATCTTGCGCCGGATGCGGGTGATGCGCAGGTCGATGGCGCGATCGAAGGGATCGCGGCTGCGGTGGCTGGTGGTCTCCAGCAACCAATCGCGGCTGAGGGGCCGGTTGGGGTTCTCGGCGAAGATCTTGAGCAGGTCGAACTCGCCCGCCGTGATGGCCACCGGATTGCCCTCGGCGTCGCGCAGGTCGCGCTTGCTGAGGTCGAGCGTGTGGCTGCCCATGCGGACCCGCTCCAGCCGTGACGGCGTCGCCTTGGCCGACGAGCGGCGCAGCACGCTCTTGCAGCGCGCCAGAAGCTCGCGTGGCTCGTAGGGCTTGGCGACATAGTCGTCGGCGCCGCTTTCCAGCCCGACCACCTTGTCGACCGAATCGTTGGCCGCCGTCAGCATGATGATGCCGACCTTGGCGCTCTGCTCGCGCAGCCAGCGCGCCAGCGCGAACCCGTCATCCTGGCCCGGCAGCTGCACATCGAGCAGCACCAGATCGGGCATCGCGCGCGAGACCTGCCGGCGCATTTGCGCCCCGTTCTCGACGCCGACCACCTTCAGATCGTGGTTGGCAAGGTAGGTTTCCGCCGCCTTCCGCTGGAAAGCGTCGTCTTCGACCAGGAGCACTGACGGGTTCTGCATGGACGGTCCCTGAGGATTGGCGCAGAATGGAAGCATAAATTACCAAGTTCTCTCAATGAATTATAGCCCTATCTTAATACTTTTGATACAATATGCGCCTTAGCCTGCCACACCGCGACCACATGACTCGGTCAAATTCCCTCCCGACACGCACTGCCGTTCGAGGCCAGGTTTCTTCCGGCGTCTGGGAAATTGCCGGAGCTACGGGGCTAGCGGGCCGACCGAGGACAGCCGGTCGCCCGCCGAACGGGCGGCGGCCGCGTTCGGCCGGGGGGGCCTGAACGCCGTGCCGACCGATACTGCCCTTTCCGCAAGCCAGGCCATCGCCCAGCCGCCGCGCCAGGACAGCTTCGTCCGGGCGGAGCTGATCCGGCGCCTGTTCGAAGGCTCGCACCAGTCCCGCTACTTCTCTTTCATGCTCTGGCCGGTGATCGCGGCCATCTATTGGCGCCAGATCGAGCTCGCCGACCTCGCGGCGCCATTCGCGGCCCATGTCGCCGTGACCGTCTGTTTCGACTTGCTGCGCCTGCGGTTTCGCAAACTCCGCCCCGCCGACGCCGAGGTTGAGCGCTGGGGCTGGTGGTTCGCCGGGCTCTCGCTGTTGGCCGGCGCCTGCTGGGGCGCGGCCGGCTTCATTCTGGCTTCGAAGGACTTCGAGCTGCAGCGCATGCTGCTCGGGCTGGTGCTGCTCGCCACCATCACCACGGCCGTGCCCATCCGGTCCGCCCACCCGCCGACCTTCTATACGTTCTCGATCGCGACGACGGCGCCGCTGCTCTTCGTGCTGCTGATCCAGCCCGACCCGTTCTACCAGCTCGTGGGCGTCGCGGGCGGCGCCTATGTCGGCCATTTGATGGCCTATGTGCGCGACGTCCATCGCTGGCAGTACGACAACATCGCGCTTGCGTTCGAGAAGGAGGAGCTCGCGCGCCAGCTCCAGCTCGCGCTCGACGGTGCCCGTCACGTGCGCGACCAGGCGATCGCCTCGCAAGAGGAGGCCGAACGCGCCAACCAAGCGAAGTCGACCTTCCTCGCCACCATGAGCCACGAGATCAGAACGCCGATGAATGGCGTTCTGGGCATGATCGACGTGTTGTCGCGCAGCCAGCTCACCGGCGATCAGCGCGACGCGCTGCGCACCGTGCGCTACTCGGCCTCGGCGCTGCTGAAGATCATCGACGACATTCTGGACTTCTCCAAGATCGAGGCCGGCCGGCTCGATCTCGAGCGTATCGAGCTATCGCCCACCGATCTCGTCGAGGGCGCGGCCGAGGCGCTGGCGCCGCAGGCTGCCGCCAAGGGATTGCGGCTCGCCGCGTGGGTCGGGCCGGGCGTGCCCGAACGCGTGGTCGGCGATCCGATCCGCCTGCGACAGATTCTGTTCAACCTCGTCGGCAACGCGCTCAAGTTCACGGAGCGCGGGCATGTGCGCGTCTGGATCGAGCGCGCGCCCGACGGACGACGCGGCGAGATCGTCCTCCGAATCCGCGTCGAGGACACCGGCATCGGCCTCACCAAGGAGCAGCGGGACCGGCTGTTCGAGCCCTTCGTTCAGGCCGACAGCACAACGACCCGTCGGTTCGGCGGCACGGGGCTCGGTCTCTCCATCGTGCGGCGTCTGGCCGAGGCGATGCGGGGGAGCGTGCGTGTCGAGAGTGAGGCCGGCCAGGGGTCGAGCTTTATCGTCACTGTCCGCCTCGAGGAGGCGCCGCGCCTGCCGCCAGTCGAACGGCCGCTCGCCGGCCTGGTGGTGCGGGTGTCAATGCCGGAACCTGAGGAGGCCCGCGTGGTCGCCCGCTATCTGGGTGACGCCGGCGCGAGTGTCGCCTTGGGCGAACCCGACGGCGGCTCGGCGTCGATCGATGTCGTCGCGGGGCCTGGCGAGGGCGGCCGCTTGCAGTTGCTCGATGTCGCGACCTCGGGCGTCTCGCGTCCGGGCGTGCTGGCGCGGCCCTGGCGGCGCGATGCCCTCGTGGCGGCGCTGGCGGGGCTGGCCGGTCGGCGGGCGACGATCGAAACCGTGGCGCCCGTCGATCTTGCAGCCGCCGTGCCTGCGGAGCGTCTCGCCGGCCGCGTCCTGGTGGTCGACGACAATTCGGTGAACCGCAAGATCCTCGCGCGCCAGCTTGAACTCGCCGGGGCCACAACGCACTCCGCCGCGGGCGGCGAGGATGCCTTGGCGCTGTGGCGCAAGGGCGGCTACGACCTGGTGCTCGCCGACCTGCAGATGCCCGGAATGGACGGTTTCGAGCTGGCGGGCCGAATCCGCGACACCGAGCGCCGTGAGCGGCGCGCCCGCACCCCCATCCTTGCCATCACCGCGAGCGCGCTCGAGGACGAGGAGCGCAAGAGCCGCGCCTCCGGCATGGACGGATTTCTCACCAAGCCCATCGCCTTCGAGGAGCTGCGCGCGGCGCTCGATGTGTGGCTGGGTACCGGTAACAGGGAGCGGGCCACATGAGCGAGGCTTACGATCGGGGCAAGCTGGTGGAACTGTTTGGCGACGATCCGGGGACGCTCTCCGAGGTCGAGCGCGAATTCCTCGAGACCGCCCGTTCGGTCGAGCGGGAGATCTCGACGACCGAGAACCTGCTGGCGATCGCCCGCGCGGCGCACCGCCTCAAGGGCGCCGCCGGCGTGATCGGCGCGGTACCGCTGCACGCGCTGGCCAAATCGGTCGAGATCGCGGCGAAGGCGTCGGACCTCAAGACGGTGCGCGGGCTGTCGCCCGAGATGCGTCGAGAGGTTGAGCGCGTCGCCGCCCAGGTCGCCGCCCACGCCTGAGGCGAGTCAGGCGCGCTTCTGCTGATCCGGCCCCAGCCAGCGGTCGAGAACCTTCCAGATTCCCTTCACGTCGAGCAACGTTCGATCCGCGACGGCGAGCCGGCCGCGCATGAACACGAGATCCCGCGCCGTGCGCGTCACCTCCCCGGTGCATTCCACCCAGTCGCCAAGCCGCGCGGGCGCCGCGAAGCTGCAGGCAAGGTCGATGGTCGAGCAGGGCTTCCGGCCGGCGGCGAAGAACACGATCGCGCCCAGCGCGTGATCGGCGAAGGTGACGAGCATGCCGCCATGCGCCACCCCGCCGCGATTGATGTGGCGCTCCTCGACACGGAAACCCCAGGCGAGGCTGTGCCCGTCGCGCGGCTTGCGGACAAAGAACGAACCGGCCAGCGCCGAGAAGCCGATCTCATCCCGGATCACCTCATAGCCCGGTGGCAGGGTGGGCGCGGTCACTTGACCGGCCTCAACGCCATCGTCGCGCTGTAGCTGAGCAGCTTGGTGCCGGCCTGCTCGACGGTGCCGCGCAGGAAGGCGAGCGACTTGCCGAAGCGTGGCACCTCCACCCGGGTCTCGAGCGGCGCGTTGGACCGACCGGCGGCGAGGAACTCCGCCGCGAAGGCAACGGTGGTGGGTGCCATCCCGGTCACCAGGCGCGCCGCCCGCGTCACCGCGGTATCGGAAAAGCTCATCATGTAGCCGCCATGCAGCACGCCCCCGGAGTTGCACATATGCGGGGCCGTCGGCTGGATCAGGTCGACGTCGCGTTCGGCTGCGCGCACATGGACCGCACCGATGTGCCGGGAGTAGGCGCTGGCCGAGGCAAAGGGTCCGAATCCCGGCGGGACGACCTGAAGCGCGGGTGGCGTCGCGGCGGGAGAGGGCGCGTCGCCAGCCTTGCGTGCCATCGCCTTGTCGCGCGCCACATGCCGGCAGACCCCCGACCAGAGCGCCACGGTCCGACCCTCCTGGGCCAGCGTGCCGCGCGCGAACGCCAGCCGGCCGGTGACTTGCGTGGGCTCGCCCGAGCCCTCGAGCGGCGGGCCAATGCGCGCGGCGTCGATGAACTGGCAGGCGATGCTGACCGTCATGGCGAATGAGGTGCGTTGACCGCCATCGACGGCGCGGCCTGCGACCAGGCAGAGCGCGTAGTCGGCCAAGGTCAGGATCGCGCCGCCATGAACGCCGCCAGCGTAGTTTCCGTGGGCGGCGTGGGTCGGCAGGACACAATGCACGCCGCCGGCCGCACGCGTGTCGCCGACATGACGGAACCAGAAAGGACCGATGTGGTCCTCGAACGGATCGGGCGGGTCGAAAATCGCGTAGCGGGCGAGGTCGATGCCCCAGGAACCGAGATCGGGAACAGTGTCGGGCACAGCGGAACCGTTGGCGCTTGTGGAGCGGGAAGGACGGGCTCTAATAGGGGAAATCGGTCACGGTCAACAGGCCCACGGAGCGAAATGCGATGGCGACGGCGCACAAGGTCGAGGTGGTTCGCGAACAACGCCCGGGCGGGCTGGTGGCGCATGTCGTGTTCGACAATGCGCGTCGGTTGAACGTCGTCAATCCGGAGGCGATCGCCGATCTGCTGGCTGCGTTCGACGCGCTGGCGTCGGAACCCGACCTGCGGGTCGTCGTGTTTTCCGGTGCGGGCGAGCGCGCCTTCATCGGCGGTGCCGACATCAACCACATGGCGGGCATGCGCAGTTCCGAGGACGGTCGCGCGTTCATCACGTTGGTACACCGCCTCTGCCACGCGATGCGGGAGTGCCCCGTGCCGGTGATCGCCCGCATCGACGGCTTCGCGCTGGGGGCTGGCCTTGAGGTCGCGGCCGCCTGCGACATGCGGATCGCGAGCGACCGCTCCGTCTTCGGCATGCCCGAGGTCAAGGTCGGCGTGCCCTCGGTCGTCGAGGCCGCGTTGTTGCCCCGCCTGATCGGCTGGGGTCGCACGTCCTGGATGCTGCTCACGGGCGAGAACATCGATGCCGCGCGTGCCGAGCGCTGGGGGCTGGTCGAGGAGATCGTGCCGGCGGCCCTGCTGGACGAGGCGGTGGGCCGGGCGGTCCATTCCATCGTGGAGGCGGCGCCGCAGTCGGTGCGGGCCCAAAAGCGGCTGATGCGGCGTTGGGAGCGTCTGCCGCTCGACGAGGCGGTGCAGGCGGGCATCGACGCCTTCGCGCAATCCGTCACCACCGGCGAGCATGTCGAGCGCATGACCGCCTTCGTCAATCGCAAGCGATCCTAGAGCGGAATGGGATCACGTAGAACCGCATGTGGTCCCACGTGATCCCATTCGCGCGCGTTATCGGTGTATGTTGCGGGAGACACGATGAGTTCAGTTGATTCCAACTGAACTCATCGTGCTCTAGGCATAGCTGGGTGCGGGGCGGCACCAGCGACCCTCGGCAGGGAGTATGCAATGACGGGCAAGACGGTTCGGGTCGGGTGTCACTCGGGGTTCTGGGGTGACACCGAGACGGCGGCAGCGCAGCTCGTGCGCCACGGCGACGTCGACTATCTGGTGAGCGACTATCTCGCCGAAGTCACCATGTCGATCATGGCAGCCCAGAAACTGCGCAACCCGCAGGCCGGCTGGGCAACCGACTTCGTGAGTGCGGTGATGGGTCCGCTCGCCCGCGAGATCTCCGACAGGAAGATCAAGGTCGTGACCAACGCCGGCGGCGTCAATCCGCAGGCCTGCCGCGACGCTGTGCTGAAGGCCTGCGAGGCAGCGGGCGTCTCGCTCAAGGTCGCCGTCGTGCTGGGCGACGATCTCGCACCGCGCGTCGAGGAGTTCCGCGCCGCCGACACGCGCGAGATGGACACCGGTGCGACGCTGCCCGCGCGCGTCGTCAGCATGAACGCCTATCTCGGCGGCTTCCCGATCGCGCGCGCGCTGGCCGAGGGCGCCGATGTGGTCATAACCGGACGCTGCGTGGACTCCGCCGTGACGCTCGGCGCGCTGATCCACGCTTTCGGCTGGGTACCGGAGGACCTTGATCGGCTGGCCGCGGGTACGCTGTGCGGGCACATCATCGAGTGCGGCGCGCAGTGCAATGGCGGCAACTTCACCGATTGGCACCTCGTGCCCGATTACGACAACATGGGTTTCCCGGTCGCCGAGGTGAGTGCGGACGGCTCCTTCGTGCTCTCCAAACCCGACAACACCGGCGGGTTGATCTCCCCCGCCACGGTCGCCGAACAGATGCTCTACGAGATCGGCGATCCGCGTGCCTACATCGTGCCCGACGTGGTGTGCGACTTCACCGCCGCCACCTATGAACAGGTCGGCAAGGATCGGGTCCGCGTCTCCGGTGCGCGTGGTCGGCCCGCGACCGACTCCTACAAGGTGTCGACGACATTCCCCGACGGCTTCAAGTTCGCGTCGATCTTCATGCTGGGGGGCCGCGACGCCGCTGCCAAGGGACGCCATTCCGCCGAGTCGATCGTGAAGAAGGCCCGCCGGCTGTTTGCCGAGAAGGGGTTGGCCGATTTCCGCGACGTGTCGATCGAGGTGATCGGGGCCGAGGCGACCTATGGACCGCACGCCCGTGCGGGCAACACCCGCGAAGTCGTGGTCAAGCTTGCCGCACGGCATGAAAGTAAGGACGCGCTGGCGCTGCTTGGCCGTGAGATCGCGCCGATGTCGACCGGCGGCGTGGTTGGCATGACCGGCAGCTTCGGCGCCGGCCGCGTCTCAGCCCAACCGGTGATCCGCATGTTCTCCTGCCTCGTGCCCAAGCACCAGGTGCCCGTGACCGTGGATATCGACGGCCGGCAGATTCCGATGCAGGAGGGCGCGCGCGCCGGCGGCTTCAATCCGGCATCGCTGCCGGTCGAGGCGCCGCCGCTCGCGGGCGGTTCCGGCGCGACGACAACCGTGCCGCTCGTGGCGTTGGCCTATGGAAGGTCGGGCGACAAGGGCGACAACGCCAATATCGGCATCTTCGCCCGCAAGCCCGAGTACCAGCCGATCCTCGACGCGGAGCTGACGGAGCAGGCCGTGGCCGCGTGGTTCGCGCACCGCATCAAGGGCAAGGTGACGCGCTGGCGCCTGCCGGGCATCCACGGCTTCAATTTCCTGCTCCGCGAGGCGCTGGGCGGCGGCGGGATGGCCTCGATCAAGGCCGATCCGCTGGCCAAGGCGTTCGCGCAGATGCTGCTCGATATGCCGGTGCGGGTGCCCGAGGCTTTGGCCCGCGAGCTGGCGGCGGCCTGAGCCGCGCTGAGCGTCGGCCGACCGCCGATCCGCTCGCGCGTCTCCGGCGGACTTAGAAGTCGCCCGTGGTCTCGCGGGAAAAGCTCGCCTTGCCGCGATCCATCTTCTTCAGAAGCTTCTCCGGCCGGCGGCGTTCGGCCGTTCGGAAGAGAGTCCAGGTGCGGCGCTGGAAGTTGGTCACCGCCTCGGCGCCCTTGTTGAACTCGTCGAGTTCCTTGGTCCACTCGGCCTCGACCATGCGGATCGGTCGCGTCGGATCGTCGGTCTCGAATCGCAGCAGGAACCACGGCTCGCCGCGTCGCAGTTGCAGGGGCTTGCTGGGATCATGCCACTCGAAGGCCCACATCATCGCGCGCGGCCAGATATGGATGGGCAACCGCCCGCCAACCATGATTCCGGGCCAGGGCGGGTCGCGATAGGTGAGGTAGGGCGGCAGCTGGTTCATCCAGCAGACCTCGTCAGCCACGAAGTAGTACGAGGTCGAAATCTGGAGGAGCGGCCGGTTGGGGTGGCGCCATTGTCCGGGGCCGTTCAGGTGCAACATCTTGGCCAGAGGCGCCGCGCCGATCGCGCTCTGCGCCCCGTCGAGATTGCGCAGGACGAGCTTGCCGTCCTTGTCCTTGGCCAGCGCGATATTCAGGTCGATCGGGCAGGTCACCACGAAGTGGCGCGCCTCGTACTCCAGAACCGCAGGGCAATTCTGGAGCGCCTTGGCGTTCTTCGGGTCCTGATTGTCGGGGCGGCGGAACTGCCGCGGGTCGTCCCACATGAAGGACGCCTTGTCGGCGCGGTTGATCCAGCCGACTTCGACGACGCGGCTCGTCCGCGCGCCTTGTCCCGCTTCGGGACGCTTGATGAGGCCCAACATGGCCGATCCTTTCTCCGCCGGAGACCCCTCAGGAAGCGGCGTACCGCTCACGCCCCGGTCGGTTCGCGCAGTAAAGCGCGATCAGATGGGTTTTTGGAGGGCCGCGCGCGCGATCGGCTCGCCCCATTCCTGCAGGAAGTGCCCGCCTGCGGCGATTTCCAGAGGCTCAGGACACCCCCGGATATGCCGGCGCAGCGCCGACATCACGGGCATTCCGAGCACCGGGTCGGCCGTGCCGACCGCCATCAGGCTGGGGCCCGACCAGCGCTGCGACCAGAAGGCACGGGCCTCGCGCGAGATCGCCGCGCCCGGGTCGTCCGGTCGCTCCGGTACCAGCTCCGGGAACCGCCAGACGCCCGCCTTATAGGTCGCATCGGGGTAGGGGGCGGCATAGGCCGCGCGCTCCGCCGGTGACAAATGGGGGCACGCCCGCCCCATCAGGCCACCGATGTCGAGATCGGGGTTGCGCCGGCAGAAGGCACGCCACGCAAGGAAACCGGCGCTCAGCGGCTCATCGCCGGTTCCGAGCGTGGTGTTCATGACCAGTAGCGCGCGATAGCGGTGGGGTGCGGCCATTGGCAGGGTGAGGCCGATCAGACCGCCCCAGTCCTGCACCACCAACACGATGTCGCGAAGGTCCAGCGTCTCGACCAACTCAAGCAGGCAATCTCGGTGGAATTCGAAGGTGTAGACGGCCTCGTCGCGCGGCTTGTCCGACCGGCCGAAGCCCGTGAAATCCGGCGCCACCACCCGGTGCCCCGCGTCGGCGAAAACGGGGATCATCCGGCGGTAGAGGTAGCTCCAGGTGGGCTGGCCGTGCAGGCAAAGGAACGTCCGGCCCGTTGCCGGTCCGGTATCGTGAACGGCCAACCGAAGGCCGTTGGCGAGCGCTACCAGCTTCGGCCGGTAGGACCAGTCAGGGAGGTCCACGAACCGCTCTTCCGGTGTGGCCAATGCGTCGATCATGTATCCTCGCCATCGATGGAAAAGCCGCCCCCGGAACCCCGCGAAGCGCGCCTGGCCGCAGCCTTGCGCGAGAACTTGCGACGCCGCAAGCAGCAGGCGCGGGCGCGCGAGACACCGGTCGGGGAGCCTCCCCCTAGTCCAGACAAGCCCGAGCCGCCGCGCGGTTGAGAAGCGAGGCGGCCTCGCGTAGAAGCGGGTTCCCCCCGTCGGACCCGCCATGAGCCTTCTGTCAGACCTAACGATCCGCCAATTGGCGCACGATCAACGCATGATCGAACCCTTCGTCGATCGCCAGACCCGCGACGGCGTCATCTCCTATGGGCTTTCGTCGTACGGCTACGACGCGCGAGTGGGCCGCGACTTCAAGATATTCACCAATGTCGACAGTGCCGTGGTCGATCCCAAGAACTTTGCGGCCAACAGCTTCGTCGATCGCACCGCCGATGTCTGCGTCATCCCGCCCAACAGCTTCGCGCTCGCAAGCACGGTCGAGTACTTCCGAATTCCGCGCGACGTTCTTGTGATCTGCGTTGGCAAGTCGACCTACGCGCGCTGCGGGATTATCGTGAACGTCACGCCGCTGGAGCCGGAGTGGGAGGGCCACGTCACGCTTGAGTTCTCCAACACCACGCCTTTGCCGGCGCGCATCTATGCCAATGAGGGCGCCTGCCAGTTCCTGTTCTTGCGCGGCGATCTGCCGTGCGAGGTCTCGTATCGCGACAAGTCCGGCAAGTACCAGGGTCAGCGCGGCGTGACCCTGCCGCGACTCTGAGCGGGGATCGTCATGGATCGACTGCGCATCACCGGTGGCCGCCAGCTCAAGGGCGAAATCGCGATCTCGGGCTCGAAGAACGCCTCGTTGCCACTCATGGTGGCGGCGCTCCTGTCGGACCAGCCGCTGGTGTTGGAGAATGTCCCGCGCCTGGCGGACATCGACACCATGATGCAGCTCCTGCGTAAGCATGGCGTCGAGATCGGCGAGAGCCCGGGCAGCGACGGGCATCGCCATGGCACGACGCTGGAACTGCGGACTGCGCGTATCGCGTCGACGACCGCGCCGTACGACATTGTGCGCAAGATGCGTGCCTCGGTACTGGTGCTGGGCGCGCTGCTCGCCCGGGAGGGCGCGGCGCGGGTGTCGCTGCCCGGCGGCTGCGCGATCGGCGCACGCCCAGTCGACTTGCACATCGCGGGCCTCAAGGCGATGGGCGCCGACATCGATGTCGATGGGGGATACCTCGTCGCGCGGGCTTCCAAGGGCCTGAAGGGTGCACGCTACACCTTCCCCAAAGTTTCCGTCGGCGCCACCGAGAACCTGATGATGGCGGCGGCGTTGGCGAAGGGCACGACCGTGCTCGACAATGCTGCGCGCGAACCCGAAATCGGCGATCTGGCGAACTGCCTCGTGGCGATGGGCGTGCCGATCCACGGCATCGGCACCGAGACGCTCACGATCGAGGGCGTCGACCGCCTCCAGGCCGCCCGCCATCGCGTGATCCCGGACCGGATCGAGACCGGCACCTACGCCATGGCAGTGGCGATGACGGCGGGCGACGTCGAGTTGGTGGATGGCCGTCTGGAGCTGATCGAGACGGCGGCAGCAGCGCTGCGCCAAGCCGGCGTGTCTCTCGACGCGACGCCGCGCGGGCTGCGGGTGCAGCGGACCAACGGGGCGTTGCGGGGCGTCGACGTGATGACCGAGCCCTATCCCGGGTTTCCGACCGATCTGCAGGCGCAGATGATGGCGCTGATGACGCGGGCCGAAGGCGCCTCAATGATCACGGAAACGGTGTTCGAGAGCCGCTTCATGCATGTGCCCGAACTCGCGCGCATGGGCGCCAATGTCACCATCCACCATGAGTCCGCGCTGGTGCGCGGCGTGCCAAAGCTGCGCGGTGCCGAGGTGATGGCGACCGATCTGCGCGCGTCGGTGTCGCTGGCGATCGCGGCACTCGCCGCCGAAGGCACCACCACCATCAACCGCCTCTACCATCTCGATCGCGGCTACGAACGGCTGGAGCGCAAGCTCGCCGCTTGCGGCGCCGATATCGAACGAGTAGCGGGCTGACATGCCGACGGGCAAGCTGAAGCTGATGGCGGGTGACGCCGCCGACTTGCAGGTGATCTCGGCGGCCATCCAGGACGCGCTGGTCGCGGTCAAGGACTGCGCCTTCTTGGGGGACGAGCGGCGCTTCGCGATGCTGGTCAACCGCTACCGCTGGGAGGCCGAACAGGTCTCGGGGCAGGGGTCCCGCACCCATGCAGCGCTGGTGTTCAACGAGGTGACCGGCGTGCGCCACCGCAACGTGCCGCTCGGCCAGCCCGATCGGGTGCTTGAGCTGCTGGCCGTGGTTGAAGACGGGCCCGGGACGGTGCGGCTCGACTTTGCGGCGGATCGCAGCATCCGGCTGGAAATGGCCCGCCTGGCGTGTCATCTGGAGGATGTCGGTGAGCCTTGGCCGACGCCTTGGAAGCCCGCCCATCCGGTCTGACGCCCGGCGGCGGGCCTTCGTCGTTACGGGGAACATCGTGTCGGACGCGGCCAACGAGAAACTGATCCTGGCATTGCCCAAGGGGCGGATCCTGCGTGAGGCCGCGCCGCTGCTCGCCCATGCCGGCATCGTGCCGGAGCCCGCCTTCGCCGATCCCGATTCCCGCCAGCTCCGCTTCGTCACCAATCTCGCGGATATCGACATCATCCGCGTCCGCAGCTTCGATGTGGCGACGTTCGTGGCCTTCGGCGCTGCCCATCTTGGCATCGCTGGTGCCGATGTGCTGATGGAGTTCGACTATCCTGAAATCTACGCGCCGGTCGATCTCGGCATCGGCCGTTGCCGTTTGGCGGTCGCGCAGCCCGCTGAGATGGCAGGCAGCGACGACCCACGCCGCTGGAGCCACGTGCGAATCGCGACCAAGTATCCGGAGGTGACGCGCCGCCACTTCGCGGCCCGTGGTGTGCAAGCGGAGTGCGTGAAGTTGTCGGGTGCGATGGAGCTCGCGCCCTCCTTGGGTCTCAGCCATCGCATCGTCGATCTGGTCGATAGCGGCCGCACGTTGCGCGAGAACGGCCTGGTCGAGATCGAGCACATCGCCGACATCACCTCGCGCTTTATCGTCAATCGCGCTGCGCTCAAGACGCGCAGCGACCGGGTCGGCGCGTGGATCGAGCGCTTCCGCGAGGCCGCCCGTGCCGCTTAAGCTCGACGCACGGACGGCGAGCTTCGCGCGCGAGTTCGCCGCCTTTCTCGCGCGGACTCGCTCGGCCGACGAAGATGTGGACCGCACGGCTGGCGCGATCGTGGAGGATGTCCGCGCGCGGGGTGACGCGGCGTTGCTCGACTATACGCGCCGCTTCGACCGTCTCGATCTCGCAGATGCTCAGGCGCTTCGCCTCCCCGTCGCCGAACGCGATGCGCTCGCCGCCCGTGCTGAACCGCGCGCGCGCGAGGCGCTCGCCTTCGCTGCCGCGCGCATCGAAGCCTTCCACCGCGCGACTCTGCCCGTCGACGTTGATTTCACCGATGCCACCGGGACGCGGCTTGGCGCGCGCTATCGGCCGATCGACGCGGTCGGGCTCTACGTCCCCGGCGGACGCGCCGCGTACCCGTCATCCTTGCTGATGAACGCCATCCCCGCCCGGGTCGCCGGCGTGCGCCGCCTCGCCATGGTCGTGCCAACGCCGGGTGGCGCGGTCGATCCGCTGGTGATGGCAGCGGCGCAACTGGCGGGCATCGAAGAGATCTGGCGGCTGGGCGGCGCGCAGGCCGTCGCGGCGCTGGCCTACGGCACCGCCAGCGTGGCGGCCGTCGACAAGATTGTGGGACCCGGCAACGCCTGGGTCGCCGCCGCCAAGCGGCGGGTCTTCGGTCGCGTGGGCATCGACCTGATCGCAGGGCCGTCGGAAATCCTGGTCGTTGCCGATGACCGCAATGATCCCGCCTGGATCGCCGCCGATCTCCTGTCGCAGGCCGAACACGACCCCGCCTCCCAGTCCTTGTTGATCTGCGCTGACGCGGCCTTCGCGGAGCGCGTCGTTGCAGCCATCGAGACCGCGCTCGCGACGCTGCCGCGGGCGGAGATCGCGGCCGCGAGCTGGCGTGACCATGGTGCTGTGATCGTGGTGGACGACCTTGCCGCCGCGGCGCCTCTGGTGGACGCCATCGCGCCGGAGCATGTCGAGCTTGCGATGGAGCCGGGACCCGCCGAGGCGCTGGCGCGGGCCATTCGCCATGCCGGCGCGATCTTCATCGGCCGCCACACGCCCGAGGCGATCGGCGACTATGTGGCTGGCACCAATCACGTGCTGCCGACATCGCGCGCCGCGCGCTTCTCCGGGGGGCTAGGCGTGTCGGACTTCCTCAAGCGCACGTCACTCGTCGCCTGCACGCCGGCGTCGCTCGCCGCGCTCGGGCCGGCCGCTGTGACGCTGGCCGAGGCCGAGGGGCTCGGCGCACACGCGCTCTCGGTGGCGCCGCGCCTGGGTCGCGGCTGATACAGCCATGCCGCAACGCCGCCGCATCGTCGATCTGGTCCTGGACGAGGGTTCGGTCGGCCGCCGCACGCCCGAGGTCGAGCACGAGCGCGCGGTAGCGATCTACGATCTTCTAGAGGACAACAGCTTTCGGCTCGTCAATGGTCCCGACGGGCCGTACCGGCTGCGGCTCGGCATCTTCGAGCAGCGCCTGCTGTTCGACGTGCGGGGCGGCGACGACGCCAAGTACCGCGACATCGTTCTGTCGCTCACCCCTTTCCGGAAGGTGGTGAAGGACTACTTCCTGATCTGCGAGAGCTACTACGCCGCCATCAAGAAGCTGAGCCCTTCGCAGATCGAGGCGCTGGATATGGGCCGCCGCGGTCTGCACAACGAGGGCGCCGATCTCTTGCGCGAACGGCTCGACGGCAAGGTCGAGGTCGATACTGGCACCGCCCGTCGGCTGTTCACGCTGGTGTGCGCGCTGCAGATGAAGGGCACCGGCGCGTGAACGAGCGGCCGACCAGCCTGCTGTTTGCCTGCACCCAGAACTCGGTGCGCTCGCCGATGGCCGAGGCGCTGGCCAAGCGGCTCTACGGTCGGGAGATGTTCGTCGACTCGGTCGGCGTGCGGGCCGGCGAGCTTGACGGTTTCGCCGTGGCGGCGATGGACGAGCTGGGTGTCGACCTGCACCGCCACCACGCCAAGACGTTCGACGACCTCGACCCGAGCGCCTTCGCGATGGTGGTGGCGCTGTCGCCCGAGGCGCACCATCGCGCCCTCGAATTCACCCGCGGAACGGCCACCGAAGTCGAGTACTGGCCGATGCCCGACCCCGGCGCCGTCGAGGGCAGCCGCGAGACGCGGCTCGCCGTCTACCGCGACATCCGCGACCGCATCTTCACCCGCCTCAAGACCCGATTCGGCGCCCCGGCCGGTCCGCGCGTGTGATCCCCGGGCCGCGTGTTGACTCATGGCCTGCCCCAAAGCATCTATCTGCCGCACTGCCCACCCCGCAGGCCGCCCATGGCGGCAGGAGACCGGATGCCCAAGGAAGACCTGATCGAGTTCAATGGCGTGGTTGAGGAATTGCTGCCCAACGCGATGTTCCGCGTGAAGCTCGATAACGACCACACGATCCTCGCCCACACTTCGGGCAAAATGCGCAAGAACCGCATCCGCGTGCTGGCCGGCGATCGCGTCACCTGCGAGATGACGCCCTACGACCTCACCAAGGGTCGCATCACCTTCCGTTTCAAGTAGACGCGGCGCGCGCCCCGGCCGGTCCGCGTTGCGCGTCGCCCTCCCGCCGCTGGTCCTCGCTTCGGCCTCGCCGCGTCGGCTGGAGCTGTTGCGCCAGATCGGCGTCGAGCCCTCCACCATCGACCCTCCCGACATCGACGAGACGCCGCGCGCCGGCGAGTTGCCGCGCCTCTACGCCGCCCGCATGGCGCGCGCCAAACTCGCGGTGGCCGCGCCGCGCCACGCCGGCGCGCTCGTGCTGGCGGCCGACAGCGTCGTGGCCTGCGGCCGGCGCATCCTGCCCAAGGCAGCGAGCGAGGCCGAGGCGCGAACCTGCCTCGCCTTGCTCTCGGGTCGGCGGCACCGCGTGATGGGCGGCGTTGCCGTCGCCGCGCCCGACGGCCGCGTGCGCGAGCGGCTGGTCGAGACGGTGGTGCGGTTCAAGCGCCTCACGGGTGACGAGATCGAGGCGTACGTCTCGTCGGGCGAATGGCAGGGCAAGGCGGGCGGCTATGCCATCCAGGGTCGGGCCGCCGTTTTTGTCGCGGCGCTCTCGGGGTCGTATTCCAATGTGGTGGGCCTGCCGTTGTTTGAGACTGCGGCGCTGCTCGCCGCTGCCCGGGGTCGCGGGTGAGCGCGGTCGACCGTCTGATCGTGCAGACCGTGCCGCGCGCGCACTTGCTGGCACTGCTGGCTGGCGGGCGACTGGTCGAGCTGCAAGTGGCGCGTCGCGACCGGCCCTCGATCGTGGACGGGATCTTTCTCGGCCGGCTGGAGCGCGTGCTACCGGAACTGGACGCCGCCTTTGTCGATATCGGCATCGGTCGTTCGGGCTTTCTGCGGGCCGAGGATCGCGCTGGTCTCGATGCCTGGCCGGCGGCGGGCGCCCCTCTCGTCGTGCAGGTGCGCGCCGATACGGGCGGCGACAAGGGGCCACGCCTCACGATGAACATCGCGGTCACCGGCCGCTATCTCGTGTTCCATCCGGCGGGGCAGGGACTGGGCTTTTCGCGCCGCATCGAGGGCGAGAGCGAGCGCGAGCGGTTGGCCGGAGCGGTCTCGGGGCTACTGGACGGCGGCACGGTCGTGCGCACCGCCGCGCAGGGCGCATCGACCGAGCCGCTGCGCGCCGACGCCCTGCGCCTCGCCGAGCGCTGGGAGCCGATCCGGCGCGCTGCGCTGGCGAGTGCCGCGCCGGCCGACCTGACTGCCGACATTGCCGGCGAGCGCGATCCCGTGGCGCGCGCGTTGCGTGACCATGGCGCCGCGCTGGACGAGGTCGTGCTCGACGATCGCTGGCGTGCCCGGGCGCTCCAGGAGGAGATGGATCGCCATCGCGAATCGATCCGCGTGCGTTGGCACAATGGCCCGATGCCCGCGTTCGACATCGACGATGTCGCGGGCCAGATCGAGGCGGCGCTGGCGCCTCGCATCGTGCTCGATAGCGGTGTCGAGCTTCTGTTCGAGCCCGGCGAGACACTGGTGGCGATCGATGTCGATTCCGCTTCCGCCGGCGGCCGCCAGGGCCGCGCGCCGCGCCGCGCGGTCGATGTGAACATGGAAGCGGTGCCCGAGATCGCCCGCCAGCTGCGGCTGCGCAATCTCGCCGGTACGGTGGTGGTCGACTTCGTGAACATGCGATCGGCATTCGACCGCGACAAGGTCCAGGCCGCGCTCGCCGCCGAGCTCGCGCGCGATCCCGCGTCCGCCCAGGTCTATGGCTTCACCCGGCTGGGCCTGTGTGAGCTCACCCGCGCGCGTCGGGGCCCGCCGCTCGCGCGCCAGCTTGAGGCGCTGGATCGCGAGGACGCCAATGCCTGACCGCACGCCGCCACTCCGCGCGGTGCGCCTGCCGCCGCCCTGTCCGATCTGCGGCAAGCCCGCGACGGCCGAACACCGGCCCTTTTGCTCCCGCCGCTGCGCCGATATCGACCTCGGTCGCTGGCTGAAGGAGGGATATCGTGTGGAAACCGACGAGGCGCCGGGCGGCGACGAGGGCGAACGCGGGTGAGGCTTGCGGCGGCGCGCGCCCCGTCCTATAAGCGCCGCCGCCCGCGCTGCGGTACGCCCAGGTAGCTCAGTTGGTAGAGCATGCGATTGAAAATCGCAGTGTCGCTGGTTCGATTCCGGCCCTGGGCACCCCC